>Ga0213834_100081_pt1 | contig 112827 bp, 99 predicted proteins | sample SWPTP12_FD_160580 | JGI IMG/M metagenome (GOLD analysis project Ga0213834, IMG submission 160580) | Coastal seawater microbial communities from Marineland, Florida, United States - SWP TP1 #2 | ecosystem: Environmental > Aquatic > Marine > Coastal | place: USA: Florida | collected 2016-08-06 | reverse complement strand
ACGACATGATACGGCGCATCCAGGGCGACAGCACATACGAGATCACCAGCGGCCGCTTGAAAAGCGCCGCCTCGAGTGTGGCGGTGCCACTGGCGGCCAACACGGCGGTACTTGCTTCCATCGCCGTCCAGGCGACCGGTGGCGCCTGACCCACGGCCGGCGGTTGCACATCGTCGCTGGCGATGCAACGCAACCCTTTGACGGGATACTGCTTGAGCAACGCTTCGAACTCGGCCCGCCGTTCGGCATTCACCATCGGCACGATGCACTGCAGGCGCGGATCGCGCCGCTGCAGGATCTGGGCAGCCTGCAAAAAACGCGGCGCAAGAATGCGGATCTCAGACGATCGGCTTCCCGGCAAAATCGCCAGTACCGGTACATCGGGATCGATGCCCAGACGGGCACGCGCTGCCGCCCGATCGGGCACCATCGGAATCGCGCCCGCGAGCGGATGCCCCACGTAGGTGACCGGAATGCCCTCCTTGCGGTAGATCTCTTCCTCGAAAGGAAACAGCACCAACATGTGCGACACCGCGGTCTTGATTTTGTGGATGCGCTCGTAGCGCCAGGCCCAGATCGACGGCCCGACGAAATGCACTGTGGGCACACCCACGTCGCGCAGTTGCTGCTCCAGCCGCAGGTTGAAATCCGGCGCATCGATGCCGACGAACACGTCTGGCTTGCTGGCGCGCCAATGCGCTTTCACATCCCGATAAGTGTGCAGCAAGCGCGGCATCTGACGAAACGCGTCGATGTAGCCGAACACGGTAAGTGCCGCCATCGGATGGCGCAACTCCATGCCCTGCGATTCCATATGCGGCCCGCCGATCCCCTCGTACGACAGCGAGGCATTGTGGTGGCGCAGTCCGGCAATGATGCGGCCGGCGAGCAGATCGCCCGACGGCTCGCCCGCTACCATCGCGATGCGGCCCGTCATGGCCGGATGATGCCTCGTCCGGGTACGGACAGGAAGTCGACCAACACCTGCAACGGTTCGGCCACCTCGGGCTCGGCCGCAGCACGCGCGGCGATCTGCGCGCAGGCTTCGTCGAGCTTCAAGCCACGCCGGAAAACAATCTTGTACGCCTCGCGCAACGCCGAAATCATCGGCGGCGTAAAGCCGCGGCGCTTCAGCCCTTCGACGTTGATGCCGACGGGTCGGCAAGGATTGCCGGCCGCCAGCACGAACGGCGGCGTATCCTGCATGAGCGAGCTGTTGCCACCCGTCATGCTGTGCGCGCCGATGCGCGCAAACTGGTGCACACCCGACAAGCCGCCCAGGATGGCCCAATCGCCCACCCGTACGTGGCCACCCAGCTGGACGGCATTGGCGAGAATCGTGTTGTCGCCAATGTGGCAATCGTGCGCGACGTGCACATACGCCATGATCCAGTTATCGCTGCCGATGGTCGTCTCACCCCCATCCTGAACCGTGCCGGTGTTGAACGTGGTGAACTCCCGCACCGTGTTGCGATCGCCGAAGATCAGCTTGGTCGGTTCATCGCGATACTTTTTGTCCTGCGGCATGCCGCCGATCGAACAAAACCGGTAAAAACGGTTGTCGCAACCCAGCGTCGTGTGACCGTCGACCACGCAATGCGGGCCGATCTCGGTACGCGCACCGATACGTACGTTAGGGCCGATAACGCTGTAGGGACCGATGATCGCTGTACTGTCGATCTCGGCGCCCGGTTCGACCACTGCCGTGGGATGGATGTTTACTGCCATCGATCACTCTTCCAAGGTACGAATGGCGCACATCAACTGCGCCTCGGCCACAAGTTGGCCATCCACCGTGGCACGTCCGTTGTACTTGCAGATCGTGCGGCTCAACCGCAACGCATCCACTTCGATGCGCAACTGGTCGCCCGGTACCACGGGCTTGCGGAAGCGCGCCCCATCGATGCCCACCAGGTAATAGGCCGTTTTCGAGCACGCTGCTTCGCCGCCGTCCGCGAACGAAAACAGGGCAGCCGCCTGCGCCATCGCCTCGACGATGAGCACGCCAGGCATCACGGGGTGATGCGGAAAGTGCCCGGGAAAAAACGGCTCGTTGATCGACACGTTCTTGATGGCGACGATGCGCTTACCCGCTTCCATCTCCAGCACACGATCGATGAGCAGCATCGGGTAACGATGCGGCAGCCGCTCCAGAATCCCCTTGATATCGAGTTCCATGCGTTCTCTTAACCTTGCAAATCAAATGTTACGCTGCAACCGGCCCCCGGTCGCATGCGTCTTCGAGGTTTACTTCTGTTCCAGCGCGCGAATGCGACGGCGCAGATGACCCAGTTGCTGGATGACGGCGGCATTTTTTTGCCAGGCCGAATGTTCCGCATAGGGGTACACGCCTGTGTAGCGACCCGGCTGAGCGATGTTCGACGTGACCGCCGTGCCCCCCGAGATATGCACATCGTCGCCCAGCGTCAGGTGGCCGGACAACATGGCCGCCCCGCCGATCGTGCAACGCTCGCCGATGACCGTCGATCCGGCAATGCCCACGCATGCCGCAACGGCGGTATGCGCGCCGATGCGGACGTTGTGCGCCACCATGATCTGGTTATCGAGCTTCACGCCGGCACCGATCTCGGTATCTTCGAGGGCGCCGCGGTCGATCGTGGTATTGGCGCCGATCTCGACGTCATCGCCGATCGAGACGCTCCCCAATTGGGGAATCTTGCGCCAGGCGCCTCGCCCCAGCGTGGGATCGGGCGCCAGCCCGAAACCATCGGCGCCGAGAACGACGCCGCTATGCACCAGGACGCGCTCGCCGATCGTCACGCCCGTATAAACAGTAACGCGCGGATGAAACCACGTGTGGGCGCCGATCACTGCATCCGCCGCGATGACGCTACCTGCCCCGATCACCACACCAGCTGCCACACGTACCCGTTCACCGATGACACAGTAAGGACCAATGCTGGCCGTCGCGTCGATACTGGCGGAAGAGTCGACGATGGCCGTCGGATGAATACCCGCCTGCGCCAACGGCTGCCGCGCGGTATCGAACCACTGGGCAATGCGGGCATAAAGCAGATAGGCATGCTGGCAGACAACGCGCGCGAATGCGGGCTCGCCGCCGGCCGTCAGCGCCGCCGCGGTTTCAGGCGTGAGGATGACGGCAGCCGCACGCGTCGATGCCAGTTGTTGTTGATACTTGGGGTTGGTAAGGAAAGCGAGTTCGTGCTCGCCAGCATGGGCCAACGTGCCCACACCGGCGATTCGTACGCTTTCCTGGCTGGCGCTCGCTTCGATGTGCCACGTCAACCCTTGGGTATCAGTGGCCTCGAGGAGCGCTGCAAGTGCCGGCGCCTGGCCGGGATCCAACAGGACAGGCATCGTTCGAGATTAACGACCCAACGTCTGGATGACGCGGTCGGTGATGTCGATACGCGGGCTGACCGTCACGGCATCCTGCACGATCAGGTCATAGTTTTCGGATTCGGCGATGCGCTTGATGGCCGCGTTGGCCTTCTCGACGATGCCCGAAAACTCTTCATTGCGGCGACGATTGAAATCTTCCTGGAATTCGCGGCGCTTGCGCTGCAGATCCGTGTCGATATTGCTCAGGTCGCGCTGACGCTTCACGCGGTCGGATTCCGACAACACGGGCGCATCCTTATCGAATTTTTCGGCTTGCGAACGCAGGCTGGTCGACAGACGCTGGAGTTCGTCATCGCGGCGCTTGAATTCGGCTTCAATCTTGGACTGAGCAGCCTTGGCGGGACCCGATTCGCGCAGGATCCGCTCAGTGTTGACGAAACCGATCTTCGTGGCTTGAGCCTGTGCGGGCACCGCGAACGCCGATCCCAGAACCAGAACGCCGGACAGGGCCGCGGCGCGCGCCCAGTTGCTAGCGCGCAGCTTACCGGAGAACGAAGACGTTTTGAGTGCAAAGTCAGACATCATGAAAATCCCACCTTATTGGGGTAGTGCTAAAGACACTATTGTGCCACTAATTGATTAGATGCTTTTTTGGCTTAGAAACCGGTGCCGATCTGGAACTGGAAGGCCTGCGACTCGTCGCCGTCCTTCGCGTTGATCGGACGGCCATAAGAAATCTGCAGCGGGCCCAACGGCGATTGCCAGGACAAGCCCACACCCGCCGAGAACCGGAAGCCGCAAGGATCTTCAACCGAACGACCGGGACGGCCGGTGGTGCAACCGGCACCATTGCCACCGGACACCTGACCGGCATCGCCGAACAGGAACCAGCGCAACGTACGATCCTTGCTGGCGCCAGGGAACGGCAGATACAGCTGCACGTTACCGATGACGCGACGCGAACCGCCGATGTAATCGCCGGTCAGCGTATCGCGCGGACCCAGCGACGACCCTTCGTAACCGCGAACGGTGCCGATACCGCCGGCATAGACGTTCTTGATCACAGGATAGGGATTGCTGCTGTAGCTCTTGCCATAGTCGGCCATCGCGTTGAAGGCCAGCGTGTAATTGCGCGAGAGCGGCAGGTAATACTGTTGTTGCGCCGTGAGCAGGTAGTACTCGAGATCCAGCGTCGACACATCGCCCTTCAGGCGGGTATACGACCCACGCGTCGGCGCCAGCGCGCTGTCACGCGTATCGTTCGTCCAGCCGGTCGTGAAGATGAAGGCGTTCGTTTTATCGCCGTAGTCACGCACGAAGTCCTGATAGGCCTGCGGCGAGCTGCTGTACAAACCGATTTCGTTGCGCTCGAAGGCGCCGCCCACCGACACGCGCTGGAACTCGGTAATCGGCACACTGAAGTTCGTGCCAAAGCCCATCGCCTTGACGCGGTATTCGCCTTCGTTGTTGTCGTACGGCTCGGTCACGCGGTAGTACAGCGAACTCGTCCGGCTGATGCCATCCTTCGTGAAATAAGGATTGGTGTGCGACAGCACGGCGGCGCGGTTGGTCTTGCTGGTATTCAACTGCAGCGTCAGGTTGTTGCCGCTGCCGAAAACGTTGTCTTCGCTGATCCCCGCAGACAGGATCGCCTTCTCGGTCGAGCCGTAGCCCACACCCAGGTTGATCATGCCGGTGGGCTTTTCCTTCACGTCGACGTTGACGTCGACCTGATCGGGCGAACCCGGCACCGGGTCGGTGGCCACGTTGACTTCATTGAAGTAACCCAGGCGATCGACGCGATCGCGCGACATCTTGATGTTGCCCGCGTCGTACCAGGCCGCTTCCTGCTGACGCATTTCGCGGCGCACGACTTCATCGCGCGTGCGGGTGTTGCCCCCGACCTGAATGCGGCGCACATACACGCGACGGCTCGGATCGACGTAGAACGTCAGATCGGCTTCGTGCTTTTCGCGGTCGAGTTGCGGATTCGGGTTGACGTTGGCAAACGCGTAGCCCAGGTTGCCCAAGTAGTCGGTAATGGCCTTGGCGGAATTATTGGTCTTGGTGGACGAAAACGTCTCGCCGGCCTTGATCTGCACCAGGTCGTTGACTTCCTTGTCCAGCCCCAGAAGATTGCCGGCCAGCTTCACGCTGCGCACCTTGTAGGGCTTGCCTTCATTGACCGTGATCGTGATGAAGATATCTTTGCGATCGGGCGAAATGGTGACCTGGGGCGGCTCGACGGTAAATTCGAGATAGCCGCGATCCAGGTAGAACGTGCGCAGGCGATCGATGTCGGCTTCGAGTTTCTCGCGCGAGTACTTGTCGGTGTCCGTGTACCACGTGAGCCAGCCCGGCGTCGTCAGCTGAATCTCTTCCAGCAGATCGCTCTGCGAGAAGGTCGAGTTGCCGACGATGCGGATATCCTTGATGCGGGCGACATCGCCTTCGAACACGTCGAAGCTGACGCCGACCCGGTTGCGCGGCAACGGCGTCACGGTGGAGGTCACCTCGACACCATACTTGCCCTTGCCCAGATATTGTTGCTTCAGTTCGTACTCGGCGCGTTCGAGCATCGAGCGGTCGAAGGTGCGACCTTCCCCGAAGCCGACCTGACGCAGCGACGTCGTGATCGCCTTGGAATCGAATTCACGCATGCCGTTGAAGTTGATCGACGCGATCGTGGGACGTTCCTGCACCACCACAACGACGACGTTGTTGTCGGTTTCGATGCGCACGTCACTGAAGAAGCCGGTGCCATACAGGCGGCGGATCGCTTCGGTGGCTTCAGTTTCGGAGAACTTCTGGCCGACCTTGACGGGCAGATACCCGAACACAGTGCCGACATCGGTACGCTGAATGCCCTCTACGCGGATGTCCCGCACGACAAAGGGATCGAAAGCATGCGCCAACGCGGGAGCGAGCAACGCAGCAATAAGGCCTGGCAATACGCCCGCGCGGGGACGAAAGATCCGGCGAAAAGACATCCTTGACTATCCTTGGTCGTGCAAATGGCTAAAGGAATACGACGCGTGATCCAGGGGATCAGGCGAACAAGCGCGAAAGATCGTTGAACAGGGCCAGACCCATGAGCGCCGCGAGCAAACCGAGCCCGGCGCGTTGTCCGATGTCGAGCCAACGCTCTGGCGGCGGTGACCCGCGTACGATTTCGATGAGATAGTACAGCAGATGGCCCCCGTCCAACATGGGGATAGGCAGGAGATTCAGTACGCCCAGGCTGATACTGATCAACGCGAGATAGGCAATGTAGGCCGCCAACCCCAAACGGGCCGTCTGGCCGGCATAGTCCGCAATCGTGACGGGGCCGCTGATGTTGCGCCAGGACACGTCTCCGGTGACCATCCGCCCCATCATTTTGAGCGAGAACCAGGCGGTATCGGCCGTGCGCGCAACGCCGCGCGTTAGGCTTTCCCACGGACCGTAACGCACCTCGACCATATCGAGGTCGCCGCCGAGCTGCACATTCAGGCGGCCGATCCGCTTGCCTTCCACGGTTTCAGCGGCGGGCACGACATCCAGCGTGAGGATTTGACCGGCGCGGCGAACCGACAGCGGCAAAGGCTGCTCGGGATGCTGCTGAATGATGTTCACCAAGACGCGGCTATCCAGATCGCCACGGCCGCCCGCGGCGAGAATGACGTCGCCGTCCTTCAGCCCTGCCCGTTCGCCCGCGCCGCCGGCAATGACGTTGCGCACCACCGGGGCCGGCATGGCCAAAGACAAGCCGGCCACCAGCAGCGGATCGCCAAGCGATGGATCGAGCTGCTGGGCTGGAATATTCAGGACACGCTCTCGCTCGGCGCCGCCAGGCGTTGCCACCGTCAAGCTCGCCGATCCTCCGGACGACGCACGGTCGAGCAGCGCCCAACGCACTTCGTTCCAGGAGCGCATCGATTGGCCATCGACTGCCGTGACGCGATCGCCGCGCGCCACACCCGCCAGCGCGGCAGGCGTCTCGGCGGCGGGTTGCGCCAGCACGGCAGCCGGCTCCTGCGTGCCGGCCATGCTCAACCCGGCATACAACACCACGGCGAGCACGAGGTTGAAAATGGGGCCGGCGGCCACGATGGCAAATCGACGGCCGACGGACTGGGCATTGAACGACTCGGCCCGTTGCGCAGCGGTCGCACCCGGCGGAGGATCGTCCTGCATCTTGACGTAGCCGCCCAAAGGCAGCACCGAAATGGCCCATTCGGTACCATGGCGATCCACGCGCTTGATGAGCACGCGTCCAAACCCCACGGAAAACCGCAGCACGCGTACGCCGCACCAGCGCGCAACGCTGTAATGGCCGAGTTCGTGGAAGGTGATGAGCACGCCCAGCGCAACCACAAACGCAAGTAAGGTAAACAACATAGATTGAAGGTGTGGTTATCGCTGGAGTTGACGATCAGGCGGCTTTCGCCAGCCGGTGGCGCGCCGCGAATTCGCGCGCCTGTACATCCAGGGCGAGGATGTCTTCGAGGCTGGAAAGCGTAACAGAACGCTGGCCGGCATGCCACTCCAGCGCCGCATCGATCACGCGCGCGATCGCCATGAAGCCCAATCGGCCGTTGAGAAACGCGTCCACGGCCACCTCATTGGCGGCGTTCAACACGATGCAGGCGCCCTGCCCGGCACGCAATGCGGCGTAGGCCGAGGCCAGGCACGGAAACCGATCGAGATCGGGTTGCTCGAAATCGAGCCGGCCGCTACGCGCCAGATCGAGCACACCAACCCCGCTCTCGATCCGCTCGGGAAAGCCAAGGCCGTACGCGATGGGCGTGCGCATATCGGGCTGTCCCAATTGCGCCAGCACCGAGCCATCCTCGTACTCGACCAGGGAGTGCACCGTGCTTTGCGGATGGATCAGCACGTCGATTCGATCGGCAGGCATGGCAAAAAGCCAGTGCGCCTCGATCACCTCCAGGCCTTTATTGAGCATCGTGGCCGAATCGACTGAAATCTTGCGGCCCATGCTCCAGTTCGGATGCGCACAGGCCTGATCGGGCGTGACGTGCTCGAGCGACTGAGGATCGCGACTGCGAAACGGCCCACCGGACGCGGTGAGGATCAGCCGCCGTACACCGCGTGCTGGCGCAGTTGGCGCGCCGGCTTGCCCGCCATGAGGCAAGCATTGAAAAATCGCATTGTGTTCACTATCGATCGGCAGGAGCTCGGCGCCGCTGTCGCGCACCGCCTGCATGAAAAGCCCACCGGCGGCGACCAGCGCCTCCTTGTTTGCCAACAATACCCGCTTGCCGGCACGGGCAGCAGCGAGCGCGGCGGGCAGTCCGGCTGCCCCCACAATCGCAGCCATGACCGTATCGCTATCGCCGTCGGCAGCCGTATCGGCCAGCGCCTGCGCCCCCACGCGGATCTCGGGCAAGGCCCCTTCACCCCAGGCAGCGATGAAGCGCGTGCGTGCGGCGTCGTCGGGCACCACCACGACTGCGGCGCCGTGTGCGGCAGCCTGCCCCGCCAGCTTATCCATCTGCTGATGTGCCGACAATGCATGCACCCGATAGCGCTCGCGGTGACGAGCGACCACGTCCAGCGTGCTCTCACCGATTGATCCGGTGGAGCCGAGAATGACGATGCGGCGCTGCGCGCTCAAGCAAAGCCCCCTTGGGTCAGGAACAGCAGCGCCACGGGCGTGACCGACAGAATGGCGTCGATACGGTCGAAAACGCCACCGTGCCCAGGCAATAGATTGCTCGAATCCTTGATACCGGCGCGCCGCTTGAGCAGCGATTCGAACAGATCGCCGGCAATCGACAGCACGCCCAGCAACGCGGCGATCATCAGCGCGCCGAACAGTGTCCAGACCCGCGCCAGTTCATACCCGAAGCTGCCGGGCCAGAAACTCGTGGCAGCGATCCAGATCACCACGGCCAGAACCCCGGCGAGCGCGCCTTCGACGGTTTTGCCCGGGCTCACGCGGGGCGCAAGTTTGCGTTTGCCGATCGCGCGACCCACGAAATAAGCGGCGATGTCGGCCACCCAAACCACCGCCAAGAGGGTCAACACGAGCTTGGCGCCAAGACCCAGGAACATGAGCGTCAGGGCGCCCCAGGTGGTGAGCAACGCCGGAAAAGCGAAAACGGAGAGCAGCACACTTCCCGGCGGCGCATCGGCGCGGCCGCGCACGATCATCGGGATCACCGCGAAGATCCAGATGGCGGAGGTCAACGGCACCAGGGCCTGAAGCATCAGGCTGGCGGTCAACCCGCTGGAGGTTTCATGCTTGAGCGGTCCGATCCACTGAAAGGCCAGCGTAATCGCAATGGCAAACATCGCGAGGCCGCCGAGCAGCGCCCAGGTGGCACGCCGTTCTCCAGGCAGCGTCAGGCGCAGCCACTCCCATCCGGCAGCACCGGTGGCCAGCGCCAGAAGCACCACGAAAGGCCAGACACTGGGCACCATCAGGGCCCCGGCGATGACGATCAGCAATATGGCGGCGGTGATGACACGCTGACCCAACATGGCCTGCTCCTGTTAATTGATCGCGTTATGAGGCAGCTTGTGCCTCGACTTGCGCGCTCGTGCGGCCAAACCGGCGCTCGCGAGTGCGATACCACTGAAACGCGGCATCGAGCTGCGCGGCACTGAAATCGGGCCAGTACAGATCGGTGAAGTAAAGCTCCGTGTACGCCAACTGCCAGATCATGAAATTCGAGATCCGCTGCTCGCCACCCGTGCGGATGAAGAGATCCGGCTCGGGTGCCCACGCCATCGACAAATATTGATCGAGTTGCGACTCGGTCAACGATTCGGGCGACTGCGCCAACTGCGGGTTGGCGGCCAACATCGCCCGCGTTGCCTGAAGGATGTCCCAACGGCCACCGTAATTGGCGGCAATCGTGAGCGTCAACAGGGAATTATGCGCCGTGCGGGCTTCGGTCTGCCGAATGAGTTCGCGCAAGCGCGGCTCGAAGGCATCCAGGTCGCCAACCACGCGCAACCGCACACCTTGCTCGTCCAGCCGATCGACCTCGCGCTCGAGCGCCTGCACAAAGAGGCGCATGAGCAAGGTGACTTCGTCGGCCGGGCGCCGCCAGTTCTCGGAACTGAAGGCGAAGAGGGTCAGGTAGGAAACGCCGCGCCGGGCGCAAGCCTCGACGATGCGCCGCACCGTCTGCACCCCTTTGGCATGGCCGGCGGTGCGAGGAAGGCGGCGCCGCGTCGCCCAGCGACCATTGCCATCCATGATGATGGCCACATGGCGCGGGACGTCGGAAGTGGCCGGAACGGCTTGTGTCGAACTGATCATTATCGGATCGACCTAGACGGTCATGATCTCCGCTTCTTTCTGGATGATCATCTTATCGATTTCCGCCACACAGCGGTCGGTGAGCTTCTGCACGTCGTCCGAGGCGCGACGTTCGTCGTCTTCCGAGATCTCCTTGTCCTTGACCGACTTCTTCAAGGCTTCGTTCGCTTCACGACGCAGGTTGCGGACGGCGATCTTGGCGTCTTCACCTTCGCTCTTGACGACCTTGGCCAAATCGCGACGGCGCTCTTCCGTCAACGCGGGCATCGGCACGCGAATGTTGTCGCCCATCGAAATCGGGTTCAAACCCAGATCGGAGTCGCGGATTGCTCGTTCGATCGGACCCGCCATGTGCTTTTCGTACGGCTGCACGCTGATCGTGCGGGCATCGACCAGCGTCAGGTTGGCCACCTGACCCACCGGCACCGGCGAGCCGTAGTATTCGACCTGGACGTGGTCGAGAATGCCGGCATGCGCGCGGCCCGTGCGAATCTTCGACAAATTGACCTTGAGCGTATCGATCGATTTGCCCATTCTCGATTCGGCTGATTTTTTGACTTCTGCAACGCTCATAGTTCTTCCTTAAGAATCAAACGTGTACCAAGGTGCCTTCGTCTTCGCCGGCCACAGCGCGCTTGAGCGCGCCCGGCTTGTTGATCGAGAACACTTTGATAGGTAGTTTCTGGTCGCGGCACAAGGCGAATGCCGTGGCATCCATCACTTCGAGCCGGCGAATGATGACTTCATCGAAGCTGATGCGCGAGTAGCGCGTCGCGTCCGGATCCTTGTTGGGATCGGCGCTGTAGATCCCGTCGACCTTTGTGGCCTTCAGCACGATTTCGGCACCGATCTCCGCCCCGCGCAGCGCAGCGGCCGTGTCGGTGGTGAAAAACGGGTTACCCGTACCGGCGGCAAAGATCACGACCTTGCCTTCTTCGAGGTAACGCAAGGTCTTGGGACGAATATAGGGTTCGACCACCTGATCGATGTTCAGGGCCGACTGCACACGGGTATCGATGCCGCGGTGCTTCAAGGCATCCTGCAACGCCAGCGCGTTCATGATGGTGGCCATCATGCCCATGTAGTCGGCGGTGGCGCGATCCATCCCCTGGGCGCCCGGGGCAACACCGCGAAAGATGTTGCCGCCGCCGATGACGATGGCCAGCTCGACGCCCATGGCGGCGACCTCGGCGATTTCTTCCGTCATCCGCACAATGGTGGCGCGGTTGATGCCGTAGGCGTCACCACCCATCAGCGCTTCGCCGGAAAGTTTGAGAAGAACCCGCTTGTACGCTCTGCTGCTCATAGGTTATATCCCCAGGGACGTTTCCGAAGAAAGTTTAAGACAAAAAATCGGCCGGACCGAACCAACGTTCAGCCGGCCGGGGTACTGCATACGACTTAAGCGCGGCCGGCTGCGGCAGCTGCCACTTCGGCGGCGAAGTCGCTGGTCTTCTTCTCGATGCCTTCACCGACGACGTAGAGGGTAAAGCGCGACACCGTGGCGCCCTTTTCCTTCAACATCTGCTCGATGGTCTGCTTGTCGTTCTTGACGAACGGCTGCGACACCAAAGCGACTTCCTTCAAGTACTTGGCGATCGTACCGTCAACCATCTTGGCGACGATATCGGCCGGCTTGCCCGACTCGGCAGCCTTTTGTTCGGCAACCGAACGCTCTTTGGCGATGTCGTCAGCCGACACGCCGTCCGAATTCAGCGCCTTAGGCTTGGTCGCGGCGATGTGCATTGCCACGTCCTTGCCCACTTCGTCGGCGCCCGAGTACTCGACCAGCACGCCGATACGGCCGCTGTGTACGTAGCTTGCCAGCTTGTTGTCGGTACCGATGCGCTCGAAGCGACGGATCGCGACGTTTTCACCGATCTTGCCGACCAGCGCGGAGCGCGTGGTTTCGACCGTGCCTTCGCCCATGGGCAGCGCGGAAAGCGCGTCGACATCGGCGGGGTTCTTGGTGGCGGTGAGTTCGGCGACCGCGTTCACGAAAGCGATGAAGTCGTCGTTCTTGGCGACGAAGTCGGTTTCGCAGTTCACTTCAATCACGGCGCCTTGCTTGGCGTCGGGCGTAATGAACAAGCCGATCAGGCCTTCGGCCGTCACGCGCGAGGCGGCTTTGCTGGCCTTGTTGCCCAGCTTCACACGCAGAATCTCTTCGGCACGCGCGAGGTCGCCTTCAGCTTCCGTCAGCGCCTTCTTGCATTCCATCATGGGCGCGTCGGTCTTCTCGCGCAGTTCTTTCACCATTCCGGCGGTAATGTTGGCCATCTTTGCTCCATTCTGTCTAAAAACGCGCCCCGTCTAGCGGGGCGCGTGGTGTAAATCCCGTCGCGGCAGGCTAGTCGATCAGGCCTGACCGTCCTGGACTTCGACAAACTCTTCCTGACCTTCCTGACCTTCACCCAGCTCTTCGACCAGACCGTTCATGTTCTGTTCGCGGCCTTCCAGCACGGCGTCAGCCATGCCGCGGGCGTACAACGCGATGGCCTTGGCCGAGTCGTCGTTGCCGGGGATGACGTAGTCGATACCGTCAGGCGTGTGGTTGGTGTCGACCACGGCCACGACCGGAATACCCAGGTTGCGGGCTTCGGCGATGGCAATCTTGTGATAGCCGACGTCGATGACGAACAGGGCGTCGGGCAGGCCACCCATATCCTTGATGCCGCCGATCGACTTGTTCAGCTTGTCGAGTTCGCGCTGGAACATCAGGGCTTCTTTCTTGGACATGCGCTCGGTGCCGCCATCGGCCACGACCTGTTCCATTTCCTTCAGGCGCTTGATCGAGGTCTTGACCGTCTTGAAGTTGGTCAGCATGCCGCCGAGCCAACGGGCGTCGACGAACGGCATGCCGCAACGCTGTGCTTCTTCGGCGATCAGTTCGCGGGCAGCACGCTTCGTGCTGACGAACAGGACCTTGCCGTTGCGGGCAGCGACTTGCTTGACGAACTTCGTGGCTTCCTGGTACTTCACCACGGTCTGTTCGAGGTTGATGATGTGAATCTTGTTGCGATGGCCGAAAATGAACGGCGCCATCTTGGGATTCCAATAACGGGTTTGGTGACCGAAGTGCACACCCGCTTCAAGCATTTCACGCATCAAGGACATAATTTTCTCCTAGGGTTTGGTCTTGTGGCATACACCCGTATTCCGCGCAGAATCGGCCCCTTTGGCCAGACCCGCACGCAACACCCTATTTGGCGCGCCACGCGATTTGGAACGATCGGCTGACGTACACTCGTACGACATCGCGCTCGCCGCTCCTGCTTTCCCGCCAAGCACACAGGCCTCAGACTGAACCGAAACCCTGGCCGCTTTTTGGGAAAGCCTATAATCATACTATTTTTCCGCTACAGTTCTCAAGTTGCCATATGGGTATCGTTACCGACCAGGCCGAATTGGCCCAAATGCGCGCCGCCTGCCAGACGGCCGCCAGCATCCTCGACTACATTGCTCCCTTCGTTAAGCCGGGCGTCACCACCGGTGAACTCGACCGGCTGTGCCTCGAGAAAATGAACGAATTCGGCGTCAAGTCGGCCACCATCGGCTATGCGCCGCCAGGCCATACGCCGTTTCCGGGCGCCATCTGCACCTCGGTCAACCATCAGATCTGCCACGGCATCCCCGGCGACAAGGTCTTGAAATCGGGCGACGCCCTCAATATCGACGTCACCGTCATCAAGGACGGCTGGTTCGGCGATACGAGCCGGATGTTTCATGTGGGCGAGCCCACGATCCTCTCGCGCCGCTTGACCGACATCACCTTCGATTGCCTGTGGCTCGGCATCCAGCAAGTGCGCCCGGGCGCCACGCTCGGCGATATCGGCCACGCGATCCAGAAATATGCCGAGAAGCACGGCTTCTCCGTCGTGCGCGAGTTTTGCGGCCATGGCGTGGGGCGCAAGTTTCATGAAGATCCGCAGGTGCTCCACTACGGCAAGCCAGGCACCGGCGTCAAATTGGTGCCGGGCATGATCTTCACCATCGAGCCCATGATCAACGCAGGCCGCCGCGAGATCCGCCAGCTCGCCGACGGCTGGACCGTCGTCACACGCGATCACAGCCTCTCGGCGCAGTGGGAGCACACCGTTCTCGTCACGGAAGACGGCTACGAAGTGCTGACCACCTCGCCCGACATGCAAGCGCCGCCCGCCTTCATCACCGAAGGCACTCCGTCCACTGTCGCCTGATAGCCCCCTGCCCGCTCCCATGCCGATTGCACGTCCGCAGCCCGCCGATTTGACGACCTTGCGTCAGCGCCTGACCGAACAGCGGCAAGCCGCCATTGCCGCATTCCGCGAGCACGAGCGTCCCGACACACTCCTGCACGATCTGCGCAAGATCTGCGACGCGGGCCTGCGCGAACTCGTTCGCGTGCATCCGCTGCCGGTTGGCGCCACCTTGGCCGCGGTAGGCGGCTATGGGCGAGGCGAGCTGTATCCCCATTCCGATGTGGACCTGCTCGTCCTCCTGCCGCACGAGCCCGGCGCGGAAGACGAAGATCGTATCGCCGGTTTCGTGGCCGCGCTCTGGGATCTCGGTTTCGAACCGGGGCACAGCGTGCGCACGATCGAACAATGCAAGGTCGAAGCGCAAGCCGACATCACCGTAGAGACGGCGCTGCTGGAATCACGCTGGATCGCAGGCAGCCGCAGCCTGATGAAGCGCTTCGAAAGCGAAATGACGCAACGCCTGGACGCGCGGCGTTTTTTCCGGGGCAAGCGGCTCGAGATGCAACAACGCCACGCCCGCTATCAGGAAACGCCCTACGCGCTCGAACCGAACTGCAAAGAGTCGCCCGGCGGGCTGCGCGACCTGCAGGTGATTTTGTGGATGGCGCGCGCGGCCGGGCTGGGCGGCAACTGGCGCGACGTTGCCCAATCGGGCATGTTGACGCCGTCTGAAGCGCGCGACCTGCGCCGCGCCGAGCAGGCGTTCAAGCGCTTGCGCATCGAGTTGCATATCCTGGCAAAGCGCCGCGAAGATCGGGTGCTCTTCGATTTGCAGCCCGCACTTGCCGAGGTCTACGGCCTGTCGGGTACGTCTACCCGCCGCGCCAGTGAGATTCTCATGCAGCGGTACTACTGGGCCGCGCGGCTGGTGACGCAGCTGAATACCGTGCTCGTTCAGAACATCGAAGAACACCTCTTTCCGCGGCCCGACAGCGAAGCGGTGCCGATCGACGAAGATTTCCGCAATCTGCACGACCGTCTCGACATCGTGCTGGACGACGCCTTCGAACGGAATCCAACGCTGTTGCTGCGCGCGTTTCTCACCATGCAGCAGCATCCTGAACTGACGGGACTCTCGGCACGCACGCAGCGGGCCATCTGGCACGCACGCGACCGCATCGACGTGCAATTTCGCCGCAATCCCGTCAACCGGAAGTTGTTTCTGCAGATCTTGCAGCAACCCAGCGGCATCGTGCATGAACTGCGCCGCATGACGATGCTCAACATTCTGCCGCGATATCTGCCGGTGTTCCGGCGCATCGTCGGTCAGATGCAGCATGATCTGTTTCACGTGTATACGGTCGACCAGCACACGCTCACGGTGATCCGCAACCTGCGCCGCTTCACGATGCCTGAGCATGCGCAAGAGTATCCGTTTGCCACGCAGTTGATGGCGAATTTCGATCGGCACTGGTTGCTGTACGTCGCGGCCTTGTTTCACGACATCGCCAAGGGTCGGGGCGGCGACCATTCCGAACTGGGCGCACGTGATGTGCGGCGCTTCGCACATGATCATGGCCTCGATGCCGAAGACGCCGAGCTCGTCGAGTTTCTGGTTCGGCAGCACCTGAGCATGTCGACGGTGGCGCAAAAGCGTGACCTGTCCGATCACAACGTCATCACCGAATTCTCGAAACTGGTCAAAGACGAGCGCCATCTGACAGCGCTCTATCTACTGACCGTGGCCGACATTCGCGGCACCAGCCCGAAGGTGTGGAACGCCTGGAAAGGCAAATTGCTGGAAGATCTGTACCGGCTCACGATCGACGCCCTGGGCGGCGAACGGCCCGACGCAAACACCGTTCTGAACGAGCGCAAGAGAGACGCGGTGCGATTGACGCGGCTGGCAGGACTGCGTGACGAGTCGCGCGAGGCATTCTGGCGCCAGCTCGACGTGGCTTATTTCCTGCGGCACGATGCCTCCGATATTGCGTGGCATACGCGGCACCTGTATTACCAGGTCGCCCCGGAGCAGGCGGTGGTGCGTGCCCGACCCACCGAGCACGGCGAAGGCCTGCAGGTGATGGTGTACACCCGCGACGCACCGGATCTTTTTGTGGCGATTTGCCAGTTTTTCAATGCCAAGTCGCTCAGCATTCAAGACGCGCGCATTCACACGACGCGTCATGGCTACGCGCTCGATAGCTTTATCGTGCTGCTGCCCGAAGGCGCCAACGATTTTCGCGCCCAGGCGGCTCTGGTCGAACATGAATTGGCAGAGCACCTCAAGGATGCGCGCACCTATGGCCAGAGCCACGCAAAGACCGCGCATTGGGGTCAAGGACGGCAATCCCGCATGTCGCGCCTCTTCCCCGTCAGGCCGCAGGTGGAATTGTCGCCGGACGAAAGCAGCCGGTCGTGGCGACTTTCCGTCGTCGCGACCGACCGGTCGGGGCTTCTGCATGCCTTGGCCCGCGTCTTTGCTGCCAATGGCATCAACTTGCGCATGGCCAAGGTCATGACGCTGGGCGATCGCGTCGAAGACGTTTTCATCATCGACGGCACGGCCCTGGACCGGCCGCGCAGCCAGTTGCAGTTTGAACAGGGCATTCTGGACGCCCTCGATCTCGATGCAGCGAGCAGGCGTGTCGCGTAGTGGCGCTGGTGCCGGGAGACCGATGGGCGGCGATGCCGTGGCCGGCCACGCGGTGCCGGCATCGGTATGGGCAAGATGACCATCGACCTGAGTCGTTCTGCTTCCGATCGGCTCGTCGACGTGTCCGGACAGGGGAACTGAGCGTCCCCACTGAACCCTTCATTCCCAATGCGGTCTATTCGACCGCGCGGATTCCCGCAGCATTCACTTAAAAGTATCCCATCTTATGTTCGATCGTCGTCAAAGCTTGCTTATCCTGATCGCCGCGCTGTCTTTGGGCGCCGTGGGCGTGGCCCTCGTCTCGCAGTATGTGTTCGACATGCCTCCCTGCGCCTGGTGCGTACTCCAGCGCATGAGCTACCTCACGATCGCCCTCGTGAGCATCATCGGCGCGCTGGCGCCGCGCGCTGCGAGCGCCGTGGCTGCCGGCTTGGCCACCTTGCTGGCAATCAGCGGCATTGCCGCAGCGTGGTACCAGCACACCGTGGCGTCGCAAATGCTGTCTTGCGACCAGACATTCGCCGACCGGTTCGTGTCGGGCACCGGCCTGGACGCAGCCGTGCCTGCCCTGTTCGGTATTTTTGCCACCTGCATGGACGCCATGGTTCAGGTGCTGGGGCTGGAATACGCCGTGTGGAGCCTCATTCTCTTCGTGATTCTGGCACTCGTGGGCATTGCCGCCCTGCGCGCCAAACCCGCCGGGATGTCGGCCGACGAAGCACGCAAGCGCGCCAGTCTGCGCGCACGCCGCTAAGCCCAGCGAGTCGATAAGGCGAAAAAAGAGCACGACGTGTCGTGCTCTTTTTTATGTCGTCGCTACGAGCGACACGCAACCGCCGCGCTGGTTCGCTTCGGCACGCGCGTCCATTGCGGCGTGCCGAAGGCGTTGCTCAAGCGTCGCTGGCGGCGAATCCCATATTGAATTGCAAACCATTGGGGGAGTCGTCTTCCAGTACCCCACCCCGCGACTGCCCCAGGCGCGCCAGGTACTCTGGCGTAATGTCGCCCGTCACATAGTCGCCATCGAAGCAGGATGCCTCGAAGCGCTTCATTCTGGGGTTGATGTCGCGAACCGACTGCTGCATGTCGGCCAGATCCTGATACACCAACGCGTCAGCGCCGATCGTCTGCGCAATCTCTTCGTCCGTGCGTCCGGTTGCGATCAATTCGCTCTGGGTGGGCATATCGATGCCGTAGACGTTCGGAAAACGCACCGGTGGCGCGGCCGAGGCAAAGAACACCTTGTTAGCACCGGCAGCGCGCGCCATGTCGACGATTTCACGGCTGGTGGTGCCACGAACGATCGAGTCGTCCACCAGCAACACATTTTTGCCCTTGAATTCCGTACCGATGGCATTGAGCTTCTGACGCACCGACTTACGGCGGACCGCCTGACCGGGCATGATGAAGGTGCGGCCGACATAACGGTTCTTGATCAGGCCTTCGCGATAATCGAGATCGAGGCGTGCGGCGAGCTGCATGGCTGCCGGACGCGATGAGTCGGGAATCGGCATGACGACGTCGATCTCGCCCAAGCGCAAGGTGCGCGCTACCTTATCGGCCAGATACTCGCCCATGCGCAAACGCGCGTCGTAGACGGACACACCATCGATCAGCGAATCGGGTCGGGCGAAATACACATATTCGAAAATACACGGCGTAAGCTGCGGATTGTCGGCACACTGACGCGCGACCATACGGCCGTCCAGGTCGATGAAAATCGCCTCGCCCGGTTCAACGTCGCGCACGAAAATGAATCCGCTGCCTTCAAGGGCGACCGATTCCGAAGCCACCATCCATTCGGGACCGTGCTCGCCTTCCATACGGCCAATGCACAGCGGCCGAATGCCGTTAGGATCGCGGAACGCCAGCAATCCGTAACCGGCGATCTGCGCCACCACGGCATAGGCACCTTTAACGCGCTTGTGCATCGAAGCCACGGCGCGGAAGATCGCATCGTCGTCCAACGACACGCCATTGGCCGACGATTGCAGTTCGTGCGCCAACACGTTAAGCAACACTTCGGAATCGGAATTGGTGTTGATGTGACGACGATCGATGCGGAAAAGCGATTCACGCAATTCGCGCCAGTTGGTCAGGTTGCCGTTGTGGGCAAACATGATGCCGAAGGGTGCGTTGACGTAAAACGGCTGTGCTTCTTCTTCGGAGACACTCGATCCGGCGGTGGGGTAGCGAACCTGACCGATACCGCTGGTCCCTGGCAGCGAACGCATGTTGCGCGTGCGAAACACGTCGCGCACCAGACCGTGCGCCTTAAACATATTGAAGTGATTTTCCTGCGCCGTCGCAATACCGGCAGCATCCTGACCGCGATGCTGAAGCAGAAGCAGGCTGTCGTACAGCAGTTGATTAACCGGACCGCGTCCGACGACCCCGACAATTCCACACATGGTGATTTCCTAGAACGATGAGCGCTACGTGTAAGGTAGCCACGCGGCCAAAGAAGGCGGCAGCCACGTCTTGATATGTTTGATGGCATCAATCGCTGCTTGCGAAAACATCGCGTCACGCCACCAGGGTTCTTGCGGCATCGGGGTGTAACCCGCCAACGCCACCAATACGAGAATAATGAGTACGCCGCGCGCCAGGCCGAATAGCCCGCCCAGCCCGTGGTCCGCCGGCGACAGGCCGGTGGTTCGAATCAGCGCGGCCAGGGTCATGTTGACGAGCCCCACGCCCAACAACACGATCAGAAAGACCGCGGCATACGACAGCCCCATCCTCAACATGGGGGTCTCGATCCAGGAAGTCAACCAACCGTAAACGGTGGGCCCCCACCAGATCGCCGCGACGAACGCCAACCCAAAAGCAACCAGCGACAACACTTCCTTGAGCAATCCTCGGATCAGCCCCAATACACCCGACACCGCCAGGATGCCGATGAGGATGAAGTCGAAACCGGTCACTGGGCGGCAATGAAACCGTTGTCATAACCAAGCGTCCGCAAGCGCGCCTGGGCTGCCTGGGCAGCATCGCGCGATGGGAACGGGCCTACGCGCAAGCGAAACTGCTGCTTGCCGCCGATCGATGCCGGTTCGACGAACGCGTTGGTCACACCGGCCGCGTGCAACTTGTCGCGTCGTCCCTGCGCGTCGCCCTGCGTGGTGTACGCCGCAATCTGCAACACAAAATTGCCCTTGTTCGACGCCGCCGCCGCCTTAGGACGCGATTCGGCCGGTGTCGGGGTGCGGCCCTCGAGCAGTGCCAGCGCACGGGCACCATCGTCACTGCGCTCGACAGGCGTGGCGGGTTTCGGTGCCGGCGTGGCGGGCTTGGCCGTCTCGACGGGCGGCTTGGGGGTCGCCTCGGGCCGCACGACGGCAGCCGAAGGCACTTGAACGGACGGGGTGTGCGGTGCTGCCGTCGCCGCCGGTGCCGGCGTACCGACCGCAGGCGGCGCACCGGAGGTCAACGGTGGCGGCGTGGGCACGCCCCCGTCGGCGCCAGGCGCAGTGGCCGGCACGCCGTTGGCCACAGGGGGCTGCGCCGATGCTTGTGGCGCGCCTGCCTGGGGTTGGCCCATATTGGGATCGAAAGGTTGGGTGCGATCGGGAATCTGAACCGGAATATCTTCCGACACCGGATGACGTTCCCCATCCAGCACCATCGGCAGCACGACGACGGCGGCAAGCACCAGCGCAACGGCGCCTGCCAGACGACGGCGCGCGCGGCCACGGAGTTCGGCTGCCTGCGCTTCGCTGGACACGGAAGGCCGTGCTCTGCCGCTGCGCGTTGCGCCGCTTTCAGTCCGATTGAACAATCCCATCGAAAAATCCTTGCTGCCGGTGGCGGCGACCAGCCAGACATCGCCGGCCGAAAATACACGCGTGTTGCCACGCGTTGATGTCGTCACGCTCTGAGTTAGTGGGCGCGGCCCAACGCGGTCAACGCAGCAGCCACTGTCAGGAACGAACCGAATATCACGATTCTATCACCCTCCCCCGCTCGTTTTTGCGCTGCCGCAACGGCCGCTGCAACGTCATCGAACGCCGTCAACGTGGCCGCCTCGTCTTCGCTGCCCAATGCCGGAAGGGCCGCCGCCACCCGTGCCGTCAGCGCCTCGCCCGATACGCCGCGCGGCCCAGGCAAGGTGGGGCAATACCAGTGGTCGATGCGCTTGCCGAGTCGGGCGACCACCCCGGCCACATCCTTATCGTCCAGCATGCCGAACACGGCGTGGGTGTAGGGAAAATACGCCATGTTGTCGAGGTTCTGGGCCAGCACGGCAGCGGCGTGAGGATTGTGCGCAACGTCCAGCACGATCGTCGGCTGTCCCGGCAGAATCTGGAACCGGCCGGGCAAGGTGGCCTGCGACAGGCCCACCCGCACGGCCTGCTGAGGCACGGGGAGCCGATCGCGCAACGATTCCAGCGCGGCAAGGGCGGCGGACGCATTCAATAGTTGATTGGCACCGCGCAACGCGGGATAGGCCAAGGCATTGCGCCGTTGATTGCGTCCCCCGAAGCCCCATTGCTGACGGTCGCCCGAGTAATTGAAGTCCCGGCCGAACAACCACAGGTCGGCACCGATTGCCGCTGCGTGATCCAGCAAGGATTGCGGCGGGACCGGATCGCTGCAGATGGCAGGCTTGCCTGCTCGGAAAATATTGGCCTTCTCGAATCCGATCAGCTCGCGCGTATCGCCGAGCCAGTCCATATGGTCGAGATCGACGCTGGTCACTATGGCGCAATCCGCGTCGACGATATTGACGGCGTCCAGGCGCCCGCCCAATCCGACTTCGAGGACGATCGCGTCCAACGGTTGGCCGGCGAACAAGCGCAGCACTGCCAGCGTCGTGAACTCGAAGTAGGTCAATCCGGTATCGCCGCGAGCGCGTTCGACCTCGGCAAACTGCGCCGTCAGCTCGGCATCGCTTGCCGAAACGCCGTTCACACGCGCGCGCTCGTTGAAATGAATCAAATGCGGTGAGGTATAGACGCCCACCTTGTAGCCCGCGGCCAGCAGCATGGCTTCGAGCATGGCGCACGTGGAACCCTTGCCATTGGTGCCGCCCACAACGATTTTGACCGCAGACGACGCCAGACCCAGACGATCGGCCACCTCGCGTACCCGCTCAAGCCCCAGATCGATACTGCGGCTATGCAGATGTTCGAGGTAATTCAGCCACGTGGATAGGGAATCGGAAACCTGGGGTGCTTGCGGATTGGACATGAACGATACGAAGAAAAAATCGCCCCGGCAGGGGCGCGAGCCGATCCGGGCAGACCGGGCGCAGCCCGAGCATCGGGCAAGCAATGGATTTTACCAGTCGGCCCCGCGCGCGAATGGGAAACCCCTATTGCGCGGTGTTGTTTGGCAGCGGCCGACATGTAGTTGCGCGCGTATGCCCCGTGCGCCCGGCTCGACCTCTGAAAACGGCACGTCTCGCCCCGCCAAACGGCAACGCTCCGGCGCTACGTTCGCCGGGTGTCCACCCTTAAGTTCAGCTGAAGCATGCCGTTACCTGTGTGGAATCCCCACAACCGCCCGCTGAACGGCTGGGCGCCTGCACACATTGGTGTGCTCATCCTGTTGCGTGTCCCGTACGGAGCCTCCATGGCGTTGACCCCGATTGCTGCCCCGCTGACCTTGCCCGTCTCCGCCGCCATGGCTGCGCCACCGCCGCCTGCCGCCGCCATGGTGGTCACTCCCAGCGAAAAAAGCACGGACGCCGATGCTTCGCACACCGGCACTCGGCAGTCGCCGGAGCAGCCGCTGGCGCTCAAAGCCCTGCCGCCCGCCGAGGAGGGATCAAATCCCTATCTCGAGAAAGCACTCGACGAGCTCAACCAGCAGATGCGGGCCTGGGATACCAATCTGCATTTTGAGGTGGATCCCGACATCCATCGCATCGTGGTGTCCATCATGGACGCCGAGAGCGGCGATGTATTGCGCACCATCCCTACCGAGGCCGTCATTCACGCCGCCAAGATGCTCGTGAAGATGCAAGGCCTCGCAATCGAAACCACTGCATAAGAGAAAAACCCGGGGAATTGACGGAATTAGGCCCTTTTAAAGCCCGTGAGCGCGCAAATTGGTCCAGTCCGTCGCAGCAATAATGCAACCTGAGTAGAAGGATTTAAAAGATGGCAATCTCATTCGCGAACCTGAACAACAGCGGCTACGACTTCGCTGCGATTACGCAACAGCTGGCCGAATTCGAAAAACAGGCGATCGTTCCCTATCAAGCGCGCGTCACACAGACGAGCACGAAGATCACGGGCATGGGTTCGCTCAAGAACGTCATCGATGCGTTGCGCACCGCCACCGAGAAGCTCGCCGCCGCGATGAGCTCGGCCCCGGCCAAAACCAGTGTTTCGGGTAATGGCGTCTCTGTCACCGCCGGTGCCGGCGCCGTTCCGGGATCCTACTCGATCTTCGTCGATCAGCTGGCCGCGGCCGGCTCGCTGAAGTCCGCCGCCTTCGACAGCCGCACCACGCAAAATGGCGTGGGCGGCAAGATCGCCATCGAAACGGTCGGCGGCACCGCACCGATCAATATCGAACTGGGCAGCGACACGTCGTTGAACGGCGTGCGCAACGCGATCAACGCCAAATCCGACAGTCCTGTGAGCGCCACCATCGTCACCGACGGCGACGGCAAAAGTTTTCTGATGCTCACCTCGCGTGCCACTGGCGAGAAGGCCGAGGTCAAAAGTATCGACGTCACCGGCAACAGCGGCTCGCTCGCCGGCGATCTCAATTACGTCAAAGGCGGTGCCCCGGGCAACGTGACCGTGGCCAACGTCGCGTCGGATGCCAAGCTCACGCTCAACGGCATTGCCATCACAAGCGGTTCGAACCAGCTCACCACGGCAATCGACAATCTTACGCTCGATCTGACTGCGGCCACCGAAACCGGCAAAACGGTAACGGTCAAGGTCGAATCGGATATCGAAGCACAAGTCACCGCCGTCCAGAACTTCGTGACCGCATACAACGCGATGCGTACGACGACGAAATCCTTGTCGACCTACAACAAGGACTCCTCCTCGATCAACGGCAGCTTGTACGCGGACTCCACCCTGCGCAGCGCGCAGGATGAACTCGCATCCGGTTTGCGCGTGTCGACCGACGACAAGAACATCTTCTCCCTTGCCAAGCTGGGCATCACGACCGACATCGATGCCAAGGACGGCACGCTGAAGATCGACGTCGCCAAGGTTCGCGAAGCGATTACCAAGTATCCGTCGGAGGTCACGAACCTGCTCTCGGGCGAAGATGGCCTGGCGACCAAGATGAACGCCACGACCAAGCAATATCTGGATCAAGGCTCGGTCAAAGGCAAGATTTCTTCAGTTGTCGAAAACCTCGAAAGCGAGCGTAAAAAGCAGACCAAAGCCGTTGAGGATGTCACGGCGCGCGTGGAAGCCACCAACCAGGCAACGATTGCGCAGTTCAACGCCCTGAGCGTTGCATTGTCGAAGATCGAGTCGACCAAAAACTACCTGACCTCGCAGTTCGAGGCCATTGCCAACTCAAGCAAAAAATAATGTCCTACGCCGCCCGTCGTCCTTTCGGCGCACAAGCTGCGCGCTCCTATGCCACCGTTGGCGTTCAGACCGAGGTGTTGAGCGCCACGCCGGAGCGCTTGATTACGCTGCTCTTCAAGGGCGCACGCGCGGCGATCGCTCAGGCAAAGCTGCACCTGCAACAGCATCGCATTGCCGAACGCGGCCAGGCTATTTCCAAGGCCATCCGCATCGTCGAAGAGGGGCTGAAAGGCGGCCTCAATCTTGAAGCCGGTGGCGAACTCGCCGCCAATCTCGATCAACTCTACGACTTCATCTCGCGCACCCTGTTGACCGCAAATCTGAACGCAGACGCCGCCCAGCTGGACGTTGCCGATCAGCTTCTCGCGAACCTTCAGGAGGCTTGGCAGAGTTCGGTCGATCCCCTGTCGACCGCAGCGCTATAGCCCTGACGTTGCCCTCACTTCTCGCGCGAAACCTAAGCATGACGTCGCCTCACGCGCCGATACTGTCGCACTATCAAAGCATTGCCGCCATTACGGCCGGAATGCTTGACGCTGCGCGATCCGGAGACTGGACCATCGTCCTCTCTCTTGGACAGCAATACATCGATATCGTCGAGAAACTGCGCGAAATCGACGCCAGTGTGCCTTTGGACGAAACGAGCCGTGCGTTGAAGCACGATTTGCTCGTCCGCATTCTCGAGAACGATGCACGCACGCGCGACCTGGCGTCACCGCAAATGGCACGTCTCAATACATTGCTCGGGCGGATCAAGCAACATCACGATTACGCCAGCACGTTCGGATTCAAGGCGCCCACATGAACGGCCCCAACTCGCTGGGCACGCTTCTGATCCAGCGTCTTGATGCCGTGTTGGGTACGCCTTTGGCATCGCATGGCGACCTGCAGTCGGGACTGCGCGCCGATGCCGTCAGACAACCGGGCGCACCCGTCAAGGTTGAGCCCACCGAAGGTGAGCCGCGACAGGATGGCGAGCGCGCCGCACTCAAACAGGCGACAGGCCAGGGTGACCAGGGCGCCGTCAAGGACGCCAAGCTCGCGGCGCTCCTCGCCCTCAATGCGCGCGGTCGCGTGGTGCAACAGTCGGCCACGCCCTCAGCACCCACGTCGCTCGGCCAAGGCGCGCGCGCGATTCTGTCACTGCTTGCAGCCTACCCCGATGCGCCCCCCTTGGTTGGCCGCCAACCGATCCTGCACGCCGCACTGGGCAATCCATCCGCAACGCTATCCAACGGCGTCGCGCCTCAGGCGAGTCAAGCGCAAGCACCTGTTGCCGAGCGGGGCGCCTTGCCTGCGGGCAGTCCGGGCACGCGTGCCACCGATCCGGCGCGCGTCACCGCCGAGGGCCGCACCGCACCCATCGCCGATTCGAGCGCACGAGTGTCGCAAGGCGCCGGCGCGGCACGCGGCGCATCCGCGCTCGCCGGCGTAAACGAATCGGGCGCCCCTGGTGTGCGAGCGCTTGCGCAAGCGCTCCATCAGGCCATCGACAAAAGCGGACTGTTTTACGAATCGCACCTGAGCGACATGACGTTCGGAAAACGTACCGCGCAAGCGTTGCAGCACGAACCTCACAACCAGCCCACTGCCGCGCAGCCCCAGGCCGGCGGCAGCGCGTCGACGCACGCACCTGCCGCCCATCGCGAAGCGAGTGCGGCAAGTATCTTTGGCGCCCCGCTTGCGGACGCCACCGACGCGCCTGCGCCACGCAACACCGGCGCCGCATTCGGTCAGGACGCCGCGCCCACCATGCAGCATGGGGTGCGCGCCGATACGGCCGCCATCGTGCGCCAGCAACTCGACGTTTTGACGAACCAGAGCCTGGCGTGGCAAGGCGAAGCCTGGGCCGGCACGCCGATGCAATGGGACATCGAGCGCCGTCAGCCGTCACATGACAGCGCGCCCGACGCGCCGGCGTCCTGGGCCACCAGGATCGCCGTCACGCTGCCACGGCTTGGGCGCGTAGAAGCCACGCTCAACCTCGTCGGAAACGACATCGTCATGCGGTTGGTTGCGCCGGAAGGCGAAGCTGACATTCGCGCCTCCTCGGCTGTGCTGCGATCCCAATTTCAAGCCGCCGGCCTTACGTTGAGTCATCTCGTCATCGATGAAGACGCCGCGCGGGCGCCCGACGACGCCATGCAAGACGGCTCCGCAACATGACGATCTCCCCCACCCTGCCGCCCGACGACGCGCCGCCACAGAAGCGGCAGCAGGCAGTCGCCATTGCCTACGACGGCAATGACGCCGCGCCGCGTGTCGTCGCCAAAGGCTACGGCCCCATTGCCGATAACATCGTGCGCACCGCGCGTGAAAATGGGCTGTATGTGCATGAGTCGACCGAGCTCGTCGGACTCCTCATGCAGGTCGATCTGGACGCGCAAATTCCACCTCAACTTTATACAGCCGTTGCCACGTTACTCGCGTGGCTTTACCGGTTAGAATCGCGCTCGCCCGACGACTTGGGCCCCATCGATTTACCCCACCCCTCGGTCTAGCCCCTTAGGAAGTGATGCAACGTGTTGAGCGAAACACCCCCTGACTTTCTACTGACCGATCCTGACGAGATCCGTAGCGCGCTATTCGAATTGACCCATGCGGAGGCGCATGTGGTGGTGCGCGATGCCGCCGACCGCGAGATCGCCGCGCTGATCATCGGTCTGGATCGAAAAACGGGCACCTTCTTCTGGCGGCCGCGCGATTACGCCAGCAGCAACTTTGCGGACAACAAGGAACTGCTGATCGGGGCGGTGTTTCAATTCATCTGCAGCGGCTATGGCGGCGTGCGCATTCACTTCCGCGTGCCGCGGCCCGACGTCGTCCGGTTCGATGATGGCAGTGCAGCTTTCGTGTCGCATTGGCCCGATCGCATCTCACGCATTCAACGCCGCAAGATGTTTCGGGCGTCACTCTCGACACAAGGCAAGCGTTGTCGCGCGAGCTGGCAGCCGCCAGGTGGCCAGCCCGCCATCGCATTCAGCATCCGCGATGTGTCGGTCGATGGCATCGGACTGCGATGCGCCCTCCCGGTTGGCGCGCTGCCGCAACGCGGCGACACGTTGGAACGCGTGCAGCTCGACTTCGGCGAGTTCGGTACGCTGCAGACGTCACTGGAGGTGCGTAATGTGTTTCCCACCAGTGGCCAAGGCAAGCGTGGCGAGGGCGCTGAATCAGAGGGCGAACAAGCCAGCGATGGCACGGCCCTCGCCATTGCCTCGTCTCCGGCAACCGCGACAGCAGCCCCCGCAACCCGACCTGTCGCCGCCGGCAGCGTGAGCGACACGCAAGCAGCGATTCGCCTCGATGTCGAAAGTCACGTCGGTGCCGTGTTTGCGAAACTCAGCAGCCGCGAAGAGATCTGGTTGCAACAGGTCGTTTGGCGACTTGAAAAGAGTAAGTCCGATTAAAGCGTGCAGGCGTTGGGCAGCGGCCTGAAAGAATAAAATAGCGGATCGCGCTAAACGCCGATCCGCTTTTCTTTGGCGCAGCGTTTTTTGGCACAGCGTTGATACCCGGCCATTCCCTGAGCCCCGTTGTTGCGCCGTCGCGCGATGAACAGACTTTGAATGTGCTTCTCAGGGGCTTTGAATGAGCTGCATCGGGCGTTAAATGAGCTGCATTGGGCTTTTTGCGGGCCATCAACGGGCCATCAATGGGCCATCACTGCGGCGTGAACGCGCCAGGCACGCCCCAACGCGCCCATGCGGCGCGTTAGGCGTGCTGCGCCCACGCGATATCGGGCACGTCCGATGTACTCAACGTCTTTTGAATGTATCGGTCCGCCAACTCCAAGGCGGACATGGGTTTGCCCAGCAGCCAGCCCTGCACGCGGTGGCACTTGAGTTCGCTCAGGATGGAGTACTGTCCTTCCGTTTCCACGCCTTCGGCCACGATCTCGCGCTCGAGACGGCGCGACAGGTCGACCACAGTGCCCACGATCGCTTGCGCGTTGCTGTCGCTCTCAAGATTGCGGATGAACGATCGATCGATCTTGATCGTATCGAACGGCAGTTCCTGCAGGTAGCCGAGGCTCGAATAACCGGTGCCGAAGTCGTCGATCGCGATCTTCACGCCCGCACGACGCAACTCGGAGAGCCTTGAAATTTCACCGCCCTCCGCAGCGACCATCACGCCTTCGGTAACCTCCAGCTCGAGTCGTTCGGGGGGCAAGCCGGAACGGTCGAGCGCACCGCGAACATCGCGCAGCAACGAGTGGCGCTCAAGTTGAATCGGTGAGATGTTGACCGAGATATACCAAGGCTCTGGCCAGCTCGCGGCCTCCGCACACGCGGTCTCGAGTACCCAGGCCCCCAGCGGCACGATCAGCTCGGTTTGTTCTGCGACGGGAATGAATTGCATTGGGGCCACGAGCCCGCGTTGCGGATGATTCCAGCGCACCAGCGCTTCAAATCCGCGCAGTTGCCGGCCATCGACGCCATAGATCGGCTGATAGACCACGTACAGCTGCCCTGCTTCCTGCATGGCGCGCCGGAGATCGTCTTCGAGATCTTCGGTGTCGGCCAAGTGCGCAAGCCCCACTGCTTCCTGCCGACGCCCGCTTATGCGCAAGGCGCGCAGCACGCCCTCGGCGCGCACGAGGTGATAGACCAGAAGCAGAATGAGCGCGGTAGGCACCGCAACGATCGCCGTCACCAGCGTGGCACTGAATGCGGCAAAGTAGAACCGGCCGCTGTCCCATAGATACCACATCGGCAGCAAGACAAACGCCATGGCGATCATGACGCTGCCGGACAAGCCGAGAAAAATGCGTGCGCGGCGCGACAAGAACCAGGCCAGCAACAGCGCGAAGCCGATGACTTCGAATTGCAGCACGGCGATGACCAGCAAAGTAAAAGTATCAAGCATCGTTAGCCGGGACCGGATCCGAATAGGGTCCGGCCGGCAAGTTGCCAGCCGTACTTGGCGGATTTTTACACGGAAGCGCGGTTTTCACATCGCCATCGATGAAATTTCCTTGTAGGCGGCCACAAGCTTGTTGCGTACTTGCACCGTCATCTGGAAACCAAGGGTGGCTTTCTGCGAATCGATCATGACCTTGCTGAGCGAGATATTCGGATCGCCCATATCGAAGGCTTGTTGTTGCGCGCTCGCAGCATGCTGAATGGACGACACGCGTTGCAGGGACTGCTGCAACACGGCGGCGAAATTTGCCGGGCGCGGCGCGAAGTCCTCAGCCTGCGCGCCGGGCGCGCTCTGCGCCGTGCGTACGACTGCACGCATCTGCGACAGCATGCTCTCAATTCCCGCCAAACCGCTCACCGCCATGATCAATCCTTGCCTATCGCGCCGGTCGTGCCGGCAGAAACAATTGAAGTGCGCGCCTTTAATGAGGCGTGGCGAGAGTGTGCACCACTTCCGGTCGAAAGCATATGTGACAAATGACGGCAAAAACCGGGGTTTTTCGGGGATTAGATTGTGCGCGGCCAGCCCATAATCCACGCTTCCCAGACCCACTTTGCGTCGCATGTCTCTCTTGCCCCGATCGTCCGCCCTACCTCGATGCCCGCGCGTTCGACTCGGCGGGATACTCAGATGAACTCGCAGGCCACCACTACTTCTCGTCTCTTTGCCCGCTTCCCCGCGCTTGATCGCGTGCGCAGCGTGCCCAAACCTTTACTGATCACGGCCGTTGCGGCTGTGGTCGCGCTCGTGGTTGCGGCCGCGATGTGGAGCCGCGAACCCGAGTACAAGGTGCTGTTCTCGAATCTGCAGGATCGTGACGGCGGCGCCATCGTCGCGGCGCTGGGACAAATGAACGTGCCCTACCGCTTCAGTGAGAACGGTTCGGCATTGTTGGTGCCACCCAACCGGGTCTACGACACGCGTCTACAGCTCGCCGCACAAGGTTTGCCGCGGGGCGGATCGGTCGGCTACGAGCTGTTGGACACCGCACGATTCGGCGCCAGCCAGTTCGCCGAGCAGATCACCTACCAACGTGGACTCGAGGGCGAACTCGCCCGCTCGATCGAATCGGTCAACGCCGTGCAAAGCGCACGCGTTCACCTGGCCATGCCGCGTCAATCGCTCTTCGTTCGCGAACGTCAGCAGCCTACCGCTTCCGTGCTGCTGCATCTGTTTCCCGGCCGCAGCATGAGCGAAGGTCAGGTGCAGGCCATCGCGTGGCTGCTCGCCTCGAGCGTGCCCGAGCTGAACGCTGAAAACGTGTCGATCGTCGATCAGAACGGCCGTCTGCTGTCCACGCCGTCTGGCGACGGCCGCGGCATGGACGCCGATCAGACCAAATTCGTGCGTGACGTTGAGCAGCGCGCCGCCGAGCGTATTCTCGCCATCCTGAATCCGCTCGTCGGTCACGGCAACGTGCACGCCCAGGTCAGCGCCGATGTCGACTTCGCGCAACGCGAGCTGACGTCCGAGGTTTATCGTCCCAACCAGGATCCCGGCCAAGGCGCCGTGCGCAGCCGTCAGGCCAGCGACTCCCAGCAAAATGGCGGCACTGGCGCGCAGGGCGTTCCCGGTGCCTTGACCAATCAGGTGCCGGCCAACGCGCAGGCGCCGATCGCCAACCCGCCGGCAAACGCCGCGGCGGCCGCACAGCAGCAAGGCGGCGCCACGACCACCGGCACCAACGGCGCCGCGGGTGCCGGCGGCGCGGCAGCCACAGCGCCAACGAACGTGCGCAGCGACTCGACCGTTAACTACGAAGTCGATCGCACCATCAGTCACGTCAAACAGCCGACCGGCGCCGTGAAACGCCTGTCGGTCGCCGTGGTCGTCAACTATGTCAAGAACGCTGACGGCGAAGCGCAACCGCTACCGCCCGAAGAGCTGACGAAGCTCACGAATCTCGTGCGCGAAGCGATGGGATTTTCGCAGGATCGCGGCGATTCGCTCAATCTGGTCAACAGCCGCTTTACGGACGAAACCATCGCCGAGATCCCGCTCTGGAAAGACCCGGGCATGATCGACCTGGCCAAGACGATCGGCTATTGGCTGGTCCTGCTGCTGGCGGCCTTGTGGGTATGGCGTGCACTGCTGCGTCCGATGTGGAACCGCTACATCAATCCCGAAGTCGATTCTGTCGTCGCCGAAATCGAGCGCGCCGAAGCGCAACGCGAAGCGATCGACCAGGCGCGCGCCAGCGCCAACAGCCGATACGAAGAAAACATGCAACGCGCCCGCGAAATGGCCACGAAAGATCCGCGCGCCGTCGCGATGGTCTTGCGCACCTGGATGAGCAGCAATGACAAGTGAAACCGGTCTCGACGGGATGACCCGTAGCGCCATTCTGATGATGTCGATGGGCGAAGACGCCGCCGCCGAGGTCTTCAAATATCTGTCGGCGCGCGAAGTGCAACAGGTGGGCGCCGCCATGGCAACGCTCAAACAGGTCACGCGCGAAGACGTCGGCAACGTGCTCGAAGAGTTCCGCCAGGAAGCCGACCAGTTCGTGGCCGTCACGCTCGGCTCGGACGACTACATCCGCTCGGTATTGACCAAGGCGCTGGGCAGCGATCGTGCCGCCGGCCTGATCGAGGATATTCTCGATGCCGGCGACAGCGGCAGCGGTATCGATGCGCTCAATTGGCTCGACGCCACCACCGTGGCCGAACTTGTGGGCGACGAACATCCCCAGATCATCGCCACCATCCTGGTTCACCTGGAGCGCGACCGCGCAGCAGGCGTGCTGGCTCTGTTGAACGAGCGTCTGCGCAACGATGTGATGTTGCGCATCGCCACCTTCGGCGGCGTCCAGCCGGGCGCCCTGACCGAACTGACCGAAGTGCTCAACGCCGTGCTCGCAGGCCAGGGTGCCAAGCGCAGCAAGATGGGTGGCGTACGTACTGCGGCCGAAATTCTCAACATGATGAATTCGACGCAGGAAGAAACGGTTGTCGCCAGCCTGCGCGAACGCGACTCGGACCTCGCGCAGCGCATCATCGACGAGATGTTCGTGTTCGACAATCTGCTGGATGTCGAGGATCGCGCCATCCAGATGATTCTGAAGGAAGTCGACAACGATACGCTGATGGTCGCCCTCAAGGGCGCGCCCGAAGAGCTGCGCGACAAATTCATGCGCAGCATGTCCACACGTGCCGCCGAAACCCTGCGCGAAGACCTGGATGCACAGGGGCCGATCCGCATGTCGAAGGTCGAAGCCGAACAGAAGAAGATTCTGCAGATCGCGCGCAATCTGGCCGAAAGCGGCCAGATCGTGCTTGGCGCCCAGGGCGACGATGCCTACGTCTGATCCGTCCTTCAAGGCAGGTCTTCACCGGGGCGGCGACGCATGGCGGCGCTGGACCATGAGTTCCTTCGACGAACGCGACGGCGCATCGTCGGAAACGTCCGGCGAATCCGCGGCGCCGGTTCCCGATACGGCAGCCCTGCTCGCCCAGGATCGCGCCGATGCCCGTGCGGCCGGCCGGCAGGCAGGTTACGAAGAGGGCTTGCGCCAAGGCTATGCGGCGGGCGAACAATCCGGGCGTGAAGCGGGCTTCGCTGAAGGTCGTGAGGCTGGCTACGCCGAAGGCCTGGAGACGGCACGCCGCCAGGCACGCGAGGAAGCGGCTCAGTTGCATCTGATCGCGCAAACCTGCGCCGAATCGGTCGCGCAGATCGAAGAAAAAATGGGCCAGGCCCTGATCGGATTGGCCCTGGATATTGCGCGTCAGGTGATCCGCACCAAACTGGATCAACAGCCGGAAAGTGTGGTGGACGCCGTGCGGGAAGTGCTGCACATGCAGCCCGTCACACAAGGCACGTTGCGTCTCTGGCTGCACCCCCTCGACGTCGACCTGGTGCGGCAATATCTCAACGAAGAATTGCAGGATGCGCGGTGGCGCGTGCTGGCCGACGAGTCAGTGCTGCGTGGCGGCTGCCGTGCCGAAACGCCCTATGGCGAGATCGATGGCACCCTGCAGACCCGCTGGCACCGCGTCGCCGCATCCCTCGGCCGCGACAGCCAATGGGAGACACCATGAGCCCCGCCGATCGCATCGCGGGCGACGCTGCGGTCGTCTCTCAGGACAGCGGCGCCAATCTCGTCAATGACGTGCCGGCCATCGATCGTTGGGCCACGCAACTGCGCGTGGGTGCCATTCGTGCAGGTGCCACCGATCCGTGGCATGTGAGCGGACGCATCACGCGGGCGGCAGGCCTCGTCCTGCAGGCTACCGGCCTGCGATTGCCGGTCGGCGCCGTCTGCCGTATCGAATTGTCGCCCGGTCATGACCACTGGGCCGATGCCGAAGTGGTCGGTTTCGATGGCCAGACGTTGTTTCTCATGCCGCAGACCGACATCTCCGGCCTGCCCCCTGGCGCCCGCGTGGTACCGGGTGAACCGGCCGTTCAACGGCCCATCAAGCTTCCCGAAGGCCGCGAGCCCAATGGCAACGCCAAGCCGGCGATCGGCCGTCATCTGCCGGTGGGCCGCGCACTGCTCGGCCGCGTGGTGGACGGTGCCGGACGCCCGCTCGACGGTCTCGGCCCGTTGATCGATGCCGAGCAGGCACCGCTCGCTGCCCAGCCGCTCAATCCGCTTACCCGCGCGCCGATCGACAGCGTGCTGGACGTTGGCGTTCGCGCCATCAATGGCCTGCTCACCGTGGGCCGTGGCCAACGCATGGGTCTGTTTGCCGGATCCGGCGTGGGCAAGAGCGTGCTGCTGGGCATGATGGCGCGCTACACCCGCGCCGACGTCATCGTTGTCGGACTGATCGGCGAACGGGGCCGCGAAGTCAAGGAATTCATCGAGCACAACCTGGGCCCGGAAGGTCTGGCGCGCTCGGCGGTCGTTGCCGCACCGGCCGATGTGTCGCCGCTCTTGCGTCTGCAAGGTGCCTCGTATGCCACCCGCATTGCCGAGTACTTTCGCGATCAGGGACTCGATGTTCTGCTGATCATGGATTCGCTCACGCGCTTTGCCATGGCGCAACGAGAAATCGCATTGGCGATCGGCGAGCCGCCCGCCACGAAGGGCTATCCGCCATCGGTCTTTGCGCGCCTGCCCGCCCTGGTGGAACGCGCCGGTAACGGCGCCATGACCGCCAGCGGCAAGGCCGGCTCGATCACCGCCTTTTATACCGTGTTGGCCGAGGGCGACGATCAGCAGGACCCCATCGCCGACTCGGCACGCGCGATTCTCGACGGCCATATCGTCTTGTCGCGCCACCTGGCCGAAGCCGGCCACTATCCGGCGATCGACATCGAAGCGTCGATTTCGCGCGCCATGCACTCGTTGATCACGCCGGATCAGTTCCAGGTTGTCCGCAGATTCAAGCAGTCGCTATCGCGTTATCAGCGTAATCGCGACCTGATTGCCGTGGGCGCCTACGCGCCCGGCCATGATGCGCAACTTGACGACGCGATCGCCCGTTACCCGCGTCTTGAAGCGTTCTTGCAGCAAAACATCGGCGAAAGCGTGACGTATGCCGGTGCCGTTACCCAACTCCGCGGAACGTTCGAAGGACATTCCTCACATGCCTAAACAATTGCCATTGGACACGCTCAGCGAGCTCGCTCGCGAACGTGCCGAAGAAGCCACCCGTCGTCTTGGCGTGCTCAACACGGCCCTGCTCAATGCCCGGCAACAGCTCGACATGCTGGCCGACTATCGCCACGACTACCTCGCGCGGCTACAGCAGGCCATGTGTTCGGGGATGTCCGCTTCGGACTGCCAGAACTATCAGCGCTTCATCGGCACGCTCGACGACGCCATGGCGCAGCAGCGTCACGTCGTGGCGCAATCGGAAGCCGAGCTCGAAGCCGGCCGAATCGATTGGCAACAAGCCAAACGCAAACAGAATTCGTTCGAGGCACTGACCGCTCGTGCACAGCGCGCGCGTGATGCCGTCGAACAACGCCGAGAACAACGCGGCAACGACGAGTTCGCCGCACGCATGCTGACGCGCTCACCCGTGTTCGGTTGATCTCGCGATACAGGATCAGACTATGTCCGCCACACTTTCCATTGCACAGATGATCTCGTCGACGGCACCCGTCAGCGCCACGCCTGCGCCGTCCAATGCGCCCCAGTCGGGCCAGCCTACCTTCTCGGACACCTTGCAACGCCAGCGTGAACCGGCGGCGCAAGCAGGCAAGCCCGCCGTGGAAGGCGAGAAGGCGCCGGCAAACGCCGAGGGCAAGCCTGTAAAGCCGGTTGGCGACAAGCATCAGGCAGACGGCAAGGATGCACACGAAGAAAGCGCCGTTGCCGACACTGCGGCCGGTGGTACAGAGATCCCGGTCGCTGTCGCGCCCGCGCTGACCCTGCAGCAGCAGGCACTTGAAATCGCGCGGGAGTCGGCCGCGTTTCGACGCAGCGCGCAAGCCGCGGGTGCGTCGACCGCCGGCGATGCCGCCGAGGCCGGCAAAACGCCGCAAGGCGAGCGCGTGCTCTCAATGCACATGCAAGCGATGCGCGGCGCTGACCAGGCTACCGTCGATACGGTATCCACGAACGTCGCGCAAACGGTCGATACCGCAGGGTTCGGCCCTGCCCTGTCGGCGACGTTGACCGGCGCCGGCGCGTCACGCGACGGATCGACCGGTGCTGCTGACGGCAAACCGGCAACGGCCGCGGTTGCCGGCGCAACGGCCGACCGTGGCACCCGCGTGGCGCGGGACGAACCCGCCCTCAAACTGGCCGGCGACACCCGCCGTCCCGGCGCTCGATCCGACACCGCAGCCGCCGCCAGCGCCGATGCGCTCGGCCCCAATGCGGGCGATGCTCGACATGCCGCGATCGCCGCCCTGAGCGAGAGCAGCGAACGGATCGTTGCGCGCCATGCACCGCTGGACGTGCAAGCGCCTGTGGCTCAGCCCACGCTCGGCAGCGTACCCGCCCAGTTCATCCAGGCGGCCCCCTCCGCCGCCGCACCTGCCCTGCACGTCGCCACGCCCTTCGGCGCGGCCGGATGGGGCGACGCTTTTGGTCAGCAGGTCGCGCATCTCACGATGAACCGCCGTACCGGTATGCAAACTGCAGAACTTCGACTCGATCCCCCCGATCTCGGACCGATCCGTGTCACCCTGACGATCCAGGATGGAACGGCACACGCAGCCTTCTCCTCGGCGCACGGTGCCGTGCGTCAGGCGATCGAAGCCTCGATGCCACAGTTGCAACAGGCCCTTGCCCAATCGGGCATCGCCCTTGGCCAATCGCAGGTGAGCGATCAGGGTCAGCCCTCGACATTCGACAACGCCTTTGCGCAGTCGCAAAACAACAACGGCGCCAACGCCGGCAGTGGCGCGCAAGGCAACGGTGGCGGCAATGCCGCCGACGAAGAAGGCGTCACCGTGGCATTGCCGACCCGCGCGCCGCGCTCGTTGGTCGACACCTTTGCGTGATACGACGGGCCTTTGCGTCGATCCGGCAGCAAGGGCCCGTGCCTGTCTCGCAGCTTTGGCAAACCAATAGCTTGAGATACGCGCATTTCCACCTGTTTTTCGACGGGCAGCATTGCCTCCGTATACGGCAGAATGCCTTCATCCCTGCAAGGCTTTTTGTTGCATCCACATCCTCTTGATCTGTCCTGATGGCGACCTCCAAACCTTCCGCCGTTCCGTCGCGTAACTCCTTGCCCAAGAACGGCAAATCGTCGCGGCTGCTTCGCCCCATTCTCAGCCTGCTCGTGTTGTTGGCTGTGGCCGGGATCAGCGTAGCGACCACGTGGTTACTCACCACGCGCATGCAAAAAAACGAGGCGACCGGCCTGCAATTGGCCGTAGGCGACGCGCAGGCTGCGCCCACGCAACAAGCCCGCAACGAACCGGTCTCGGCCGTCGTCCCCGCACCGATCTTCCTGGCGATCGAACCGTTCACCGTCACCGTCAACAACGACGAGATGGAACGGATGGTGCATATGGCCATCACGCTGCGCATCGGCGATGACGCCTCGCGCGCGCTGCTTGAAAAGTACATGCCGGAAGTGCGCAATCGCATTCTGATGCTGGTCTCGGGCCAATCGCCTCAAGCTGTGCAAACGCCGCAGGGCAAACGCGATCTCGCCACCGCCATTCAAAAGTCGTTGAGTCAACCGTTTACACCCAACCCCGACGGTCAACGCATCAGCGACGTCCTCTTTACCGCTTTCGTGGTGCAGTAAAAATGGGCTACGAGGCCATCCTCTCACAGGACGAAGTCGATGCGCTGCTTGCCGGCGTAACGGGCGATACGAGCGCGCAAACCGCCACTGCCGATGCCGGCGATGTGATGCGTGCCTACGATCTGAGCTCGCCCGATCGCGTCGTGCGCCGTCGCATGCAGACGCTCGAACTGATCAACGAACGCTTCGCGCGAAATATGCGCCAGTCGTTGCTCAATTTCATGCGTCGCAGCGCCGACATTTCCGTGGGAACGATCCGCATCCAGAAATACGCCGACTTCGAGCGTAATCTGCCGGTGCCGAGCAACCTCAATATGGTGCAGATGCGGCCGCTGCGCGGTACTGCCCTGTTTGCCTACGACCCCAACCTGGTGTTCCTGGTCATCGACAGCTTGTTCGGCGGCGATGGCCGGTATCACACCCGCGTCGAAGGCCGCGACTTCACCACGACCGAACAGCGCATCATTCGCCGGTTGCTCGACCTCACGCTCGACAGCTACGGCAAATCCTGGCAACCGGTTTACTCAATCGACTTCGAATACATCCGCTCCGAGATGCACACGAAGTTCGCCAGCATCACCGGCAACAACGAAGTCGTCGTCGTCACCTCGTTCCACATCGAGTTCGGCGCCACCGGCGGCGATCTGAACATCTGCATTCCGTACTCGATGATCGAGCCGATCCGAGACATTCTGACGCGACCGCTGCAGGAATCCGGATCGGAAGCCGTCGACCAACGCTGGACGCATCGCCTCTCGCGCCAGGTGCGCAGCGCCGATGTCAATCTGGTCGCCGAGTTCGCACAGATTCCGTCGAACCTGCGGCAACTCGTCAACCTGAAGCCCGGCGATATCCTGCCGATCGACGTCCCCGAAATCGTCGTCGGCAGTATCGACGGGGTACCGGTCATGGAATGCGACTACGGCGTATTCAACAGCCAATACGCCTTGCGCGTGCGGCAAATGCTTAACCAAACTGAACGCGACTCCAGCGAGCCTACTGAACATGAGTGACCCTAACGCCCCCGCCGGCAGCGCCCCTTCCGATGACTGGGCAGATGCCCTCGCCGAGCAGGCATCCAGCGCGCCCGCGACGCAGGCCGATGGCTTGAAGCCCGAGGACGACTGGGCCGCTGCGCTGGCTGAGCAAACGTCGAGCGCTCCCGTAGGTGCGCCAGCCCCGGCTGCGCCCGTGGCGCCCCCTGCCGCGACGTCGGCACCTGCGGCGAGCCCGGCCAAACCGGCTGCGCAACCCGCGGGCAGCAATCTCTTCAAACCGCTCGCGCAAGCCACCGGCGGCATGGGTGCCGATATCGACATGATCATGGACGTGCCTGTCCAGCTGACGGTTGAACTCGGCCGCACGCGACTGACCATCAAGAATCTGCTGCAACTCGGTCAAGGTTCCGTCGTCGAACTCGACGGCCTGGCCGGTGAACCGATGGATATTTTCGTCAACGGGTATCTGATTGCGCAAGGTGAAGTGGTTGTGGTCGACGAGAAATACGGTATTCGTCTGACCGATATCATCACGCCGTCCGAACGGATCAACCGTCTCAACACCCGCCGCTGATTGCCATGCCGGATGACGCGCTATTTCGCATGATCGTGGGCCTGATCCTGGTCATCGCCGCCATCCTGGCTTGTGCCTGGCTGGCTCGCCGCTCGGGCCTGATACAGGGTGGCAAGTATCAGCGTCTGAGCGTAGTGTCCGCCTTATCGCTCGGGCCCCGCCAACGCATCGTCATGGTCGAAGTCGAAGGATCCTGGTTGGTCGTGGGGTGCACGGCGTCCCAGATGACCCTGTTGCATACCTTGCCTGCCGCCGAGACGACTGCGATCGCCGCACCGTCCACCTCACAGCCTGAGTTGTCTTCCTTCGCCGCCAAGTTCAGCCAGGCGCTCAAGCGCCGTTGATCCCACACGGCGTCCCCGCCGTTCGTGTTTTGCCCGTCATTCACACCATGCCCTCAATCGTTACGCGTTTGCGCCACGCTACATTCGCTCGCCCCACCGGCAAGTCGCTCGCTTTCCTGCTGTTGGCAGTGGCGGCATGTGCTCCCGGGCTGACGATCGCCCAGGCCACGTTGCCGGCGCTCACGACCACGCCGGGTGCCAACGGCGCCGAGACCTATTCGCTCAGCGTACAGACGCTGATGCTGTTGACATCGCTGTCGTTCCTGCCGTCGGCGCTGTTGATGATGACCGGCTTCACGCGCATCATCATCGTGCTCGGTCTGCTGCGCAGCGCCCTCGGTACGGCCATGTCGCCACCCAATCACGTGCTGATCGGTCTGGCGTTGTTTCTGACGTTCTTCACGATGTCGCCGGTGTTCAATCAGATTTACACCGAGGCCTATCAACCGCTGACCGAAGGCAAAATCACCTTCGAGTCCGCCATCGAGAAAGGCGCGCAGCCGCTGCATGGCTTCATGCTGCGCCAAACCCGTGAAAACGACCTCGCGCTGTTCGCCAATCTCGCCAAAGTGCCCGAAATCGACTCACCGGCACAAGTGCCCATGAGCATTCTCGTGCCTGCCTTCATCACCAGCGAACTCAAGACGGCATTTCAGATCGGCTTCACGATCTTCATCCCCTTTCTCATTATCGATCTGGTGGTCGCCAGCGTCTTGATGGCGCTGGGCATGATGATGGTGCCGCCCGTGAGTGTGGCGCTGCCCTTCAAACTGATGTTGTTCGTGCTTGCCGACGGCTGGAACCTATTGATGGGTTCGTTGGCACAGAGCTTCTTCCAATAAACGCCGGAGTCGTACGATGAACACCGAAGCCGTCATGACCATGTCGTACCAGGCGATGAAAATCGCCCTGGCGCTTGCCGGCCCCCTACTTCTGGTCATCCTGGCGGTCGGTCTGATCATCAGTATCTTTCAGGCCGCAACGCAGATCAACGAAATGACGCTGTCGTTCATTCCCAAGCTGCTGGCCATGTGCGCCGTACTCGTGCTCCTCGGTCCGTGGCTGGCAGGCATCATGGTCGACTACATTCGCCAGTTGATCGGTGGCATTCCGGGCATTGTGCAGTAAGCGCTGCCTTGTTTACGCCAACGCCCTGCCCGATCGCCTCCGGCCTGCCTCAAGTGCCGAACTTGCGCCACGCTTGGCGCTCATCCCGCTCCTAAGCCCATCCGCTGCCATGCTCTCCGTCACGCAAGACCAGTTATACGGTTGGCTCACGCAGTTCATGTGGCCATTCGTACGCGTGCTCTCCCTTTTCGCGGTCGCGCCCCTGTTTGGGGAATCGAGCATTCCGCGAACGGCAAAGATCGGATTGGCCGCGGTCTTCGCGGTCGCAATCGCACCCAGCATCCCGCCCATTCCCGTGATTCCGCCGGGCTCGTACACCGGCCTGCTGATTCTTGCCCAGCAAGTGATGATCGGCATCGCGATCGGCTACACGATGCGCATCGTCTTCAGTGCGGTGCAAACCGCCGGCGAATTCGTGGGACTACAGATGGGCCTCTCGTTCGCCACGTTCTTCGACCCCTCGATGGGCGCCAACACCGCGGTGCTGTCACGCTTGTTCAATATCGTCGCCATGTTGATCTTTCTGGCCATCGACGGACATCTGCTGATGCTTGCCGCCATCGTGCGCACCTTCGAGACCTTGCCGATCGGAGAACTCACGCTTCACCAGAATGGCTGGGGGGTGCTGGTCGAATGGGGCAGCACGATCTTCTCGTCTGGCCTGTTGCTCGCACTGCCGTTGATCGCCGCACTGTTGACGATCAACCTCGCGCTCGGCATTCTGAATCGCGCCGCACCACAGCTTTCGGTGTTTTCCGTTGGATTCCCGATCAGCATCACCGTCGGGGTCATTCTTCTGGCCATCGTGCTGCCGCAGACGCCACCGTTCCTGGAAGATTTGTTCCGATCGGGTCTGGAGGCAACAAGTCGGGTTGTCGACGGCTTTGCCGGGCGCTAAGCACCAGCCTTGCTCGCACCCTGCATCCTTCGATGATCCTCGCTTCCAGCTCAACGATCTGACGCGCCGGCGCCGATTGCGTGAGATGGATGGTGCCCGACCCTGCGTGGAGGCTCCAAGGTCTGCCGGGGAAATGAAAGTTCGGAAATCTGCAAAAACGCTCCCACGTTCTGAATTGACCCCCAACGATTGGATTCCGTCCAGCTTTTGGGGAGCAGTCCATTCTGATGGAGCGTTATTTTGCTTGAGTACTGGGCTGGGGAAAAAGCAATCTGAATGGCCGCAAGCCAAGATGCTGGCTTGCGGCTGCTGCCCGGACGCTTCATAAAAATCGAAGCAACGCGATGCTCATCAGCATCGCGCAATCGTCAAGCTGGCGCGCCGAGGGCAACTGGTGCGTATCCGCCCGATCTACCTTGACGCGTCGAGACCTGTGCCACTTCCGGCATTCCATCGTTGAGCTTGAACACCGCGACCGCGTCGGCCAATTGCTGCGCCTGCTCCTGGAGCGATGCCGCCGCCGCTGCAGCCTCTTCCACGAGCGATGCGTTCTGCTGCGTCACCTCATCCATCTGCGACACTGCGCGATTCACTTGATCGATACCGGTTGACTGTTCGTCCGAGGCAGCCGAAATCTCGCCCATGATGTCGGTCACGCGCTTCACCGACGAGACAATTTCCTGCATGGTGTCGCCCGCGCGTGCCACTTGTTGCGATCCGGCGCCGACCTTGCTCACCGAGTCTTCGATCAACCCTTTGATCTCCTTTGCAGCTTGAGCACTGCGCTGCGCCAAAGAACGCACTTCGGCGGCAACCACCGCAAAGCCCTTACCCTGCTCGCCTGCGCGCGCAGCTTCCACCGCTGCATTCAACGCCAAAATGTTCGTCTGGAAGGCGATACTGTCGATCACGCCGACGATCTCGGAGATTTTCTTGGAGCTTGTGGAGATCGCCTGCATTGTGCCCACGACTTCATTCACGACGCTACCGCCGCGCTCAGCCACGTCCGAGGCACTCGCGGCCAGCTTGTTGGCTTGGCGCGCATTGTCGGCGTTCTGCTTCACGGTCGAGGCCAGCTCTTCCATGCTCGCGGCGGTTTCTTCCAGCGAAGCGGCCTGCTGCTCAGTACGGCTGGATAGATCGGTATTTCCCGCTGAAATCTCGCGTGACCCGATATTGATCTCATCCACGCCGCGACGCACTGAAGACACGGTTTGCGTGAGGCTATCCTGCATGCGACGCAATGCGCTGAACAGCGCGCCCACTTCGTTCGTTGAGGTCACGTCGATACGTTGCGTGAGATCGCCAGCGGCGATGCGATCGAAGTGTTGACCGGCATTGACCAACGGACGCACGACCGTGCGACCGAACATGATGCGCGCGAGCACCATCATGATGAAGGACAGCACGACAGCAGCGATAACCGCCATCGCAGCGAGCTTGAAGTTCTGCTCCGCCTTGGCAGAGGTCGCATCCTGCGACTTCTTGATGTAATCACCGAACTTGGCAATGGCTTCGATGAAAGCCTGGCTGCGCGGCGTCCCGTAGTCGGTATTGACCATGTAGAAGGTCGAGTAGTCTTCGCTGCGAAGCGCTTCGACCATGGTATCGACGCCATCATCGATGTAGGAGCGATAGCGGCGCACCAGATCCATCGAAACCTGACGCCCTTCATCGTCTTGCAACAGATTCTGTTGAAAGTTGGTGAACTGATTTCGAACTTCGTTCAAAAGATCGTTGGCGCTTTTGAGCGACCCTTGCCCCGCCGTAGTCATCGAGCGATTGCCGGTGCCGGCTTCCTGAAATTGACGCGCAGCCACGAGCAACGCCACGCGTGCGCGCAGCATGTCGCTATTGATGTCTTGCACCTGTGCGGCGCGATCAGTCAAACCTTCAAGATCTTTTACCGCCTTGAAGTTCTCATCGAGAAAATACACAGACATGGCGCCCATGGCAGCCACCAGCAGTGCGAATACGCCCAAGATCCACATCAGCAACGTGCCGACGCGCGTGTTGCGCAGTGATCGCTTCGTTTTTACTTTTGGCTTGCGAGCAATCTTTTTTTTAGACGCCTTGTTCGGCGTCGACGGCTCAAGCGTCATTTCCATGTTTATCCCCTTTCGTGACATCTATTTAGTGCCGTGCTGCGCTTAGCTCCCGAACCGCCCACCGGCTTGCCAAGGCTCCGGATATTGCGGCGGCGTCAGCAACTTGGTACGTAACCACGGCTCGATTAACAAATTCGTGCTGTCGACAAGACGGATCAAGCGCTGATCCGGGCCAAACTGCAACGTGACCGATTTACGCGAGTAGAGCCCATCGGTCACGATGGAAAACTTGTAAGCCCAGCGCACGTAAGAGGTGCCGTCGCGCTGAGGAAAGATCTCGGAAGGCGGCGCAGTAAAAGCCTGCACGGCTTCCACCAGTGTGGTTTGACCCGGCTGAAAATGCGTCAAAGCACCACCGTCGAAATTGTTTCCGACCGTGGTGCAGGCAGATACCAGCGCGAAAATCCACACAAACCGACACGCACGCAAAAATGAGCGCGCGCCGGTTGCGAAGGTGCACGGGTTAGAACGATTCCCAGTCATCATCATTTATCGGTTGGGAGGATTTAGCCGGCGGCATGCTGGAAGAAGGCGCAGCGCCGGGCGTAGTCGTTGTCCGACGCCGAGCGGGCGGGGGCACGGGTGTCGCCGACGAGGCCGAAGATGCAGCATCGGCTTGCGACATCCCAGCAGCCGTGCCTGGCCGAATTTCACGGCGCAACTCAGCCGTGGACTGCGCCGGGCGGGATGCCGAGCTGCCTTGAGCTGCCGACGCGCGCGACGCGGCACCCGCAGCAGTGCCAGCGCCGGACTTCACCTTGGGTGCGCCCAGTCGCGGGGCGGCAGCTGTCGAGCCGCCATGCGTCGCATTAGCGCTCGATGCGCTATTCGACGATGCGCTCGAGCCAACAGCCGAAGCCGCACTCGATCCGGACGACGATGCCGATCTGCTCGACGCCAAACCCGCTGCGCCGCCTGCGGAAGACGACAATCCGCTCGCAGACTTCATTGCAGGTCTCGCGTCACGGGCGGCAGCCGCGGGCGCCGGCAACGCCGCCACAGGCGCTTCCACCATTGACGCGCGCTCAGGCGTACGCTGCGACGACGAACGCGCCTCAGTAGTTGCGCTGTCGCTATCCCGCAAGCCATTGGAGCCCGGGGCGTAGTTCGATCCAGACGACGAAGCTTGCCCCGTCCTCGCCGTTCGCGTGGGCGCGCTGGCTTGGGTGTGATCGATCTTGAATACCGCGACGGCTTCCGCCAACGCCTCGGCTTGCGCTTGCAAGGCGCCGGAGGCGGCCGCCGCCTGCTCGACCAACGCGGCGTTCTGCTGCGTCACGTCATCCATCTGCGTCACGGCCTGATTAACTTGGTCGATCCCGTTGGACTGCTCGGCAGAGGCGGCGGCGATCTCGCCGATGATGTCGGTGACGCGCTTCACGGACGCGACGATTTCCTTCATGGTCGCACCCGCCTGTTCGACCTGGTGCGATCCCACGCTGACCTTGCTGGACGAGTCCTCGATCAAGCCCTTGATTTCTTTCGCTGCCTGCGCGCTGCGCTGGGCGAGCGTGCGCACTTCGGCCGCCACGACAGCGAAACCCTTACCCTGTTCACCAGCGCGTGCCGCCTCAACCGCGGCGTTCAACGCCAGGATATTGGTTTGAAATGCGATGCTGTCGATGACACCAACGATTTCCGAGATTTTCTTGGAGCTGGTCGAAATGGCCTCCATCGTCTGCACGACGTCGGATACGGCATCTCCACCCCGTTCTGCAACATCCGAGGCGCTCGCAGCAAGCTTGTTGGCTTGACGGGCATTGTCGGCATTCTGTTTCACGGTGGACGCCAGCTCTTCCATTGTGGCGGCCGTTTCCTCCAACGACGCAGCTTGTTGCTCCGTGCGACTCGACAGGTCCGTGTTGCCCGACGCAATTTCACGCGAACCGAGGTTGATCTCCTGCACGCCCGACCGCACCCGGTGAATGGTGGTCGTCAGGCTTTCTTGCATACGCTTGATCGCTTCGAACAGCGCGCCGATTTCGTTCCTGGACTGCACTGCCACGCGGCCCGTAAAGTCGCCTTGGGCAATACGGTCGAAGTGGGTGCCCGCCAAACGCAAGGGTTGCAACACCATACGGCTGATCAGAATCCAACAGCCGATCGCCAGAAGAATGGCTGCGACCAGCACAGCCAGCATGATGTTTCTGGCACGTTGAAACTCTGTCTGCGCTTGAGCGACCAAACTATCGGTATAGCGATCGATCTCCTCTTTGAAGGTGTCAGCGGCGGCGCTGTAGGCATCGCGCGCGGCACCTGCTTGAGTGCTGTTGCGAGAGAAGTCCGCTACCGCTCGCGAGTTGACGGCCGCTGCCATGCGGTCGATGACCGCCAGGTAGGCCGTATACGACTTGGCAACGTTTTCAGTCAATCCGGCATTGACGCGCCCACGAAGCGATTCGGTGTAAGTCTGAAAATGCTTGCGCGACGCTTGAACGCCGCGCGTGGCCGCTGACACGCCGCCAGATAAATCCGAGGTTTCACCGCCCTGCCATTGAATGAACAGTGTATTCAACACCGAGGCCGCGCGAAGCGCCTGGATGGTGGCAAGATCCAGCTCGGTGACCTGGTTCGTGTAGACATCGTTGATGCCTTCCAGCTTTTCGTGCGCGCGTTGCGCATTCCAGATGGCCAAGCCGCACGTTGCGGCAATAGCAATCAGCAACAGCGCAAGCACGCCAATAATGCAACTACGGACTTTCAGATTCGAAAACATGGTCTGCGCTGATGGACGCTAAGTTAGGACTTGAGAAATTCGGAAGCGATGCTTTGGAGAATCTGATAGGACATCGCCGATACTTGAACGGCCAGCTGATAGCTCTGCAACTGCGAAATGCCTTCGATCGGGTCGAGATCTTCGATGTCGCTGAGCTTCTTCGCGATACGCAGCGACTGCTGTGAACCTGCCGCATCGAGCGACTCGACCTCATTGAAACGCGCGCCGAGGGCGGCACGCGTGGAGGTGGCATTGTCGAAAAGCGAATCCATGTTGCGATTCGATTCGCCAACGACGGCATTCAAATTGTCCATCGCGGCCGGATCGCCGGCCACCGGCGTGTTGAGCGTGGTTATCAACTTGTCGATCGTGGCAAAGAGATCAACCGTACCGCTGCCGTCCTTGGCCGGCCCAGAGAAGAATGTATCGCCGACAATGCTGGTTGCGACTTCCCGGCTCGCTTCGACCTGCACCGTACGCGGCTTGCTCAGATCGGGGTCGATGGCAAACGTACCGTCGTCATTGAATGGCTTCGTCTTGCCGTCAAGACCGGAGAACAGGTACTGACCATTGGCGTCTTTGGCGTTCGCGTTGGCAAGCAGAGAGTCGCGGATGCCTTGCAGCTCAGTCGCCAGAACGGCGCGATCATCGTCGGAATAGGTCGTATTGCCCGCCTGGACGATCTTTGTGCGCAATGCCGTAATCGAGTCGATGACGGTGGTCATCACCGTCTCTTGCTCTTGAAGCTGTTGCTTGGCGGCCGTACGATTGTCTTGGTAGGCCTTGTTCACGCTGAATTCCTGCGCCGTATTGATGGACTGCGCAGCCCCGAGCGGATCATCGCCGGGATTCAGGAATTTCTTCATGTCGGCGTTTTTGAGCAGTTGCTCGTCGGCCTTGGCACGGGCGGACGAAATAGCGTTCTGGCTATTCCGGTAGCTCATTTGCGTGCTGATCATCATATCGTTCTACTCCTATCAAGAGCGAGGCGCGGCGCGCGCTCAGCCCTTCAATCCAAGGATGGTGTCAAAAATGGTCGACGCTGTCTGCAGCACCTTTGCGCTGGCCTGGTACTGGCGCTGAAACGTCATCATGTCGTTCATTTCCAGGGTTTCGCTGGTTCCCGATACGTTCTGCTGAGCGGCGAATCGTTCGTTCGCTAATTTGGTTTGGGCTTCGAAGGCGGACTTCACGCCAGCAGCATCCACACCGATCACGTTGACGAATTGCGAATACAACTCGGTGAGGTTGGCCGTGCCGCTATTGAAGATACGATCGCTTTGCAGGGCAGCTAGTGCCTTGGCCGTTGCGCCGTTGGCCGAACCGCCGGCGGCGTCAGCTGCAGCGATGTCCTCGGAGTTCTGCACCAGTTGCGTCAGATCCCGCGCCGCATCACGGGTGGGCGAAAGCGTCCAGGTGTCGCCGTCAGCCGCGGCACCGGCGATGTCAACCGACACGCCGTCGAGGTCGAGGGTCGGGCCGGCACCCGCGCTGGTGGGCGTGCCATTGGGCAAGCGGGTAACCATGTATTCGCCGGCAGCCCCGACGGTGGCGTCGAACCGAATCTGGTAGTCGCTGGTGTTGAGCTTTGCGATATCCGCGAGCTTGTATGCCGGCGTGAGCGTCGCAGCACCCGTGTTACCTGCGTTCTTCAGAATCTTGGGGTCGCCGATGGAAAAGAAATCGCCGCCGGGAGCACCCGCAGCCGTCTGACCTGTGCTGTGAATGGCGTTGAATGCAGTTGCAAGCGCAATCGACAGCTGACCCAGGCGGTTCTGGGCGCCGTCCAGCGAATTGGCGCGAACGGCAACCAGGCCGCCAAGCGTACCGTTGATGACGGACGAGTCCGCCATATCGACGGTTTGCGAGGTCGTGGGGCCCGTCTGGATCGTCGCTGCCACAACGACACGTTGCGGATCGGCGTCGGACGGCTTTGCCACCAGCGGATAGACCTTATTCCCCGACAATAGCGTCGTGCCGTTTTCGAGCGTTACCGTTACACGATCGCCGTCTGGCACGGTCTTGATGCCCACCAGGCTATTGAGTTCGCGCAGCTTCTGATCGCGCAGATCGAGCAGGTCGTTGGGCGCATGGCCCGTACCCGTTGCGGTCGTTATGCTCTTGTTGAGATCGTTGATCTCATTCAGATAGCTGTTGACCTGTGTGACGGCGTTCGAAATCTGGGTATTGAGCCCATCACGTTGCGTTTGCAGTTCGTTGTAGGCTGATTTGATCTGGCTGACCAGCGTATTGCCCTTGCCGATCACATCTTCTCGAATCGCGGGATCGGCGGGGCTGCTGGCCAGACTGTTCAAACTCGAGAAGAACGCAGAGATCGCGGGCGAGACGCCTACGGTGCGATCCGAAAACAGCGACGCGATTTGCGACAGCTGCGCCGACTGCGCGCTCAAGCTCGACTCTTTGCTCTCGGCGTTGCTGAGCTGCTGGTACAGAAATCCATCGTATGCGCGCTGAATCGTGACCGCATTGACGCCCATACCGATGTAGCCGGTACCGGTCGACATCGCGCTGTTCGTGGCGACCTGCACGCTCTGGCGGCTGTAGCCCGGGGTAAGAACGTTCTGCATGTTGTTGGCCGCAACCTGAAGACGCAGTTCCGAAGTACGGACGCCGGTGAGACCCAAATTGAACAGATTCATGCAGATGCCCTCTTGTTACCAAAATCGCTGAAGCGTTATGAATGATTAACGGCAGGCCAATGGCGATATTTAGCGCGTGCCGGAAATATCGTTGCGCGCGACCCTGCCTTGCATCAAGCTCATGATATCGATCAGCTTTTTCGCGTAGTTGGGATCGGTGGCATACCCGGCTGCCTGGATTTTGTGTGCGGCGTCGACGGCATTGCGTGCGGTCGTCACGGATTCGTATCGGGGACTGTTGCCAATGAGACGGGCGTAGTCGGTGAACGATTCCTCATAGGAGTTGTAGGCGCGGAACGGCTGAATCATCTTGCGTGGCACGCCGTCCACAAACTCCGTGGTCATCACGTTGACCACCTTGCCGGACCAGCTCGAACCGGCTTTGATGCCGAACAAGTTGTACGACGTCGACCCGTTCTCGTGCTTGATCTCGCGCTTGCCCCAGCCCGACTCGAGCGCCGCCTGGCCAAGGATGAGACGGGCAGGCACGCCGCTATCTTCGGCGGCGGCGTTTGCGGCATCTCGCATCCGGGAAACAAACGCCACGACGTGGTCGGGTGCGCCATGCGCGGCGGCGTCCGCGCGGTCGCCGGGACGATTGCGTTCCAATACTTGCAGCAGCGCCGAAATGCTCGGCATGCTGCCCTCTTCCGGATTGAACGCGCTTTCCACCCGTAATTTTCGAGCGAGCAATCCTGCGGGCGAGTTGGCCTCGGGACTGCCGTCGGGCACCGCGTTCTCATCGACGCTCTCGGTTTGCAGCGTGCCGGTATTGCCCTGCATTTGACGCAACAACGCCTGGGCCAGACCAACGCCTGGATCCGCGAGCTGCAGTGCCAACTGCTCGTCAGCCATCGACTGCACCATGCGCGTCTGATCGGTATCGAGCATGCCCGATTTGGGCATGGCCTGGCGCATCTGCTTGAGCATCATCTGCAGATATAACGCCTCGAACTGCTGCGCCACCTTGGCCTGATGCGCGGCGCCCGTGGGACTCTCACGCACTTCGCGTTTGAGGTCCGACAAAGCGTTCATGTCGAATACCGAACGCTGACCGCCAGAGGAAGTGAGCGGATTACTCGACAGCGCCATGATCAGATGATTTCCAGTTCGGCGCGCAGTGCACCAGCAGTTTGCATCGCCTGCAGGATCGACAGCAGATCTTGAGGCGTGGCCCCGAGCGCGTTGAGCGCCTTCACCACATCGGCAAGATTGGCGCTGGTATTCACGCGCTGCAGCGAACCGTGGTCCTGGCGGATCTCGATTTGTGTGTTCGGTACGACGACCGTCTGGCCACCCCCGAACGGCGTGTTCGGCTGCGAGACCTCATTTGTGCGATTGATGATGACCGACAAGTTGCCGTGCGCTACAGCAGCCTCTTCGATCATGACCGTGCGGTTCATAACCACCGAACCGGTCCGCGCATTGATGATGACCTTGGCTGCGGCAGCAGCGCGCGTTACCTGAAGATTCTCGACCTGCGACAAGAAGGCGGCTTGTGCCGAGGGTTCGTACGGTCCGCGCAACTGGATGACCCGGCCATCCATGGCCTGTGCCGTGCCGTTACCAAACTGACGATTGAGCGCAGCGACTGCATTCTGCGTTGTGCCGAAATCCGTCGTATTCATTTCCAGATACATCAACCCGTCGGAAGCAAAGCGCGTGGGGACACTGCGCTCGACAATGGCACCGCCGGTAATACGACCGCCATTCAGCTGGTTGATCTGCACGCTTGACCCGCCAGCCGAGGCACCCGCGCCGCCGACGAGGATGTTGCCCTGGGCGATTGCGTACACCTGGCTATCGGCACCCTTCAAGGGCGTCATGAGCAAGGTGCCACCGCGCAGGCTCTTCGCGTTACCCATCGAAGACACGTTGATGTCAAGCGTCTGACCGGGTCGCGCAAAGGCCGGCAGTGTGGCCGTGACCATGACGGCCGCAACGTTCTTGAGCTGCATATTGCTGTTGGGCGGCAGCGTGATGCCCAACTGCGAAAGCATGTTCGTCAGGCTCTGTTGCGTAAACGGCGTCTGACGGACCTGGTCGCCGCTGCCATCCAGTCCGACGACAAGGCCGTATCCAATCAATTGGTTGCCCCGCACGCCCTGCAGGGACGACAGGTCTTTCAGGCGCTCGGCTTGCGCCGGGATCGGGGCGACAAGTCCAGCCAGCGACGTGCAGACCACTGCGACGGCGAGGCACTGCGCGCCGGCCAGGGGCCGGCGGCCGAACAGAGACAAGAGTGAGATAAGCGACGACATGGTTGCCGGTACCATTTAGAACGGGGATGCCAACAGGAAGAATCGTTGCAGCCAACCCATGGTCTGCACCTCATCCATGATGCCCTTGCTGCGGTACTCGATGCGTGCGTCGGCGACTTGCGTCGACGACACCGTATTGGCACCACTGATGGAGCGCGGGTCGACGACCCCCGAAAATCGAACGTATTCGCTACCGCGATTGATCGCGATCTGCTTCTCACCGGCGACCTGCAGGTTGCCGTTCCCGAGTACACCGACTACCGTCGTCGTGAGCGTGCCGGTAAACGTGTTGTTTGCCGTCGAATCGCCCTTGCCGGCAGCGGTATTGGCCCCGGAGGCGTCCGTGTCCAGTTTGGCATTGGCCCAGCTGTCCATGAATCCCGGCGCAGCACCTACCCCAAGACTGGCGGCGCCTGTGCGACTCGTGTTGGTCGCGACGTTCTTGGCCGCATTGGTGCGCTCGTTGAGAACGACCGTCACAATATCGCCCACATTACGCGGACGACGGTCCTCGAACAGCGGATAACTGCCATAGACCGTGGGCTGATAGATCGAGCCCGAAGGCTGCTGCGGCGGCAGTGGCGACGGCGGAATTGCCGTGGTCGGCCCGTCAACGACAGGCTCGGGGGGAATCAAAGCGCAGCCGGTCATCATGGACAACAGTCCAATTGTTAACCAAGCGCGCAATAAGCGCGTATTCATTAGAGCTGCGTCAGACGCGCAAGCATCTGGTCCGAAGTTTGAACGGCCTTGCTGTTCATTTCGTAGGCGCGTTGCGTGGTGATCATATTGACCAACTCTTCGGCAACGTTGACGTTCGAGGTTTCAATGTACTTTTGGAACAACTGGCCGGCGCCATCCACGCCCGCCTGCAAGACGTTGGCAGGGCCGGAAGCGTCGGTTTCAACGTAAAGGTTCTCGCCCACGTTCTGCAGCCCCGTTTCGTTGATGAACGTGGCCAACTGCATCTGGCCCACTTGTACGCTCTGGCCGGTCGCACCCGGCTGCGTCACCGACACGGTGCCGTCCTTGCCGATGGTGATTTCCTGAGCGTTGTCGGGGATATTGATCGGGGGCTGAACCACGTAGCCGCCTGCGGTGACCAACTGCCCTTCACTATTGCGCGCAAGTTCGCCATCGCGCGTGTAAGCCTGCGTACCATCGGGCAACTCGACCTGCAGAAAGCCCTTGCCATTGATGGCAACGCTAAGCGAACTGCCCGTCAACTTCATGTCGCCCTGCGTGTGTACGCGCTCGGTGGATGCGACACGTGCACCCGAGCCCAGTTGCAGACCCGTCGGCAACTGGGCGGTGTCGCCCACCTGCGCGCCTGGCTGACGCATCGTTTGATACATCAGATCCTGAAATACCGCGCGACCTTGCTTGAAGCCGTTGGTGTTGACGTTGGCCAAGTTGTTGGAAATAACGTCCATGGCCGTCTGTTGGCTTTCCAGACCGGTTTTGGCAATCCAAAGGGCGCGCATCATGATGAGAAATCCTTAATGGGTGGCGGTGACAGCCACCGCGGCAATACTGTTCAAAAAAAGGTTCGCAGGGTTTGCGCACGCGGTTCGCGGCGCCGCTGCGGATTAGCCGCTGACCGACAACAGGCCATTGGCGCGTTGCTCATTCGTGTCGACGTTCTTCAACACCTGCATCTGCATTTCGTAGCGGCGGGAGTTTTCGATCATGCCCACCATGGAGGAAATTGGATTCGCGTTGCTGCCCTCCAGCACACCGGAGGTGACCTTGAGCGTGACATCGGCTTGCTGAGCAGGCAATGTTTGACCTTGTGCGTCCACGGTACGGAACAAGCCGTCATCGCCATGAATCATGGCGGTCGCTGGCGGATTAACGAGTTTCAAGCGTCCGAGATTCAGGATCGTATTTGGTGGGTCACCTGCACCGACGGCGGTAATCGTGCCGTCCGAAGCGATCGTCAGCGACGCGCCTGGCGGCACTTCGATCGGTGCATTCTGCTCGGACAGTACCGGTTGTCCCTGAGCGTTTTGCAGAAGATTGTTGAATCCCACCTGCAGCGCGCCATTGCGGCTGTACGCCTCGCCATCGGGCGTTTGAAACGTGAACCAGCCCTCGCCATTCAGGGCCACATCCAGCGCGCGGCCGGTCGACTGCATTGGCCCGACTGCAAAGCTGTGGCCAGGCGTAGCAGCCACCGTCGAGACACGTGTCGAGTAGCTGTCGCCATCCCCCATGGGCACCGACCGGTACATCGCGATCTGCTCGCGAAATCCGGGCGTGCTGGCGTTGGCCATGTTGTTGGTCAACACCGATTGGTGCTCCATCAAACGGCTTGCGCCGTTCATGGCGGTGTAAATAATGCGATCCATGCGTCAGCTCCGTCGCGTGCTCGTGTCGGTCAATGGAATTAACGAATCTGCAGCAGCGTTTGCAGCACTTGATCCTGCGTCTTGATCGTTTGCGCGTTGGCTTGGTAAGTACGCTGCGCAATGATCATGTTGACCAATTCGTCGCTGGTATTGACGTTCGACGCTTCGAGCTTGCCGCCGGTGATCGTGGACAGGCTGTTCGTGCCAGGCTGACCCAGCACCGGCTGCCCCGACTCGGGCGACTCGGACCAGGCGTTGCCGCCGATCGGCGTCAGGCCCATTTCGTTGTTGAAGCGCGCCAAGGCGACCGTGCCGATCACCGTCTTGGCACCCGAAGAATACGAGGCCACGATACTGCCGTCGGAACCCACGGCCAAACCGGTGAACGTGCCTGACGCATTGCCGTCCGGCAGCGGCGTGTTGCTGAAATCGCCGGCAAACTGGGTAACCTTGCCGTAGTTGAAGGCGATCGTGAGATCATCGGCGGGCGACGTGGTGCCGCCCGGGTTGGGGAACGTAATCGAAACCGGTGTGAGCGGCGATACGATCGTGCCGTTCTCGTTGAAGGTGAGTTGCTGCGGCGTGCCCTGCTCCGTTCCGTCAAGGACGTAGCGCACTTCGTACACGCTGTTGCCACCCGCGCCTTCACGCTTGATGAAATATTGGTCCATCGTGTGACCATTACCCAGCGAGTCGTACACCGTCATCGTGGCACGGTTCGTGTATGTATCGGCATTGGTGATGTCAAACGCGGGGGTTGCCGGAATGGGCGTGGCGCCAGCGCGCAGGTTGGCCGTGAGTTGCGCCGTGGTCGTCGCCGTCGGGGCAACGTCGCCGAGCGCCAGTTGCAACGGCACCGGATCCTGCCCAACGCCGCCGCCGGGGTAACCCGTCAGACGCTGCCCCATCGCGTTGACCACGTAATTATTCTTGTCGAGACCGAACTCGCCATTGCGCGAGTACACGATGCCGCCAGTCGTATCCTGAAGCCGGAAAAAGCCCTTATCGTTCAACGCCATATTGAGCGAACCGTTGCCTTCCACGATGGAGCCGGTGGCGAAACGCTGGTTGATGGCGGCGACCTGCACACCAAGACCGACTCGTGACGTGGCGTACACGTCGGCGAACGATGCAGTGGCGGCTTTGAAGCCGATCGTCGAAGCGTTGGCAATGTTATTGCCGATCACGTCCAGGTTCTGTGATGCAGCGTTCAGTCCGCTGAGTCCTTGTCCGAAGCCCATGTCGGTATCTCTCTTAAAAGGTATTGATGACTACGCGATTGGCGCAGTGCGTAGAAAATGGGGAAGCCGTTTAACTGCCGAAAACCTTGCGCACATCCGCCACGCTGACTTGACCGTTCAGCCCCAGATCGAGCGTGGCGCCCGACGAGGTGTACGAGAGGCTATCGACCTTGGCGTACTTCAATACTTCCGTGGAGGCGATCGCTGCACCCGCGCTATCCTCGGCGGTTACCGCAACCTGGTACTTGCCGTCGGCCGCAGGCGTCTTGCCGTCGGTAAGGCCGTCCCATTCGACCGTGGCAATACCGGCGCTCACGTTTTCCAAAGTGATGGTGCGCACGAGATTGCCGGCTGCATCGCTGATCTTGACCGTAACCTTGGCTGCCCCGGTCGTCAGGTCCAGTCCGATCGGCGTCGCTTCGCGTTTGCTGGGGTCGGCAGGATCGCTGCCCAAGAGCACGTCGGTGCCGGGCACGAAGACGTTCTTGCCGATCATGCCTTGCGCCGCCAAGCCTTGCGACACGCCCACCTGGCCCGACACGATGGCCATCGTTGCATTGAGCTTTTCGATGCCTTCAACTGTCGAGATCTGCGCCAGCTGTGTTGTCATTTGCGCGTTGTCCATCGGATTGAGCGGATCCTGATTTTTCAGTTGCTCGACGAGCAGCTTGAGAAACTGATCCTTCATGTCCGATGACGTAGAGGTGTTCCGTTGCGCATCTGCCTGCGCCGCCAATGCGGCCACTGCGGCGTTTTGATCAGTCGAAGAAGTAACGACGGCCATGGTTTATTCCGAATATTTTCTGTTGATCAGGCTTACTGCCCGATGGTGAGCGTCTTTTGCATCAGCGCTTTCGCGGTGTTGAGCACCTCGACGTTGGCTTGATAGGAGCGCGAGGCGGAAATCATGTTGACCGTTTCAGCTACGGTATCGACGTTGGGCATCGTGACGTAGCCTGTTTCGTCGGCCAGCGGATGCGTGGGCTGATACAGCCGCTTCATCGGCGCGTTGTCTTGCATGATGCTGGCGACCTGCACGCCGCCGACTTCCTGACCGAAGGTTTGCCCCGGTGTAGGCGCCACCTGGAAGATCACTTGACGGGCGCGAAATGGCTGGCCATCGGGTCCCACCGCGCTATCGGCGTTGGCCATGTTGCTGGCCGACACGTTCATCCGCTGCGACTGCGCGGTAAGCGCTGAACCGGCGATATCGAAAACACTCATCAGTGCCATGGTGGTCTTGCGTCCTTACTCTTGAATGGCCGACAGCATCGTGCGGATTTTTCCGGAGACGAATTGCAGGCTGCTCTGGTACTTGAGGGTGTTATCCGCAAACTGCACGCGCTCGTTATCCATTTCGACCGTGTTGCCGTCCAGCGTGGCCTGGTGAGGCGTGCGGTACAGGAGGTCGACCGGACCGCTCGTAACGGCCGAAGCGGGAATATGGCGGGCTGACGTCAGCGTGAGATGCGTTTCGCTCAGGCGCTTCTGATCGCCCATCGCATTCTGCATCGCGGTCTTGAAATCGAAGTCGCGCGCCTTGAAGTTGGGCGTATCGGCGTTGGCGATGTTTGACGACAGCACTTCCTGACGCGTTGCGCGAAGCTCGAGCGAGTTTTGAAAAAAGCTGAGATCGTTGCTGATCCGGTCTAGCATGCGTCAATTCCTTGGGCGTGGGGCGTTGCGCTCTGGCGCCCGACATTCGGACGCCGCCGCGTTACCCCGGCTTTTTCGATGGAGGAATCATAGGTGGCGGCAATGCAAGACAATCAAATGAACAAGCGGCTGATTCCTCGCCAATTCGACTATTGACGGTTTGATGCTGCCGATAGAATTCCTGTTATGAATCGACCTTCCCATTTCATTCTGGCAGCCGCCTTCTGCGCCCTTGTTGGTGCCGTCTCGGTCAGCGCCGCACCCGTCGCGACCGACACCACGTCGGAAGAGGCCGCCATGGCTGCGGTCGAAACCTTTCTCAAGCAGGAGGCTGCACGGGTGCCGGGTTACACGGGTCAGGCAGAGATCAGCGTCGATCGGCCGCGTAGCTCAGATCTGGCCGCATGCGTCTCCCTGCAGGCTTTCTTGCCACCTGGTGCGAAACTGCGATCGCGCACTTCGGTTGGCTTGCGCTGCACGGCGCCCGTGGCGTGGACCACGTACGTCCAGGCCAGTCTGATCGTCCCGATCCAGTACTTCGTCGCCGCGCGGCCGGTCGCTTCCGGGCAGCGTTTGAGCCTGGATGATCTGGAAGCGCGAGAAGGCGACGCGCTTCGCCTTCCCGCCGGTGCCGTCACGGACCCGTCAACCCTGGTGGGCATGACCGCTACAAGCCGGATGACTGCGGGCCGCCCGATCCGCGCAAATGGCTTGCGCAGCGCCGACTCCGTGGTCCGCGGACAACAAGTGCGCATTACCGCGCGCGGCCCAGGATTCGTGGTCAATAGCGATGGACATGCACTCGAGACAGCCCCTCCCGGGGGCACCGTGCAAGTCCGGACGGCCTCCGGCCAAACCCTTACCGGCATCGTCCAACGATCGGGCGTCGTCGAAATTCCGATTTGAGATCGCCCTACACCTAAAGTTTCTCTACAATCTGCCGTAATCCATGGCAAGCGGATATCGGGTTGAACGATTTCTTCCCGTCCTTGCCCTGCGGAGTCTATCTTGAAGATCAATGCCTCGACACCTCGTGTCGCCGTCCCCTCGGAACTCGTCAGCTCGCGTAGCGAGTCGGTTTCCGGCGCGCAGAGCGCAAGCACAGGAAGCGCTCAAGTAGCCCTTAGCGCCGCATCCCGTCGCATGCTGGCCCTGCAGGATGGCAGCAATGACATCGACGTCGAACGTGTGGCGGCCATCCGCGACGCAATCGCAGCGGGTCAATTCAAGATCGACACTAGCCGGATTGCGGATGGATTGATAGCCACCGCCCGTGACCTGCTTAAATAAACCCAATGACCGCATCCATAGACCGACTCGTAGAAACCATTCAGACTGAATCAACCGCCCTCGACCGATTCATCACGATCCTGGAAGCGGAACGAGCGATCCTCGGACAACGCGACAAGCTTTCCGAACTCGACAGCATCACCCATAGCAAGGCGGCGCTCTCTGAAGAGCTAGCCGCTTGCGCCGTCAAGCGCAATGAGATTCTCGCCGAACTGGGCCAGGCCCAGGGGTACAAGGGAATGAACGCAATCGCCGACACCCACCCCGCCGTGGCGTCTGCATGGGCATACCTGCAGGATGTCGCTGTTCAGGCCAATCAGTTGAACTCAGGCAATGGCGCGATCGTGCAAGTGCATTTGAGCGATACGCAGCAAGCCCTTGAGGCATTGCGCGCGCTGTCGACGGGTGGATCCCCGGGTGGCGCCGTTTACGATGCGCGCGGTCGCTCCCAGTCGACCACCACGCGCCGAGGCATCGTCGCCGGCTGACATCGGGTTTGCGCACCGCCTTGGTGTGCAAACCGATCAAATGTAAACAAAAGGGCGGATTCCGCCCTTTATGTTTTTCTGCCGCCCTTATCTGGTATCCGGCTTCGTCTCGGGCCTGACTTTGTTTGGTGTCCGGCTTCATTTTGCGCCGTCTTCATTGCGCGCCGGCATTGTCTTGAATCCGGCTTCGTCTTGAGCCTAGCCGTATTTCGCCGGCGACCTCGTCTTCACGCTGCCGTGATCCCGCCGCCTTTGCCCCGCCGCCCTTATCTCGCCGCCCTTACCCCGCCGTTCTCACCCCGCCGTCTTTACCCCGCTGCCGTCATGTCCAACATGGCAAACAGACGCGCGACGGCGATCGGCATGCCCTTGGTCGTCAGCGCCGCCTTTCCGCTCAGCGCCATCATCAGGGTGCGCAACGGCGCTGCATCAGATGCTGCGCTCAAGCGCCAGCAGGCAGCGGCCAATCGATTCGCATCGCCCACGCGACGCGCCAGACCATACGTCGGACTGCACGACGGCAATGTGGTCAGCGCGGCCGACAAGAAAACGAAGAACTTGCGGCCGGCATCCTGCTGAAGCAAACGCACGACCATCGTATGAACGTCGGCTTCCTGCGCACTGATGTTGCTCATGCCGTAGAGTTGGTTGCGAATCGCGCCTGTTACCGGATCGATCCATTTCACGGTCACCATGCGCCAGCAAGGGGCATCCGCCTGGCGACCAGTAGGCGACACCATCGTTGCTGCGGCCCACACCGTCATGTCGCCCGAACGCGATTCATCACCGGCAGCCGAACCCACCGCACCGGCCAGCTGAGCAAACAAAGCGGGATGTGCGGAGAGATCGACAGGCAGGTAGCCCAACGACTTGCCCACGGCCTGCAATGTGGTCGGGCATTCGTCGTGAATCACGCGCGTGCTGCCCGCGTAGCGAGATAACCAACGTACGCCGTCCTGGCTCAACGTTTGGCACAAGGCTCGGGGCGCTGCATCGAGTAGATGCACGACCTGCGAATCGGCCGCCGCAGGGGAGATCGCTGCGATACGTGCGCGAACGGCGTCGTCAGCGGTGCGCGACTCAGTCCCGTCCGAGAAGGAGGATACCGTGCCCTGCTCCAAAATCAATTGATGCAAAGGCGCACCCAGACTTCGACCCTTGGCGTCGATCCACAGCGCACCGGACAAGCTGCCTGAGGCCAAGTGCCAGTCCCGCGTGCTGATTTTCCCGTGAATGGCGAGCACCTCGCCGGTTGCATGCCGGGCGACCATCGATTGATACGCGCGGGCACCATCGACGATCGCTGCGGGCAACGCCGCCGAAGCGGCTTCGGGTGTGACAACAGCCGGCCCGTCAGCTGCCTGACCGGCCTTCTGGCGCGCAGCCCAATCTGCACGCGCAGCCAGGAAGGTCGCGTCGCGCGTCAGCACTTCCAGCGATGCATTGAGGGCCTTGAACGCGTGCTCGGCTTGACCACTGCCGGCGTCGAATGGCTGCGCCAGGCTCAGCAGCTTGCGGCGTTGAGCCTGAAGGTCGTTGCTATCGCGCGACTCGGCGCGCTCGGTCGCGGCACCCCAAAGCGCAGCCATGTCCGATTCATCGGCCGCGAAAAGCGGCTTGTCGGCCGCGACGCTTGAGAACGCATGATCGACCAGCCGCGCCGCCGATGGCAACGAAAAATCCTCGGGTACCTTCTGGCCGCCGGCCACGTAATGAATCGGCAGACGATGCCGGATGGCGGTGTCGAGTACTGCACCGAGCCTCGAGGCCTCGTCCAGCTTGGTGATCACGCAACCGCAGACATCCTCGCCCACACCATGACGATAGGCATGTGCCACCTCATCCAAAGTGTCGCCCTGGCTGGCCGCATTGAGCACCAGCAGACGTCGAACGGGTCGTCCCCCTCCCATCAGCATGGCAGCCTGTTGCGCGAGCTTGCGGTCTCGCTGGCTGATGCCGGTCGTGTCGATAAGCACAATACGGCGGTTGCCCCACTCCTCCAGCGTTTGACGCAGCGATGCTGCATCGCGGACCGAGCGCGTGGGGATGGACAGCAATTGCCCGTAGATCTGCAACTGTTCAACCGCGCCAATACGGAAGTTGTCTGTCGTAAGCATGGCGACTTGATCACGGCCCACGCGGGCCACGCAACGGGCAGCGAGCTTGGCCAGCGTGGTCGTCTTGCCGACGCCGGTCGGGCCCACCAACGCGAAGACGCCTCCCGTCTCCCAAAGCGGCGACTCATCGACCTGCAGGGGCAAATGTGTCGTGATCTCTTTGCGTGCCCAAACCAGCGCCTGCTCGGCGGCGTATCCCTTAGGCAAGCGTTCGAGCAACGCACGCGCCAGGGGCGCACTGAAGCCCGCCCCCAGCAAGCCGCGAAAGAGCGCCGCACCTGCGGGCTGCCCCAGGGCGCCCTTCCCCCACATCAGGCCTTCGATACGCGTTTCGAATGTACGTTGCAGCGACGAAATGGCGTCTTGCAGTTGCGCGCCGACACCGGCATCAGCCGTTTGCGTGAAGGACATTGCCCCCGTCGCATGCGCCCCTTGCACGGCAGGCGCAGGCGCGGATGAGGCCACCGGAGGCGGTGGCGGAGCCGGCACCGGCATCGCCGGCCGCGCCATCTGGGGCGTCGATACCGGCGCCGGCATCGCGGTCGAGGGCACGTGCGGGACCGCGGATTGGGGCTGAGGCGGCACCGTGTGCGGCCGCAGTGCAATGGGCGGCGCGGGCGGCGACACCGGGCGCATGGGAGCCGGCATCGCGGCAGCGGCGAAACGCTCGGTCGCGGGCACGACAACCGGCGCTTCGACCGGCGCCATGGCGGCAGCGTATGCAGAAGCACCTCGATGCGCCTGCGCGGGCGCGGGCGGCGTGGTGTAAGCCGGCAGGCTCGGCGCGGACGCGCCATCATCCGATCGTTCCGATCCTTCGCCTGCCGACGAACGTGGGTCGCGTTGTGGATCCTGCTGCGCGTCGTTGCGCTCATCGAGCGCATCATCGGCCGAAGCGGCCATGACCTCGATGCCGCCGTCGACTCGGCGATTCGAGACGATCAAGGCGTCCGGACCCAAGGCCTCACGCACGAGGCGCATCACTTCACGACTGTTATCGGCTACGAAACGGAGAATGTTCACAAATTGGTTCCGCCAATCAGATTGGTGACGCGCACCATGCGTTCGTCAGGAATTTCGGTATTGGCCAACACGCCCAACTGGGGCAGGTGGTGGCGCAGAAAGCGCGACAGTGACGGCCGCAACAATGGCGACACCATCAACACGGGAACATTGCCTGCGGCTTCTTCGCGGGCAACGCAGGTCTGCGCCTCGCGCAGCAGTGTTTCGGCCAGACCGGGCTCAAGGCCGCCGCTCGTCGTGAGCGCCTGGCTGAGCACACGCTCAAGCTTCACGTCGATACCGATCACGCGAATCTCGCCTTCACCCGGGTAATACTGTTGCACGATGGCGCGGCCAAGCGAACGCCGCACCAATGCAATAAGTTCGTTGGTATCCGGCTGGCCGCCCGCGCTCTGCGCGATAGCGGACAAGCGCGGGGCATTCTCGGCCAACGTATCGATGATCGTCCGCATGTCTCGTATCGGCACTTCTTCGGCCAACAACCCGCGCAGCACCTTTTGCAGCACGGTGAGCGACAAGGTCTTGGGCACAAGATCTTCGACCAGCTTGGGCGCCTCGCGCGAAACGCGGTCCAGCAACGATTGCACTTCCTGTCGGCCAAGCAACTCGCCGCCGTGACGATGCATCAAATGATTCAAATGGGTGGCGATAACCGTTCCGGAGTCAACCACCGTATAGCCCGAGACTTGCGCCTGATCGCGCATGCCGGCATCGATCCATGTGGCGGGCAAGCCGAACGCGGGATCGGTCGTGGTATTGCCCGGCAATGTCATGGTGACGCCGCCGGGATTGATGGCGAGGAACTGCCCAGTCAATGCCACACCGCGTCCGATCTCCACACCAGAAAGCAGGATGCGGTAATCGTTGGGCTTGAGCTCCAGATTGTCGCGGATATGTACCACCGGCGGCAGGAATCCCACATCTTGCGCAAATTTCTTGCGCAGGCTGCGAATGCGGTTCAGCAATTCGCCATTTTGCGAATGATCGACGAGCGGAATCAACCGATAGCCCACTTCCAGCCCAAGTTGGTCGACCATGGACACGTCGTCCCAACTGGCCTCTGCAGCCGCGGCATCGGCTTGTGCCTGCACCTGCGCGGCAGGTTGGGCCGAGGCCTGCGCCTCCACCGTCTTGCGTTTATTGAGGTAGTACCCGCCCACCGCCAAGGCCGTTGCCAACGACAGGAAAGCCACGTGCGGCATGTTGGGAATCAGACCCATGATGCCGATGATCCCCGCCGTCAGAAACAGCACGGCCGGATTCGAGAACAACTGCGTGAGCATTTGCGTACCGACGTCCTGATCCGTCGACACACGCGACACCACGACACCGGCGGCGGTGGAGATGATCAGCGCAGGAATCTGCGCGACCAGGCCGTCGCCAATCGTCAGCAACGTGTAGACGCGTGCGGACTCTGCAAATCCGAGATCGTGCTGCGCGACGCCGACGATCAAGCCGCCGATGACGTTCAGGAACATGATCATCAAACCGGCGATCGCATCGCCCCGCACGAACTTGCTCGCACCGTCCATCGAACCGAAAAAATCGGCTTCCTGCGAGACTTCGGCGCGACGACGGCGCGCCTCGTTCTCTCCGATCAGGCCGGCGTTCAGATCGGCGTCGATCGCCATCTGTTTGCCAGGCATGGCATCCAGGGCAAAGCGCGCACCCACTTCCGCAATCCGCCCGGCACCCTTGGTGATCACGACGAAGTTGATCAGGGTCAGGATGATGAACAGGATGATCCCGACGGCGAAGTTGCCACCAATCAGAAACGTGGCAAACGCCTCGATGACGTGACCGGCAGCATCCGGGCCGGTGTGACCGTTCAAGAGGACGACCCGGGTTGACGCGACGTTGAGCGACAGGCGCAGCAGCGTGGCGAAGAGCAGCACTGACGGAAAGGCGGCAAAGTCGAGCGGCTTGCTGGTGAACATCGCCACAAGCAAGATCATGACCGACAACGCGATGTTGAAGGTGAAGAAAAGATCCAGGACGAATGGCGATAGCGGGATGATCATCATCGCCAGCACCATGACGATCAACAGCGGCCCGGCCATGAGCTTCGCGTGACTGCCGCCGTTGCGTCGCAAGACGCTTAGAAAATTACTCATGACCTATCTACTCCACGCCCGCGGACGACGCTTGCGGGTCCAACGCGGGCGGTACGGCAAGCTGAGACGGCGCCACGGGGTGGACACCAAAGCCCGGTCGCCAAACACGAAGTTGAAACACCCAGGCCAGGACTTCCGCAACGGCCGTGTACAGGTCGGCGGGAATCTCCTGGCCGATGTCCACATGCTTGTGGAGGGCACGGGCGAGCGGTGGCGCTTCCAATGTGGGAATGCGGTGCTGCGCGGCAAGCTCGCGGATCTTGAGCGCGATCAGGCCGGAACCTTTGGCGATCACTTTGGGCGCGCCGCCACCGGCTTCGTTGTATTTCAAGGCGACGGCAAAGTGCGTGGGATTGGTCACCACCACGTCGGCCTTGGGCACCTCGGTCATCATGCGGCGACGGGCCATGGCACGCTGCTCCTGCCGGATGCGCGCCTTGATGTGCGGATCGCCGTCGCTTTCCTTGTGCTCCTGCTTCACATCCTGCTTGGACATGCGCAGCTTCTTGTAATGCTGCCAGAGTTGCCAGGGCACATCGAGCGCCACGATGATCAACAACGAAGAGATGATGAGGGCGGCACACAGGGCGACCACGCTGATCATGCGCGCCAGGGCCTCGGGCGCAGCCGCATGCATCAACGCGAGCATCTCCCGGTGGTAGTGCCAGATCACCATGGCGCCAATCCCGCCGACCATGACGGCCTTTGCCACAGCTTTGAAAAGCTCGGCCAAGGTTTGAGCCGAAAACATCCGCTTGATGCCCGCAATGGGGCTGATCTTGGAAAATTTGGGGGCCAGTGCCTGCGCCGAGAACACCAGTCCACCGAGAACGATCGACGACACGACCGCCGCCACCATCAACACGCCGAAGATCGGCAGCAGCATGAGCAGCACCTGGCCGGCCGAATCCACGGCCATGGCAACCATGACGCCGGGATCGTGGATGATGCGCTGATCGAAAGCGAGACCATGCCGCACGACCCCACGAAGATCGCGGTACATCGCAGGACCTGCCAGCCACAACGCCGCGGCGCCGGCCGCCAGCAAGGCGAACGTGCCCAATTCGCGCGAACGCGCAACCTGCCCCTCCTCTCGCGCCTTTTCAAGGCGCCGGGGAGAAGCGGCTTCTGTCTTTTCGAGATCGCTTTCTTCGGACATTCGGCAATGCGTTGCGGTGCGGGCACGGAGGTCGGCCCAGGTCACCCATAACGCATTCTAGAATTCGGCAAGACGCCGCGATCGTGGAAGCAACGGGCGGAAAACCGCCCTATTCCCCCACCATCGTCCGAAGCAATGCCTTGCCCTTAAAAGCCTAGGCTGGCCAGAAGATCGTCGACCTGATCCTGACTGGTAACGACATCCGCCTTACCAGCCGGATTGACCTGAGGCCCGTTCAACAGGCCGGCAGCCTCGTCGCGACGCTCCTGCGGCACATTGTCCAGCAACACCTGAACGAGTTCACGCTCGATGAGGCCGATCACATCCATCATTTTCATGATGACCTGGCCAGTCAAATCCTGAAAATCCTGGGCCATGATGATTTCCATCAACTTGGCCTGGGTAATGTGCGTTTGAGCGGGTACATGGCTGAGGTAGGCGCGGGTATCGGCCACCAACGTCTTGGCGTCGGCCAATTCAAGCGGCTGCTGCTCGAACCATTCGCTCCAGCGGCCATCCAGCGCCTTCGCCTGCTTGGCCAGTCCGTCCTGGATCGGTTGCGCTTCTTCAGTTGCAGTAAGCACACGCTCGGCGGCCTGCTCGGTCATCCGGGCAACATACCGCAGGCGGTCGCGCGCATCCGGAATCGCTTCGGCAGCATCCTTGAGCGCCTGATCCAGGCCGAGTTCGCGCACACTGTCGCGCAGCATGCGCGTAAGCGACGCGATCTTGTGGATCAGATCGGGCGACTCGGTGATCATCAATGGCGGTGACGTTGTCATGGCAAATCCTTAAGCACCGAGCTTTTCGAAGATCTTGTTGAGCTTTTCCTCAAGGGTCGCGGCGGTGAAAGGCTTGACCACATAGCCGTTGGCGCCGGCCTGAGCAGCGGCCACGATGTTTTCCTTCTTGGCCTCGGCCGTCACCATCAGCACGGGCAGCTTGGACAAGGCCGCATCGGCACGAATGTTCTGCAACATCGTCAGCCCGTCCATATTGGGCATATTCCAATCCGAAACAACGAATTGAAAACCGCCATTGCGCAGTTTGTCCAAGCCTTGCGCTCCGTCTTCCGCCTCGTCGACGTTTTCGAATCCCAGTTCTTTCAACAAATTACGGATGATGCGCCGCATGGTGGGGAAATCATCCACCACCAAAATCTTCAGACTCTTGTCTACCATGGTCGAACTCCAGAAATTTGAAATAACGCCCGCAGCAACCAATGACGGTATCGCGCTAAACGCGATTACCTCGGTCGCCGACGTGCGCCAAAATATGCTCACTCATTGAATTCAGTGTGACGACGGATTCCGCGGCACCCAGGGCGATCGCCTCTCTGGGCATGCCGAACACGACGCAACTCGCTTCGTCCTGCGCCACCGTGTGTGCACCCGCCTGGCGCATTTGCAATAGTCCGGCCGCGCCGTCCTTGCCCATGCCCGTCAGGATCACCCCGATCGCGTTACGACCTGCATTTGCTGCTGCCGAACGAAACAACACATCGACCGATGGACGATGACGGTTGACCGGATCGCCGGATTCGAGTTCGACCACGTAGTTGGCGCCGCTGCGACCAAGACGCATATGCTGTTCGCCGCCGGGCGCCAGGTACACGTGTCCGGGCAGAACGCGCTGACCGTGCTGGGCCTCGCACACGGTGACCGCGCACAGCGAATCGAGCCGCTGCGCGAATGACCGCGTAAAGCCTGCAGGCATGTGTTGCGTGATCAGGATGGCGGGGCTGTCAGGAGGCAGCGGCTGCAGAACGGTGCGGATGGCCTCGGTGCCGCCCGTGGACGAGCCGATGATGACCAGCTTCTCAGAACTGGAAAGTGGACGCTTCAACGTGGCGACGGGCGGCGCGCTGGCCGCAGGCGCAGCAGGCCGGATCCGCGCACGCGACGCGGCGCGGATCTTGTCGGCAATCATCTCCGTATACTCGAGCAAACCGTCACGAATGCCCAGACGCGGCTTGGTGACAAAGTCGATAGCGCCCAACTCCAGTGCGCGCAGCGTAATCTCCGAGCCACGCTCGGTCAGCGATGACACCATGACTACCGGCATCGGGCGCAATCGCATCAGCTTCTCGAGAAAATCGAGGCCATCCATACGCGGCATCTCGACGTCCAGTGTCAATACGTCCGGATTATGGCGCTTGATCAGGTCGCGTGCCACATAGGGATCGGGCGCGGTCGCCACGACTTCCATATCGGGCTGGCCGTTGATGATTTCCGTCATCAGGCCGCGTACCAGTGCAGAATCGTCTACACACAGAACCTTAATTTTTTGCGTCATACATCCCTCTCCCGCAGCACACCCCCACCTGCCAACTCATAAACCGTTTGTCCGCGCAGGCGGAAACTCTGGGTGATGTACGTGAAATTCTCGGAATGTCCCGCAAACAGCAACCCGCCCGGTTTGAGCAGCGGCGCGAATCGCTCCAGAATGCGCGCCTGAGTGGGCTTATCAAAATAGATCATGACGTTGCGACAAAAAATCACGTCGAAACGGGTATCGATCGACCAATTCGGCGCAAGCAGATTCAGCGTATCGAACTGCACCATCGAGGCGATTTCGGGCTTTACACGCACCCGTCCCGCCGCGGTGTTGCGCCCTTTCAGAAAGAACCGCCGCAGACGCTCTTCCGACATCTTCGAGACACGTTCGAAGTTGTAGGTCGCCTGTCGGGCCTGCGCGAGCACATTCGTATCGATGTCGGTGGCATACACCGATGCATTCGATACCTTGCCCCCCAGAGCTTCAGCCAACGTGATCGCGATGGAGTACGGCTCTTCACCGGTGGACGCCGCACAGCACCACACCGAGATCGGTCCTGGCCGGGTGCGGACGAACGCATCGAGCAATGGAAAGTGATGCGCCTCACGAAAGAACGACGTGAGGTTGGTCGTCAACGCGTTGACGAAATGCTCCCACTCCGGCGCATCGTGGCGCGCTTCAAGATCGTCGAGGTAGCGCTTGAACGCCACCTGATCGAGCGCACGCAATCGCCGGGACAGGCGACTGTAGACCATCTCGCGCTTATGCCCGCCGAGCGAAATGCCAGCGCGCGCGTGAATCATGCTTCGCACACGTGCGAAGTCGCTGTCGCTGAATTCGAATTGCCGCTCGGCGGTGAAGCCGGATTGGACGTCCAAGGTTTGCACGCCGAGATGCCTGCTGAGTAGTGTTAGCTTGCGACTTTCTCGACCAGCGCCATCTCGTCGCTGGTCATGAGACGTTCGATGTCCACCAGGATGAGCATGCGCTCATCGACGGTGCCCAGGCCGGTCAGATACTCGGTGGAAAGCGTGGCACCGAACTCCGGCGCCGGGCGGATCTGACCGGCATTGAGCATCAGCACATCGGAGACGCCATCGACGACGATGCCGACCACGCGGCGATCCAGGTTGAGGATGATCACAACGGTCTGCTCGTTGTATTCGACCTTGCCCAGATTGAACTTGATGCGCAGATCGACGATCGGCACGATGATGCCGCGCAGGTTGGTCACTCCCTTGATGAACGTGGGCACGTTGGCAATGCGAGTGACGACGGCAGCGTCATACCCGCGGATCTCCTGAACCTTCAGGATATCGATACCGTACTCTTCCTCGCCGAGCGTGAAGACCAGAAATTCGCTGCCAGCGTCTTCGACGCGCGCGTGATGGGTTTGGGGCTTTGCGGCCATGATGTACTCCGTTAATTCAAAAGGGCTTCGGCCGAGAACGACTTCTCGCGGTTGGCGCGTGCCAGTGCAAACACATCGATGATGAGGGCGACACTGCCGTCGCCCAGGATGGTTGCCGCCGAGACGCCGGGAACCTTGCGATAGTTGGATTCGAGATTCTTCACCACGACTTGGTGCTGTCCGACGAGATGGTCGACGAGCAACGCGAACCGGCGCTCCTGCGCTTGCATGATCACTGCGATTGCCTGCATGGGGTCGGCCTGCGCACCAGCGACATCGAAGACACGATGCATCTCGACCAACGGCAGGTACTCGCCACGAACCAGAAGCACGCGCTCATTGCCCGTAACGGAATAGATCTGATCCGCGGTGGGCTGCAACGACTCGGTTACATGGTTGAGCGGCAGGATGAAGGTTTCCTGACCGACGCGAACGGACATGCCATCGAGAATGGCCAGCGTCAGCGGCAGGACGATGCGCGTCGTGGTGCCTTCACCAGGCGTCGACGATAACTGCACGTGACCGCCCATGTCCTGGATATTGCGTCGAACGACGTCCATACCCACGCCACGGCCCGAAATATCCGTCACCTTCTCGGCCGTCGAAAAGCCCGGGGCGAAAATCAGCTGCCAGACTTCATCGTCGCTCGCGTTCTCGCTGATGGCGATGCCCTGCGAAATTGCTTTCTGCAGCAGGCGCTCGCGATTCAGGCCACCGCCATCATCGCTGACTTCGATGACGATGTTTCCGCCACTGTGCTGGGCCGATAACATCAGATTTCCGACGGGGTCCTTGCCGGCAGCGATACGTTTCTCCGGCGTTTCGATACCGTGATCCAGGCTGTTGCGCACCAGATGCGTTAGCGGATCGATGATGCGCTCGATCAGGCTCTTGTCCAGTTCGGTGGCACGACCGATCGTCTGCAACTCGATCTGCTTGCCCATCTTCGTCGCGATATCCCGCACCACGCGCGGGAATCGACTGAACACGTAATCCATCGGCATCATGCGAATGGACATCACCGATTCTTGCAAATCTCGCGCATTGCGCTCCAGTTGCTCCATCCCGTTGAGCAGACGATCGTGCAAAACGGGATCGAGCGTCGACGCGATTTGTGCCAGCATGGCCTGCGTGATGACGAGTTCACCCACCAGATTGATCACCTGGTCGACTTTCTCGACGCCCACGCGGATCGACGTATTCTCCTTGTCGGCGCCGGCCGCGCTCGCGGCAGGTTTGGCGGCCGCACGGGGCGCTGCCGGAGCACTGGGTGCGGCTGGCGCGGCGTTGGTCGTAATCGAGATATCGCCGGCACTGGTCGATTGTGCTTGCGCGACGACGTTGGCGGCTTCCTGCGCAGCCTGCTGTACAGCGGCCGGCACAGGCGCAGCGGTCTGGGCAGGCGCAGGCGCAGCCGGTGTTGCCGCCGGCGCCTGGGCATCATAGGCTTCACGGGAGATGCCGATCTGGTCGCCATCGACGATGAAGCAGCAGACCGCTTCGATGTCATCGGCACTGCAGGTGCTTTCTACCCAGACCGTAAGCGATTCCGCACCCTGCTCGTGACCGAGCACGCGTCCCAGGTGACCCATCTCTTCCAGCAGCGACTGGGCATCCTTGCCGCTGACGCCCGAGATGCGAACGCAAAGCGGCAGACTGGTATCGGCGCTCGCGGCCGTGGCGGCGACCGCGACCGGTGCGGACGCAGCGGCAACGGGCGCGACCTGCACTGGCGCAGCGGTGGCAGCGGGCGCGACTTCGGCGGCCGGCATGGCGGCCGCGGCCGCAACAGGCGCGGCGACTGGCGCGGCAACTGGCGCTACCGCTGACGAAGCCGCCGCACCGCCGCCCTGCACCGCTTCACGATGCTCGTCGGCGATCTGACGGAGGATGCCGCAGATGCGGGTAAACGTTTCCTCATCGGGCACGGCAGAAGCGCGATAAGCGTCAAGTTGGCTCTTCAACACGTCCTTGGTTTCCAGAAAGGTGTCGATCATATCGGTGCGCAAGGCCATCTCGCCCCGGCGTATTTCGTCGAGCAGATTCTCGAGCAGATGAGTGGTTTCGGCCAGGTGCTGGAAGCAGCCGAAGGTCGCGGCACCGCCCTTGATCGAATGGGCTGCCCGGAAAATGGCGTTGAGTTGCTCGATGTCAGGCGTATTAACATCCAGTTCGAGCAGCAACTGCTCCATCTGCGCAAGCAGTTCGTCCGCTTCGTCGAAAAAAGTATCGAAAAATTGACTCAGGTCCAAAGTATCGCTCGTGGGTTAGAGAACTTCGATTAAAGAATAGAAGCCTGAGGTTGCATCAAAATCTCGGTGGCCATATCGAGCAATACGTCCGGATCTACGGGCTTGCCCAACCAACCGCGCACACCAAGATCGCGTGCGGCGAGTTTGCTCTCTTGATCTTCTTCGGTGGTGAGCACCAGGACCGGCACATCGCGATGCTGCGCGGAAGCGCGCAATCCCTGGATCAGCCCCAGCCCACCCATTACCGGCATATTCCAGTCGGTGACGACCAGATCCACCGATTGGTCGGCAATTGCCGCAAGGGCGTCCTTGCCATTGCAGGCGACGAGAACAGACCAGTTTTCGCTCGCCAACGTAGCTTGAACGATCATTCGCATGGTGGCGGAATCGTCAGCTACCAGGATGGTCTTGCACGGCATGGGATGAAAAGCTCCTATTGAGATACAGCGGCGTTCGCCGGCGTTGTTGCCCCAGATGGACGCAGGCCACCAGTGGGTACAACGTTGCCGGCGGTTGCCGCATCGCTTTCGGGTGCCGCAGCACCGCCAGAAACGGCAGCATCGAAATCGGACGCGCCAGACACCGGGGCTCCCCCAGCGGCGGCATTCTCGGCTTCGATGCGACGTTGCGTTCGGAAATTGAGCACGATCAAGCTGATACGCCTATTAACGGCAGCATATGGATCATCTTTAATCAGACTCATGCTCGACGACAAACCCATGATGCGCAGCACTTTCCCTTCGTTCATCCCCCCTGCGACCAACTCCTGCCGTGACGAGTTGGCGCGGTCGGCAGAAAGCTCCCAATTACTATAGGCACGCTCGCCCCGGGCATACTGAACGGCGTCTGTGTGGCCCGAGAGCGAGATCTTGTTCGGCATGTCGTTCAGCACGGGACCCAGTTCCCGCAAGATGTCGCGCATGTAGGGCTGCACGTCGGCACGGCCAGTCGCGAACATGGGGCGGTTTTGTGCATCCACGATCTGAATGCGCAGTCCTTCCGTTGTGATATCGAGCAACAACTGCGGCCGGAATGCACGCAGCACGGGGCTGGACTCGATCATCTGCTCGAGGCGACGCTTCAGGTCTTCGAGGCGACGCATATCTCGGCGCTCGGCATCGGCCGCGGCCTGAACCCGTTCGCCATTGGACCGACGTACTTCACCCTGATCGCGAATCGGATCGGAGCCGCCGCCCGGAATTGCGCTGGTTTCGGCCGAGTTGTTCGGGCCGCCGACGATTGCGGCTTTCAGCGGCATCTTGAAGTAGTCGGCAATTCCCTTGAGTTGCTCGCGCGGAACGATACTGACCAGCCATAGCACGAGAAAGAACGCCATCATGGCGGTGATGAAGTCGGCGTAGGCGATCTTCCAGCTGCCGCCGTGGTGTCCGCCGCCACCGCCGCGCGCCTTCTTGCGGCGCACGACGATACGATGATTATTGGGGGTACTCATTGCATGCCCGGTCAGGTTTTCGACTTGGTCTGCTTAACGTGCTCTTCGAGCTCGGCAAACGACGGACGCACTGAGGAGAACAACACCTTCCGACCGAACTCGACAGCCAGTTGCGGGGGGTATCCGTTCATGCTTGCAAGCAATGTGGTCTTGATGCATTCGAGAATCTTCATCGACTCATCCGACACGCGCTGCACGCGCGAACCTAACGGGCCCACGAAACCGTAAGCCAGCAGAATGCCGAGGAACGTGCCCACCATGGCCTTCGAAATCAAGTCACCGAGAATGGCGGGCGGTTGATCGACGGCCGCCAACGCCTTGATCACACCCAGCACCGCCGCCACGATACCGAACGCGGGCAAACCATCGGCGACAGATTGCAGGGCATGTGCCGGCACGTCGCGCTCGTGACGATAGGTTTCGATGTCCTCGTCCATCAAGGTTTCGATTTCGAACGAACTCATGTTGCCGCTGATCATGATGCGCAAGTAATCGGTGATGAACTCCATCAGCTTTGGATCTTTGGTGATGCTGGGGTATTCACTGAAGATCGGACTGGACGTTGGATCCTCGATGTGCGACTCGATCGCCATCAGCCCCTCGCGGCGCGCCTTGTTGAGCAACACGTACAGCAGGCCCATGACCTCCATGTAGCTCTGCTTGCTGTATGGCGCGCCTTTGACTGCCAACGGAATCGACTGCATGACGAGCTTGATCGATTTTTTGCTGTTGCCCGCCAGGAATGCACCGACTGCGGCACCGCCGATAAGGGTCAGTTCGAAGGGCTGGTAAAGCGCGCCCAAATGCCCGCCCAGTCCGACAAAGCTGCCGACGACCGATACGATGACGACGATGAATCCGAAAATGATTAACACGGTGGTCCCTGCCTAGCTGGTACGTAACTACCCAGCGCTCATCTTCGCTTGAAGGCCGACCATCAGATCGTTGGGTTACCGGCCATTTTTAGGGGCTCTTCATCGCTTATGAGCGCCGGATGTTGGGAACTCAAGCGCCACAGGTTGCGCGCCTGACAAATAAAATCGGCGCCCAACAATGGGCGCCGAAGTTTTGAAACTGCGCTACGCGTAACTCTCACGTAGCATCCGGATTGCCTACTCTATTAACGGCACCGCATCATGAGAATTTAGGTACGGAGAGCGACATCGCAGTGACTTTGCTGTCGCGCACTGCGCGGGTTTTGCCGGCGCGTGGAGGCGGACGGCAGATCGCGCACACGAAACTGTTCTGCAGGTCGTGAGCATGCGCCACGAAATGACCCCCACACTGCCGACATTCGGAAAGCTGCATCATGCCGCTGTCAAAGAAACGTACCAACATCCAGGCGCGCGTGAAGCTCAAAACCGGCTCCGACGGATCGCCACCCTTCTCGGCCACATGCTCGAGATACAACTTATAGGCGTCGATGATCGCGCGCGTGCCCTTGGCGGGCGTGCGTTGATTCAAGAACTGGTAGACGTTGAAGAACAATGACGAGTGCACATTCGGCAGCCAGGTCATGAACCAATCGACTGAAAACGGCAGCATGCCTTTGGGTGGCGAACAACCCCGGATCTCGCGATAGAGACGCGCCAACCGATCGTGGCTCAGGTCCGTCTCGGCCTGCAGAACCTGCAGGCGTGCGCCCAAGGTAATCATGGTGCTGGCGAGCATGATGTCGCCGGCTTCTTTGGAAATGCTTTTGGTTGCCATGGAGGTCGTCGAGCGACTTAGTTGAGTTCTTCGACGGGCTGCTTCGACAGCAGAATGGTGGCGTGTGCTTGCTGCAACGCGCCCCCAAATGTGTCTTGCGTCAACGCGGACAGCAGGCTGTAATCGTCGAAGCGGAATCTGCACAGCAGGGAGCTGGAACCGGCGAGCCGCACGAGCTGTGCGGGCGAGAGGCGCACCAGAATGTCGGCCACTTCATTGCTGAAGCCCAGACGGAACATGGCGGTCGCATAATCGTCGCGCAGCATCCGTTGAGTCAGCATCAGGTACGAAAGATTGACTTCACGAATGTCGGCAAGCAGGGTGTTATCGGCGGGGTTCACAGTAGTGGTGGCTCCAAGTTGGGGTCATCCCCGGAGAATTTACAGACGTAACAGAAACTTGCGGTTTCTGAGTCTCAATGCCCCGAAAACATGTCGTTATGTATCAAAACTTCGCAACATTCTTAAAATTTACCACGAATGGTGACATTTTCCGCATTAAATATGACAAAACATGTGTAGATGCGAAAAAGCTGCATCATTTGTACGACGCTTAAAGATGTAGGGCCGCTGTAATACGGCGAAATGGCCCTAGTTCTTAAGGGTGATTGCAGGAATGGGCTCAGCAAAGATGCGGAGAATGACCACAGGTAGACGACACGCGCACCATTGCACATGTCGTGACTTACCTGCAGCGTCGGCTGATCGTCTCAACACACGATCAGATCGACCATCGTCACCGATCTCGTGCCAATGCCCGTTAATGAAGATGCTCTCGATCGCTACGCGCCGCTTGTTCGCAGGTTGGCGTTGCAGCTGCTGGCCAGGCTCCCTGCCAGCGTCGAGCTCGACGACCTCATTCAGGCAGGCATGATCGGTCTGCTGGACGCCGTACGCCGCTATCAGGAAACGGCGGAGGCCCAGTTCGAGACGTACGCCACCGCGCGCATTCGCGGTGCAATGCTGGATGAACTGCGCAATCAGGACTGGCTGCCGCGCAGCGTGCGCGCGAAAGCCAAGAAAATAGAGCAGACGATTCAAAAGCTCGAGCGCGAATTGATGCGTGCGCCAAGCGAAGGCGAGATCGCAAAGGGCATGGATCTCGATTTGCCGGCATACCATGCGCTGCTGAACGATGCGCAAGGCGTCCAGGTCGTGCACTACGAGGACTTCGCTACGCAGAGCGACAACCTCGATGGCGGAATCGAACATTCGTTGGGCGGTGTTGCCGCCGGCGGCAATCCAATCGACCATTTGTTGGCGAGCGATCTGCGACGCACCGTGATCGAAGCAATCGATGCCCTCCCGGAACGCGAAAAGCTGTTGCTCTCACTCTATTTCGAGCAAGGGCTCAATCTGAAAGAGATTGGCGCCGTGCTCAATGTGACCGAGGCACGGGTTTGTCAACTTCGCACGCAAGCCACCGCACGCATTCGAAACTATCTGTCGGAGATGTCTTGGCATAGCCTGCCGGACGGCATGGATCTCGCGCAAGTCATCTAGCAATAAGATATCTTCGCGCCGCCGCGCCCGCTGCTCCCACCACGAGCGCTCGCATCGCCCACCTGCTCACGTCGGTTGTGCCTATCTTCGTGGCTTACCGTCGCACCGTTGTGATGGCGCATCTTCGTACCTCTGCGGCGCCGCATCGTCGTCCTCCTAAGCAGGCGTCAGTTCGTCGTCGTGTGGCCGCACGCCTTCGTCCCCTCTGAAATCGGCATCGATCCGCTGGCATCTCTATCGGCCAATCCAAACAATCCGATTATTTCCGACTATTTGTTAATCGGAGCCCTAAAGATCCATTCGTAACCGCCGTTACCCAGGATGTAGGCAAGCTAGTAACGACTAGTCGGTCTACAGGTAGGGCAGCAGGGCTGCCCCCAAATTAGGCAAGTAATTTTCTACACCTGGGAGCATTTCCATGCCGGTCATCAATACCAACTACCTCTCGCTCGTTGCTCAAAACAACCTGACGAAATCGCAAAACACGCTGGGTTCGGCTATCGAAAAGCTGTCGTCGGGCCTGCGCATCAACAGCGCCAAGGACGATGCAGCGGGTCAAGCCATCGCCAACCGCTTCACCGCCAACGTCAAGGGTCTGACCCAAGCCGCCCGTAACGCCAACGACGGCATCTCGATCGCTCAAACGACCGAAGGCGCGTTGAACGAAATCAACAACAACCTGCAGCGCGTTCGCGAACTGACGGTTCAAGCCACGAACGGCACGAACTCGGCAACCGATCTGGATTCGATTCAGGCTGAAATCGACCAGCGCATGGCCGAAATCAACCGCGTGTCGGAACAAACGCAATTCAACGGCACGAAGGTTCTGTCGAGCACGGCTGGCGACATGAAGATTCAAGTCGGCGCCAACGACAGCGAAACCATCACGATTTCGTTGCAAGCCATCAACTCGACGACCCTGAAGCTGGATGGCTTCTCGGTGTCGGCTGCGACCCCGAAGCTTGGCGAAAAGATCACGGAACTGGGCGAAGGCAGCGCTGCTCCGACCGCTCCCGACCTGTCGTCGGTTGCTACCGATCTGGGCGTCGACGCCAGCAAGCTCGAACTGCGCAACGTCAAGAACGCTGACGGCACCGCCAGCAGCCAATACGCAGTCAAGGTCGGCGACAAGATCTACGCCGCTGACGTTTCGGGTGGCGCTGTCACCTTGGTGAAGTCGGACCTGAACGTTACGGACGGCGATCTGACGGGTACGGTGACCGGTGCCTTCGTGCAACTGGGTGCCAACGCTGCTGGCGCTGCTGCCGGCTTCGTGGAATACCAAGGCAAGAAGTACGCTTCGACCGCCACCACCGGCACCAGCACCTCCACCGCCATCACCGTTGGCACGACCGCTGAATTCGCCGGCGGCAAGACGACCGATCCGCTGAAGGCACTGGACGCTGCCTTGGCTACGGTTGACACGCTGCGTAGCGACCTGGGTGCGATTCAAAACCGCTTCCAATCGACCATCGCCAACCTGAACAACACGGTCAACAACCTGTCGGCTGCTCGTTCGCGCATCGAAGATGCCGACTACGCCACCGAAGTGTCGAACATGAGCAAGGCTCAGATTCTGCAACAGGCTGGCACCTCGGTTCTGGCTCAAGCCAACCAGGTTCCCCAATCGGTTCTGTCGCTGCTGCAATAAGCAACGCGGCAAGTACTGCCAAAACAGGCCTTCGGGCCTGTTTTTTTTTTCGTCTGCGATATCGATGGAGGTGAAGCGTGAATCACCTTGGCGCGCCAGAACGGCAACAGGTGTATGCGCTCGATTCAATACGCTAGGACGTTGGCGCAAGGACCAAAAAAACCCCCGACGATTGGACGATGATCCAACCCTGGGGGTGCTCATGCAACAGAAGCGTGCGAACTGCACACCCTGAGTCTTAAGCGACTCGCGCGCTGAGAATCCGCTGCACGTCGCCCAGCGATCGAATGTCTGCGAATTCATCTTCCGAAAATTTGATGCCCTGGTCTTCTTCGATGGCCAATAGCAGCGTCATCACGTCCAACGAATCGATGCCGTTTTCAGAAAACGGCAGAGCGCTGTCGAAGCGCGACATGTCGTCGACCAATCCGGTGTTGGCGACGATCTGAGTCAGTTTGGCAATATCAGTCATTCTGGTGTTTCCTTGCGTTCACATAAGCAGCTTGCCCAAGACAATCCCACCCCAAAGCCGCTCAGGACAAGTTTGCACGCGGCGGGATTGTTCAATTCTTGTTCAAGCAAAAGAGGGATCGACGACGAGACGGTGTTGCCGACATTCAACAGTCCAAGCCGTTTTTGGTCCTGCGTGGCACCCAGTCGCGTGCAAATCGTATCGACGATGTATTTGCTGCCCTGATGGAGCAGGTAGGCGTCGACCGCTGTCTTGTCCCACCCCGCTCGCTCCAGCAGCGCGAGAATGTGCGGCGCCACCCGAGTGGCAGCAAAGTTGAAAACCTGCCGACCGTTCATGCTGAGTTGTCCATCGTGACACGCCAACGCCTCGTGTGCCGCACCCTCAGTACCGAAGGCATAGGGTCCCACGGCAAGCACCGGTTCAGGACCCATCAGGGTCGCCGTTGCCGCATCCCCGAACAGCAATGCGGTGTTCTTATCTTCAGGATGCACGATCTTGCTATACGGATCCGCAGTGATGAGCACGCCGCGCTGAAGGCCGTTTGCGAGCATGAATCCTTGCAGAATGGACAAGCCGTAGACATAGCCGGAACATCCCAGCCCCACATCGAAGGCGGCGCAGTGCGCAGCCAGTTGCAATTTCCCATGCACCAGCGCCGCCACGTGCGGCAGATTCCGATCGGGGTTTTGCGTGACGACGATCAGCACATCGATCGCAGCGGCCGACAACGATGCGCGGGCCAGCAACGCCTCCAAGGCACGGCACGCCAGATCAGAAGTATCCTCGTCGCTGACTTTGACCGCACGCTGGCGCACGCCGATTTTGCTGAGCACAAAATCTTCGTTGATTTCAAACTTCGCGAGCAGATCTGCATCGGTATTGTCGATACGACCCGAGGGAACGTAGCTCGCGATGCTTTCGATGCCAATCATGGGGGGCTCACAGAAGTGAAAAATGGATTTCGCCGACCACGCGACCGTCCAGGCTCAGGACAGTACGCGTAAGGCGATTCTGAAAATTGGACACGATGGCAAGACGCCGTTCGCCGGGCGCAGCATCGTGCTCCAGGGTCGCAAACTTGCAGCGCACGAAAAGCCATTGGCCTTCCAGGCTGCTGAATATGCGCTGGTGCAACGCCTTGGTCAGCCCAACCCAGGTTTCGATATCCGAGTACGGCGCAGCGTGGCGCCACGTTCCAACGGCGTCACCCGCCGACACCTCGAGGTGCTGCCCAAAAACCGTCTCGTCGTAGTCATAGCGACCGTTTACCGCGCGATCAGTTTCCAGCAGGAACATTTTCTGTTTGCCACCTTCCGCCGTAAACGAGACGATGGCGGCCGGCTTCACCGGGGATTCAGGCGGGGTAGCGCTGAGCTCAAGGCTAAAGGTCGCCTGGCGGTGAAATGAAAATTCGATGTCTGCAAGGTCTGCCGTCCGCACGTGATTCCGCAAGGCCTTTACGGTTGCATTGACTATATCGGTACCGTGCAGATAATGACGCGCGCCCTTGAAGCGCAGGTCCAAAGGTATCAGCTTCACAAATAAATCATCCATTCGATGCCGGCGACTCGCGCACAGGTCCCGCCGCAATCGGCGGCACCGGGCGCGCGGGATTGCCGAATACCGAGCGCTGGGCCAACACGTCCTTCACAACGACAGACCCCATGCCGATCTGGGCGCCCTCACCGATCGACACGTTATCGCGAATGGCACTCGCCATGCCAACCGTCACCCGGTCGCCGAGTACGCTATGGCCGCCCACGCAACTTCCTACCGAGATCCAGGCCCGGGTTCCGAGCACGACGCCATGCCCGATGTTGCAGAGATTGCCGATGATGCATCCATCGCCAATCTCGGTGCTGGTAAGCACCCCGCCCACGATGACGGCGTTTGCCCCGATGCGCACGCCAGCACCGACGACCAGTCCGGCAAGATGCGGAAAAGGCAACACGCCGCCGTCGCCACTGGCGAACGCGTTGATCCCGTCGCACCCAAGTACAGTGCCGTCTTCGATGCATGCACCCTGCTTGATCCAGACACCACGATGTACCACGCAATGCGCGCCAAGCCGTACGTTCTCGTCGATACGTGCTTCAGGATGGACGACCGCCTGGTGACCGATGGTCGCTGAAGCATGCACACCGAAGGGCCGCGGAATTCGGTCAGTGACTTCCAGGCGATTGGCGTGATGGAGCATGCTCGCCAACTCGATGAACGATCGGCGGGGTTGGTCGACGATCAGCAGCGTCGCAGTGGGAATGATGGAACTCAGGGCCGGCGCAAGCGCCGCCGTACACAAAACAAAAACGTTGGCGTCGACGTAAGCCATGCCATCGAGCGGCAGTCGATCGCAGAAGGAAAGATCGCCCGCGCGCGCGCGGCCAAAACGGGCGATGCCGGTGACGCGGGCCAGCGTGGCAGCATGGGCCTGAAGATCCGGCGCAAACGGCGATGTCAATGGCGCGCGCAGCGCGAATCGCTCCACACCGGTCACGCCGCCACCTTCTGGTGCGCCGCGCCCGCATCCTGAATCAACGCGATGGTTCGCTGGACGTCTCCATCCTCAAGCGCGGGGTAGATCGGCAAGCAAATGACGCGCTGCGAAATCGAGCGTGCGACGGGAAGATTACCGGTCGCTGCCGAAGGCATATTGCGATACATCGGAAAATCCGAGATCAGCGGATAAAAATAGCGGCGGCCGAAAATCTGCCTGTCGCGCATCAGCTGATACAACGCATCGCGCTCCAGCGGATAGGTGTCGTCGACCAGAATGGGGAAATACCCATAGTTGCTCTGGAGGTCTGGCGGTAGTGCGCACGTGATGCCGGGGATCTGTGCCAGCCCCTCGAAATACGATGCGGCAATGGCTTGGCGGCGAGCGAGTGCCGAATCGATGTGTTTGAGACTAAGCATGCCGAAAGCAGCCTGAATCTCGTTCATTTTTCCGTTGATGCCGGTGGCGACAACGGTGGTCTCATTGGCGAAACCGAAGTTTTTCAGATAATCGATACGCTGTTTGGTTTTAGCATCGGGGCAGATGATGGCACCCCCTTCAAGCGTGCTGAAGACTTTGGTGGCGTGAAAACTCAACACTGACAAATCCCCGTGGCGCAGCACGCTTCCGCCGGCATCCTTCACGCCGAAAGCGTGAGCGGCGTCGTAGATCACACGCAGATTATATTGGTCCGCAAGCTCCTGTATGCCGTCGACGTCGCAGGGACGCCCGTAACAATGTACCGGTAGAATCGCGGTCGTCTGCGACGTAATGGCAGCTTCGATATGCTTGGGCGACAGATTGAACGTGCCCGGATCCACGTCGGCAAAGACGGGTTTGAGGCCGTTCCACATAATGGCGTGCGACGTGGCCACAAAGGAATAAGGCGTCGTGATGACTTCACCCGTGACCCGCAATGCCTGCAACGCCGTCACCAAAGCCAAGGTGCCGTTCGAAAACAACGAAAGATGTTCGACGCCCAGATACTCGCACAGGGCCTGCTCGAGATCCTTGTGCACCGGACCGCCGTTGGTCAACACGCGGCGATGCCAGATTTCTTCCAGATAGGGCAGGAACTCTTCGAGCGGTGGCAGCACGGGCTGCGTCACATAGACGGGCTTCATGATCTACCCTCCACGACGAACGATGCCGGTGGCAGGTCTGCGCACCACCGTTGCCACATTTGAACCATTGCGGCCTCCAATCCACGGACCACGGCATCGTTCTGCCGGCTGGGGGTCGCACGGAGTTGCTTGCGCATGCCGGCGCGCAGCGCGGCCAGCTCGGATGGGTGCGATGCCCAATACGCTGACTTCTGCACGACTTGCTCGGGTGTCTCGCATACCCAATCGCTCAATCCGTTGCGCCCCAGCACACCCGCCGTTTGAGCCGAGACTCGGGTTTCGCCCTTGAGCGTCAAGACCGGCACGCCCATCCACAACGAGTGATTGGTCGTGGTGCCACCGGTATAAGGGTATGTATCCAGGGCAATATCGACATCATTGTGCGCCCGCAGATAATCTTCCATACCGGTGCGTTTCCTGAAGGTGAGCCGTTCGGCGTCGACACCGTGAGCCGCGAATCGCACGATCAGCTCTTCACGGCTCTCGTTGCTGCGGATATCACCGATCAGCATCTTGGCATCCGGCAGCGCTTGGAGCACGCCGCCCCACACGTCCAATGTCTGGTCACTGATCTTGCTGGTGCGATTGAAACTACCGAAGGTCAGATACCCGTTTTTCAAGACAGGCGCGGGTTCGATTTCCGGACTGCGTTCGAATGGCTTGAACGCCGACAACGACGGGAGATACACCAGCTTCTCCACAAATTGCGCTGCGATGTCGCCCAGCGGCACGGCGTATTTATCGATGAAGTAATAATCCATCCCCGGCACGCCCGTGGTGCCGGGATACCCGATCCAACTCGCTTGAACCGGCGCGGGTTTGTGCGCAAACATGGTCAGGCGCGTACCCGCCGTATGGCCCGACAGGTCGAACAAGACGTCGATTTCGTCGCTGCGAATGAGCGCCGCCAACGCAGCATCACCCAACGCACCGACGTCGCGCCAGATTGCGGCGCCACGACGCATCCGACCGGTGACGAAATCCTCGTCATCGCTCGTGTTATAGGCGCACACATCGAAAAGCGTCCTGTCCAGCCCTTCCCATATCGGAACAAAAAAGTTTGCGACAGGATGCTCGCGCAAGTCGCCCGAAACGAAACCGACGCGCAGCTTGCGCTTTGGGCTCTTGTTGCGTGTTCCCGGACCGACCGGTGCGGATCCCACGGACTTCACTGCAAGCTCGCCATATCGAGCATGCTCGAGGAACAACGCTTCCGGCGTGACATCGTCGCGATGGCTCAAACAAAACAGCAGATTGCTCAGCGCGGGAAATAGATCCGACTGCAACGCCAGTGCTTTTCTGAACATCTTTTCGGCGTCAGCGAGCCTACCCTGCTCCATCAACAAGTTGCCGTAATTGCTGATCGTCGTCGCCGATGTCGGATTTTTCTCAATGGAACGCTCGAAGTAGCCGCGCGCGTCGTCGTGACGCCCTTGCTTCCAAAGTCGCTGAGCCAGATTCGTGAGCCCCACCACATGATCGGGGTCGCCCAGTAAACACCGCCAGTGCGCCCGATCAGCGTCGCTTTTGCGTTTTGCACGGATGAATAGCGCGCCGCAGAGGGCATGCACCTCGGTGGACGCCGGCGCAAGCGCGAGGGCTTTAGCGATCGCGTCCAACGCGGCGGGGATCGCCCCCGCCTCCTCCAGGGCACGGGCGTACATCCGCCACACCAGTTCCGACTCAGGGTGCCGGACAGTCCATTGCCGAGCCATCTCGATGGCTTCGTCGAGCGCACGTTGACGAACCAATCTTGAAAACTCAACGCGATCGCGCTCAGGCACGATCTGCGCCGTGCGCTTGATCCCCACCGCACGGGACACAGGTGCCACTTCACCCTCAACACGTCGCGCGTGCCAGTACAGGCAATCGAGAAAAGGCAACCAATCGGTATCGCCGGGAGCGATTGTTTTCAGCACCGCCCGGTAATGATTGACCCACGCCCCACTCCCGCCCAGAACCAGCCCGGCGTGCCGCAGGTCTTCGATCAGCCGCACAACGACGGCGCGCGCGATCCGGTCGACGTCGCCGACTGCGCGAATGCTTGCAATATTGCCACGCTTGATCGCAGCTAAGAGCGCCGCACACAGGCCCTCAAAGGAATGCGCCCCATCGATATGCAGCATCACCAACCGCCTGGCGTCGGTAAACAATACGCCCACGCTTTGCTGGAACGTATTGAACCATGCCAACCTGTCGGCGGCATCGCCGGTCGACCGGACGGCGTCGTGCAGCCCGGGAACCAGTTGCAAGGCCGCAGCGTCGCTCTCGTCTGCCATGCCGGCCTGCGCACGCACCTGCATCACGCCCAGTCGATACAGGCGCTCGACGGCTGCGAAAACGGCATTGGCATGCGCCGCATCTCGCGGTCGCGCGTCATTGGTGGGCAACAGCGCCACCAGATCATCGAAAGTCAGGCTGAATGGCCAAACCTGGGCAAACACATCCGAAGCCCGCTCGACCATGGCATCAGTGGCTTCGAACTCGCGCCCGTCAGGCGTCTGAAAGAAAGCGGCAGTGCTGTTGACGTACTGGCCTGGCGTACGCTTCAACGCGGCAGCCAGACGCAAAGCGCGCAGGCAGGACAGATCGGGCGACATGCGGACATCAGCACCACGCTCGACGTGTACCAGCATGCTCTTCCGATGGCTACGGCCTACCGAAAAATCAAGATACTGCTGCCGGATGATCTTGGACTGGCCCAATGCCATCAAGCTATTGGTCAGGCTGACATGATTGCCAAACGCCGCCGGCAGCTCTTTCTCAGGCTCTGCGTCACCCACATACGCCAATCCGGCATTGTGCATCTGGTCGGCAAAGTCGACGAAGTAGCACGCGACGCCCTCGCCCATCAGATAGTTTCTGGCTAGGGTGTCATCCGATTGCTCCTTGACGCCTGCCACCACGATACCGATCGCCTGAGCGTACGGATGCTCAGACGACAGTCCTTCGCTGAACAGCGACAACGCGGCGCGAGCGCTTTGCACAAGCTCCTCTGCACTGGACGCGCTGCGTCCGTGAAGCAGCATGGCGTCACGCACGATGTCGCCGGCCTTGCACCCAGGATAGGTGTCGTAACCCACGACCGCGATACCGCTCGGACTGAGATTCTCACGGCACGCACGGGTCAATGCCGCAGACTGCCCGCTATCCACTTTGCCATAGACGGCGGGCGCGAGAATGTAATCGAATTCACCCGTTTCCGGTTCGAGTGCCGACACATCGGCCACGTAGAAGCTTGCGTTGCCCAGAGCCAGCGCCGCAGCATTCGTTTGCGCTTGGGCGATCGCCTCAGCGTTCGCGTCGAGCCCCGCGACCTGCGCATTCGGATGGGCGCAGGCAAACGCCAACACGTCCCAGCCGGTGCCGCACCCGATCACCAGGACGCGAGCCGTTGCGGCCGGCGCCAGCGCGAGACCGTAAATGAGCCCTGCCGTTTCCAAGTGCGCGGGCGACAGACCCGCCTGCGGTCCCGCGGAGACGATGTCCAGCACGGAAAGACCGCCATGCGGTTCGGCAATGTCGTTGGCGTCAGCCAGTTCAACGTAGTCGGGCGAATTCAAGGCACACTCCTGATGTGGCGAAAAGGACGATGCGGCGGCCAGGACGCCAGCGCACGCACATGCGCCACAAGCGCATTTATTGAGTCTTTTCCAGTGGATAGAGAATACTCAAGGAGTGCTGAGGTCAAATCGGAGAACTACAGCCGTAATACCGGCTCTCAGCAGCCATTGCAGGCCAATTGTTAAATCCGCTGAAGTCACCGTGAAAGGCGACGTTATCGGGTCACAGGCAACACAAACCCATCCGGGCGCCTGACTCGTCCGGCCCAAACCGGCCAGACGGCTTTAACTTTACTGGGAGCGCCTCTATGGCTGTCATCAACACCAATTACCTCTCGCTGGTTGCTCAGAACAACCTCAACAAATCGCAAAACAGCCTGGGCACGGCCATCGAGCGCCTGTCGTCGGGCTTCCGCATCAACAGCGCCAAGGACGACGCCGCCGGCCAGGCCATCGCCAACCGCTTCACGGCAAACATCAAAGGCTTGTCGCAAGCTTCGCGCAACGCCAATGAAGGCATCTCGGTCGCGCAGACGACGGAAGGCGCACTGAACGAGATCAACACCAACTTGCAGCGCATTCGTGAATTGTCGGTGCAAGCTGCCAACGGCTCGAACTCGGCCAGTGACCTGAAGTCGATCCAGGGCGAAATCGACCAACGTCTGGCGGAAATCGACCGCGTGTCGGATCAAACGCAGTTCAACGGCGTCAAGGTGCTGGCATCGGATCAAACGATGAAGATCCAAGTGGGCGCGAACGACACCGAGACCATCGATATTGATTTGAAGAAGATCGATTCGGGTACGTTGAGTCTCGGCGGCTTCAATGTAACCGGCCCGGTAGGTACCGTCAGCACTGCAGGCGTAGATGCGGCGCTGAAAAAAGCCTTTGGTGACACCACCACCGTTGGGACGGTGACGCTTGCCGATACCGCCGGTTTGACCGATCTGGGCACAGGTGCTGCGGCAACTGTGGTCGCCGATGAAAAAGGGAATCTCTTCGCCGAAGTGACGGTAATGACGGGTGCCACGCGCGAAGGCGTCGCGGTGGGCGACAAGATTTACGTGGCGATCGACGTCTCCAAGGGTGTCGTTAACGCTGCCGGCGACGAACTGGAATTTTCGACGGCCAACAGCAACGCACTTGACTTCACCGGCGTGAAGACGTTTGCCTCCACCGGCGATCCTCTCAAGAAGCTCGACGACGCGCTGGCGCAAGTCGATTCGCTGCGTAGCTCGCTGGGTGCCGTGCAAAACCGCTTCCAGTCCACGGTGGCCAACCTCAACAACACGGTCAACAACCTGTCGGCTGCGCGCTCGCGCATCGAAGATGCCGACTACGCGACGGAAGTGTCGAACATGAGCCGCTCGCAGATTCTGCAGCAGGCCGGCACCTCCGTCCTGTCCCAGGCAAACCAAGTGCCCCAATCGGTGCTGTCGCTGCTGCAATAAGCGAATCCGCACAGCAAACTGGCGTTGACGCGGTGAGCGCCGCCTCAGGGCGGCGATTACTGCATTAGTGCAGCAAAGCAGTATTGAGTACGTAGTAGGCAGTACAAGGGTTGCCCTCACAGCCCTTCCCCGCTTTGCCGGCGCGGGCGGACCAGGCCCTCTGAATCGGCAAAGAAAAACGGCCGTTGGATCACAAGTCCAACGGCCGTTCCTCGTTGTGCGTCACGCTCACGATGACGCGCGAACTAGCCCAACAAAAAATGGCCGCACAACCAAATCGTGCGGCCATTCATAAACGCGCCAACGCATTCGTTGGCCCGCCATTTCTTTTTTACTTCTTCCGCATCGGTGGCAAGTCCGTGCAGACGCCTTCGGCCACTTCAGCCGCCATACCCACCGATTCACCCAACGTGGGATGCGGGTGGATGGTCTTGGCGATGTCGATGACGTCGGCACCCATTTCCACGGCCAGAGCCACTTCGCTGATCAAGTCGCCCGCGTGCGTCCCAACGATACCGCCACCCAGAATGCGATGCGTGTCGGCGTCGAACAAGAGCTTGGTGAAGCCTTCGTCACGGCCGTTGGCGATCGCGCGACCCGACGCAGCCCAGGGGAACACGCCCTTCTGGATCTTGATGCCTTGCTGCTTGGCGGCATCTTCGGTCAAGCCTACCCAGGCCACTTCCGGATCGGTGTAAGCCACCGACGGAATGACGCGGGCGTCGAAGAAGCTCTTTTCGCCATGCGCGGCTTCGGCAGCGACGTGGCCTTCGTGCACAGCTTTGTGAGCCAGCATGGGTTGGCCAACGATGTCGCCGATTGCGAAGATGTGCGGCACGTTGGTGCGAAGTTGCTTGTCGACCTCGATAAAGCCGCGATCGCCGACAATGATGCCGGCCCGTTCGGCGCCGATTTTTTTGCCGTTGGGGCTGCGGCCCACGGCCTGGAGCACTAGATCGTAGCGCTGCGGCTCTTTCGGTGCGCCCTCGCCTTCGAAGGTGACGTAGATGCCGTCTTTCCTGGCTTCCGCACCCACCGTCTTGGTCTTGAGCATGATGTTGTCAAAGCGCGGCGCATTCATCTTCTGCCACACCTTGACCAGGTCGCGGTCGGCGCCCTGCATCAAGCCGTCGAGCATCTCGACGACATCGAGACGGGCGCCCAACGCCGAATAAACGGTGCCCATTTCGAGGCCGATGATGCCGCCGCCCACAATCAACATCTTCTTCGGGATCGAACGCAGCAAGAGCGCGCCGGTCGAATCGACGATGCGGTCGTCTTCAGGCAGGAACGGCAACTTCACCGATTGGCTACCGGCCGCGATGATGGCCTGCCTGAAGCGAATCGTTTGCGATTTGCCGTCGGCAGCCTTCACGGTGAGGTGATTGGGATCGGCGAACTCGCCATTGCCCGTCACAACCTTAACCTTGCGCGCTTTGGCCATACCAGCCAACCCGCCCGTGAGCTTGCTCACAACGCCGTCCTTGAACGCGCGCAGCTTGCCGAGATCGATCGTCGGCTCGCCAAACGTGATGCCATGGTCGGCAAGCGACTTGGCTTCTTCCATCACAGCTGCGGTATGCAGCAGCGCCTTGGAGGGAATGCAACCCACGTTCAGGCACACCCCACCCAACGTCGCATAGCGCTCGACGAGCACGACGTTCATGCCTAGGTCGGCTGCGCGGAACGCGGCGGAGTAGCCGCCCGGACCAGCACCCAGCACGACCATGTCGCATTCGATATCGGCTTGACCGGAGAACTTGGCGGGCGTCGGCGCAGGCTTATTGCCGCTGCCGGCCGTTTCGCGGCCACCGGCGGACGTCTGCGAGTCGCCTTTGGTGGCTGCAGCCTGTTGTCCGCCGCTGGAAGCCGGTGCGCCTGCCGAAGCGCCGGCGCCAGACTTCGCGTCGGCCGAAGCCGAGGACGACTTGGCGGCGTCCGGGGAGGCTGATGGCTTCTCGGCACCGCCTTCCTTGCTGTCTTTGCCTGCACCCGTGTCGCTGCCCGCATCGGCTTCGACTTCGAGCAACACGGTGCCCTGGCTGACCTTATCGCCCACTTTGATCTTGAGCGCGGTGACCTTGCCGCCTTGCGTGGCCGGAATTTCCATCGACGCCTTATCGGTTTCGACAGTGATCAGGCTTTGCTCGGCGGTAATGGTGTCGCCTTCGGCCACAAGCACTTCAATGACGTCCACGTCATGAAAGTCGCCAATGTCCGGGACCTTGATTTCAACTTTGCTCATCGTGTCCCCTTTTACAGCGCGATGCGACGGAAGTCCGCCAGCAGGGCACCAAGATAGGCGTTGAAGCGTGCAGCCGATGCACCGTCGATGACGCGATGGTCGTACGACAGCGACAACGGCAACTGCAGGCGCGGCACGAATTGCTTGCCGTCCCACACGGGTTGATGCGACGAACGCGACACACCCAGGATCGCAACCTCAGGCGCGTTGATGATCGGCGTGAACGACGTGCCACCGATGCCGCCCAGGGACGAAATCGAGAAGCAGCCGCCCTGCATGTCGGCGGGCGATACCTTGCCGTCGCGAGCCTTCTTGGCCAGCTCGGTGGTTTCGGTCGCGATCTGCAGGATGCCCTTCTTGTCGGCATCCTTGATCACCGGCACGACGAGCCCGTTGGGCGTGTCGGCGGCAAATCCGATGTTGTAGTACTGCTTCAACACCAGATTGTCGCCATCCAGCGAAGCGTTGAACTCCGGGAATTTCTTCAACGCGGCGACGACCGCCTTGATCAGGAACGCGAGCATCGTGACCTTGACGCCCGATTTTTCGTTTTCCTTGTTCAGCGTCACGCGCAGCGCTTCGAGGTCGGTGATGTCGGCCACGTCGTTATTGGTGACGTGGGGAATCATTACCCAGTTGCGGTGCAGATTGGCGCCCGAGATCTTCTTGATGCGCGACAGCGGCTTGGTTTCGATCTCACCGAACTTGGTGAAGTCGACCTTCGGCCACGGCAGCAGTCCCAGCGCGGCACCGTCGGCCGAACCGCCGGCGGCGGCAGGCGCGGCAGAGCCTTGCGAGGCCAGGGCTTGCTTGACGAACGCACGCACGTCATCCTGCGTGATGCGCTCTTTGGGACCCGACCCCTTGATCTTGCGCAGATCGGCGCCGAGCTCGCGCGCGAATTTGCGCACGGACGGCGATGCATGCGGAAGCTCGTTCGGCTTCAAGTCGGCTTCGAGCGCAGCGGCCGGTGCGGCCTTCGACTGGCCGGCGTCGGCCGGCTTGGCCGCGCCGCTATCGCCAGATGCCCCGGCAGGCTTTTCGGCCGCAGCAGCGGGCTTGTCGTCACTCGCGGCAGCCGGCTTGGCATCCGCGGCGGCGTCATCGGTACCCCCTTCGGCCTCGAGTTGCAGGATCAGCGAGCCCTTCGAGATCTTGTCGCCGACTTTGACTTTCAGCGATGTCACCGTGCCGTTTTGCGGCGCGGGAATTTCCATCGAGGCCTTGTCGGTTTCGACGGTAATCAGGCTTTGCTCCGCCTTGATGCTGTCGCCTTCGGCGACCATGACTTCGATCACCTCGACTTCGGAAAAGTCGCCGATGTCGGGCACGGTGACGTCGACCGGGCCGCTGCTGCCGCCCTTGGGTGCTGCACTGGCGGCCGGCTTGGCGCTCGCAGCGGCTTCAGCCTTGGGTGCATCCGCTTTCGGTGCCTCAGCCTTCGGTGCTTCAGCCGGCTTTTCGGCCGACTTCGCATCGCCGCCCTTGGCGGCGGCATCACCGGCTTCGAGGGTCAACACGATGGCGCCTTCGGACACCTTGTCGCCGATCTTGACCTTGATGCTCTTGACCACACCGCCTTGGCTGGCGGGGATTTCCATCGAGGATTTGTCGGACTCCAGCGTAATCAGGCTCTGTTCGGCCTCGATCGTGTCACCCTCGGCGACCAAGATCTCGATAACCTCGACATCCTTGGCGTCGCCGATGTCCGGCACTTTGATTTCTACGATATCGCTCATGTCTTTCGCGTCCCTCAGGCGTAGTGCGGGTTGGCTTTGTTGGGGTCGATCTTGTACTTCTTGATGGCTTCAGCCACTTTCGAAGTGGGCAGCTTGCCCTCATCGGCCAGCGCCTTGAGCGCAGCCAGCACGACGAAATGACGATTGACCTCGAAGTGTTCGCGCAGCTTCGAACGGAAGTCCGAGCGGCCGAATCCGTCCGTGCCCAGCACGCGATACTCACGGCCGCGCGGAATGAACTGACGGATCTGATCGGCGAATGCCTTCATATAGTCGGTCGAGGCGATGATCGGACCTTCGGTCTTTTCGAGTTGCTGCGTCACGTACGGCACTTGGGGCGTCTTGTCGTCCGGGTGCAGCAGGTTGTGACGCTCGCAATCCAGGCCATCGCGGCGCAGCAGCGTGAAGCTGGTGGCGCTCCAGACGTCCGAACCGATACCCCAATCCGCTTCGAGCAGGTCTTGCGCAGCCATGACTTCCCGCAGGATCGTGCCCGAACCCATCAACTGCACGCGCAGTTTGCCCTTGCCCGACGACTTGAGCTTGTACATCCCTTTCAGGATGCCTTCTTCGTCGCCCGTATTCAGCCCCGGTTGCGCGTAGTTTTCGTTCATCACCGTCAGGTAGTAATAAACGTTTTCCTGCTCTTCAACCATGCGGCGCAGGCCGTCCTGGATGATGACCGCGACTTCATGCACGAAGGTGGGGTCGTAAGGCACGCAGTTCGGAATCGTGGCGGCCATCAGGTGGCTGTGGCCATCCTCGTGCTGCAAGCCTTCGCCGTTAAGCGTCGTGCGGCCGGCGGTGCCGCCCAGCAGGAAGCCGCGGGCCTGCATATCGCCCGCTGCCCAGGCCAGATCGCCAATGCGCTGGAAGCCGAACATCGAGTAATAGATGAAGAACGGAATCATGATGCGGTTGTTCGTGGAGTACGACGTGGCCGCCGCAATCCACGAGCTCATCGCACCCGCTTCGTTGATGCCTTCCTGCAGGAGCTGACCATCGGCCGACTCTTTGTAGTACATGACCTGGTCTTTATCGACCGGGGTGTACTTCTGACCTTCCGGGGCGTAGATCCCGATCTGGCGGAACAAGCCTTCCATACCGAACGTACGCGATTCGTCGGCCAGGATCGGCACCACGCGCGGAGCCAGTTCCTTGTCGCGCAGGATCTGGTTGAGCGTACGCACGAAACCTTGCGTGGTCGAGATTTCGCGGCCTTCAGCCGTGGGCTCGAGCAGGGACTTGAACGCTTCCAGCTTGGGCGCCTTCAACTTCTCGTCCGACTTGGCGCGACGTTGCGGCAGATAGCCACCCAGCGCGGCACGACGCTCGTGCAGGTACTTCATTTCGGGCGAATCGTCGGCCGGCTTGTAGTACGGGAGTTCTTCGAGCTGATCGTCAGGAATCGGAATGGCGAAACGGTCGCGGAATTCGCGCACGGCGTCCACATCCAGCTTCTTTTGCTGGTGCGACGGGTTCTTGGCCTGACCGACCTTGCCCATGCCGTAACCCTTGATGGTCTTGGCCAGGATGACGGTGGGTTGACCCTTGTGCTTGGTGGCCGCATCGAACGCGGCGAACACCTTGTGGGGGTCATGACCGCCACGATTCAGACGCCAGACGTCTTCGTCGCTCATGCGGCTGACCATTTCCAGCAGCTTCGGATGCTTGCCGAAGAAGTGCTCGCGCACGAAGGCGCCATCGTTGGCTTTATAGGATTGGTACTCGCCGTCGACGGTTTCTTCCATCACGCGGCGCAGAATGCCTTCCTTGTCGTGGGCCAACAGCGGGTCCCAGTAACCGCCCCAGATGAGCTTGATGACGTTCCAGCCGCTACCGCGGAAGTCGCCTTCGAGTTCCTGGATGATCTTGCCGTTGCCGCGCACCGGGCCGTCAAGACGCTGCAGGTTGCAGTTGACGACAAAGATCAGGTTGTCGAGCTTCTCGCGTGCCGCCAGGGCGATCGCACCCAGCGATTCGGGTTCGTCCATCTCACCGTCGCCGCAGAATACCCAGACCTTGCGGTTCGAGGTATCGGCAATGCCGCGGGCGTGCAGGTACTTGAGGAAGCGCGCCTGATAGATGGCCATCAAGGGGCCCAGACCCATCGACACGGTCGGGAACTGCCAGAACTCAGGCATCAACTTGGGATGCGGATACGACGACAAGCCCTTGCCGTCGACTTCCTGGCGGAAATTGTTGAGCTGGTCTTCGGTCAGGCGACCCTCAAGGAAGGCGCGGCCGTAAATGCCGGGGGACGAGTGACCCTGGAAGTACACGCAATCGCCACCGCGCTCGGCCGTCTCGCCATGCCAGAAGTGGTTCTGACCGCAGCCGATCATCGTCGCCAACGAGGCAAACGACGCGATGTGGCCGCCCAAATCGCCGCCATCGTCGGGCGCCGCGCGGTTGGCGCGCACCACCATGGCCATGGCGTTCCAGCGTACATACGAACGGATGCGCGTTTCGAGGTCCAGGTTGCCCGGATGAGCGGGTTCCAGACCTGGCGGAATCGTATTGACGTAAGCGGTATTGGGCGAAAACGGAATATGCGCACCGGAGCGACGTGCCTCGTCGATCAAGCGTTCGAGCAGATAGTGGGCGCGCTGCGGGCCTTCACGTTCGAGTACGGCGGCAAGCGCCTCCAGCCATTCCTGGGTTTCCAGGGTATCTTCGTCGTTGGCAGCCTGAAGGGCGCCGGCTTGGGCGGAAGAGGACATCGTTGTGTCTCCTGTGGAGTAATCATGCGTCCGGAACGTGCGAGTCGCGTCGAACGGGTGAAAGCCCTGCTTCGAAACCGGCACGCTGAAGAGAACAGGCACGCGTGATCGAGGGCTTACGGGCAGCTTATGCGGGCATTCTAGGAAAAAACCCGACCCTTCAGCAAGTGAAATTTCATGTTGCGGTACGGCATTTCACAATGCAAAATACGAAGCTGCCTGCAGAGCAGAAACAAAGTCTAAAATGAGCGCATCCCGGTCCCTCGACCGATGCGTCTTCCATGGCCAGCCCGCATAAATCAAACATCCCGACGCCGTTCCACGATCACGCCCGCATGCGCAGGCGCGGTCTCTATTGGCTTACGCCGGTACTGGTCCTGGTGCTCTATATCTGTGTCATGGGGGCCTTTTTCTGGCTCCAGCGCATACACGACGACAGTGTCATGTTCGTCACCATCGATCAAGAGATGCGTCAGCAACGGCTGCTGTGGGTGGTGCTCGCCCTTTCGTGCGTGATCGTGATCAGCCTGCTGATGCTGTGGCGGTACACCCGGTTCCGGTCACACGCCGAGGCGGCGTTGATTGCCGAGACCGGTTTTCGGCGCGCCATGGAAAATTCGATGTCCACGGGGATGCGGGTGCTGGATCTCGAAGGGCGCATCGCCTATGTCAATCCGGCGTTTTGCCGCATGATCGGCTGGAACGAAGCGGACCTGATCGGCCGCAGCCCACCCTTTCCCTACTGGGTGCCGGGCCGCCACGAATACCATCAGCACACGCTTGATACGCTCACCTCGGGCAAAACGCCGAGCAGCGGCCTCGAGGTCGAAGCCCAACGCCGCGATGGGTCGCGCTTCGTGGCGCGGATGTATGTCTCGCCCTTGCTCGACCCCAACGGCAATCAGATCGGCTGGATGACGTCGATGACCGACATCACCGAGCCCAAGCGCATCCGCGAAGCGCTGACCGCCGCGCACGAACGATTCATGACCGTGCTCGAAGGGCTCGACGACGCCATCTCGGTGACGGCCGATACGCACGATGGCCTGGAGTTGCTGTTTGCCAACCGCACCTACCGGCGCGTGTTCGGCGCGCAAACCGGGGGGCATGAGGAGCTGCTGGCGGGGCGTCGCGGCCGGTTTACGGACGAGTCGGTGGAGGTGCTTTCACCTTCGGTGCAGCGCTGGTTTGAAGTGCATCACCGGATGCTGGCCTGGACCGACGGGCGCCGCGTACGCATGCAGGTGGCACGCGATATCACCGAGCGCCGCACGCATGAAGAGGCTTCGCGTCTGCAGCAGGAGAAGATCCAGCTGACGAGCCGCCTTACCACGATGGGCGAGATGGCCTCGTCGCTTGCGCACGAGTTAAACCAACCGCTCACCGCCATCTCTAACTATAGTATGGGTGCCGTGGCGCTGGTCAAAGCCGGCCACACCAGTCCGACCATGCTGTTGCCGGCGCTGGAAAAGGCGGCGGCACAGGCCGAACGTGCGGGCAAGATCATCAGCCGTATTCGCGAATTCGTGAAACGCAGCGAACCCCGCCGGCAACGCGTGGCGATTCGGGGCATCGTGGACAACGCCATTGGTTTCGCTGATATCGATGCCCGCAAGCGTCGGATTCGCATCGAGCCATTTGTGCCCTCCACGGCGCCTGATGTGCTGGCCGACCCGATCCTGATCGAGCAGGTCTTGCTCAATCTGCTGAAAAATGGCCTCGAAGCCATGGAAAAGAGCGATTCGGACGAATTGAAGGTCGCGGTGATTCTTCACGAGCAGCATATTGAAGTGGCGGTCGTCGACCGCGGTCATGGCCTGGCCGAGCCCGAGCGCCTCTTCGAGCCGTTCTTCAGCACTAAGTCACAAGGCCTGGGCATGGGCCTGAACATCTGCCGTACCATTATCGAGTCGCACCATGGCCGCCTGTGGGCCGACCCCAATCCCGCCGGCGGTACGATCTTCCGCTTTACTTTGCCCTGCGCAGCGCCACAAGCGCTTGATCAGAACGAACAGTCCGAGGAGTTGCACGCATGACTACCCCCCCCATTTCGAGCACGGTGTTCATTGTCGATGACGACGAAGCCGTCCGAGACTCGTTGCGCTGGCTTCTGGAAGCCAACGGCTATCGCGTGCGCGTCTTTGCCAGTGCCGAAAGTTTCCTCGACGATTACGACCCGGCCACCGTCGGCGTGTTGATCTGCGACGTGCGCATGCCCGGCATGAGCGGCCTCGAGTTGCAGGAGCAGTTGATCGCCCGCCAGGCGCCGCTGCCGATCGTGTTCATCACCGGACACGGCGATGTGCCCATGGCCGTCACCACGATGAAGAAAGGCGCGATCGACTTCCTCGAAAAGCCCTTCAACGAGCAGGATCTGCGTGAAATCGTGGCCCGCATGCTGGAGCAAGCCTCGCAGCGCGTGTCGAAATTCCAGGCCCAGCGCGACCACGAAGCGATGCTGGCTCGCCTCACGGCGCGCGAACAGCAGGTGCTCGAGCGCATCGTCGCCGGCCGCCTGAACAAACAGATCGCTGACGATTTGGGCATCAGCATCAAAACCGTAGAGGCGCATCGCGCCAATATCATGGAAAAACTTGAAGTGACCACCGTAGCCGACCTGATGAAAGTCGCCTTGGCCAAACCCGAGGCACACGCATGACCGCACGAAGAATCGACGGCGCCGCCCTGTCAGTACGCATTCGCGACGAAGTTGCTCAACGTGCCGCCGCGCTGATTGCCGGCGGCACGACACCCGGTCTTGCAGTGGTGCTGGTGGGCGATAATCCCGCCTCCCAGGTCTATGTTCGCAACAAGGTTGCGGCGTGCGAAAAAGCGGGGCTGCATTCCGTCATGGAGCAGTATCCCGCTTCCCTCACCGAGGCAGAACTGTTGACGCGCATCCAGGCGCTCAACAACGATCCGGCCATTCACGGCATTCTCGTACAACTTCCCTTGCCGGCCCATATGGACGCGCACAAGGTGATCGAAACCATCGCCGCCGACAAGGATGTGGATGGCTTTCACGTGAGCAACGCCGGGTTGCTGATGACCGGCCAGCCCTTGTTTCGTCCGTGCACGCCCTATGGCGTGATGAAAATGCTGGAAGCCGAAGGCGTGGTCACGCGCGGTGCCGAAGCGGTCATCGTCGGCGCCAGCAATATCGTCGGCAAGCCGATGGCCATGCTGCTGCTGGCCGCCGGTGCCACCATCACGATCTGCAACTCCAAGACGCGCGACCTGGCGGCGCAGACCCGCCGGGCCGACATTCTGGTGGTGGCGACCGGCAAGCCGGGCATGATTACCGGCGACATGATCAAGCCGGGCGCCACGGTCATCGACGTCGGCATCAATCGCGGTGCGGACGGCAAATTGTGCGGCGACGTGGATTACGCCAGTGCGGCCGAGGTTGCAGGCGCCATCACGCCCGTGCCGGGCGGCGTGGGCCCGATGACGATCGCGATGTTGCTCGTCAATACTATTGAAGCTGCGGAACGCGCCGCCATATAAAGCATCTAACCCGGCATCTGTGCCGTCCGCGCGCCATCCCCGGCGCGCGTTTATGCTTACTCCCTGCCAGGCCCCATGACTACGAATCCCCTGCTCGCCCCCGTTTCCGATCTGATCGATTATTCGGCCGTCACGCCCGAACACATTGGGCCGGCGATCGACGAACTGCTGGCCGAGGCGCGCACGGCTGTCGACCAGACCGCCGATCCGTCGCGACCGGCAACGTGGGACGCGATCAGCGAGCCCCTGGATACGGCCAGCGCACGCTTGTGGCGGGCGTGGTCGGTGGCTGGGCACCTGAATGCCGTCGTCAATACGCCGGCGCTGCGCGAGGCTTTCAACGCGGCCCTGCCCAAGGTCACCGCATTTTCGACGTGGGTGGGTCTGCACGAGGGGCTCTACAAGCAGTATCAGCGCGTTCACGCCTCGCCCGAGTTCGCCACGTTGTCACCCGTGAGGCAACGCGTGCTCGAACTGGCGCTGCGCGATTTCCGCTTGAGTGGTGTTGAATTGCAGGGCGCGGCGCGCGAGCAATACGCCGCCAACGCCGAGCGTGAAGCCGAGGTGTCGCAGAAGTTTTCGGAAAACGTGCTGGATGCCGTCGACGCGTGGACGCTCAACGTCACGGATGAATCCCGGCTCGACGGCATTCCGGACGATGTCAAGGCGGCTGCGCGCAAAACGGCGCAGGACGCCAAGCAGGAAGGCTGGACGCTCACCTTGAAAATGCCGTGCTACATCCCCGTGATGCAGTACGCCAAGTCGCGCGAATTGCGTGAAAAGCTGTACCGCGCGTATGGCACGGTGGCGTCCGAACACGGCGAGGCCAGGTTCGACAATTCCAGCCTGATCGAGGAACTGCTCAAACTGCGCGCCGAAGAGTCGACGCTGCTGGGGTATGCCAACTTCGCTGCGCTTCGCCTGCAAACGCGCATGGCGCGCGACGCGGATGAAGTCACGACCTTCCTGCGCGAACTGGCTGCGCGCGCCAAGCCGTATGCCGAAAAGGACCTCGCTGCGTTGCGCGCATTCGGCGCGACGCATCTGGGCATGAGCGCCCTCGAGCCTTGGGATAACGCGTTTGTGTCGGAACGGATGCGTGAAGCGCAATATTCGTATTCCGAAGACGAGGTCAAACAGTATTTCACCGAGCCCCGCGTGCTCTCGGGGCTGTATGACGTGATCGAAACGCTGTTCGACGTGCGGTTGAAGGCGGCGCCCGAAGTGGCGGTGTGGCACGCGGACGCAAAAGGCGTCCGCGTCGAAAATCCCACCGGCGAGCTCGTGGGCTACCTCTACCTCGACTTGTATGCCCGCTCGGGCAAGCAAGGCGGTGCGTGGGTGGATAGCGAACGCAGCCGTCGCCGTGTGGGCAGCGAGTTGCAAACGCCGGTGGTTTACCTCACCTGCAACTTCTCACGTCCCTCGGAGGGCAAGCCTGCCGTGCTCACGCACGACGACGTGATCACCCTGTTCCATGAAATGGGCCATGCGTTGCACGCCCTGCTTTCGGAAGTGGACGAGCCGGGCGCATCGGCATTTTCGAGCGTGGAATGGGATGCCATCGAGCTGCCGTCGCAGTTCATGGAGAACTTCTGCTGGGAGTGGCTGGTCGTGCAGCAACTCTCGGCGCATGTGGATACCGGCGAGCCGCTGCCGCGCGCCCTTTTCGACAAGCTCTCCGCCGCGCGCAATTTCCAGAGCGGCATGCAAACGGTGCGCCAGATCGAGTTTTCGCTTTTCGACATCCTGCTGCATGCCAAGCAGACGCCGACCGATATTGCCGGCGTGCTCGAATTGCTGGCGACGGTGCGCAAGGAGGTGTCGGTACTGACGCCCCCGGCCTGGCATCGCTTCCCGCACAGCTTCTCGCACTTGTTTGCGGGCGGTTATGGTGCCGGCTATTACAGCTACAAGTGGGCTGAAGTTTTGTCCGCCGACGCCTACGCAGCATTCGAAGAGGCGGCACAGGTCACGGCCGACGCGGCCGCCAGGGCGGCGGCCACGCAAGCCGCGCCCAGTACGCTGGATCCGGCAACCGGCCGGCGCTTTCGTCAGGAGATTCTCGCCGTGGGTGGCGCGCGACCGGCGGCCGACTCCTTCAAAGCGTTTCGCGGGCGCGAACCCAGCATCGATGCACTGCTGCGTCACAGCGGCATGGTCGGCCAGGACTGATCGTGTATCAGCGTGTGCGCCGCTGGGTGCTGGCACTCGCTTTTCTTGCGGTGGGCCTGGCGGGCTGCAGCGACCGGTCGACGAACTGGTCGCTGTATGACGTGCAGGGTCATCTGCCGGATCTGTCTTTTTCGTTGCAGGGCGCCGGGAACAAAACCGTCACGCAAGACGCGTTCGACAACAAGACCGTCTTGCTGTTTTTCGGTTACGCCAGTTGCCCTGACGTGTGCCCGACGACCATGGCGCAATTGACCGAAGTGCTCCGTCGCCTGGGCGACGATGCGCGCGATGTGCGGATCTTGTTCGTGAGCGTGGATCCCCATCGCGATACGCCTGACGTGCTGCAAGCCTACGTGGACGCCTTCAACCGCAACGCGGTCGGACTGACCGGCAACGAGCGGGAGGTCGCCAATCTGGCCCGCCGTTATCGCGTGGCTTACCAGATCGAAAAGCCCAGGCCTGGCGCGAGTGCCGAACAGTATGACGTCACACACAGCCGTGGCGTGTATATCTTCGACAAGCATGGCAAGGCCAGACTGCTCGCCTCCGACAGCGATCAAATCGACGTCGTGACGAAGGATCTGAAGCAACTGCTCGAGATGACTCGCGGTAGCTGACGCAAAAAGTTTGAGCCCTGCGATTGCGTCAGGCCCACTACATGCTTAACAGCGTGCGGCAATTTTGCCACGGTGTACCTGTTGTTACACCGACGTCGCTTGTGGTCGCTAAGATCAAATCGAGCACATCCGACGGCTCGTCAATCATTCAAGGAGCGTTTCGCATGGACATCATCATCATGATCATCGTGGGCTTTATCGTCGGGTTGATCGCCCGCGCGATCATGCCGGGCACGCAAAGCATGGGGTTCATTTTGACCACTGTCCTCGGTGTCGTGGGCGCGGTGGTAGCCGGCTTCTTGGGCCGCACGTTGGGCTGGTATGGTTCGGGCGAACCGGTGGGCTGGATCGCCTCCGTTGTCGGCGCCATCATCGTGTTGTTCATCGTCGGCATGTTCACGAAGAAGCGCGTTTAACAACGCTCCTGCTTCGATGAAAAAGCGGCGCCCTCATCAGGGCGTCGCTTTTTTTTTTTGTTGGCCAGTGGCGGCGCGGCGATCGACGCCCCTTCGCGCCTCAGTCGAGCTTGCCGGCCGCGTCGCGCAGCGCGGTGCGCAGCCCCTCTTGCAAGGTTGGGTGGTAAAACGGCAACGCATTGAGATCGGCAAGGGTAAGCGACTGTTGCACACTCCACGCCAGCAAATGTGCAAGATGCTCCGCGCCGGGACACACCATTTCGGCACCCAACAATTTCCCATTGGACCGGTCGGCATACACGCGCAGCATCCCCTTGTTTTCGAGCATGATCCGGGCACGCCCCTGGTCGGAAAAATCGACCTCGCCTGTGACAAAAGACCCCGCGGCGAGCTTGTCGAATGGCGTGCCCACCAGCGCGACCTGCGGCGATGAGAAGGTAATGGCGAGCATCGTGTACCGATCGTGCGCCTGCACATGGGGAAATCGTGCGGCGTTACCGCCAGCAATGCTGCCCTCGGCCGAAGCCTCGTGCAGCACTGGCGCGTTGGCATCGCAATCGCCGGCGATGAAGATCGAGGCATCGCCGCATTGCTTGGTATGCGCGTCAGACAACGGAACGCCCTTCTTGTCGAGTCGCAGCGAGGTGCGCTCGAGTTGCAATCCCTTCAAATCGGGTGCGCGGCCCGTGGCCACCAGCACGTAGTCGAACCGCTCAACGCACTGCTTGCCGTCCAGATCCGTAAAGGTGATTTCGACCTCGTCGCCCTGGCGCGTCAAGTTGTCGATGGCGGCATCGGTATCGAGGTAGAGCTCTTCCCTCAGCGCATCGGTTGCTGCGCGTTTGACGGCCGGATCGCCGATCCCCGCCAGCACGCCACCCTTGCCGAACACGCGAACGTGAACGTCCAGGCGATGTAGAGCCTGGCCCAGCTCCAACCCGATATTGCCTGGGCCGAATACCGCCACGCGGCTCGGCAACGTGTCCCAATCGAAGATGTCGTCACTGACGACGACGCGATCGCCGAGCCCGTCGAACATGTCTGGAATCGACGCCTTGCCACCGGTCGCGATCACGACCGCTCGCGCCTTGACGCGATGCGCCTCCCCTACCAGCACGTGACTGTCATCTTCGAATCGGGCCCAGCCACGCAGCTTGAGGGGCTCGGGAATATCGGCCACGTCCTTCAGCACGCCCGCCACGAATCGATCGCGCTCACGTTTCACGCGCACCATCACCGCACGCCCATCCACGCGTACGCCGTTCGTCTCCACACCAAAAGGGGATGTGGATCGCGCACCGTGCGCCACATTTGCGGCGGCGATCAACAATTTCGACGGCATGCACCCTACCCGCGCGCACATCGTGCCGTACGGTCCGCCTTCGACCAGCAGCACACGATCCGTTATTTTTCGCGCGGCCGAAAAGGCGGCCAAACCGGCAGTGCCCGCGCCAATCACGACCACATCAACTTCCATTTGCTTCATCACTCGTCCTTGTCTTGTCCCACGCCCATGTCGAAAAGGTGCGTTGCGGCGTGCCTTACTTCAACGCTGGCGCGGCGGGCGTGTAGCCGGCATCGCGGATGGCGGCGTCGATCCTGCCATGCTCGTCGGTACCGGTGACGATAACGTGATGGGTAGCCAGATCGACGTCCACGCTCGCATCGGGAGCAACCGTCTTCACGGCGTTTGTAATCGCCGCCACGCAATGGGCGCACGACATATCGGGAACCACAAAACTCAGTGCCATATTCATTCTCCTTGGATCAACGTCCCAACCGACCGCGTTGACACTATTGATCTGCAACATCGGAAGGTCACGATCGACCAGCCTAAGCCCTGCCATACCGGGAACGTCAAGCGCATTCCCCAATCGGCAAAGGCGGTTGACTTGGGCCCACGTGCGCCTTGACCTTGCCATAATGGGAAGGTTGATACTACGCTCACCCTTCAACGTACCGACCTCGCCATGAACCACGCCTCGCCAACCCTGCCGCTCGAATTCGCCATCGGCGGGATGACATGTACCAACTGTGCCCGCCGGGTCGAGAAGGCCTTGGCGGCTGTGCCCGGCGTGGCGTCCGCCATCGTCAACCCCGCCACCGAGCGCGCCAGCGTACAACTGAGCACCGATGGCGATCGACCCGATGCGGCCAGGCTGGTGGCGGCCGTGACGAGCGCCGGTTATGACGCGCGTCTGGTTGAGTCGCAAGCCGATCGCAAACGGGTGCGCGCCGAGCACGCCAAAGATAGCAAGCGGCAGACCCGTTCTTTCATCCTTGCGCTCGTGCTCACCCTGCCCGTCTTCATGCTGGAAATGGGTGCGCATATGATCCCTGGCGTGCACCACTGGATCGCCATGCATATCGGCGAGACGCGCAACCAATGGGCGCAGGCCGTCCTCACCTCGCTGGTCCTGTTTGGGCCGGGCCGGGCATTTTTTGTACATGGCGTGCGCTCCCTGTGGCAGCGCTCGCCCGACATGAATGCGCTCGTGGCCTTGGGCGCGGGCAGCGCCTGGGTGTATTCGATGGTGGTCGTGCTGGCGCCGGGGCTCATGCCACCGGGCACGGCCCACGTGTACTTCGAAGCCGCGGCAATGATCGTGACGCTGATCCTGCTGGGACGCTTGCTGGAAGCGCGTGCCCGCGGCAAGACGGGCGCTGCGATCGCCAAGCTGGCCGCATTGCAGCCGCAGTCGGCACGCATCCGTCGCGATGGCGTAGTGGTGGATATCGGGGTTGAAGACATCGCCGTCGGCGATATGCTGATCGTGCGCCCTGGCGAGCGCCTGGCGGTCGACGGCGTGATCGATGAAGGCAGCTCTTATGTCGATGAATCGATGATGACGGGTGAACCGGCACCCGTTGCCAAGGGCCCCGGCGATCGCGTCACCGGCGGCACCGTCAACGGTCAGGGCAGCCTGGCCGTTGCCGTGGCTCAAGTGGGTGAAGACACGGCACTGGCCGGCATCATTCGCATGGTGGAAGCCGCTCAGGGCGCCCGTCTGCCGATCCAGGCCTGGGTCGACCGCGTCACGGCCTGGTTCGTGCCGGCGATGATTACCGCCGCCTTGCTCACCTTCGCCGTGTGGCTGCTGGTGGGGCCGGCACCCGCCCTCAGCCATGCACTCGTCAACGCCGTCGCCGTGATGATCGTGGCCTGCCCCTGCGCGATGGGTCTCGCTACGCCCACCTCCATCATGGTGGGTACCGGCCGGGCGGCCGCTTTTGGTGTGCTTTTTCGCCAAGGCGATGCGCTGCAACGGCTGCGCGACGTCACCATCGTGGCTTTCGACAAAACCGGCACGCTCACGGTGGGACATCCCGTAATGACCGATTTCGTGGTGATCGGAGCCTCCGACCGCCGGGAAACGCTGACCGGACTCGCCGCCCTGCAAAGCGTTTCGGAGCATCCCATCGCGCAGGCGGTGGTCGACGCCGCGCGCGGTGAGCGGTTGACATGGTCCGCGCCCACTGCCGTGCAGGCGATTAGCGGCGCCGGCATTTCCGGCACCGTTGCGGGCCGCGAGTGGGTGGCTGGATCGATCCGGTTGATGCAAGAGCGCGGCGTCGCGCTCGGCGATGAAACCGCGCGTCTGGCGGACTGGGCCAGCGCCGGCAAGACGCCGGTGTGCGTGGCCGCCGATGGCGCGTTGGTGGCGGTGCTGGCAGTGGCCGATCCGATCAAGGCCGGCGCGGCCGACGCGATCGGTGCACTTCACGCTCAAGGCATTCAGGTCGCGATGATCACGGGCGATCATCGCGGTACCGCGCAAGCGGTCGCGCAGCAGTTGGGCATCGACCTCGTGCACGCCGAAGTGTTGCCCGACGGCAAGGTGGCCGCGCTCGCCGCCATGCGTGCCGCGGCCGCGCAGCATCCCTCCTCCCGCGCCAACCGCACGCCTGTGCTGGCCTTCGTGGGCGATGGCATCAATGACGCGCCCGCGCTGGCCGCCGCCGATATCGGCATTGCGATCGGGAGTGGCACCGATGTGGCGATCGAATCGGCCACCGTGGTGTTGATGGGCGAAGATATTCGCGGCGTATCCACGGCTATCGCCATCAGCCGCGCCACCCTGCGCAACATCCATCAGAACCTGTTCTGGGCGTTTGCCTACAACGCAGCATTGGTGCCGCTGGCCGCAGGCGCCCTGTATCCCGCCTTCGGCATCCTGCTCTCTCCGGTGTATGCCGCAGCGGCCATGGCGCTGTCCAGTGTGTTTGTGGTGAGCAATGCACTGCGGCTGAAGCGGTTCGTGCCGCCTGCGCGTTACACCGGCGCTGCGGCCTGACCTGCATGGCAAAGCGATTCAACCATCGACATGGCACAACGTCGTCTCACCGAAGCCCCCCCATTTTCCGATAACCACGGTCTGGCACCCGAGCGGCACAACGCCGCCTCACACTGAACCCACTGCACTCAGAGCATGCACATGAACATTGGCAGCGCCGCCGCAGCGAGCGGCATCTCCGCGAAGATGATTCGCTACTACGAAAGCATTGGCCTGATCGGCGAGGCCGTCCGCACCGAGAGCGGCTATCGGCAATACAGCGAGCGGGACGTGCACACGTTACGCTTCATCCGGCACGCGCGCGAACTGGGATTCTCGGTCGAGCAGATGACCGATCTGCTTGCCCTCTGGCGCGATCGCACCCGCGCCAGCAGCGAAGTGAAAGCCATCGCGCTTACGCACGTGGCCGCGCTGGAAGCAAAAGCGGCCACCCTGCATCGGATGGCCGCCACGTTGAGGCATCTGGCCGACACCTGCCATGGTGACGACCGGCCCGACTGCCCTATTCTAGCGGCGCTGTCTCGTGCGGCCCCGTCCACTCCTTGAAGAACTTCTTATAGGACGTGCGTTCCACGGGCTTGAGGTCATGCACGAGCGTGCCCACGGCAAGAAACCCCAGAAACTTGTAGTCGAGCGCATCGAAGCCGAGGGCGTCCTGAACGTCCTCGACGTACGTTCCCAGACCGGTGCTCCAGAACGCGCCGTAGCCCAATGCATGCGCTGCGTTGAGCATGTTCATCACCGAAGCGCCCACGGCCAGCAGACGTTCGGACTCCGGAATCTTCGTGTTGTCGTGATCCATATGCTGGGCGATGGCGATCAACACCGGCACGTCCTCGATCCAGGCACGGACCGATTTTTCCTTTTCGGGCGTCATGCGCTTGTCGCCACTACGTTTGACGGCCTCCATCATCATGTCGGCAAATCGCGCTCGGGCATCGCCACGGATCAACGCATATCGCCAGGGCTGCAGTCCGCCATGATCCGGCGCGCAGACCGCTGCCTGCATGATGCGCTTCAGATCCTTGGGCTTGGGACCAGGGGCGCAAACAGCCTTGGTCGAACGGCGCGACAACAGGCTTTCGATGGTAGGTGACGTCATGCTGCCTCGTCTTTCGTTGGTGTAATCAATCCGAAATCGTATACCGATCGGGTAAACCCTGTTTGAAAGTCATTAGCGCGATCCGGGGTATGGCCCGTCATAGGGCTGCGCGCTGCTGCGCCGCCGCAGGCAAGCAGGCAGATACGCAATTGGATACAGGATCATTGCGACGAATCCGATATCTTTATTGCCGATCGCGCATTTTCGTACACTGCAAATACCGATAGGAAATAAGCAAACAACCAAGGGGCCTTAGGGATTTGCCGCCGTTCTTCCTAAAATTCCAACCTTTCGCAGCGCTGACAACGTACGTCGGACCAGACGGTCCCTCAATGGCAGGATGGGCCTTTTGAGGGCATGAGGCGCACGATCAGGCGACGTTGCAGTGCAACCGAGCGCTGGCTCACCAGGAGTATGTAGTGACATCCGCGACCATGATGCAGGGAGCGCGTATCGGGATCGATGTGGGCGGCACCTTTACCGACTTCGTCCTGTTCGATCCCCGTCGCAACGGGTTTTTCTATCACAAGCAACCCAGCACGCCGAGCGATCCGGCGCTGGCCGTGCAGCAGGGTCTCTCGGCCCTGCTTGCCAAGAGCGCGCTCGCGCCACACGACGTCGCCATGCTGCTGCATGGCACGACGATCGGATTGAACGCCATCATCCAGCGCCGCGGTGCCCGCGTGGGACTGATCGTCACCGAAGGTTTTCGGGACATCCTCGAAATCGCGCGGGCTCGCATGCCGTCATCCTTCGACTTTCACGCCACGCGCGAGGCGCCTTTCCTGCCCCGCGACCGCGTGCTGGAGATCGGTGCACGCTTCGATCCTCGGGGCAATGCGACCCGCTGGCCGCAAGCCGCCGAACTCGACCGCGTTGCTGGTGCGCTTGAAGCGCTCCAGGTCGATGCTGCCGCCCTGGTGTTGATCAACGGTTACGCCAACCCCCAGCAGGAGGGCGAGCTGGCCGACGCGCTTCAGCGCCGCCTGCCCGGTATTGCGGTCTTGTCGGCAGCCCGCACCTGGCCTGAGATTCGCGAGTACGAACGCACGCTCGTCGCCGGGCTCAATGCCTACATTCAGCCGCTGATGCAGCGTTATTTCGAACGGCTGCAGCGCCTGACCGGCGAGATCGGGATCGGGGCGCCCATCCTGGTCACCGCCTCAAACGGCGGCTCACTCTCGTTGGCCTCGGCGTTGGCCCGCCCCATCGATACCGTGCTGTCCGGGCCCGCGGCAGGCGTCGTGGCCGCCACGCGTTTGTCCAATGATTGCGGTGAGCCGCGCATCATCAGTTTCGACATGGGCGGCACGAGCAGCGACATCGCGGTCTCGGTTGGCGGCTTCGCCGAGATCGCCACCCGCACCGAGATCGGTGGCCTGCCGCTCGTGTTGCCTGTGGTCGGCGTTTCGGCAATCGGCGCCGGCGGTGGCTCCAAGGTATGGGCCGACGATCATGGCGTGCTCAAGGTGGGCCCCGAAAGCGCGGGTGCCGACCCCGGGCCGGCCGCGTACGGCCGAGGCGGCGAAGATGCCACCATTACCGACTGCTATCTCACCACCGGCATTCTGGATTCGGCCGCGTTCCTGGGCGGCGACATGCCTTTGAAAAGCGACCTGGCGCGCGCCGCACTCGATCGCGTCGCTCGACGGCTGCAGTTCGACGATGCGGATGCCGGTGTTCGGGTAGCCAGCGGCGCCCTGGCCGTGGCTACTGCCCAGATGGCCTCGGAGCTGCATAAATCCTTGGCGCAGCGCGGTCTCGATCCTGCCGAATTCGCGCTTGTGCCGTTCGGTGGCGCAGGTCCCACCCATGCCAATTTCCTGGCCGAAGATGCGGGTTTGAATCGTATCGTCATACCCGCCAAACCGGGTACGTTCTGCGCCTTGGGCGCCGCCACGGCGGATCTGCGGCGCGACTTCGTACGCAGCCTGCGTGTGCCGCTCAATGAAACGACAGTCGCCGACCTGAACACCGCGCTCGACGCCTTGAATGACGAAGCCCGTGTGTGGCTCGACGAACAAGGCGATGCATTGACCGAGTCGACGGCGATTTTTTGCGCGGCCGACATGCGCTACGCCGGCCAGGCTTACGAGCTCAAATCGGCGCTGCCCGAATCGTTGCCGAGGCCATTGACGGTGGCGGCCGTAATCGAAGCATTTCACGCCGAGCACGAACGCATCTATGGTTTCCGCGACGAGCATGCGCCGGTGGAACTCGGCACGGTGCGTTTGGCCATCGTGGGCCGCATGCCGGGGGTGGGCAAAACCCACCTCGACGCCGGCACGGGCGCACCCACACCGAAGGCCCGGCGTGACGTGTACCTGAACGGTGCGTGGACCAAGGCGCAGGTCTTTTCGCGCGCGGCGCTCCTGGCGGGCGATCGCTTTGCGGGTCCGGCGATCGTGGAACAGGACGACACGACCGTGCTAGTGCTGTCCGGCTGGCAGGCCCATACGGACGACCAGGGCAATCTGCATCTGGTGCGAGGCGACCAGCCTGCCGACGCATCGAACGATCGCGATACCCGGCGCCGGGCGCCGGCGTCTGCTCACCCCAGCCCAGAAGCCCACGCACAAGGCGGCGTATGAAACTTGATCCCGTCACGCTCGAAATTCTCGGCAACAAGGTCACTGCCCTCACCGAAGAAATGTGCCTCACCCTGCAACGCACGGGGCGCACGCTTTATGTAAAAGAAACCGCCGACTTCGCCTGCGCGCTGGCCGGTCTGGATGGGCGCTTCTTCGCCTACCCGCGCGGTATCGGCGTCTCGGGCTTTGTGGGGCTGGATTGCAGGACCACCATCGATGCCGTAGGCCCGCTCGAACCGGGCGATGTCATCCTCACCAACGACCCTTACCGCTCGCGCGGCCTGGCCACGCACCTGCCGGATCTGCAGGTCATCGAACCCTACTTCCACGATGGCCACATCGTGGCCTATGGCTGGGCGTTCCTGCATGCGTCCGACGTGGGCGGCAAGGTGCCCAGCAGCATCTCGCCCACCAATAGCGATATTTTTCAGGAAGGCCTGCAGATTCCGCCGCTGAAACTGATGCGGGCCGGCAAAATGAACGCCGACGTGGCCTTGCTGTTTCAGGCCAACAGCCGCACGCCCGACGCCAACATGGGGGATCTGCGGGCCATGCTCGCCGCGCTGGCTGCGGGCCGCCGCCGGGTGGCGCAAACGATCACGCAGCATGGTGCTCAGGCCTGGCTCGCGGCGCAACACGATCTGGTCGAATACGCAGGGCGACGCGCCGCAGCCGTGCTGCGCCAGATTCCCGATGGCACGTATCGCTTCAGCGACTATCTCGACGATGAGGCCGGACAAGGCTTGCCGGTGAGACTCGCGCTGGCGATCACCCTCGACGACGGCGCCATCCATCTGGACTTTACCGGCACCGATCCGCAAGTGGCCGCGGCCATCAATATTCCCAGTCACGGCCAGCCTCATGCCTGGCTTACGCTGCGCATTCTGTCGCTCGTGTGCACGCTCGACAAGAGTGTGCCGCTCAACGCCGGTTTACTGCGGCCGATATCCGTCACCGCGCCCGAAGGGTCGCTCGTCAACCCCACCGCCCCTGCTGCCGTGGGCGTGCGGCACGCTGCTGCGGTGCGGGTGAACGACACATTGAATGGCGTATTGGGTCAGGCGTTGACGCAAACCATGCCGGCCGCGAGCGGCGGCACGATCATTCCGGTGGTGGTCGCCGAGCCTGCGCGCCACGGTGGGGGTCAGAACGTGCAGGTGATCGAGCCCATGGTGGGTGGCACCGGCGCGCGCTGGGGTCGAGACGGCGCCGACGGCCGCGACAGCAGCATTTCGAATCTGGCCAATAACCCGGTCGAAACGGTGGAAGCCGAAACCGGGGTGGAAATCGAACATTATGGGTTGCGCCCCGATTCGGGAGGTCCGGGTCAATGGCGTGGCGGCTGCGGGCAGGAAATTCGCTTTCGCATCCTGCACGACGACACCCTGGTGCTGGCGCGCGGCATGGAACGCCTCAAGTTTCGACCGTGGGGCGCACATGGCGGGCGGCCGGGCCGCTCGGCGCAACTCATCCTCAATCCCGGTACGGCACACGCACGCGAACTGGGCAAGATCGATACCCTTCCGGTGATCGCCGGCGATGTGATTGCGTTGTTCACGCCGGGTGGCGGCGGCTGGGGCTCGCCGCACGATCGCGATCCGCAAGCCGTTTTGCTCGACATCGCGCGCGGGTTGATCACGGTGGACAGTGCGCGCCGCGACTATGGCGTCGCCACTGTCGAGGGCGCGCTCGATGCGCAGGCCACGGCGCAATTACGCGCCACCGCACCCGCGGGCTCCGAGCGCGGTCCCGAACGCGATACCTGGGATGCCGTGTTTGCGCCCGACCTGCTCGACCGGTTCAATGCCGCGCTGTTTGCGCTGCCGGCGCCCACCCGCGCAAGGCGCCGCAAGCAGGCTTATGCAGAGGTGCTGGCATTGCTTCCGGCGGATTTTCCCCGTACCGGTGCAGATGCCGCTGCCGTGTCGGCTGCGCGCGCGCAATTGCACGCCGCCATCGACACGCTATCCGGAGCCCCCGCCGTTTGACGGATCGGTCTCGCCCACGCCTGAAAATCCACGCCTGGATCATCGGCTTGATGTGCCAGCCGGAAAATACAGACCTGCAATACAACCCTGACATACAGACCTCGCAACATTATCTCCTCTGGAGTACGACATGAAGAAACGTTGGTTTGCCCCACTGCTGGCCGTCACGCTGGTCATGGGCCTGGCCGCTTGCAAGGATAAGGGCGCTGCCACGGCTGCGGCGCCGGCCGCGACCGACCGGGTCGTGATCGGCGTGTATGGCGGCGATTGGGAGAAGAACATCCGTGCTTCGGGTCTCGAGCAATACGCGCGCGACAACAACATCCGTGTCGATATCGTGCCCGGGGCCGATGCGGAGTGGTTCGCCAAGCTGCGCGCAGCCAACGGCAACAACCCGCCCTACGACATCGTCGTCTTTCAGCCGGATACGGTGCAACGCGCTCAGGCGGCCGGCGTACTGGAACCGCTCGACGCGGCACGTGCCCCCAATCTCGCCAAGCTCTACCCTTCAGTGCAAGAGCGCTTCAAGGTGGAAGGCAAAACCTACGCAGCCGCATTCAGCCTGGGCCAGTTGGGCCTGGCCTATCGCAGCGATCTGGTCACCACGCCGCCCACCAGCTGGCTCGACCTGTGGAAGCCGGAATACAAAGGCCATGTCGCGATCTCATCGCCCACCTACGCCGCCGGCCTGCAGTTTTTCGCCGGTCTCACGCATGCGTTGGGCGGCGACTTAAAGAACGAAGCCGACGTCGACAAGACGTTCGCCAAGCTCACCGAACTGCGTGGCAACGCAGTGGCGTTTCCGGACAGCCCCGGCGCGATTCAGACGCTGCTCGAGCGCGGCGATGCGTGGGTGGTGCCTTACTGGGACGGTCGCGTATTTGCCTTGCAGAAGGCCGGCCTGAAGATCGATTTCGCCTACCCCACCGACGGTCCGGTAGTGGGTGCGGCCAACTGGGTGATTGCCAAGGGCGCTCCCAATATGGTCAACGCCTACAAACTCGTCGACTTCCTGTCGAGCGCGCAGGTGCAGAAAGCGTTTTCGGACCGCTCGCTGTACGGCATGACCAATCAGGACGTGCAATACAACGAGGAATTGAAGAAGCAGGTTCAGGTGGGCGAAGAAGCCTACAAGAAACTGATCTGGGTCGACTACACCGTAGCGACGCCGAAACTGGCCGACTGGACGTCGCGTTGGAGCCAGGCCTTGGGCGGCGGTAAATGAGCGCCATCGATATCGCAGGCGTCAGCCGTCTGTTCGGCGAAACGACGGCGCTTGCCGGCGTGGATCTGACGATCCGAGACGGCGAGTTCTTTTCATTGCTGGGCCCCAGCGGATGCGGGAAGACGACCTTGTTGAACATCGTCGCCGGTTTCCTCGCGCCCACCACCGGCACGGTGCGGATCGGTGGCCGCGATATCACGGCGTTGCCGCCCTACCGGCGCGACATCGGCATGGTGTTCCAGAACTACGCGCTGTTTCCGCATCTGAGCGTGGCGGACAACGTGGCGTATGGCCTCTCGGTGCGCAAGCGCCCCGCTGCCGAATCTCGCCGGCGCGTGGAAGAGGTGCTCAATCTGGTCAAGCTGAACCACCTGGCCGACCGGATGCCGCATCAATTGTCCGGCGGTCAACAGCAGCGCGTGGCCATCGCGCGCGCTCTGGCGGTCGAACCGCAGGTGCTTCTGCTCGATGAGCCGCTTTCCAATCTCGATGCCAAGTTGCGCAAGGAAATGCAGTCCGAGCTGCGCAGCCTGCAGCGACGCGTGGGCATCACCACGGTACTGGTCACGCACGACCAGGAAGAAGCCCTGAGCCTGTCGGATCGCATCGGTATCCTGGGGGCCGGCCATCTGCAGCAGATCGGCAGCCCGCTCGAGCTCTACCGGCGGCCGGCCAACCGATTCGTGGCGGAGTTCGTGGGCCAAGCCAACTTGCTGGAAGCAACGCCGTCGGCGGACGGCACCGCTTACGACGTCGCCACCCATCACGTCGACGCCGGCACGCCCTTGCGTATGCACACGGGTGCGTCCGCCGACACCCGAGCGTTGCTGATGTTGCGACCCGAGCGCATTCGTGTCGAGCACACCGGGGCACAGGCCGCCGCAGGCGCGGGAGAGGGTTCGGGTCAGCACACGGGCCAGCCCAATCGTGCCCACGGCATCCTGCGCGACGCGAGCTACACCGGCGCCTCGTTGCGCCTCGTAGTCGAGTTGCGCGGCGGTGGCGATCTGATCGTACAGGCGCCTGACACCGCGTTCCCCGATTTGCCCGCGCAAGGATTGCCGCTCGCACTGGCCTGGGATACCGACGACATCGTGGTGCTCGATCGGGGCACGACCACCATCGGCGCCGCCACCGCATGAACGCCGCCTCCGCCAATCGCGCCAGCACGCAGTTTTCCTGGTTGCTGCTCTCGCCCAGCCTGCTCTTTCTGATCGTGTTTCTGGTGCTGCCGGGCGTGCTGCTGGCGGCCTTGAGCCTGCGGGACGTGGATGCGCTGCTCACGGTGCTTCCCACCTACAGCTTCTCGCAATACACCGGCATCTTCAGCTCGCCCGCCTATCTGGGCGCGCTGTGGACCACGCTGTGGGTGTCGCTGGCCACCGCCTTCTTTTGCGTGCTGCTGGCTTATCCGGCCGCCTGGTTGCTGGTCACCGCACCCAACCGTACGGTGCGCACACTGTTGTATGTCATCCTGGTGTCGCCATTGCTCACCAGCGTGGTGATTCGCACATTCGCCTGGATCGTGCTGCTCGCGCAAAACGGGCTCATCAATGCCACGCTGATCAAGTTCGGATTTACGGACAAGCCGCTGGCACTGCTCTGGAACATGAAGGCCGTGATCATCGCGTACGTGCAAGTGATGCTCCCCTTCGCCGTCTTGCCGATCGCTA
>Ga0213834_100079_pt1 | contig 116860 bp, 98 predicted proteins | sample SWPTP12_FD_160580 | JGI IMG/M metagenome (GOLD analysis project Ga0213834, IMG submission 160580) | Coastal seawater microbial communities from Marineland, Florida, United States - SWP TP1 #2 | ecosystem: Environmental > Aquatic > Marine > Coastal | place: USA: Florida | collected 2016-08-06 | reverse complement strand
GCGCCAGCTTGTTGTACGCGCCGCGAATCTTGAAGGAGAACACCGGCTGCAGGTCTTCGCGCTTGAGCAGCACCTGGTTGCCGAGTCGCTCGGACAACTGACGAGCGCCCTGCAGCGGGGTTTCCACGGCGACGTCGTAGACACGGGAGGTGAGGATTTTGCGCGCGTAATCACTGAGCAGGTGACTGTGAGCCTGCAAGCCGTCGAGGAGTTGATTCATCGCGTGGTCCCCGTCGAGGTCGAAGCATCGATCAGGTACAGGGCTGGGGCGGCGAGGGTAGGGCGGATGATGATCATGTCTGGCTCCTGGTTCGATTTTTTGGCCCGGGAGACAGAGAGAGAAAACCCGCCTCGAGGGCGGGTTGGGTGCAAACGTCGGCTAACCCGCCATGACTGGAATGGCGGTAATAATTATCTGGCCGAAGAAATGCTTGGTTACGTTCATGGCTCGAAGACTATGGCGAGCTGTTCCATGCCGTCAAGTGGCAATCGTGCACTGCTTTCGTCATCCAGCAACCTTGCGCTGGGAAAACGCCTACACGACAGTCAGCCAAATAATGCTATTTCGTCAGATTTTTCCTGACCACTTGCGTGAATTTTAACGGTGGGCTAAACATTGAGGATTGGCGACAGGCCACGCGCTAGAGCCTTGACAGGGATGTGTCGGTAAATTTTCTGCTATTGACCTCGTCTACTGTTCAAGAAGCCTTCATTTTTCAGTCATGAGGGCGCTTTAGGGTGGAGATCGCAGCAGTGATCAGTCGCTGAAACGACCCGCAAACACGACTCCCGAAGCAACAGAGAACAGCCACGAGGGCTTGAGTGATGGACGATTACCAAGAAGAACTGCTGGAGTATCAGGCCTACGAACTCGACCCCGTCGAGCCCGCTGATGACGCAACCGAGCTTTAAGCCTGCGTGGGTGAATGCGTCAGACTGAATGACGCTGGCTGCGGCGGAACTCTCCCGGCGTCTGTCCGTTCCAGCGTTTGAAGGCGCGTTGAAAGGCCTCAGCCGACGCAAAACCCAACAGATAAGCAATCTCTCCGAACGCCAGTTCGGTATCCCTTATGTAGGTCATCGCAAGATCCCGGCGCGTGTCGTTGAGAACCGCGCGAAAGCGTGTACCTTCTTCCGCCAGTTTGCGGCGCAACGTCCAGCTCGGCAGCTTCAGCCGGGCGGCGACTTCTTGCAGATCCGGCTCGCGCCCGCCATTCAACAGCGGCCCCAGCATCTGGGTGATTCGCTCGCGCAGCCCGCGCGTTCGCGTGAGTTGCTCCAGTTCGCGCTCGCACACGTGCAGCAGATGCCGCCAGGTGCTCGGCACATGATCCGGATTGCGCAGCCCGAGTTCGCGCAGGCCCAGGCGCAGTTGATTGGCGCCGGCGGCAAAGCTCACCGGCTGTTCGCTGAGGCCCGCATAATCCGCCGCATAGGTGGGCGCTTCGAATTCGATCTCCAGGCGCTCGGCCTGCAATGCGCTGCCCGACAGCGTGGAAAGCTGCTGTAGCCAGCCACTGAGGATCGAATCCACCACAAACCGGTTGTAACCGTTGTACGGGCTGATGGAGTAGAAACGCAGCCAGGCGCCGGTGCTGTCTTCATGGAAACTGGACTGCCCTCGATAATTGGAGCCGTACAGGGGTTCGAAGCGGATCAGCGTGCGTGCGGCTTCGCGGACAGTCGGGGCCTGAGCGGCGGTGATGCCCGCCAGGCCCGCCTGACTGAAATGGCTCAAGCGTCCCATGCGCAAACCCAGCCCCGCTTTGCCGGTCAACTCGATGGCGGCGTGACCCAGGTGCATGTAGCGCGGAATCGACAGCCGGGCACCGGGCTCGCTCAGCCGGGCAGCGTCCAGGCCGAACTGATCGAGCAGTGGCTGCGGGTCCTGGTCGAAGCTGCGAACGGCGTCGGCCAGGCTGTGAACGAAGCCGACTGACAGATCACCGAGACGGACCCGAGGCGTGTTCATCGGTCACAGCCACAGGTTGATCAAGCGGGCGCCATGCCCGGGTCGGGCTCCCTTGGGCGCTGCGGTGATGGACTGTTCGGCGATGCTTTGCCCGCCACGTGTGGCGAAACTGTGTCCGGCGACACCTTGATCCCAGAACTGCCCTCGCATGAACACACTGATGCCCGCTTTTGCCGTGCTGGCAGGTGTGAGCGCCAGCCGACGCCAGGCTTCGCCTTCGGTCAGCGGCTTCGGACCCAGGTCCAGATGAGCCGCTCGCGGATTATGTTTTTCCCCATGCCAGGGGCGCGACCAGCTGCTGCTGCCCGCGACGAACGCAGGCACGGCAATCAGCTCGGCCCCGCTGTCGTTGAGGCGTGCGTAGTTGTCCGGATACCAGCTGTCACTGCCGATGAGAACGGCCAGCCGACCGGCCGGGGTGTCGATCACGCGCAGCGGGGCGTCCTTGCCGGGGCGGATATAGCCCCGCTGATAACCGCTGGGAAACAGCTGCCGTTGCGGCTGGCCGAGGGGCACGCCGTCGCGACCGAACACCAGACTGCTGTTATACAGCGCACCATGGCCGGCCTGCAGTTGCCCGTCGTTAACCTGCGGACTGGGCAGGACGATCGAGCCGGCGACCAGCGTAACGCCGAATTCTCGGGCCAGACCGCCGAACACGTCCTGATAATCCTGCGCCATGCTATTGGCCTTCATGCGCAGGTGCGCGTCTTGCAGTCGGTCGCGTCCTCGTGCATGGAACATCGCGTCGACGAACAGCAGCGGATTGCTGAAGGCCAGCCAGTTCAACGCCTCCTCCAGCGTGGTCGCCTGATAGAACTGAGATTTCTCGTTGATCGCGAACAGCCAGGTGCCGACGTGCTCGGGCAGCACCACGATGGTTTTGTCGTTGATCAGCCCGTGCTCGCGGGCTTGCTCAAGGTACGCCGCCAGCTTGCGGTGCAGACGCTTGACGCTTGAGTAATCGGACGGGAACAGTTCGGGCTGGATGCCCAGCAAGTTACCGCGCTCACCGGGCTGGCCGTCGTTGATCACCAGCTGGATGCGCAAGTCCGCCAGGTAATGCCCGACATGCCGCTTGCTGGTCCACAAGCCGTAGCTGACAAGAAGGATCACCAGCACGGTTGCGGTGAGTGAGCCGAGAACTTTGCGCATGAAGAAACGAGAGCTGCCTTTGACGACGCGTGGGTGGCATTGGGGTGTGCGAAGGCTACGGCAAACAGGGGCTTATAGAAAGGTTTTGCTGGGTATTCGGGCGTGCAGGCGGGAGCGAGGAGAGAAGGCTGTGCGGTCTGGCGACCTGACGCCGGCGTGGCATGGAATGACACGCCGAGACCGCAGCCGTTGTGTGCGGCTGCGGTCCATGTACGGTATTGCGCCGTTACAGACGGAAGCGGCTTACCAGCGTATTGAACGAGACTGCCAGGCTCGACAGCTCCTGAGTCGACGCGTTGGTCTGATGCGCACCCGCTGCGGTCTGGGTCGACAGGTCCTGGATGTTGACCAGGTTGCGGTCGACTTCGCGGGCGACGTTGGCTTGCTCTTCCGACGCGGTGGCGATGACCAGATTGCGGTCGTTGATCTGGGCGATGCCGTCGGCGATCAACTCCAGCGCCTGGCCGGTGGCCTGCGCCAGCGCCTGGGTGTCGGTGACCAGTGACTGGCTTTTGCCCATCGCGCCCACGGCCTGATCGGCGCTGGTCTGCACGCTGTTGATCATGCCTTCGATTTCACCGGTGGACGCCTGAGTGCGGGCGGCCAGCGCGCGAACTTCATCGGCAACCACCGCAAAGCCGCGGCCTTGCTCGCCAGCCCGCGCGGCTTCGATGGCGGCGTTCAGGGCCAGCAGGTTGGTCTGCTCGGCGATGCCACGGATCACGTCCAGCACTTTGCCGATGTCGCGCACCTGCACGGCCAGATCCTTGACCATGGTGGTGGACGCGGCAATTTCCGTGGTCGCGCTGTTGATCGCCGACACCGCATTGCGCGCTTGGTCGCGACCGTTGCTGGCTTGCAGGCTGGTGGCTTTCGAGGCTTCGGATGTCGAGACGGCGTTGCGGGCGACCTCTTCCACGGCGGAAGTCATTTCCGTCACGGCGGTGGCGGCCTGCTGGATTTCGTCGTTCTGGCGCAGCAGCCCGCGACTGCCGTTGTCGGTCACGGCGGTTAGCTCTTCTGCCGCTGATGCCAGCTGATCCGACGCGCTGGCGATCTGTTGAATGGTGGATTTCAGGCTGCTTTGCATCTCGGCCAGCGCGGTCAGCAGTTGGCCGGCTTCGTCGCGCCCGGTGCTGACGATGTGCTGAGTCAGGTCGCCTTGCGCGATGCGTCGGGCGCTCGCCACTGCGCTGGCGATAGGGCGGCTGATCAGACGGCTGATGAACAGACCCAGAACGATGGCCGCGATGAACGCCAGGGTGATGCCGATGTACAGCGAGGTCTTGGCCGACGATTCCAGCTGGCCCGCCGCTTCAGCGCCTTCCCCGACCTGACGGTCATTGGAGTCGACCATGACGGTCAATTCGTCCATCACCACGCGGTAGGTTTTCTGCAGGTCACCGAGCAGCAGGTTGCGACCATTTTCCAGATCACCGGCCCTCATGAGCCCGACGTACTTCTGCACCATGGCCTGATACACCGGCCAGTCCCGCTCCATTTTGTCACCCGCGGCGCGTTCATCGTCTGCGAGCGGCGTCTTGCGGTAATCGGCGAAGGCCTTTTCGCTGGCCAGCTGGTTGGCGTTCATCGACGCAATGTATTCGTCCTTCACGCTTTGCGGCAGGCCGGCTGCGGTGGCGATGTACAAGCGGTACAGGTCACGGCTCTGGCCGACGGCCTTGGTTTTTGTCTGGGCGGTGTTGGCCACCGAGACAAGGTTGTTTTCAAACACCGACTTCAGACTTCCCGAAAGTGCGCTGACCCCCCGACTTCCCAACACGCCGACACCCAGCGTGATGAATGCGCACAGCGCAAAGGCTGTAATCAACTTGGTGGAGAGTTTTGCATCATTGATCCAGCTCATGGGGCATCCTGCTGACGGAGTTTCAAAGGGGGAATTTCGCCATTACCGAGAAAGGTTGGGCGAGTTGTCGTATGTCTATCGGCGGGTTTGTCTACAGCTATAGGGTTACGGGATATTTCTTTGAGAAAAGGCTCTGGCTCAGACGTTTCAGCGTGATATGGAATGCTACTCGGTGGCTTTGTTCAGGCGCTCGACGCCGCGTATCGCTGGGCAGGGAGCCCGATTTGTGGGGGTATTTTCGGCATAAGTAACGAGAATTCGAGAACCGCGACGAAATAAGCGCACAAACGTTCCTAAATCACTCACGCTCTGTAACAGAAAACCTCATATCCTCACTTCGATTTTCACACTGCTCTGAGGGCGCTTGTTGAGAATCATCCTCAAAGCGGCGTGCTAGAGCCTTCGCCCCAGAAAATAAAAGATGGCACATAGCCTTTTTTGTTTGTTGCTTAATGTTACATTCTGTGAAATATTCGTGAAAATTCATACGACATCGTACTTCTTGACCTGCACCCAGTGAGGTCAGGCGTCCGCGTGTTCGCATGTTTCCAGATCCTTGAAAAAACAGAGAACGCAGTTTCCTGGGGTTGAACTCATGTCGCGTCGCATTGATAAGGGAAAAAGCATGGGGTATGCCTTTGCAGGATTGTTCACACTGATGATCGCCGCGGCGGGTCCAGCCTTCGGCGAGGAGCTTGAAAGCAGCGCTTCGGCGGGCAAACGTCTGGCGGTTGCGGCTGACTGCGTGGCGTGCCATACCGCGCCGGGCGGCAAGGCGTTCGCGGGCGGCTATCCGCTCAGTTCGCCGATGGGCATCATCTACTCGACCAACATCACGCCTTCGAAAACCGCGGGTATCGGCAACTACACCGCCGACCAGTTCGCGCGTGCGGTGCGTGATGGCGTAACGGCCGATGGCACGCATCTGTACCCGGCCATGCCGTACACCTCGTATTCGAAAATGACCGACAGCGATATCGCGGCCCTCTACGACTACTTCATGAAAGAAGTGGAGCCGGTGGACACGCCGACCCGGAAAACCTCACTGGATTTCCCGTTCAACATCCGCGCCTCGATGATCGGCTGGAACGCGTTGTTTCACAGTGACAAACGCTTCACGCCGGATCCGGCCAAATCCGCAGAGGTCAACCGCGGCGATTACCTGGTCAACGGGCTGGCGCACTGCGACACCTGCCACACCCCGCGCAACGTGCTGATGGCGGCCGACAACAGCAAGGCGCTGGCGGGCGGCGCACTGGGCAGTTGGTACGCGCCGAACATCACCTCCGACAAAGTCAGTGGCATTGGCGCCTGGTCGAGCGACGAGATCGTGGCGTACTTGCGCACCGGTCACGTCGAAGGCAAGGCTCAGGCAGCGGGTCCCATGGCCGAGGCGGTTGAAAACAGCCTGCAGCACCTCAGTGACACTGACCTCAAAGCCATCGCGGCGTACCTGTTGCAGACTCAGCCGGTCAAGACGGGCGAAGCGAAGGCGCGCCATGAATTCGGGCAGGCATCGACTGACGAACTGACCCTGCGCGGCGGTAAACCTGAGGACAATCCAGGCTGGCACATCTTCAGCGGCACCTGCGCCAACTGCCATCAGGCCGATGGTCAAGGCAACAAGGAATACCCATCGCTGTTTCACAACACCGCGACCAGCCGCAGCGACAACCTGATCGCCGCCATCGTGTATGGCGTGCACCGCGAAGTCGACGGCGTGGCGATCGACATGCCTGCCTTCGGCCCAGACGCACTGTTTACGGATCGCCTCAACGATCAGCAGATCGCCGACGTCAGCAACTACGTGCTGTCGCGTTACGGCAATGCCGAGCAGACCGTAACGGCCGCCGACGTTGCGCTGGCCCGTGAAGGCGGCCCGAAAGCGCCACTCGCCGTGCTCGCCAAGTTCACCATCCCGGCCATCATCCTCGTCTGCGTGCTGATCGGCCTGGTCGTGATGGCGTTGATCTCCCGCCGTCGCAAGGGAGCTTGAGTAATGGACAGTTCAATGACGCAAAAAAATGTCTCGGTTCAAGACCTGGGCTCGGCGGGCGTCTCGCGCCGCAACCTGCTGCGAGGCTCGATCACGTTGGGCCTGGCGGCGCTGGTTGGCAGCGTGATGCCATGGCAGTCGGTGATGGCCGCTGAGGTTTCCAACGACGATTTCATCGCCCTGTCGCAGTTTCTGGTGAGTCGCCCGGTGAACGCCGTGCTGGCCTCGCGTTACTACGCAGCGCTGGACAAGCGTGCGCCCAATTTTTCGACCAACGTCATCGCTCTCAAGCAGCTGATCGGCGCCCAGGGCTACAAGCACGTCGATGAATATCTGGCCCAGGCCAATGCCGATGCTTCGCTGAAAGCCACGGCCACCAGCATCATTTCCGCCTGGTATCTGGGCATTGTCGGCGAGCCTGCCGATGCCGAACTGATCAGCTACTCGCTGGCCATGATGTACCAGCCTACCCACGGCATTCTCGCCATCCCCACTTACGGTGGCGGCCCTGCTTCGTGGGGCGCCAAACCAGCAGCTATTCAGGATTCGAAAGTATGAGCAGCGATCAATTCGATGCCGACGTGGTCATCATCGGCTCCGGCGTCATGGGCGGCCTGATCGCCACTGGCCTGGCCAAAGTGGGCAAGTCGGTCATCGTGCTCGAGGCTGGCCCTCGGGTGAACCGTCGTGATGTCGTGGAAACGTTCCGCAATGCCCCGGTCAAGTTGTCGCTGGCCAACGCCAAGCTGCAAGGCGCCGGTTCGCCTTACCCGAGCATGCCCCACGCGCCATCCACGTATGGCGACTACCTGCAGCAGGTCGGTCCGGTCAAATACAACACCTCGTACCTGCGTGTGGTCGGCGGCACCACCTGGCACTTCGGTTCTTCGTTGTGGCGCATGCTGCCGAACGATTTCCGCCTCAAATCGCTGTATGGCCGTGGCCGTGACTGGCCGATCAGTTATGACGAGCTGGAGCCTTTCTACGCCCGCGCCGAAACCGAGCTGGGCGTGTCCGGCGTCGACGGTCAGGACGAGAGCGGGCAGGGCGGTCAAGCCTACCCGCCGCGCTCGATTCCGTACCCGATGGAAGGCCTCAAGCCGAGCTACATGTTCAAGCGCCTGTCGGAGCTTTTGAGCAAAGGCGGTTACAACCCGATTCTGGAGCCCAACGGCCGCGCCACGCGCCCTTACGGCAAGCGCCCGCCGTGCGCCGGCAACAACAACTGCAACCCGGTGTGTCCGATTGCCGCCAAGTATGATGGCTCGATGCACATCGACGAAGCCGAGCGTCATGGCGCCAAAGTGCTCGAGAACTCGGTGGTTTACAAAATCGAGGCCGGTGACGATGGCAAGATCACCTCGATCTGGTACATGCGCCCGGACAAGTCGCAGCACAAGCTGACCGCCCGTTACTTCGTGCTGGCCGCCTACGGTATCGAATCGCCGAAACTGCTGCTGATGTCGACGTCGGAAAAATACCCGAACGGCATTGCCAACTCCTCCGATCAAGTCGGCCGCAACCTGATGGACCACACCGGCATCAGCATGAACGTCATGGCCAAGGAAGACATGTGGCCGGGTGAAGGTCCGACTCAGTTGCTGGTTTATTTGAACAGTCGCGACGGCGAGTTCCGCAAGGACTTCCCGAGCTACAAGATCAAGGTGCGCAACACGGTGCCGACCTCGCAGATCACCTCCAATCTGATCGCGAAGGGCGTTCTGGGCTCCAAGCTCGATGAGCAGATCCGACTGCAATCGGCGCGTTCGCTGAACTGGGCGGTGGATTTCGAAACCTTGCCGCTGCCGGAAAACCGCGTCACGCCGAGCAAGACCAAGTTCGATGCGATCGGGCTGCCGGTCCCGGAAATCTACTACAGCGTTCCGGACTACTGGCATGCCGGCAAAGAGAAAGCGCTGGAGGACTTCAAACAGTTCGCCAAGCTGCTCGACGCCGATATCCTGAGCACGGACACCGGCTTCCAGAACCGTCAGCACATCATGGGCACGACGATCATGGGTGACGATCCAAAGGATTCGGTGGTCGACCGCGATTGCCGTACCCATGACCACCCGAACCTGTTCATCGCCGGCACCAGCGTCATGCCGTCGTCGTCGTGCGTCAACCCGACGCTGACGGGCGCTGCGTTGAGCATTCGCATCGCCGACGTGCTGGTGGGCGAAGTCTGATACGGCAACATCGCCGGGCACCTTGCGTGAGCTTCATGCAAGGTGCCCGGCCCTTTCGATGTGCCTCCTCCGCGAACGCCACGTTTGCGGTTCGCTTCGCGGCTCTGAGGTTCGCCTCGCGGCTATCAATTTGCCTTGAGCTCACCCGACCAATGATTTCAGCTCGCCGCGCAATGCCCCGCGCAGTGTTCTGAACGCCATCGCCAGCAACAGTGCCGTCACCCCGATCAGCAAGACAATCGCCACGCCGTGGGTGAACAGGTTCGGTGTGCTCGCGGCATACCGCAGCGCGCAGACCGACGCCGCCGCCAGCGGAAAACTCACGGCCCACCAGGACAGGCGGAACGGGCAACTCGTCGCCAGATGACGCAAGCGACCCGCCAATACCGTGAGCAGGAAAACCGTCAGCATGTAGAGCGCACTGGCGAACCGATCGACGGTGCCGACCACCGTTACGTAAGCCGAGAAACCCACGGCGAACGGTGCCAGCAGAATCATCAGCGATGCCTGCAATGCAGTGCCGAGAGGTTCTTCGAACATCAGCCGCGACATGACCAGCGTGAACAGCGGGATCGCGAAAAACAGGCCCAGAGCCAGGGAAAACATCAGCAGTTCGTCCAGTCCCTGCATGTTCAGGGCTGGCACGGCCAGTGGAATGTCGATCAGGCCCACCACCGGCACGATCCAGGCCGGGGTCGCGTGGGTGGGTTGCTGGCGTCGTCCCAGCCAGCGCGAGACGATGACCCAGGCGAACACGATCATCCCGAACGTGCCGACCATCCAGATCCCTTGCGCCAGTTTCAGGCTGTAATCGGCGACCGGAATCGGGATCAGCAGCAGGCTGATGAACAGGGTGCCAAACAGATTGCCTGCCACCGGGTGCTCGAATTCGGCCTTCACTGCCTTGAAGCCTGTGGTCGCCTTCAGTGCATAACCTGCGCTCATCAGGACGAACGCCAGGATCGCCACTACGCCGATGATGCTGCCCACCCATGAAGGCACGCCGTAGAGGTCGTGGGCGAGTTTCCAGGCGGAAGACAAGCCGGTGAGGCCCATCACCGACCCGAACAGCGCCACCGGCAGGTAGGTCAGCTTGCCCTCGTTTGCAACGACGGTCGCAGTCGGCTGCGCACCGTACGCGCGAACGTCTTGATCGGTGAGGGCCGGGTCCTTGCGGCCTGGCGCTTTGAGCGTGTCGACGGATCGGGTTGTCGCATCGGTCGTTGTGTTCAAGGGCGTTCACCTGAGTGGAAGTGGCAGAGGGGCGAGCGAGTCGGGCGCTGTGCAGGATCTTCGAACAGTCACGCTGCGCAAACTACTCGCACGCCCTCGTAATTGAAGCCATACGATGGTGTAGGCGCGCGGTGGCCACGTGCTGAGGCGGCCGTTCAACGCGCAGGTTTTCAGGCTGACGGGCCTTGCGCTCATACTTTCGTGTGGGTCGGCTAACTCCATGGATGATGGATGAACGGCACGTGGCGCGCTTAATCTGCAGCTCGCTCAAATGCAGTGACCCTGCGGCGTCCGACAGTGACCGCCGCGTCGCTGATTGCCCCTCAAGGCTGGATTCCCTACGAGTGTTTGCGATGACCGACGACAACATCTTTTCGAATGGTCTTACCCGGCGTGCCGTGATGATCAGCACCCTCGGCGTCGCGGCCGCCGCCGCTTTGCCGCTGCCTCTCTTCGCACAGTCAAGCCAGTCCGCTGGCACCTCACCTTCTGAAAAAGGCCCGATGCGCATGGACACCATTACTACCAAAGACGGCACCCGGATTTTCTACAAGGACTGGGGCAGCGGTCAGCCGATCGTCTTTCACCACGGCTGGCCACTGAGCGCCGACGACTGGGACGCGCAAATGCTGTTCTTCGTCTCCAAGGGCTATCGCGTCATCGCTCACGACCGTCGCGGGCACGGGCGTTCCTCGCAGACCGCCACGGGCAACGAAATGGACACGTATGCCGCCGATGTCGCCGAACTCGCCGCGCACTTGAACCTGAAGAACGCCGTGCATATCGGTCACTCGACCGGCGGTGGCGAAGTGGCGCGCTATGTCGCCAAATACGGGAAAGACGGGCGTGTGGCCAAAGCGGTGCTGATCGGCGCGGTGCCCCCCATCATGCTGAAGACCGAAAAGAACCCGGGCGGTCTGCCGATGGACGTGTTCGACGGTTTCCGCGCGGCGCTGGCGGGCAATCGTGCGCAGTTCTATCGCGATGTGCCGTCGGGCCCGTTCTACGGGTTCAACCGTCCGGGCGTCCAGACCCTCGACGGTGTCGTCGACAACTGGTGGCGTCAGGGCATGATCGGCGGCGCGAAAGCGCAATATGACTGCATCAAGGCGTTCTCCGAAACCGACTTCACCGAGGACCTGAAGGCCATAAATGTTCCGGTGCTGGTGCTGCATGGCGAAGATGACCAGATCGTGCCGATTGCCGACTCGGCTCACCTGGCGATCAAACTGCTGAAAAAGGGCACGCTGAAAACCTATCCGGGCTACCCCCATGGCATGGCGACCACGCATGCCGACGTCATCAACAAGGATTTGCTGGCTTTCGTCCAGGGCTGATCCGTTTTACGCTGCGGGCGCACACGCGCCCAACGCACCTGCCTCATCGCAGCCTGGCTGCCTCCTCGTTCTACCTCTCCGATTTTCTGCTGTTCATTACGATCATCAAGTTGTCACTTTCGGTCATTGAGCGTGACCGGGGGGCTGTTTACTGTTTGCGTCATGAACAGGGCTATAGTTCAAGTCCCTGAAGCAATCGACGAGCGCAGTAGACGCTCGCGCCCCCGTGATGACGCTCGATGGAGTTTTGTATGGCCGCTGCTCACTACCCGCATTTGCTGGCTCCCCTGGACCTGGGTTTCACCACGCTGCGCAACCGCACCCTGATGGGTTCCATGCACACCGGGCTTGAAGAAAAACCCGGCGGATTCGAGCGCATGGCGGCGTACTTCGCCGAGCGCGCCCGCGGTGGTGTCGGCCTGATGGTCACCGGGGGCATCGCGCCGAACGACGAGGGCGGTGTGTATTCCGGCGCGGCCAAGCTGACGACGTCCGAGGAGGCCGATCATCATCGCATTGTGACCAAGGCGGTGCACGAGGCGGGCGGCAAGATCTGCATGCAGATCCTTCACGCCGGGCGTTATGCCTACAGCCCCAGGCAGGTTGCGCCGAGTGCGATTCAGGCGCCGATCAACCCGTTCAAGCCCAAAGAGCTGGATGAAGAGGGAATCGAGAAGCAGATTCAGGACTTCGTTCACTGCGCGACGCTGGCGCAGACCGCCGAGTATGACGGCGTCGAGATCATGGGGTCGGAAGGCTATTTCATTAACCAGTTTCTCGTCGCCCACACCAACCATCGCACGGACCGCTGGGGCGGCAGTTACGAGAACCGCATGCGTCTGCCGGTGGAAATCGTGCGTCGGGTACGTGAGGCCGTCGGCGCGAACTTCATCATCATCTATCGCTTGTCGATGCTTGACCTGATTGAAGGCGGCAGCAGTTGGGAGGAGGTCGTGCAGTTGGCCAAGGCGATCGAGCAGGCCGGTGCGACGCTGATCAACACCGGCATCGGCTGGCACGAAGCGCGGATTCCGACCATCGCCACCAAGGTGCCGCGCGCGGCGTTCGTCAAGGTCACGGCGAAAATGCGCGGTTCGGTGTCGATCCCGCTGATCACCACCAACCGCATCAATACGCCGGAGGTTGCCGAACAAGTGCTGGCCGAAGGCGATGCTGACATGGTGTCGATGGCGCGGCCTTTCCTGGCCGACCCTGACTTCGTCAACAAGGCGGCCGCCGGACGAGGCGATGAGATCAACACCTGTATTGGTTGCAACCAGGCCTGTCTGGACCACACGTTCGGCGGCAAGCTCACCAGTTGCCTGGTCAACCCTCGGGCGTGCCACGAGACCGAGCTCAATTATCTGCCCGTCACGCAGGTCAGAAAAATCGCCGTGATCGGCGCAGGCCCCGCCGGGCTCGCGGCCGCGACCGTGGCCGCCGAGCGCGGTCATGAGGTGACGCTGTTCGATTCGGCGAGTGAAATCGGCGGGCAGTTCAACATTGCCAAGCGCATTCCGGGCAAGGAAGAATTTTACGAAACCCTGCGCTACTTCGGCCGCAAGTTGCAGACCACCGGGGTCGATGTGCGCCTGAACACGCGCGTGTCAGTGGACGATCTGGTCGGCAAGGGCTTCGATGAGGTGATTCTGGCGACGGGGATCGCGCCGCGTACACCGGCCATTCCCGGCATCGATAACGACAAAGTGCTCAGTTATCTCGACGTGATCCTGCAGCGCAAGCCGGTGGGCAAGGCGGTGGCGGTGATCGGCGCAGGCGGTATCGGCTTCGATGTGTCCGAATTTCTGGTGCACCAGGGCGTCGCCACCAGTCTGGATCGCGACGGGTTCTGGGAGGAGTGGGGCATCGATGGCGCGCTGTCGGCTCGCGGCGGCGTTGCAGGCGTCAAACCCCATCCTCATGCGCCGGCGCGTCAAGTATTTCTGCTGCAGCGCAAGACCTCCAAAGTCGGCGACGGCCTGGGCAAGACCACTGGCTGGATTCACCGCACGGGCCTGAAAAACAAGCAGGTGCAAATGCTGAACAGCGTCGAGTACCTGAAGATTGACGACGCCGGTCTGCACATTCGCATCGGCGCGGAGGGCGAGGAAAAGCTGCTCGCAGTGGACAACATCGTCATCTGCGCCGGCCAGGATCCGCTGCGCGAGCTGTACGACGGGTTGGCGGCGGCGGGGCAGAGCGTGCACCTCATCGGCGGCGCCGACGTGGCCGCAGAACTCGACGCCAAGCGTGCCATCAACCAGGGATCGCGACTGGCGGCGCAGCTGTAAGGGTTTTGGATGGCGTGCTGCGATGTGGCTGGCGTGAATGTGCTGTGGCAGCGACATGCCATGCGATGGCCTGCTCGGCAGGGGTGAGCCAACTGTCTTCAACCCCATCGATCAACGGCGTCACACCCGACGCCTTCCCGGCTAAAGCCAGTCCTACGAAAAACTTGCGGCGTTTGTAGGACCGGCTTCAGCCGGGAAAGCGCCGGTGCATGCTGTGAAGATTGCAATGACCGGAATATCGTCATCGCGAGCAAGCTCGCTCCTACCGATTTGTGTCTGGCCGGAGAATTCGGGAATGCCCGGAGATCCTTGTGGGAGTGAGCTTGCCCGCGAAGAGGCCGGTACGTCCGCTGCACATGCAATGACCGGAATAAGTCATCGCGAGCAAGCTCACTCCCACGGGATTTGTGTCTGGCCGGAGAATTCGGGACTGCCTGCATGTCTCTGTGGGAGTGAGCTTGCTCACGAAAAGGCCGGTACGTCCGCTGCACACGCAATAACCGGAATACAGTCATCGCGAGCAAGCGCTCTTACGGGATTTGTGTCTGGCCGGAGAATTCGGGAATGCCTGCAGACCCCTGTAGGAGTGAGCTTGCTCGCGAAAAGGCCGGTACGTCCGCTGCAGATGCAATGACCGGAATACAGTCTTCGCGAGCAAGCTCACTCCTACGGGATTTGTGTCTGGCCGGAGAATTCGGGAATGCCTGCAGACCCCTGTAGGAGTGAGCTTGCTCGCGAAGAGGCCGGTACGTCCGCTGCACATGCAATGACCGGAATACAGTCATCGCAAGCTCGCTCCTACCGAATTTGTGTCTGGCCGGAGAATTCGGGAATGCCCGGAGACTCCTGTGAGAGTGAGCTTGCCCGCGAACAGGCCGGTACGTCCGCTGCAGATGCAATGACCGGAATACAGTCTTCGCGAGCAAGCTCACTCCTACGGGATTTGTGTCTGGCCTGAGAATTCGGGAAAGCCCGGAGATCCCTGTAGGAGTGAGCTTGCTCGCGAAAAGGCCGGTACGTCCGCTGCACATGCAATGATCGGAATACAGTCTTCGCGGGCAAGCGCGCTCCTACCGAATTTGTGTCTGGCCGGAGAATTCGGGAATGCCCGGAGATGCCTGTGGGAGTGAGCTTGCTCGCGAAGAGGCCGGTACGTCCGCTGCACATGCAATGACCGGAATACAGTCATCGCGAGCAAGCTCACTCCTACCGGATTTGTGCCTGGCCGGAGAATTCGGGAATGCCCGGCGATCCCTGTGGGAGTGAGCTTGCTCACGAACAGGCCGGTACGTCCGCTGCACATGCAATGACCGGAATACAGTCATCGCGAGCAAGCTCACTCCCACGGGATTTGTGTCTGCCCGGAGGATTCGGGAAAGCCCGAGATCCCTGTAGGAGTGACCTTGCTCACGAACAGGCCGGTACGCCCGCTGCACATGCAGTGGCCGGAATACAGTCATCGCGAGCAAGCTCACTCCTACAGGTTCAGCGGTGGCATTTGGGTTGTGGTGCAGCCGGGCAGGTTAGACTTTGTCGTCTTTGTCTGAAGTACCACGCCATGCTGCCTGATGCTCCGCTGCACCGCCTTGATCTTGACTGGCTCCGCGAGTCCGGCGTCGACGTCGCCATTCTGCGACTGGATCTGATCGACCCGCTCATCAGCGGCAACAAATGGTTCAAGCTCAAGCATCACCTGCGCGCTGCGAATGATGCCGGGGCCGAGGGTGTGATCAGCCTTGGCGGGGCGCATTCCAACCATCTTCATGCGCTGGCGGCGGCCGGCAAGCGTTTCGGTTTCGCCACCGTCGGCCTGCTGCGCGGTCACCCCGTCGAAACCCCCACGGTGCTGGATCTGCACGCCTTCGGCATGGCGCTGCACTGGCTCGGGTATGCCGGGTATCGCGCGCGTCACGAAGCGGATTTCTGGCTGCCCTGGCGCCAGCGATACCCGCAGCTTCACCCGATTCCTGAGGGCGGAGGCGGGATGGATGGCGCTTCGGGCTGTGCCGACATCGTGGCTCAGGCGCGTCGCCAGCTTGGCCATATCGGATGGGACGATTACGACGGTTGGTGGCTGGCCTGCGGAACCGGGACGACCCTGGCCGGCCTGGTGCTGGCGGAAGCGCAGGGACGCAAGGCCTACGGCGCGATGGCGGTGCCCGAGGGGCATGGCGTCGCGCAAAACATTCAGCAGATTCTCGGGTCCTCGACGGATCGGGCCTACGAGTTACTCGACGCAAGCCGAGGCGGCTTCGCCAGAACCGATCCGGAACTGCTGGTGTTCATCGCCGAAAGTGAGTTGCAAAGCGGCATTCCCTTCGAACCGTTGTACACCGGCAAAGCGTTGCTGGCGCTGCGGCAGGCGGTTGAAGCGGGGCGACTGGCCCACGGTTCGAAACTGATCTTCGTGCACACCGGCGGCCTCCAGGGCAAACGAGGGTTCACAGGCGAGAGCCGACGCTGATTCCACCATCCACGCCCGCTGAAGCCACACATCCAGCCGCCGAGGGGTGGGGCATCCGCCGCACCTGCGCCGGCTCCACGATCACATCGCCCACGCATTCACTTCATCACCTTTTTCGCCCGACGATGAAGCCTCCACGTCCATCCCTCCTTCGCTGGCACGAATCCTGCGGAACAGACACCTCCACAGGTCGGTCCTGAGTACGTCGGCGACTCTTCTGGAGTAAGGCGACTCAGGCGCTGTATCGATAATCGGATTTTCTCCTACGCGCGCCGAGGTATGCATGACAACTCCAGCCATCGAGCAGGTCGACCCTGCCACTTTGAGAAAAGTCATCGTTGCGGCCGCCATCGGCAATTTCGTCGAATGGTTCGACTTCGCGGTCTACGGCTTTCTCGCCACCACCATTGCTCAACAGTTTTTCCCCAGCGGCGATGCCAGCGCCGCGTTGCTGAAAACCTTCGCGGTGTTCGCCGTGGCCTTCGCCTTCCGGCCGCTGGGCGGTGTGTTCTTCGGCATGCTGGGCGACAAGATCGGCCGCAAACGCACGCTGGCGTTCACCATCCTGCTGATGGCCGGGGCCACCACAATCATCGGCTTGTTGCCCACGTATGCCGCAATCGGCGTGATGGCGCCGATCCTGCTGACGATCATCCGCTGCGCCCAAGGCTTTTCTGCGGGTGGCGAGTATGCGGGCGCCTGCGCCTACCTCATGGAACACGCCCCGCGCACCCAGCGCGCGTGGTACGGCAGCTTCGTCCCGGTTTCGACTTTTTCCGCGTTCGCTGCCGCGGCCATCATTGCCTACGCACTCGAAGCTTCGCTGTCTGCCGAGGCCATGAGCAGCTGGGGCTGGCGCCTGCCGTTTCTGATCGCCGCGCCACTGGGGCTGGTTGGCCTGTATCTGCGCTGGAAACTGGATGAGACGCCGGCCTTTCAGGCGGTGACGCAAGAACATGCCGTTGCCCACTCGCCGCTTAAGGAAACCCTGCGCAACCACGGCGCGGCGATCTGTTGTCTGGGCGCATTCGTGTCGCTGACCGCGCTGTCGTTCTACATGTTCACGACTTACTTCGCGACCTACCTGCAAGTCGCCGGAGGCCTCAGCCGTGCGACGGCCTTGCTGGTTTCCCTGATCGCGTTGCTGTTCGCGGCAGCGATCTGTCCACTGGCCGGGGCGTTTTCCGACAAGGTGGGGCGACGCAAGACACTGATCAGCACCTGCGTCCTGCTGATCGTGGTCGTTTATCCGTCCTTCCTGATGGCGAGTTCCGGCTCCTTCATCGCCTCGATCATCGGCGTCATGCTGCTGGCGGTGGGCGCCGTATTGTGTGGCGTGGTGACGGCTGCGTTGCTGTCGGAGACTTTTCCTACACGTACCCGCTACACCGCCTCGGCGATTACCTACAACATGGCGTACACCATCTTCGGTGGCACAGCGCCCTTGATGGCGACGTGGTTGATCGGCGTGACCGGCAGCAATCTGTCTCCCGCGTTCTACCTGATCGTCGTGTCGCTGCTTGCGCTGGCAGGCGGCTTGGCATTGCCGGAAACCTCGAAGGTTTCGCTGCATGACGTTGAGGGCTCGTTGCTGCCCAAAGCGGCATTGCAGCCCGCCGCGTGATTGGACGGAGCTGACCGGCGCGCGTTTGCCCGCGCGCTTTTCTGCCTCGTGGTATTCGATGGCGCAGAGGGCGTGCATCACGGCACGTCTGCGCCTTTGAAAACGTGTCGCGGTCGGCTTCGGCGCAACAAAAAATGGCACCGGCGCCCCAAAAAATGGCACATTGGCGACCCCTTGTGCCGCTGACATCTTTTGTAATGACCATGCGCGCGGCACATCAATCGTTCGATGGATGAACCCTGATGGCCGTCACCAGCCCTTCGACCGCGACCACTGCAACGCCCCAGTCCAGCCCTCTGGTGCTGCGCATCATCGGCGCCGTGGCGCTGGCGCATCTGCTCAATGACCTGATCCAGTCGATTCTGCCGTCGGTCTACCCGATGCTCAAAGCCAGCTATGGCCTGAGTTTCACCCAAGTCGGGCTGATTACCCTGACCTTCCAGATCACGGCGTCCCTGTTACAGCCGTGGGTCGGTTATTACACCGATCGCCACCCCAATCCGCTGGTGCTGCCCGTCGGATCTCTGTGCATTCTGGCGGGTGTGCTGATGCTGGCGACGGTAGGAAGCTTCCCGCTGATCCTTCTGGCGGCGGGATTGATCGGCATCGGCTCTTCGACCTTTCATCCCGAAGCATCACGTATCGCCCGACTGGCGTCCGGCGGACGCTTTGGCCTGGCGCAGTCGACTTTTCAGGTGGGTGGTAACAGCGGTTCTGCCATCGGGCCGTTGCTGGCGGCGGCGATCATCATCCCGTTCGGGCAAGGTCATATCGCCTGGTTCGGCCTGGTGGCGTTGTTTTCGGTGGGCCTGCTGTACGCGATCAGCCGCTGGTACAAGGCGCATCTGGCTTTGTTCAGGCTCAAGGCCGGTCACGCCGCGACCCACGGACTCTCGAAAGGGCGAGTGACGTCGGCGCTGGTGGTGCTGGCGCTTCTGGTTTTCTCCAAATACTTCTACATGGCCAGCTTCACCAGTTACTTCACCTTTTTCCTGATCGAAAAGTTCCAGCTGAGCGTCGCCAGTTCGCAGCTGCACCTTTTCCTGTTCTTGGCAGCTGTGGCGGCGGGCACGTTTTTCGGCGGACCGATCGGCGACAAGATCGGTCGTAAAGCGGTGATCTGGTTCTCGATCCTTGGCGTTGCGCCGTTCACCCTCGCGCTGCCGTACGCTGACCTGTTCTGGACCAGCGTCCTGAGCGTGATCATCGGCTTCATTCTGGCGTCGGCGTTTTCCGCCATTGTCGTGTATGCGCAGGAACTGGTGCCGGGGAACGTCGGCATGATCGCTGGCATCTTCTTCGGCCTGATGTTCGGCTTCGGCGGGATCGGCGCCGCGTTGCTCGGCCATCTCGCCGACCTGCACGGCATCGTTTACGTCTACACCCTGTGTTCGTTCCTGCCGCTGCTCGGCATCCTTGCAATCCTGCTGCCGAGTACCCGACATTGATCCTGATCGCCGGCCTGATTTTTCTCGTCACCATCACGTTGGTGATCTGGCAGCCGAAAGGGCTGGGTGTGGGCTGGAGCGCGACGTTCGGCGCAGTGCTGGCGCTGCTGGCCGGGGTGGTGCATCCGGCCGACATCGTGCAGGTGTGGCACATCATCTGGAACGCCACCGGCACGTTCATCGCGCTGATCATCATCAGCCTGTTGCTGGACGAAGCCGGCTTCTTCAACTGGGCGGCGTTGCATGTGGCGCGCTGGGGGCAGGGCAAGGGTCGTCGGCTGTTCTCGTTCATCGTGCTGCTCGGCGCCCTGGTTTCCGCGCTGTTCGCCAACGACGGCGCCGCGTTGATCCTCACGCCGATTGTCATGTCGATGCTGCTGGCACTGCGTTTTTCGCCCGCCACCACGCTGGCGTTCGTCATGGCCGCAGGGTTCATCGCCGACACCGCGAGCCTGCCGCTGGTGGTGTCGAATCTGGTCAACATCGTGTCCGCCGACTACTTCGGCATCGGTTTCAATCGCTACGCCTCGGTGATGGTGCCGGTCAATCTGGTCAGCGTGGCGGCGACGCTCGCGGTCTTGCTGTTGTTCTTTCGTCGCGACATTCCGGCCACGTTCGACGCCTCGCAACTGGCCAAGCCGTCCTCGGCGATTCACGACCGGGCCACGTTCATGACCGGCTGGTGGGTATTGGGCATTCTGCTGGTGGGGTGCTTCGCCCTCGAGCCGCTGGGCATTCCGATCAGCGCCATCTCGGCGGTCTGCGCGGCGATCCTGCTGGGCGTGGCCGCCAGAGGTCATCAGATCTCGACGCGCAAGGTCATGAAAGGCGCGCCGTGGCAGATCGTGATTTTTTCGCTGGGCATGTACCTGGTCGTCTATGGCCTGCGCAATCAGGGCCTGACCACGTACCTTGCGACCTGGCTGGACCGCTTCGCCGAACACGGCCTGTGGGGCGCGGCGATGGGGACCGGAGTGCTCACGGCGTTGCTGTCGTCGGTGATGAACAACCTGCCGACGGTATTGATCGGGCTGTTGTCCATCGATGCAAGCCACGCCCACGGCCCGCTGCAGGAAGCGATGATTTATGCCAACGTCATCGGCAGCGATCTGGGGCCGAAAATCACCCCTATCGGCAGCCTGGCGACGTTGTTGTGGCTGCACGTGCTGGCGCGCAAGGGCGTCAGCATCGGCTGGGGTTATTATTTCCGCGTCGGCATCGTGCTGACCCTGCCGGTGCTGTTGATCACCCTGGCGGCGCTGGTGCTGCGATTGAGTGTGTGACGTCGACAGCGTCGCACTGGGCAGGCCAGATGTCCGACACCAGAAACAGCCGCTCGGCTTCCAGCCAATGGCCGTTGGCGTGCTCGGTCAGGCGCACCAGTAACTGCGCCGGCGCCAGCGGATCGAGCCGTTCCAGCCACGCGTCGAACTGGCTGAGGCTCCACGCTTCTTCGTACCGCGCCGGCGCCAGCCAGGCGGGACGCGGCAGCAGTTGCCAGCGCCCTTGCGCACGGCTGGCGGCAAAGCTGGCCCAGTCCTTTCGATGCACCCATTGTCCACGGGCGTGGTCTTCGGCGGCCTCATCGGGCGAGGCCGTGGTGACGGGCCAGGGATAAAACAGGTAGCCACCCAGCCACAGTTCGGCTTTCAGCCCCTCGGCGCTCGACGGCTCGATCCCTGACGCGGTCAGCGCCTGGCGGCTTTCAGCGCGTGCGGAAATCGGCAACTGGTGGGTATTCAGGTGCGCCAGCTTCAAGTCCAGCCGATCGTGAGAACCCGGCCCCAGCCAGTTTTCCGTGCGGTGGCCGTCAGCGTCTTCCTGGCCGAGGTAGAACTTGACCGCCAGTTCGACGTGATGAATACCTTCGCGATCACGCAGCAGCATGTCGAGCTCGCCCAGCGTATGGCCGGCGACGCGGATAGGCAGGTTGGCAGCGATCATCTCGACGCCTGGCGCATGCTCAATCGCGAATTGCCACAGGCGTTCGTAATACAGGCCCAGGCGACGAATCGAGCTTTTCGCCAGCCAGTCCTGCAAGGCGCTGCTGTCGTCATCCAGTCGTTGCAGAAACGCCTCGAGCGCTTGCGGTTCCTCCACCCAGCCGCTGGCGCTCAGCGGGTGGCGCTGCGGCCATTCGGTGACGGCAAGCATGGGCGGTGACAGGATCACCCACGCCAGGTCACGCACCGCAGGCGTGCGCAATTGACGGGGCAGGGCGGTGAGGGTCGGGAATGGGGTCATCGGCTGAGGATAGCAGGACGCGTCCAGGTGGATGTCAGGGTGAATGCGAAACGTATTCAATACCTCATGCATTACCTCATGCATTCATCAGGCCGATCACGTTTGTTGGTTTGCCGCTGCCGACCCCTTCGCCCATAATCGCCTACTTTATAGACGTGCATCGAACCTGCGGGAGCCCCATGGAGCAATTTCGTAACATCGGCATCATTGGTCGCCTGGGCAGTTCCCAAGTGCTCGAGACCGTTCGCCGACTCAAGAAATTCCTGATATCGCGGCATCTGCACGTCATCCTCGAAGACACCATCGCTGAAGTGCTGCCCGGGCATGGGCTGCAGACGTCCTCGCGCAAGATGCTCGGCGAGGTCTGCGACATGGTCATCGTCGTCGGCGGTGATGGCAGTCTGCTCGGCGCCGCGCGTGCGCTGGCCAAGCACAATGTGCCGGTGCTGGGGATCAACCGCGGCAGCCTGGGATTCCTCACCGACATTCGCCCCGATGAGCTGGAAGTGAAAGTCGCCGAGGTGCTGGACGGACACTATCTGGTGGAAAACCGCTTCCTGCTGCAGGCCGAAGTCCGCCGTCATGGCGAGGCCATCGGTCAGGGCGACGCCCTCAATGACGTGGTGCTGCACCCGGGCAAGTCCACGCGCATGATCGAATTCGAGATCTACATCGACGGGCAGTTCGTCTGCAGCCAGAAGGCCGACGGGCTCATCGTCGCCACGCCCACCGGTTCGACCGCCTACGCGCTGTCGGCGGGCGGGCCGATCATGCACCCCAAGCTGGACGCCATCGTCATCGTGCCGATGTACCCGCACACGCTGTCGGGAAGGCCGATTGTCGTCGATGGAAACAGTGAGCTGAAAATCGTTGTCTCAAAGGACATGACGATTTACCCACAGGTTTCCTGCGATGGACAGAACCACTTCACCTGCGCGCCGGGTGACACCGTGACCGTGAAAAAGAAGCCCCAGAAGCTGCGACTCATTCACCCGCTCGATCACAATTATTACGAAGTCTGCCGGACCAAACTCGGTTGGGGCAGTCGGCTTGGCGGCGGGAGCGACTGATGCTCGATCCCGCGCGTAGCTACGATCTGATCGGTGACGTGCATGGATGTGCCCAGACCCTTGAGCACTTGCTCGACACCCTTGGTTACCGCTTTCAGGCTGGCGTCTGGCGCCACCCTGAACGCATCGCCCTGTTTCTGGGCGACATCATCGACCGCGGCCCTCGCATCCGCGAAGCGCTGCACATCGTTCACGACATGGTTGAGGCCGGCCAGGCGTTCTGCATCATGGGCAACCATGAATTCAACGCGCTGGGCTGGAGCACGCCGGCGCCGCCGGAAAGCGGCAAGCAGTTCGTGCGTGAACACACTCCGCGTCATGCGCGCCTGCTGGGTGAAACGCTGGCTCAGTTCGAGCAGCATCCCGGTGACTGGAAAGATTTCCTGAAATGGTTCTACGAACTGCCGCTGTTCATCGACGCCGAGCGCTTTCGGCTGGTGCACGCGTGTTGGGACGCCAGTCTGATCGAGCCGCTGCGCAGTCGTCACGGCGACGGCCGGGTCGATCAGGCGTTCGTGCAGGCCTCGGCCATTCCGGGCAGCTTCGCCAGCGGGGTGTTCGACCGCCTGCTGCGCGGGACTGACATGCGTTTGCCCCATGGCATGACCTTGACCGGCGGCGATGGCCTGACCCGCGCCTCGTTCCGCACCAAGTTCTGGGAAGATGATCCGCAGACCTATGGTGACGTCGTGTTCCAGCCGGATGCGCTGCCGGAGCCTGTCGCGAAACGGCCGCTGTCGGACAGCGAAAAAAGCGCGTTGCTGCGTTATGGCGTCGACGAGCCATTACTGTTCGTCGGTCATTACTGGCGCAGCGGCGTGCCCGCGCCGATCCGTCCCAACCTGGCGTGCCTGGATTACAGCGCGGTGCTGTACGGCAAGCTGGTGGCGTACCGGCTGGACCAGGAAACCCGAATAGACCCGAACAAGTTCGTCTGGGTCGACGTCACGCGGCCGGAGACTGCCCGATGAATCCGGTTGCCGTATTACGTCTGCCGCTGAACACCGATCTGAGCGGGTTTGTCGAACTGCTCCGCCGCCTCAATGTGCCTCATCGGGTCAGTGAGGAAGCGGGAGAGCAGGTGCTGTGGGTGCCCGATGCGCCGCAACTGGCCGACGACGTTCGCCAGTTGTATCAGCAATACCCGCAGGGCGACCCGACTGCACAGTTGCCGCCTGGCCGGGAAGTGGTTGCATTGACCCGGCCAAGTCCGCTGGTTCAGGTCCGCAGCAGCCCGGTGACCAGCGTGATCCTGCTGCTGTGCCTGATCGTGGCGGGCGTGACGCTGCTGGGCGACAATTTCGAAGCGCTCAGCTGGCTGACCTTCAACGACTTCCGGGTCAGTGGCGACTACGTCATGTTCACACCGGTTCAGGTGTCGCTGGCAGCGGGACAATGGTGGCGCGTCGTGTCGCCGATGCTGATTCACTTCGGTCTATTGCACCTGGTCATGAACGCGCTGTGGTTCTGGGAGCTGGGACGGCGCATCGAAATGCGTCAGGGCAGCTGGCAGTTGCTCGGTCTGACGCTGGCATTCGCCGCTTTTTCGAACTACGGCCAGTATTTCTGGAGCGGTCCGAGCCTGTTTGGCGGGTTGTCGGGCGTGCTTTACGCCCTGCTCGGTCACTGCTGGCTCTTTCAATGGCTGGCGCCAAACCCCATTTATCGTCTGCCGCGCGGTGTGCTGGTGATGATGCTGGGCTGGCTGGTGCTGTGCATGTCCGGCGTGATCAGCCTGCTCGGTTTCGGCGAAATCGCCAACGGTGCCCATGTCGGCGGACTGATCATCGGTTGTGCAACAGGTCTTGTGGGCGGTGCATTGGCCCGCCGTACACATTAAAATCGCCCGCTTAATTCTGGGAGAAACCCATGTCCTCGTTTGTAGAAATGATTGAAAACATCACCCCGGACATCTACGAGAGCCTGAAACTGGCCGTGGAAATCGGCAAGTGGTCCGATGGCCGCAAGCTGACGCAGGAACAACGTGAACTGTCGCTGCAGGCGCTCATCGCCTGGGAAGTGCGCAATGTGCCGGAAGACCAGCGCATTGGTTACATGGGCCCGCAGGAATGCGCGTCCAAATCCGCACCGGTGCCCAACATCCTGTTCAAATCGGACGCTATCCATTGATTGAGATTGGCCGCGGATCCGTTAATAAAATGTCGGCGCGTCTGGACGCCTCGAACGTGGAATATGCTTTTCGTCTGGGTGAGTCGGAAATTCCGGTCAACCCGCTGATCGGCAAGACTGTGCGGCTGGAGTATCTGGGCGCCATTCACTGCAGCCATTGCGGGCGTCGGACCAAGACCAGCTTCAGCCAGGGTTATTGCTACCCGTGCATGCAGAAGCTGGCGCAATGCGATATCTGCATCATGAGTCCCGAGAAATGCCATCACGAACACGGCACGTGCCGCGATCCTTCGTGGGGCCAGCAATTCTGCATGACTGACCATGTGGTCTATCTGGCCAATTCGTCGGGGGTCAAAGTCGGCATCACCCGCGCCACGCAGTTGCCGACGCGCTGGCTGGATCAGGGTGCCAGTCAGGCCCTGCCGATCGTGCGTGTGGCCACCCGTCAGCAGTCCGGGTTCGTCGAGGACCTGTTTCGCAGCCAGGTGGCGGATCGCACCAACTGGCGGGCGCTGCTTAAAGGCGATGCGCCAGCGGTTGACCTCAGTGCCATCCGTCAGCAATTGTTCGACTCCTGCGCCGAAGGTCTGACCGCGCTGCAAACGCGTTTCGGCCTGCAGGCGATTCAGTTGCTGCACGATGTCGAGCCCATCCAGATCCGTTACCCGGTCGAGGCTTATCCGACCAAGATCGTCAGCTTCAATCTGGACAAAGATCCCATCGCCGAAGGCACGCTGCTGGGCGTCAAGGGTCAATACCTGATCTTCGACACGGGCGTGATCAACATCCGCAAGTACACGGCGTATCAACTTGCCGTGCACCAGTAGCCGTGTAACAGAAAAAGCATAAGGACAGAATCATGCGCACCGAACAGCCGAAAATGATTTACCTGAAGGATTATCAGGCGCCTGAGTACCTCATCGACGAGACGCACCTGACATTCGAATTGTTCGACGACCACTCGCTGGTGCACGCGCAGTTGGTCATGCGTCGCAATCCCGAGCGAGGCGCCGGCTTGCCCCCGCTGGTTCTGGACGGCCAGTTGCTGGAGCTGCTGTCGGTCAAGCTGGCCGACGTGGACCTGGCGCCCGGCGATTACCAGCTGACGCCCGACAGCCTGACGATTCAGCCTGAATCCGCGACCTTCACCCTGGACACCAGTGTGAAGATCCACCCGGAAACCAACACTGCGCTGGAGGGCCTGTACAAGTCCAGCGGCATGTTCTGCACGCAGTGCGAGGCCGAAGGTTTCCGCAAGATCACCTATTACCTCGATCGCCCGGACGTGATGAGCACCTTCACCACGACGGTCATTGCCAACAAGCAGGCGTTTCCGATCCTGCTGTCCAACGGCAACCTGATCGACCTGGGCCCTGAAGGCGACGACCGCCACTGGGCGACCTGGGAAGACCCGTTCAAGAAACCCGCCTACCTGTTTGCGCTGGTCGCAGGAGATTTGTGGTGCGTCGAGGACACCTTCGTCACCATGAGCCAGCGCAAGGTCACGCTGCGCATCTTCGTCGAGCCCGAAAACATCGACAAATGCCAGCACGCGATGGACAGCCTGAAGAAGTCCATGCGCTGGGACGAAGAGGTGTATGGCCGCGAATACGATCTGGACATCTTCATGATCGTCGCGGTCAACGACTTCAACATGGGCGCGATGGAAAACAAGGGCCTGAACATCTTCAACTCCAGTGCCGTGCTGGCCCGCGCCGAAACCGCGACTGACGCTGCGCACCAGCGCGTCGAGGCCATTGTCGCCCACGAATACTTCCATAACTGGTCGGGCAACCGCGTGACCTGCCGCGACTGGTTCCAGCTGTCGCTCAAGGAAGGCTTCACGGTCTTCCGCGATTCGGGCTTCTCGGCCGACATGAATTCGGCGACGGTCAAACGCATCCAGGACGTTGCCTACCTGCGCACCCACCAGTTCGCCGAAGACGCCGGCCCGATGGCCCACGCCGTTCGCCCGGACAGCTTCATCGAGATCTCGAACTTCTACACCCTGACCGTGTACGAAAAAGGCTCGGAAGTCGTCGGCATGATTCATACCTTGCTGGGCGCCGAGGGCTTCCGCAAAGGCAGCGATCTGTATTTCGAGCGCCATGACGGTCAAGCCGTGACGTGCGACGACTTCGTCAAAGCGATGGAAGACGCCAACGGCGTCGACCTGACCCAGTTCAAGCGCTGGTACTCCCAGGCCGGCACGCCACGTCTGGCGGTGACCGAGTCCTACGACGCGTCGGCCAAGACCTACAGCCTGACGTTCCGCCAGTCCGCGCCCACCACGCCAGGCCAGCCGGGCGACGCCAAAAAGCCTTTCGTCATCCCGGTTTCATTGGGCTTGCTGGACAAGCAAGGCAACGAAATTCCGCTGCGCCTGCAGGGCGAGACAGCTGCATCGGGTCATTCGCGCGTGATCTCGGTCACCGAGGCCGAGCAGACCTTCACCTTTGTCGACGTCGCCGAACAGCCGCTGCCTTCGCTGCTGCGCGGTTTCTCGGCACCGGTCAAGCTGAGCTTCCCGTACAACCGCGATCAGCTGATGTTCCTGATGCAGCACGACAGCGACGGTTTCAATCGCTGGGATGCCGGTCAACAACTGTCGGTGCAAGTGTTGCAAGAACTGATCGCCCAGCATCAGAAAGGCGAACCACTGGTTCTGGATCAACGACTGATGACCGCGTTGGGCACGGTGCTGGCGGATGAACGCCTGGATCAGGCCATGGTCGCGGAAATGCTGTCCCTGCCGGGCGAGGCGTATCTGATCGAGATCAGCGAAGTGGCGGACGTCGATGCTATCCACGCTGCCCGTGAGTTTGCCCGCAAGCAACTGGCGAACGGCCTCAGTGACGCGCTATGGAAGCGCTACCAGACTAACCGCGAGGTGTCGAAAACGACCGCATACGTGGCCGAGTCCGAGCACTTTGCCCGCCGCGCGCTGCAGAACATCGCACTGTCTTACCTGATGCTTACGGAAAGGCAGGACGTGCTGGCCGCCGCGATCGACCAGTTCGATACCGCCGACAACATGACCGAACGCCTTACTGCCCTTGCGGTGCTGGTCAACTCGCCATTCGAGGACGAGAAAGCCAAGGCGCTCGCGGTGTTCGCCGAGAACTTTAAAGACAACGCGCTGGTCATGGATCAGTGGTTCAGCGTGCAGGCTGGCAGCACGCTGCCGGGCGGTCTGGATCGTGTGAAAGCACTCATGCAGCACTCGGCCTTCACCCTGAAGAACCCGAACAAGGTGCGTGCCCTGATCGGTGCATTCGCCGGGCAAAACCTGATCAACTTCCACGCCGCCGATGGCTCGGGTTATCGCTTCCTGGCCAATCTGGTCATCGAACTGAACGGCTTCAATCCGCAGATCGCCTCCCGCCAACTGGCGCCACTTACCCGCTGGCGCAAATACGACAGCGCGCGTCAGGCACTGATGAAAGCCGAACTGGAGCGCATCCGCGCATCCGGTGAACTCTCGCCTGACGTGTATGAAGTGGTGAGCAAAAGCCTGGCTGATTGATCGATCACCTGGGGGTAAGAAGGGCCTTGCGTGAGAGCGGAAGGCCCTTTTTTTGCGCGTTTTTATTTCCGCTTTTCTTATAAAACGCTTCCTGGTTTCTCCCGGCACCATCACCACGGACTGCGTGGCAATCAATTGTTGTAGGCAATTTCCATCACCCAATGTCTGGCTTTCATACGACACGGTAGGAGCGGGCCGGCAGAAACATCCTTCAGTGACGTTCATTCTTTAAACGCTTTGTTGCGGCAGGTTGCTGGCGCAACGCACATCCTCTTATGAAAGGTGCGGAAGTGTTGATGAAGGGACGGAAAACGCTGTTGATGCTGGGTCTGGTCGCGTTTGCTCATGAGGCGATGGCGACCGCTCAGGTTACGGGTGAGCAACGGTTTGAGCTGGGCAGTATCGAGATGAATCTGGGCGTCGGGGTGTTGAACGGTCAGGCTCGCGAGAAGGTGTTTCGCCCGGACAACGGCAAGAAGATGAGCCAGTTGAACTGGGACATGAAGCAGGTTCCCACGTTGCATCTGGGCCTGACGTACTATCCGGCGCAGTGGCTTTCCCTCGATCTGCGTGGCTGGACGGCAGTCACCAAGGGCAACAGCCATATGAAGGACTACGACTGGTTGAAAGATGACCACAAGAGCTGGAGTGATTACTCCGACCATCCTGATACCCGTGTCGAAAAGGCTTGGCAGGCGGAGATTGCGGGCACCGCCTGGCTCTTCAGAAATGAACACGCTGCCATCGGCGCCACGATCGGTTACCAGCGCAGCCTATATGGCTGGGATTCACGCGGCGGGCGTTACACGTATTCCTCCGATGCCGGATATCGCGACATGTCCGGAAAGTTTCCGGACGCCGAAAAAGGGATCGGCTATGAGCAGACGTACGACACCCCTTATGTCGGGCTGGTAGGGCTGTTGCATTTTCGAGACTGGAGCCTGGAAGGTCGTTTCAAACACAGTCAGTGGGTCAGAGCTCGGGATGTCGACCAACATTATCTGCGCGACACTACCTTCACCCGCCACGATGGAAACTCGGGGCGTATGCAAAGCTTTGCCTTGGCATTGTCCTATCGCTTCAACCCTCAGTTGTCGATGAAGGCCGGCGTGGATCACCAGGTTTACGCCGAATCCAGGGGCAGCATGGCGGTAGAGGACAGGGCGGAAGGTCAAACCGATCACTATTCGGGCAAAGTCGCCGGACAGTCTGCGCGCACCACCCTGTCGACGCTGGCGGTCAGTTACGCTTTCTGACGATCGACCCTGACTACGCTAATCCTCGCAAGCCTGACCCTGACATCAGTCAGATCCTCAGGCGCGCGCGGCCGCAAATGCATGGCCAGAACAGTGGCCATGCATCGCCCGAGACGGCCAGTCTTACGCAGGCGCCCATTTCAGGCTTTAACGTGATGCGATAACCGATTCGGTCTGGCAAGAGGTGCTCGCAATGAGCCTGCCCGTCGATCATTGCGGCCACGGGGGTCTGACTCTCAGCTGGGCAAGCAGCGCAAAAGGTGGCGCTTCGCTTGTATGTCGCTCCACAGCCAATTGCAGCGTCTAGAGTTCTCAATCAATCCTGGTGATAACGCTGCAATCACCGGGTCGTTGCTTAACAAAAGATAACGTCATGTCGATTGTCATACGTTTCCAAAGCTGGATAGGATGGGTTCGCTTCGGCAGGGCCATGTCGTACGCGAGCTAGAGCGCTTGCGGCTTTCGACGGGGGCTGCGGAGAACCTAATAAAAATAAAGGAAGGGGAAGCTCCATGCGTGAGCCAGTCATTCGGCGCACTTGGTCCGCGGTCATTCGAGGCAGTGACGATTCCCGGACGTCGCACACGGGCAAGCCTCTGAGCACGGTGTTGTCGTTGCTCATCTCAATGACCTTCTGCGGCGCCGCGCTCGCAGCCGACAGCACGCCAACTGATGCGCCCGCCAACGTCGGTGATTCCGCCGTTTTCGCCCTCGAATCCGCCAAAGCTTCCCGCAGCCTGTTGCTGGACGTGACCCACGCCGGCAAGCGCGTGGTCGTGGTGGGGGATCGCGGCCACATTCTCTTTTCCGATGACGAGGGCAGAACCTGGACCCAGGCCAAAGTGCCGACGCGCCAGTTGCTGACAGCGGTTTACTTCGTCGACGACCAGCACGGCTGGGCGGTTGGCCATGACGCACAGATCCTCGCCAGCAATGACGGCGGGGCTTCCTGGAGCAAACAGTTCGAAGACCTCAAGCGTGAAGCGCCATTGCTGGACGTCTGGTTCAAAGACCTGCAGACCGGCTTCGCTGTGGGTGCCTACGGCGCATTGCTGGAAACCACTGACGGCGGCCAGCATTGGCAGGACATCGGCGAGCGGCTCGATAACGAAGACCAGTTTCACCTCAACGGCATTGCCTACGTGAAGGACGCCGGACTCTTCGCCGTAGGGGAGCAGGGCAGCATGTTTCGCTCGCCCGATGACGGCCAGACCTGGGAAAAACTCGAAGGCCCTTATCAGGGATCACTGTTCGGCGTGGTCGGCACCTCGCAGGCCAACACGTTGCTGGCCTATGGTCTGCGCGGCAACCTGTTCCGCTCCACGGATTTCGGCAGTCATTGGGAACCCGTTGCCCTGCAGGGCGAACGCGGGCCGCTGGAATTCAGTATCGCCAACGCCTCGCTGTTGCCGGACAACTCTATAGTGCTCGTAGGAAATGGCGGTAGCGTGATGCGCAGTACCGACGATGGGGAGAGCTTCACGGTCTCGAACCGCTCGGACCGTATTTCGCTTGCCGGCGTGACCGAAGACGATAAGGGCAATCTGATTCTGGTGGGACAGGGCGGCGTTCGCGTCACCTCGCCAACGGGCGCCGATGTCGCTCAACAATAAAAACCGACCAGGCCAGGACGCTTTCCCATGACCAATCTTCAACAGCATCACGACAAGCCGACACTGCTGGAACGCCTGATCTTCAACAATCGGCCGACAGTGATCGGCCTTTGCCTGCTGGTCAGTATTTTCCTGTTCTGGCAGGCCACCCTGGTGCGCCCCTCCACCAGCTTCGAAAAGATGATCCCGCTCGGGCATCCGTTCATTCAGAGCATGATGGAACACCGCAACGACCTGGCCAACCTGGGCAATACCGTCCGGATTTCAGTGGAGGCCCGGCAGGGCGATATCTTCTCCAAGGAGTACATGGAGACCCTGCGGCAGATCAACGACGAGGTGTTCTACATTTCCGGCGTCGACCGTTCGGGCCTCAAGTCGCTCTGGAGCCCGAGCGTGCGCTGGACCGAGGTGACCGAGGAGGGTTTTGCCGGTGGCGAGGTGATCCCGCAGAGCTACGACGGTTCGCAGGAAAGCCTCGACAAGCTGCGCAATAACGTTCTGAAATCCGGGCAGGTGGGTCGTCTCGTCGCCAACAACTTCAAGTCCAGCATCGTCGACGTGCCGCTGCAGGAGTTCTATCCGGATCCGGCCGATCAGAGCAGGCTGTTGCCGCTGGACTATCGCCAGTTTTCCCACCAGCTCGAAGAAAAGATCCGCGACAAATACGAAGCACAGAATCCCAACGTCGATATCCACATCGTCGGCTTTGCCAAGAAAGTGGGTGATCTGATCGACGGCCTTATCATGGTCGTCATGTTTTTCGGCGTCGCGTTTCTGATCACGCTGGTGCTGCTGATGTGGTTCACCCGCTGCCTGCGCAGCACGATTGCCGTGTTGAGCACGACGCTGATCGCCGTGATCTGGCAGTTGGGCCTGATGCATGTCGTGGGTTTCGGGCTCGATCCTTACTCGATGCTGGTGCCGTTTCTGATCTTCGCGATCGGTATTTCCCACGGCGTGCAGAAGATCAACGGCATTGCGCTGCAATCGAGTGACGCCGAGAACGCCCTGACGGCGGCACGACGCACGTTCCGCCAGCTCTTTCTGCCGGGAATGATCGCGATTCTGGCGGACGCCGTGGGGTTCATCACGTTACTGATCATCGACATCGGCGTGATCCGCGAGTTGGCCATTGGCGCCTCGATCGGCGTCGCGGTGATCGTGTTCACCAACCTGATCCTGCTGCCAGTGGCGATTTCCTACGTCGGCATCAGTAAAAAGGCCGTGGTGCGCAGCAAGCAGGACGCCGTACGCGAGCATCCGTTCTGGCGACTGTTGTCGAACTTTGCCGCGCCGAAGGTCGCGCGGGTGTCGGTGATCCTGGCGCTGGTGGCGTTGGGCGCAGGCCTCTGGTACGGGCATAACCTGAAGATCGGCGATCTTGATCAAGGGGCGCCGGAGCTGCGGCCGGATTCGCGGTACAACCAGGACAACAACTTCATCATCAACAACTACTCGACCAGTTCCGATGTGCTGGTGGTCATGGTCAAGACACCGCCCGAGGGCTGCTCTGCCTTTCAGACGCTGTCGGCGATCAACGAGTTGTCGTGGAAAATGGAAAACACGCCGGGCGTGCAGTCGGCCATTTCACTGGTCACTGTGTCCAAGCAAGTGATCAAGGGCATGAACGAGGGCAACCTGAAATGGGAGTCGCTGTCGCGCAACAAGGACGTGCTCAACAGCTCCATTTCCCGGGCGGACGGGCTGTACAACAACACCTGTTCGCTGGCGCCGCTGCTGATTTTTCTCAACGACCACAAGGCAGAAACCCTGGACCGGGCGGTGCATGCAGTGCAGGAATTCGCGCAGCTGAACAACAAGGAAGGCCTGGAATTCCTGCTGGCGGCGGGTAACGCCGGAATCGAGGCCGCAACAAACGAGGTGATCAAGCAGGCTGAGCTGACGATTCTGATCCTGGTGTACATCTGCGTGGCCGTGATGTGCATGATCACTTTCCGCTCGTGGGCCGCGACGTTGTGCATCGTCTTGCCGCTCGTATTGACCTCGGTGCTGGGCAACGCGCTGATGGCGTTCATGGGCATCGGCGTCAAGGTTGCGACCTTGCCGGTGGTGGCGCTGGGCGTGGGGATCGGCGTCGATTACGGCATCTACATCTACAGCCGTCTGGAGAGTTTCCTGCGTGCGGGGCTGCCGTTGCAGGAGGCGTATTACGAGACGCTGAAATCCACCGGCAAGGCCGTGCTGTTCACCGGCCTGTGCCTGGCGATCGGTGTGTGCACGTGGATTTTCTCGGCGATCAAGTTCCAGGCCGACATGGGCCTGATGCTGACGTTCATGCTGTTGTGGAACATGTTCGGCGCCCTGTGGCTGTTGCCAGCGCTGGCGCGTTTCCTCATCAAACCGGAGAAGATGGCCGGCAAGGTCGGCAACTCGCTGTTCTCGCACTGATCGACCGGGAACAAAAAAACCGCAGGCCGTACGCAGCCTGCGGTTTTTTATGAGGACCAAGAACGAGGCGTTCGCCGCAACTGCCCGGTACAGCCAACCTGTATTTTTCGCCCAGCCTGTCAGTTGTAGACGAAGAAACCTCGTCCGCTCTTACGTCCCAGATAGCCTGCGGCGACCATTTCCTTGAGCAGCGGGGCAGGGCGGTATTTGCTGTCGTTGAAGCCGTCATGGAACGCTTCGACAATGGCCAGCAATGTGTCCAGGCCGATCAGGTCCGCCAGGGCCAGCGGACCGATTGGCTGGTTGCAGCCCAAGCGCATGCCGTCGTCGATGTCCTGTGCAGTCGCCAAGCCTTCCTGCAGCACCAGAATCGCTTCGTTGATCATCGGCACCAGGATCCGGTTGACCACAAAGCCTGGGCGGTTACCTGCCGTGATCGCCGTCTTGTTCAGGCGTTCGGCCAGCTTGATCGCGGCGACGTGGGTTTCATCGGCCGTCTGCAAGCCGCGGATGACTTCGATCAGGCCCATCATCGGCACCGGATTGAAGAAATGCAGCCCGATGAAACGCTCCGGAAATTCCACGCAGGCCGCCAGCTCCGTGATCGACAGCGACGAGGTGTTGGAGGCGATGACGCAGTCCCGCCCCACGTGACTGGCGATCATCTTCAGCAGCCGCAGCTTGAGATCCAGGTTCTCGGTGGCTGCCTCGATCACCAGTTGCGCGCCGTCCAGCTGCGCGTAGTCGGTGGTCGTCAGAATACGTTGCAAGGCGGCTTGCGCACTATCGTTGTCGATCGTCTGCTTGTTCACCTGACGTTCGAGGTTCTTGCGCACGGTCGCGACACCGCGCTCCAGCGCCGTGTCGGAAATATCCACCAGGGTCACGTCAAAACCCGCGACGGCGCACACCTGGGCGATGCCGTTGCCCATGGTGCCGGCGCCAATCACGGCAATGTGTTGCAGGCTCATTGAAGACTCCTCGCTCAAACGCGTTCGAAGATGACAGCGATGCCCTGACCGCCGCCGATGCACATGGTCACCAATGCGTAGCGGCCCTGAATCCGGTGCAGCTCGTGAATCGCCTTGGTCGCGATGATGGCGCCCGTCGCGCCGACCGGGTGACCCAGCGAAATGCCGGAGCCATTAGGGTTGACCTTTTCCGGATCGAACCCCAGCTCGCGGGCAACCGCGCAGGCCTGTGCGGCAAATGCCTCGTTGGATTCGATCACGTCCAGGTCTGCGACGGTCAGGCCTGCGCGTTCCAAAACCTTGCGGCTGGCGGGAATCGGCCCCAGGCCCATCATCGATGGCTCGACCCCGGCGTGCGCGTACGCGACCAGGCGCGCGAGCGGCTTGAGGCCCTGTTCGCGGACCATGTCGCCACTGGCCATCACCAGCGCCGCGGCGCCATCGTTCAAGCCCGAGGCGTTGCCGGCGGTCACGGTGCCGTCTTTCTTGAATGCGGTTTTCATCTTTTCCAGCTGCTCGGCGGTGACATCGCCGCGCACGTGTTCGTCCTGAGCGAAGGTCACGGTGCCTTTGCGGCTGGCGATTTCAATGGGCACGATCTGACTTGCGAAGCGGCCTTCGGCAATGGCCCGGGCCGCGCGCTGCTGGCTGGTGAGCGCCAGTGCATCCTGGTCGGCTCGGGTGATGCCGTAATTCTCTGCGATGTTTTCGGCGGTGATGCCCATGTGAATGTTGGCGAACGGATCGTGCAGCGCGCCGAGCATGTAGTCGTACGCCTGAACGTTGCCCATGCGCGCACCCCAGCGGGCTTGCGGCATGATGTAAGCGCCGCGGCTCATGGATTCGGCGCCGCCGGCCAGCACCGCTTTGGCATCGCCGAGCATCACCGACTGGGCGGCCGACACAATGGCTTGCAGACCCGAGCCGCACAGGCGGTTGACGTTCATTGCCGGGGTTTCCTTGGTCAGGCCCGCTTCAAGGGCGATGACGCGGGACAGGTAGGCATCGCGCACTTCTGTCGGGATGACATGACCCATGACCACGTGGCCGATGTGCTCGGCGGCGAGCCCCGACCCGGCAATGGCAGCGCGGCTGACCTGGGTGCCCAGTTCGATGGGCGAGACATCCTTGAGGGAACCGCCGAATCCACCGATGGCGGTGCGCAGCGCGCTGACGACGAAAACTTCGGTAGTGCTCATGTCGACTCCTGAAACCTGTTGTATGTAGGGTGGGCAGCACCGACAGACGGCATTTCGGCCAAGGGCTGATTGCGGGCAAGTCTAGATCGACGTTTGCAGCGGGCCTATGCCAAAACTGTCCAGATCAGCTGGCGTTCTTTACCATCACGGTCTGGCCAGTGGCGCATACCAATAAGAGGAAAAGCTGCTCATGCGGGAAAAGGATTCAGTGTCGATTTATTTCGTCCAGTTGGTGGTGCACGCCTTGCGGGACGAACCGTTACGCCTGCAATCGGTGCTGGAAGCAGCGGGCATCGACATGGCCCTGCTCGATGATCCGGCCGCCAGGGTGTCGGCCAGCGCGTTCGCAGCGCTGTGGCTCATTCAGATCAAGGAGCTGGGCGATGAGTTTTTCGCCCTCGACTCGCACGGCATGCCGTTGGGCAGCTTCGCCTTGATCTGCCGGGCGCTCATCCAGGAACCGAACCTCGAAAAAGCGCTGCGTCAGTGCCTGAACAATTTTGGCCTGTTCCTGCGCGATTTTCGCGGCAGCCTCATCGTGCGCGGCCAGCGAGCGGTGATTGCCGTGGAAACCCGCACCGACGATCCCGTCAAGCAACGCTTTGGCGAAGAAACCTTTCTGCTGCTGATGATCAGCCTGCTGTGCTGGCTGGGCGGACGACGGATCACCATCGACCGCGCGCAGTTTCGCCAGCACCGCGAGCGACTCAGCGACGACTCGCTGCTGTGGGGATTCAACCTGAGTTTTGGCGAGCAGCGCACCGAGATCGAGTTCTCCAGTCATTACCTGCGACTGCCGGTGGTGCAGTCGCTGCCCTCGCTCAAATCGTTTTTGCGCACCGCGCCGCAGTGGCTGGTGATCCGCTTCCGCAATCAGCGCGGGCTGGCGGCGCAGGTGTATCAGCGTCTTCGCAACAGCCATTACGGTCACTGGCCGACCCTGCTGGAAATGGCCGATGAACTGAAACTCAGCCCGACCACCTTTCGGCGCCGTCTGGAGCGTGAGGGCTGTGCGTTTCAGGGCATCAAGGACGATGTCAGGCGTGGCATCGCGCAGCAGACGCTGCGTGAAACCGACATGAGCGTGGTGGACATCGCCGCGCTGGTCGGCTTTCAGGAGCCCAGCGCGTTTCACCGGGCGTTCAAGAAATGGACGGGAGAAAGCCCGGGGCATTACCGCGCGGCGGCGATGCCCGTGCCTGCGGACAGGCGCTGACGCGGGAGGTCAAGGCAGCCAGGCATTGCGCCAGACGTGCTGCCGATCCTCATCCAATACCCATTGCTCATGAACGACCCGCCTGAGGGCATCGCCTTGACCTGCGAGGGCGTCAGCGTCGGCGATGAGCGCGCGAATCGCCTCGATCCACACGGCTGCGTCTGCGGGCAGGTGCGTCACGGGCAGGCTGGCATCGTCACCGCGCCGAGCGCAGGCAATGACCGGAACGCCGCATGCGCCGAACCGCAACAACTGGGCCAGACTCTGGCCATTGCGCAAGTCGTCGAGCTGCGGCAGCAAGGCCAGATCGAGCTTCATCTCGAGCAGCGCTGCAGGCAGTGATTCCCGCGCGGCCTGAGGATGGAATTCGCGGACATGCGCGCGTAACTCGACGGGGCAGTCGCCCATGACCACAAAATCCACGTCGGCGGACAGCGCGCTCAACACCTGGGCGAGCAGCGTCAGATCCAGCGTCGGGTCGTTGCCACACCAGCCGACGCGCAGCCGTTGGCTCACGCGTCGCTGCGGGCTCAGGTTCTTTTTCCAGTCGACCGGCAGATAGTCGGCCACCACGCGAATGTCGCTGTGCAAACCCTCCAGCGCACCGGCCAGTGCCGGGACCGGCACCACGACGCGATCGATCAGCCCCAGCGTGCGCAGGAACGCCGGATCGTCCGTCCCGGATTCAGGCAAGCGGTCCAGATCCAGCACGCGCAGCGCCGGCGACACGGCTGCGAGCACCTCGAGGGCGTGGAAGTCAGGCTCCTCGAACGTTTGCTGGAACACGATCGCAGCAGGGCGCAGGCGCTCGACCTCAGCGATGCTGAGCAGGCGGGTGGAAACCGCGCCGTCCAGCAATGCCCGTTCGCGCAGGGCGTCGAGCGGCGTTGTCACACGATGGTCCGCCGATTCCCAGCGCAGTTGCCGTTGCAGCAGCACCAACGGCTGCGGCCGCCATGGCAGCGGTCGCCAGGTCAGCTCGACGTTGGTTTCCAGTTCGAAGCCGTTGCCGGTCAGCGCAAAATTGGCGTTGTACGCTGGATCAGCGGCCATGATCGGCAGCCACTTGCGGTACATCGCCAGTTGTTCACCCTGGAAGCGTTCGATCTTCTTCTTGAACGCCGTGGTGTCCGTATTGATCTGGCTCACGCTGGATTCGTGGAGCAGCTTCACGTGAGGCGTCCACACCACCAGATAGCCTGCTTCACGTACCTTCAGGCACAGATCGACATCGTTGTAGGAAATCCTGAAGTTGACCTCGTCCAGTCCTGCGACTTCTTCGTACAAGGATTTGCGAACCATCAGGCACGCGGCAGTGACCACGCTGTAGTTCTGATCGACCTGCAAGCGCTGCATGTAACCTGCGCTGTCCCGGCCGGCATTGCTGAACACGTGGCCAGCAGGCCCGGTGATGCCCATCACGACGCCGGCGTGCTGGATCGTCGAACTGGGGTAATACAGCTTGGCGCCGACGATCCCGACTTCCGGCCGCAGAGCGTGGTTGAGCAGGTTATCCAACCACTCCGGGTGCAGCACGGCGGTGTCGTTGTTCAACAGCACCAGGTACTCGCCGCGCGCATGCTGCGCCGCAACGTTGTTGATCTCTGAATAGTTGAAGGGAAAAGGATGACGCAGTACGCGTACCTTTTCGCTCTGCATCGACTCCACACCGGCCAGCCACTCCAGCGCATCGGCCTCTTCGCTGTTGTTATCGATGATGATGATTTCGTAGTGGCTGTAGGCGGTTTTCTCCAGAACGCTCTCGACGCAGCGGCTGAGAATGCCCAACTGATCCTTGGTAGGAATCAGGATCGACACAAGCGGCTGCGCGGCATGGTTATAGCGGATCTGATAGTGACCGACGTCAGTCTGGAAAATCTGACTGTCGGCGTAGCCGCGCACCTGCAGGTGGCGGCTCAAGGTGCGGACTTCGTCCTCGTTCTGCTCGGGCCAGGCGTCGCAGGTGAGCAGCGGTTCGGCGAGGTGATGCAGATCGCCGACACCCTCGTTTTCGATCAGGCGCAGGATCAGGTCCAGCTCCATCGCGTGGGCGAAGCTGGCGTCGAAACCACCGAGGCCGATGAACGTGTGACGATGGAAAATCCAGTGTTTGCTCAGTGCCGAGGGGTAACTGAGCAGAAAGTCCAGATTGAAATCCGGGCGGAAAGCCGGTGCCAGCGTGCCGTCGGGCGAGCGATGCAGTTCATCGGCGAACAGCGCCGTGCAATGGGGCAATTGCGGCAGTTCCAGACGCACCCGGGACAGCCCGTGGGCCGTGAAGGCTGCGCCTGCTTCGACGACCATGAACCAGTCGCACGCGCGGCTTTCGATGAGTGGGTTCAGCGACGGCACCAGCAGGGAAGACGGCGATGTCTTCCATTGCACCAGTGGGCTGACCGGGAAATCTTCGGGCGCCGGGCTAGCCGAGAGCACCACCACGTTCAGGTCCTGCGACAGGGACTGATGGGTCAGGATGCTCTCCAGCGTGGCGATCACTTTGCGGGTCTGTCGATCCGGATCGAGCACCACCACCAGCAACGACGAGCCTGCGCTGCTGGCATCGATCCGTTCATTGATCAGCTGCTGCTGAACCGGATTGATCTTGCGCTGCTCCAGCCATTTTCCCACGCCGAATCCGAACTGTTCGCCAGGGAACACATCGGCGAAATACGACAGCAAGTCGACTTCGTTGATGCACGCGCCTTCGTCCAGCGTCGAGACCTTGAGCATCCGGTATTCATCAAGACTGTGCGCCCAGCCCAGTTCGTTCACGCGCTGGGTCAACGGGCCTCGCGCCTGCTCCAGCGTCCTGAGCGGCTGCACGCCGTCGGCGCTGGAGGCGCGGACGAACGCCAAGGCCGTTTCGAGCATGACCAGGTCGCCCTGGCGCAACAATTTGAGGTACAGCGCCAGATCGCCCTGTTCGGCCATTGGCGCGCCATTGAGCGACAGCAGATCGTCGCCGAACGCCAGCACATCCGCGCGACGGACCATCACGCAGCTCAGTGTGCCAATGAGGTTGACCGGGAATTGGCCAAGGAACGATGCCAGTGGAATGCCGGTAAAAAGCAGGTCGTGGCTGAACGGAAAGCCGCTTTCCCGAGTGTCCGGCAGGACCTGCTGATGCGCGTCGATGACGTGGCGGCGGGAGCTGACCAGTGTCAGCCCATCACGGGATTCCAGTTGCGCCAGCAGCGAGCGCACGCTCTCCGGCTGCAGCAGAGCATCGTCGTGCAGAAACTTGATGTACTCGCCCTGAGCTTCACGGATGCCGCGCACGAGGCTGAGCGACTCACCCAGCGGCGTGTCGTTGCGCAGGTGGCGAAGCGGCCAGGGGCTGTGAGGCCGCAGCTGTTCGAGGACTTGCTGCACGCTGTCGTCGGGGCAGTCATCGCAGACGATGATTTCTACGGCGTCATGGGTCTGACTGAAGGCGCTGCGCAGCGCGGCTTCGAGGAAGTCGGGCTTTTGCGCCGGAATTACGATGCTGACCAATCGACGAGCGTTCATCTGGATGCCTGATTTGAATTCATTGCCCGGTGCCTGAAACCTGCTCTCAGGCACTGAAATTTTCTTGGGATAGAAGGTTATCGTCCGCCGGTCGCTATTCTTCAGATCAACTTCGCCGCCGGGCTCTTCGCAGCGCGCGGGCTGTTTGCGTCGTCGCGTCAGTATCTGGGCGCTGCTGCCGATAACGGACAGGCGCAGCAAAAAACCGGCCAGTCCGCTGGCTGACGTTTGCCGACTTTGCTTGATATTCCGAACGACTGACGCTTATTTTGTACGCCTTGCCGCTGTGCGGTCTGCCAGAAAAACAAAGGATTTGAGTCATGAGTAGCGATGGCCACAATTCACTCGCGCAGCGATTGATGGGCATTGATGAAATTGAATGTGTCACCCCGGACCTCAACGGTGTGCCACGCGGGAAGGTGATGACGGCGCAAGGGTTTCTGGAAGGCCGACGCCTGCAGATGGCCCGTGGCGTGCTGCTGCAATGCATCATGGGCGGCTACCCGCCTGCAAAATTCTACGGCAGCGACGATGGTGATCTGGCGCTGGTCGCCGATCCGCAACAGGTTCACCGTCTGCCCTGGAGCGACGAGCCTCGTGCGCTGGCCATCTGCGATGCAGACGAGTTGACCGGCAAAAGCTCCAGTCTCTCGACCCGCGGCCAGCTCAAGTCGGTAATCGCCCGTTACGCCCGCCATGGCTGGTCGCCGGTGGTCGCGACGGAGCTTGAGTTCTTCGTGTTCGCCCCCAACAGCGACCCGACTCAACCATTCAAGCCGCCGGTCGGGCTGGACGGCCGTCGCGAAGAAGGACGCTCGGCGTTCAGCGTCAGTTCCAACAACGGCCTGCGACCCTTCTTCAGCGAGGTCTACAAGGGCATGGCTGCTCTTGGCCTGCCGCGCGACACGTTCATGCACGAAATGGGCGTCAGCCAGTTCGAGATCAACCTGCTGCACGGCGACCCGTTGCTGCTCGCCGATCAGACGTTCCTGTTCAAGCACCTGCTCAAGGAAATCGCGCTCAAGCATGGTCTGACCGTGGTGTGCATGGCCAAGCCGCTGGCGCACACGCCGGGCAGCTCGATGCACATTCATCAGAGCGTGGTGGAGACGGCGACCGGCAACACTATTTTCAGTGACGAGCAGGGCGCGGCCACCGCCGAATTCCACCATTTTCTCGGCGGGCAGCAGGCGGCGATGGCGGACTTCACCGCGCTGTTCGCGCCCAACGTCAATTCCTACCAGCGGTTGTGCCATCCGTTCGCCTCGCCGAACAATGCCTGTTGGTCACACGACAATCGCGCCGCCGGTCTTCGCATTCCGGCCAGCGCGCCGGTTGCCCGACGGGTGGAAAACCGGCTCCCCGGTGCAGATGCCAACCCGTATCTGGCCATTGCAGCTAGTCTTGCAGCCGGGCTGTACGGGATCGAGCAGAAACTGGAACCGTCGGCGCCGATTCAAGGGGAGTTTGACGTGCCGGATAATCTTTCCCTGCCATGTACCTTGCATGCCGCTCTGGAGCGTCTGAAACGCAGCCCATTGGCCAAGGAACTGTTTGGGACCGAATTCATCGAAGGCTACATCGCATCGAAGACCCTGGAACTGACCAGTTTCTTCGATGAAATCACGCCCTGGGAGCGCCGAGTATTGGCCCAGGATGTGTGAACACCATTGCGAGCCACGCTCCTACGGAGTGATGCACGTGGTACGTCGTTGGAAACAGGCGAGCAGGCTCGACCAGAGCGCCCAGTGTAGGGCGCTTGCGGGCTTATCGCGTGTTCTGTGCGACGTCTGACGTTTGTTCATGATGGTTTCACACAGCCTGAAGCACCCAGGCTCAAGAACCGCGGTTCGGGAATCCTCTCTGATGGGGGCTTCCCGTTTTTGGAAAGCCGATGCGCCAAATCTGGAAGTCCTTTAGAGCGCTGTATTTCGCCTCGCTGATGATGTTGATCGGCTCGGGCCTTTTGAGCACCTACCTTGCCTTGCGTCTGGCGGCCGATCAGGTCGATGGCCTGTGGGTCGGTGCGCTGATGGCGGCCAACTATGTCGGTCTGGCGCTGGGCGGCAAGATCGGCCACCGGCTGATTGGCCGGGTCGGGCATATACGTGCGTATGCGACGTGCGCCGGGATCGTCGGCGCTGCCGTTCTGGGGCATGGTCTGGTGGATTACCTGCCGGCGTGGATCTTTTTGCGCATGATCGTCGGCCTCGGGATGATGTGCCAGTACATGGTTATCGAGAGCTGGCTGAACGAGCAGGCATCGCCCAAGCAGCGCGGTCTGGTCTTCAGTGGCTACATGATCGCCTCGTACCTTGGGCTGGTGCTCGGCCAGCTGATCCTGGTGATCCATCCGCAGCTGGGCCCCGAACTGCTGATGCTGGTGGCGCTGTGTTTCACCCTGTGCCTGGTGCCGGTGGCGATGACCCGCAGTATTCACCCGGCGCCGATGCGTCCGGCCCCGCTCGAACCCTTGTTCTTCATGCGCCGCGTACCGCAGTCGCTGACCACGGTGTTGAGCGCCGGTCTGATCATCGGCTCGTTTTATGGCCTGGCGCCGCTGTATGCCGCGCAGCAGGGGCTGTCCACCGAACATGTCGGTATGTTCATGGCCAGTTGCATCGGCGCAGGCCTGCTGGTGCAAGGCCCGTTGGGCAGATTGTCGGACCGCTACGATCGTGCCTGGCTGATTCGCGGTGTGGCGGGGTTGCTGGTGCTGGCCGCGTTGCCACTGGCGATTTTCCCCAGCGTGCCGATGGAGGTGTTGCTGGCGGTCGGGTTCGTGGCATCGCTGCTGCAGTTCTCGCTCTACCCGCTGGCGGTCGCGTTTTCCAATGACCACGTCGAAGGCGAGCGCCGCGTGTCGCTGACGGCCATGTTGCTGATGACCTACGGCGTGGGCGCCAGTATCGGGCCGCTGGTCTCGGGTGTGCTGATGAAGATGTTCGGCAGCAACATGCTGTACGCCTTTGTCTGCTTCACGGCGCTGGTGCTGGTGCTGCGTATTCGTCCCAAAGCCGTCACCAACCTGCACCAGGTGGAGGATGCGCCGCTGCATCACATCGCCATGCCGGACAGCATGTCCAGCTCGCCGCTGGTCGTGGCGCTTGACCCTCGGGTCGATGAGCAAGTGGTTCAGGACCAGATGCAGACCGCGACCGACGCGACCGAACCGGAGCAGCCCGGTGCCGAAACCGAAGCCGGCCCCGAACGCGTGGTGCCGTCAGGCGAAGGCGTCGTGCGGCCGGTTGCGGTGGTCGATGGCGATGTCACCACCGACGCGCAAGACGCCCGGCCCGACGCGGTTCACGATGCATCGCGGGATGTCGGCGTCGACCGCCCGCTCTGACGCGAGACCTGGCGGCTGCAAACGCCGCCCGGTTCCCAGCCGCTTCGCGAGCAAGCTCGCTCCCGCATAAGTTCTGCGTGTTGCCGTCATCCGATGCTTGCGCGAACGGGTGAGAGCAAGTTGCTCGGGCCGCCATCGGACGAACACTGATTTCCAACCACGGTATCTCCACAGCATATACCGGCCTCTTCCCGGCTGAAGCCGGTCCTACGGACGCTGCAGGTTTTTCGTAGGACCGGCTTTAGCCGGGAAGGCGTCGGGTGGTGTTACGCCGTGGATCGAATGGAGCGCCAAAGACAGTGGCTCATCTCCACGGAAATCCAGCGTCCGACTTGGCATCCGATGCTTGCGCGAACCTTGTGGGAGCGAGCTTGCTCGCGAAGGCTGACGCGAAGGCATGCGGGGGCGTTGATGCGGGGGTATAGACAGTCGCCGCAATCGCCGCAATCGCCGCAATCGCTGCGGGGCAGTGCGGGACCGGTGGTGGGGTTATGATCGGTAGGGGCAGGCGCTTGCCGCAAGCGCCCGCTGGCCGGTTGAATCAGAAGTCGTCGTCTTTGTCGAAGCGACGGGCTTCGCGCTGCAGCTGGTAAACGAAACGTTCGACCTGACGCTGCACCAGTCCACTCATGTTGTGGAAGCGCACACCGGCAAAAGTGGTGTTGATCTTCTCTTCGAAGTGCAGGTAACGCAGCTCCACCGGCGTGGTCATGGCGCCGAAGGGCAGGTGAGCGACGAAGCGCTCGTAGACTTGCCCCAGTTGCATGCGTTCAGAGACATCGCCTTCGAAGCGCAGCTTGCAGCCGGTCGCGGAGATGTCGAGCAGTTTGCCGCGCAGCGGCGACTTCAGCTTATCGCCACCGATTTCGATGTCGACCAGCGACGCCAGCTTCAAGGCCGCGCGGAAGGCATTGCGGCGCTGGTGATAAACGACTTCTTCAGGCATCGGTCCGCGATAGCAGCGCGGATCATCGATGACGTCCATCTTCGCTTTGACTTCCCAGGCGATACGCACGCCATCATGGAAGCCTTCGACCCGGAATGCCTCGCCGTTGGCCAGAAAGCGCTCTCCATCGCGCGGGATCATTTCATCCAGCGTGATTTCGTTGCTGTCACGGTCAACGTCGGTCACATAACTCTGGAAACGTTGGCTACGCTCGTGAAAAGTGATGATCAGCGGATCATGGCTTTCCATCAGAAGCCGCAGGTTAGCGGCAATTTCCAAAGGCGTGGTCAGTACCTTTGGGGGCTGCGGAACATCTTCCGCGCTTAAGGCATTCACGGTTTTCCATCTCCAGGCAAAAAACGACAGCGTGCGACGCGAGGCATTTTGCCATCATGTCGCGCGCCTTGATACAAGAACTTACGCCTGGCTAAGCGGACGTGGTCTGGCTCTGCCGGACGTCGAACCCCGGCTGTCGTACAGCGTCGGCGTGTCGCCACCATTGAGGATTCGCAGCTGCTGCGCCGTCGTGAGCTGCTGCAACTGAATGAGGCTGCCGTTCTGCTCGTTGGCCGCCTGACATTCGCTCATTAGCGCGCTGAGTTCGTCGCTTGACTTCAACAACGCTTCGCCAACCGAAGAATGCTTCGCCACTTCTTCCAGTCCCGCACGATTGGCGGGCAGGCCCAGGCTCGTCATCAGTTGGGTGCGTCTGCGTCCGTGCTGCTCAAGGACAATCACCAGCGCCTGTTTCTGCGCCAGGATGTGTTCCATTTCGACCATATTGCGGCCATGAAGCGCCAGTGACTCGGCCTTCAGGATCTCCAGCAGATGCCGGGTCGGCGCAATATCGTCCGTGATCAGTTGAAGCAAAGTAGTGTCTTGCATCGCATGCCCTGGGATTTAAGCGTCCAGAAGCCCCTGCGCAGACCGGGGGCTAGCGCTGGGCTTCGAAATTAAGCAGTTTGTTCGCAACACGGTTGCTGTCGACCTTGTAACTGCCGTCGGCGATCGCCGCCTTCAACTCAGCCACGCGGCTGCTGTTGACGACTGGCTGATCACGCAACGAATCAGTGATCTTCTGCAACTGTTGAGCTTCACTGCTCAAATGTACTGCCTCACCGCTACCGTTCACGCTCGTCGAAGTGCTCACCGCAGCCGGAGCTTCGGTTTTGCTGGCTTCTTTCGTGCCGGAGGTACGTGTCGTACCCCCAACGGCAGTGGAGCTATTCAAACGACTGAAGTCGATGACCATGATTGAAAACCTCTGGGTTCTAGGACGCTTGCCTTGGTTTCGGCCAAACCCGGAATAACTTTAGGGCCAGTGCGAAAACAGTCTCGAATAGACTTCGCATAGGACATGACGGTTCCGAGTGTAGGAAAAGCGCAAGCGTTGCGCCAGAGGTTACGACCCTTTACATAGGCACCTCGACCTGCCCGGGGGCGACGATGTTGGCCTTGATCACGCGTTGAGAATTAAGGTTTTTCACCCGTATTTGCTCGTTCAGACCGCCTGCCGACAGTGCCTCGCCAGGCATGCGCACGCTCATCGAACCACTGCGTGCGCTGATGACGACCTGATCACCCTTGCGGACCATTTGCGGCTGTTCCAGATGGACGGGCGTCAGAATCTGATCGATGACCGTTGGTCGGACAAGTTTCTGCCCGATCGCCTGATCCACCGAATCCAGGAAACCCTGACCCAGCAAGCCCACGTCGCGTTCGCGCATCGCCACATCGCCTTCGGCAACGATCGCATCGCGCTTCATCGGCCGGACCACGGTCACGACATTGCGATAAAGATGTACCTGGGCAGGCACGAACACCGTCCATGGAGCACTGCCCTCGCAACGCAGCTTGACTGTGACGCGGCCAATGGGCTGCGCGGGGCTTTCCAGGGTGGCTGTCAAATCCTTGTCGCAGTGCGGCATACGCAGGCGCGGATCCAGTTGTTTGACTTCGATTTCATAACGGCCTGCGGTTTGGCTGGTGGCCAGATAGTCTTCAACGGTGAATTCAAGAAAGCCCTGGGTGACGCCGATAAGTTGTTCAGGCAGCGTCACATTGTCCGCACGGCTCAGGCCGGCGGTGCCAAGCAGACACACGGCAGCCAGCACGCAGAAAAAGCTGCGGGTTGCAGTGGCGAGGCGTCGGGATACTGTCATTTGTCTGTTCATGATTGGGTAAATAGCAAGGCCCGTGCCGTATGCTGATCCAGCAACGCGCAATTGGTCGATTTGGGGAGGAGCAGTGCATGGCTGGTGTTTTGGATTCAGTTAACCAGCGCACTCAACTGGTAGGGCAGAACCGCCTTGAACTGTTGTTGTTCCGGCTGGACGGCAAGCAGTTGTATGGGATCAACGTGTTCAAGGTAAAAGAGGTGCTTCAGTGCCCAAAACTTACCCACATGCCCAAATCCAGTCCGATTGTGCGCGGAGTGGCAAATATTCGGGGCGGGACCATTCCCATCCTCGATCTGGCGATGGCGACCGGTTCGACAGCGCTGGGCAATATCGATAATGCGTTCGTGATCATCACCGAATACAACACCAAGATTCAGGGTTTTCTGGTGCACTCGGTCGAACGCATCGTCAACATGAACTGGGAAGACATTCATCCACCACCCAAGGGAACCGGTCGCGACCACTACCTGACGGCAGTGACGCGGATCGACAACCAGTTGGTCGAAATCATCGACGTGGAGAAAATCCTCGCCGAAGTGGCACCGGTTTCAGAAAACATTTCCGCCGGCGTCGTGACCGAAGAAGTGCAGCACAAGGCGTTGTCCCTGCGTGTGCTGACGGTCGACGACTCGTCGGTGGCGCGCAAGCAGGTCACGCGTTGCCTGCAGACCGTTGGCGTGGAAGTGACCGCGCTCAATGATGGTCGTCAGGCGCTGGAGTTTTTGCGCAAGCTGGTGGACGAAGGGAAAAAACCGGAAGAAGAATTCCTGATGATGATCTCCGACATTGAAATGCCGGAGATGGATGGCTATACCCTGACTGCCGAGATCCGCAGTGATCCGCGCATGCAGAAGCTGCACATCATCTTGCATACATCGTTGTCTGGCGTTTTCAACCAGGCAATGGTGAAGAAGGTCGGAGCGGACGATTTCCTGGCCAAGTTTCGGCCGGACGATCTGGCAGCTAGAGTAGTAGATCGTATCAGGGCGGCAGATATCAGCTGAGGAGGGAACCTCCCTCCTTGCTGTTCACATGATTTGAGAGGCGGCATGTCTACAGGTAATTTGGATTTTGAACAGTTCCGGGTCTTCCTGGAAAAAGCCTGTGGCATCTTGCTGGGTGAAAATAAACAGTACCTGGTGTCCAGTCGGCTCAACAAGTTGATGGAACAGCAGGGCATCAAGTCGCTGGGCGAGCTCATCCAGCGAATCCAGACTCAGCCGCGCAGCGGACTGCGCGAACAGGTCGTGGATGCGATGACGACCAACGAAACCCTGTGGTTTCGCGATACATATCCGTTCGAGGTGCTCAAGAGCAAGGTCTTGCCTGAGCAGATCAAGGCGAGCCCCGGTCAGCGCCTGCGCATCTGGTCGGCGGCCTGTTCGTCGGGGCAGGAGCCATATTCGCTGTCGATGTCGATCGATGAGTTCGAGCGCAGCAATCCGGGGCACTTGAAGTCGGGTGTGCAGATTGTCGCGACGGATCTGTCAGGGAGCATGCTGAACAACTGCAAGACGGGGGAGTACGACAGTCTGGCGATCGGGCGCGGGCTGTCGCCTGATCGTCTGCAGCGTTATTTCGATCAGAAGACGCCCGGGCGCTGGACCGTCAAGGCGCCGATCAAGAGTCGAGTGGAGTTTCGGTCGTTCAACCTGCTGGACAGTTATGCGGCGCTGGGCAAGTTCGACATCGTGTTCTGCCGTAACGTGCTGATCTATTTTTCGGCGGAGGTAAAGAAGGACATTTTGCTGCGCATTCATGCGACGCTGAAGCCGGGCGGTTATCTGTTCCTCGGCGCGTCGGAAGCGCTGAACGGTTTGCCGGACCATTATCAGATGGTGCAGTGCAGCCCCGGGATCATTTATCAGGCCAAGTGACGGGCTGCGATTTTGATTCGATGAAAACCCCGCCTGGTCGGGGTTTTTGTTTTTCTGGGTGTTGATTCTGGCGACGTCGGGGCAAATCGTCCGATGCGGCCCAGAGCAAGTGCGCTCCAGCGCCTTCGGCAGAATCAAAAGCGGTGACGCAAGTCGCTTGTGCGCTTGTTTTTGATCTTCCTGCCCTCGTCAGCCCACGCGCCACCTCAGCGGCAAAAAAACGGCACCAGCCTTGCCGCTTTCCTCGCCATCAGCGGAAATCGCTTGCCGCTTTTCTGGCATCTCCGCCATCGACATCCCCTGCAGCCCCCGAAATACGGCGCTTTGCGAATCTGGCACGGCACTTGCTATCTCTGTGTCACGAACATCTGGTCAACCGGTAAAGGTTCCCGACATGAGCATCAGCTTTGACAACGCACTGGGCATTCACGAAAAGGCGCTGAACTTCCGCGCTCAACGTGCCGAAGTGCTGGCCAACAACATCACCAACGCCGACACGCCGAACTACAAGGCGCGCGACCTGGATTTTTCCAAGGTGTTGGCCGCTGAAAGCGACAAGGCCAACAAAGGCACCTTCGCCCTGAACATGACCAACAATCGTCATATCGAAGCCGAAGGCCTGACCGACAGCGACGCGAGCCTGCTGTACCGCACGCCGTCGCAGCCGTCGCTGGACCAGAACACCGTCGATGCTCAGGTCGAAAATGCCAACTACGCCGAAAACGCCATTGGTTTTCAGGCCAGTTTCACGTTGCTCAACAGTAAGTTCAAAGGGCTGGTATCGGCCCTGCGCGGAGAGTAATTCATGTCTCTATCCAGTGTTTTCAATATTGCCGGTAGCGGCATGAGTGCCCAGAACACTCGCCTCAACACCGTGGCCAGTAACATCGCCAACGCCGAAACCGTGTCCTCGAGTCTGGACAAGACCTACCGCGCCCGTCACCCGGTGTTCGCGACAGTCTTCCAGGGCCAGGAGTCCGGCGGCAGTGCTTCGCTGTTCGAAGACCAGGGCCAGGCCGGCACCGGTGTTCAGGTTTCCGGCATCGTCGAAGACGCCTCCAACCTGGAAGCACGTTACGAGCCAAACCATCCGGCCGCCGACAAGAACGGTTACGTCTACTACCCGAACGTCAACGTCGTCAATGAAATGGCAGACATGATCTCGGCCAGCCGTTCTTTCCAGACCAACGCGGAAATCATGAACACCGCTAAAACAATGATGCAGAAAGTCCTGACCCTCGGTCAGTGATAAGGGGCTCATGCAATGACCGTTACTAACGACACATCCAGCAGCGATTACATCAAGTCGCTGCAGACCGTCACCTCCGGCAAGGCAGGTGACAGCAGCACCGGCGCAAGCACGCTGGGCAAGGATTCGTTCCTGCAATTGCTGGTCACGCAGATGCAGAACCAGAACCCGCTCGATCCTCAGGACAACAGTGAGTTCGTGGCGCAACTGGCGCAGTTCAGCAGCCTGGAAACCATGCAGAACCTGAGCACCTCCGTCGACGCGATCGGTGGCATGTATCAGTCCTCGCAAGCGTTGCAGGCGTCTTCGCTGGTCGGCCGCTCGGTGATCGCCGACACCGGTTCGACCCACGTCGATACCACCAAAGGCATGACCGGTTCGGTCGTAGTGCCTTCGACCAGCACGGCGACCTCGGTCAACATCTACGACAGCACCGGCACCGTCGTGCGCACGATCGATCTGGGTGAGCAGAAAGCCGGCAACGCCAGCTTCACCTGGGACGGCAAGGACGAAGCAGGTCAGACACTGGCCACCGGCAACTACAGCTTCAAGGCGACCGGTAGCCTGGATGGCAAGAACACTGGCTTGAGTACTTACCTGCCTGCAACGGTGACCAGTGTCACCATGGGCACGGCGGGCAGCGCAATGACCCTCAACCTGGCCGACGGCACCAACATTGCCTTGTCCAAAGTTCAACAAATCGGAATCTAGAGCCGACTAGACGGCGCAGGAGTTAAAGATGTCTTTCAATATCGGTCTTAGTGGGCTCTACGCAGCGAACAAAAGTCTCGACGTCACGGGCAACAACATTGCCAACGTTGCGACTGTCGGCTTCAAATCTTCCCGTGCGGAGTTTGCCGACCAGTACGCGCAATCCATTCGTGGAACTTCCGGTGGCACCAACGTTGGCAGCGGTGTTTATACCGCAGCGGTCACTCAGAACTTCACTCAGGGTTCTCTGACTACCGGCACCGGTCGCGATCTGGACCTGGCGATCAACGGTAACGGCTTCTTCATGATGAGCAACAACGGCGAGAAGCTGTACACCCGCGCCGGTAACTTCCACACCGACTCGGCTGGCAACATCATTGATACCAACGGCAATAACCTGCAGGGTTATGGCGTTGATGCCAATGGCAACGTGATGACCGGCGTTTTGACCAACCTCAAGGTCGACACGTCGAACATGGCGCCGAAAACCACCGCCAACATCACCATCAAGTCGAACCTGAACTCGTCCGAGCCGATCAACACCGGCGCGGCGTTCGATCCGGCGGACACCACCACTTACACCTCGACTTACAGCACGCCGATCTACGACAGCCAGGGTAACGCGCACACCCTGTCCCAGTATTTCCGCAAGACAGACACGAACTCCTGGACCATGTACACCCTGATCGACGGTCGCAACATGTCCGATCCGACCACCGAGCCGGCTGTTGCTGCGGATCAGACTCAGCTGAAGTTCGACGAGTCGGGCAACCTGATCACCACGCCTGCGCCGGTTTCCACGGCCGGTGTGACGGTTAACGCCGACGGTACGTTCACGATTCAGGACTGGCAGCCTGCCCAGAGCAAAACCGTAGGTTCGACCACGACGTGGGTCGAGAACGGCGCTGCCCAGGTGGACATGAAACTGAACATGCTGGCGACCACTCAGACCAACGCTGCGGCAGGCGCGATTTCGAAGAGCCAGGACGGTAACTACACCGGCCAGATCAGCGCCATGAACGTCGACTCCAGCGGCAACCTGTTCGCCACCTACACCAACGGCGAATCCCGCGTGATCGGCCAGGTGGCGCTGACCACATTCGCCAACGTCCAGGGCCTGGCCCCGGCGGGCGGTACCATGTGGCGCGAAACGTACGCTTCGGGCATCCCGGTCACCGGTGCTCCAGAGTCGGGTACGCTGGGAAACATTACCGGTTCTGCGCTGGAAGAATCCAACGTCGACCTCACCGGCCAACTGGTTGAACTGATCAAGGCACAAAGTAACTATCAGGCGAATGCGAAAACCATCTCGACTGAAAGCACCATCATGCAGACCACGATTCAGATGACCTGATAACGGTCGATTGATTGCGGTACTCAAGCCCCTCTTCGGAGGGGCTTTTTTTTGCCTGCCGTATGCCTGTTGCTGCCCTTTGAAGGGCGCTTAAAACATGGAGAGCGGTCCCACTGATTAACTAGAAAATTCCTACTTTCGTTAATGCGAGACTCGAATCGCTGGCAAAGCAATACCGTTGAAGGCTGCCGTCTGGCTGCACAGCGGCATTGGTTTGTCTGCGCACATTCAATGCATTGACGAACGTGTCGTTCAACACGACTCAGGGAGTGTTCATGTCATTCAATATCGCAGTGTCCGGTTTGCATGCGGCGCACACGCGCATGGAAGTGGCGGGCAATAACATCGCCAACGTCGGCACCGCCGGCTTCAAATCTTCGCGAGCGGAATTCTCTGCCGTCTACTCCTCGTCTTCCCTCGGCGCCAGCCGCTCCGCCAGTGGCGATGGCGTGCGCGTGGCCGGCATCTCGCAGAACTTCAAGCCCGGTGATGCAATGGCAGGCCAGAGCAGGGCGCTCGACATGCGCATTCAGGGCAAGGGATTTTTCGTCATGAGCGACGGCGGCACCACCAGCTACACCCGCGCGGGGGCCTTCCTCAAAGATGCCGAAAACTTCGTCGTCGATACTCACGGCAGCCGCTTGCAGGGTTACGCCGTGACGCCGGATGGCAAGGTGATCAGCGGGGTGCGCAGCGACCTGAAAATCGACACGGCGAGCATGGCGCCCAAAGCCACCGGCAAGGTGGAACAGACTCTGGTGCTGGATTCAGCGGCCGCGTCGCTGGATGTGCTGCCGGCGTTCGATCCCGGTAATCCGCAGACCTACACCCGTGTGTCGAGCCTGACGATTCAGGACGCCGGCGTGCCTGCCGTCAAGGAAGTGCTGGGCACCGATGCCAACGGCAATCAGTATGTTCAGGTGCCGGCCAAGCCAGCGGTCCCGCCTCAGGACCACGAACTCAAGCAGTACTTCGTCAAAACCGCAGACAACAACTGGACGTCGTACATTCTGGTCGACGGCGTCAGTCCGCTGGATCCCTACAGCACGACGCCGCTGGAAATCGGACTGCAGACTTCGGCGGCAGGCAACCTTTCCCTGACCGGAGCCGACGCAGCGGTCAAGGTGGTTTCCGACACCGAACTGTCGTTGCACAGGTGGCAGCCAGCGATTCAGGTCAACGGGCGCTGGACACTGAGCCCTGCGGCGGGTCCGCTCTCGGTTGCGCTGCCGCTGGCGGATGCCGGCGGCCCGTTTCTCGACCCGGCCGATGCGCTGATGCCGCGAGCGGTCCCGGCATTCGACCGGTCCGACATTTCCACCTACAACAAGGCGTTCACCAATGGCATCTTCGACAGCCTGGGCAATCGCCACGAGATCACTCAGTACTTCGTCAAGGACGGCAGCAACAGCTGGAAAATGCACCTGTTGGTCGATGGGCGCAATCCGCAAAATCCCGACAGCACCGAGGCGTTGACGGCCAGCATGCTGTTCAGCGCCGACGGTTCGCTGCGCTCGCTGCTCGGCGGCCCGGGCCTGTCGGTAGACAACAACCAATTGACGCTCAATGGCTGGGTGCCGGCCAAGCCCCTGGTCAGCAACAAGCCGGACGGTCGCTGGGTCAGCAACGGCGCAGTGGGCAACGCGGACGGTATCGTTCTGGACTTCGGCAAGCTGAGCCAGCACCGGGGTGAAACGGGCAGTTCCGGCGTAGTGGTCGACGGCCACAGCGCAGGCGAGGCCACCAATCTGTCCATCGACAGAAACGGCATGATGAGCATGGGTTTCAGTAACGGTGTGCGGCGCAACATCGGCCAGATCATGCTCGCCAGTTTTGCCAACGAGCAGGGCCTGCAGCCGGTCAGCGACACGCGCTGGGTGGAGACCCACGGATCCGGCGTCGCCAATTACGAGACGCCGGGGATCGGCACGCTCGGCACGATCGTCAGCCACTCGCTGGAAGGCTCGAACGTTGCGCTGACCCACGAACTGGTGGAGCTGATTCAGGCGCAGACGGCTTATCAGGCCAACTCCAAGACGCTGTCCACCGAGGCTGAACTGATGCAGACGCTGATTCGCGCCACCTGAAGCCGGTTGCGCGCCGTCTTGCGGCGTGCGCCCCAGGCGTCAGATCGAGCAGTCGGCCTTGACGAACGCGTTGCTCACACGGGTCCAGCCCTTGCCGGGGCTGGTCTGCGCACAGACCGTCCGGTCCTTGCCTTGCCACAGGTAATAGGGCGCTTGTGCCGCCATGACCGCAGTCGAGCTGGCAGCGAGGAAAAAGAGCAGGGCGAAACGCAAACGCATGACAGTTTCCTGTTGGCAAAAAGGCCGGTGAGCAAAGCGCTGCAATTATCGCTCCTCGTGAAGGTTTTTTGGCGTCCACCGACCGGGATTTTCCGGAAAGCGGCGGTCCGCCGTCGCGCAGGATTTACCGCGCGGGCCCGCGTGGGTTTTTCAGCCCGTAACTGCTGGAAAATCAGCCGTTTGTAGCGCCTCTGAAAAACTGGTTCGATTATTGCTATGACCACAGCAGTACAGCTACAGGCGGCAAGCGTCTGTCGGAGGAGGAAGACTGTGGACAAGTTGCTTTACGTGGCCATGAGCGGTGCGTCAGAAAACGCCATCGCGCAAAAGGCGCATGCCAACAACCTGGCGAACGTCTCGACCAACGGGTTTCAGCGTGACCTTGAACAGGCCCGCTCGATGCCGGTGTTTGGCGAGGTCATGCCGTCGCGCGCCTATGCGATGAGCGAGCGCCCGGGCACCGACTTCAGTCAGGGTTCGATGATCGATACCGGCCGCGAACTGGACGTTGCCGTCAAGGGCGATGGCTGGATGGCGGTCCAGACACCTGACGGCGGCGAAGCCTATACCCGCACCTCCAGCATGAACATTGACGCCCTGGGCGTGTTGCGTGATGGCAATGGTTTGCCGGTCATGGGCAACAGCGGGCCGATTGCCGTGCCGCCACAGCAACAGATCGAGATCGGCGCCGACGGCACGATCAGCGTTCGCTCCCTGGGTGAATCGCCTCAGGTCATGGCTCAGATCGACCGCATCAAGCTGGTCAAGCCAGACCTTGGAAACATGGAAAAAGGCCCCGACGGTCTGATGCACACCAAAGACGGCAGACCGGCGCAAGCCGATGCCAACGTGCAAGTGGAGTCCGGATTCCTGCAGTCGAGCAACGTCAACGCCGTCGAGGAAATGACCTCGGTGCTGGCGTTGTCCCGCCAATTCGAACTGCACATCAAGATGATGAAGACCGCCGAGCAGGATGACGAGTCGATGGCTCGCGTCTTGCAAATGGGCTAATGACTGACAGCTTGCGCCGACAATCAGGCGCTCGAGGAGATTAACGAATGCTTCCGGCACTCTATGTAGCGAAAACCGGTCTGGCCGCTCAGGACATGAACCTGACGACCATTTCCAACAACCTGGCAAACGTGTCGACCACCGGTTTCAAAAGTGATCGCGCCGAATTCCAGGACCTGCTCTATCAGATCAAGCGTCAGCCTGGCGCTCAGTCCACTCAGGACAGCGAGCTGCCTTCAGGTCTGCAGCTGGGTACCGGTGTGCGCATCGTCGGCACGCAGAAAAACTTCACTGCCGGCAGCCTGCAAACCACCAACCAGCCGCTGGACATGGCGGTGAACGGTCGTGGTTTTTTCCAGATCCGTCAGCCTGACGGCACCCTGGCGTACACCCGTGACGGTACCTTTCACCTGGACCAGAACGGCCAGATCGTGACCTCCAGCGGTTACGCACTGGAGCCGGCGATTGTCGTGCCACAGGATTCGCAGACCTTCACCGTCGGCGAAGACGGCACCGTGTCGGTCACCACCGCTGCCAACGCCGCGACCCCGCAGGTCATCGGCAACATCCAGACCGCGGACTTCATCAACCCGGCCGGTCTGCAGTCGCAGGGCGGCAACCTGTACCTGGAAACCGCTTCCAGCGGCGCGCCACAGGTGGGAACGCCAGGCCTGAATGGTCTGGGCGTGGTCAAGCAGAACACCCTGGAAAACTCCAACGTCAGCACCGTTGAAGAGCTGGTGAACATGATCACCACGCAGCGCGCCTACGAGATGAACTCCAAAGTGATCTCGACCGCCGACTCGATGCTGCAGTACGTGACCCAGAACCTGTAAGTCGCCCCGCGTGCGACTGACTGAACGGAAACTGAAACACCTGATGTCCTGCAACGAAACACCTGATCAATCCGACGGGGCGCCTGAAAAACGCCTGCTACACCGCGAGGTTTTAAGTGTCATGAAACGGCTTTCTGTATTGCGGCTTTCCCTGTTCGCAGCACCGCTTTGCGGTATCGCGCTGCTGACCGGTTGCGTTGCGCCTTCGGCCAAACCCAATGACCCTTACTACGCGCCTGTGTTGCCGCGAACACCGCTGCCGTCGGCGGCCAATAATGGCTCGATCTATCAGGCCGGTTTCGAGCAGAACCTCTACGGCGATCGCAAGGCTTACCGGGTCGGTGACATCATCACCATCACTCTGTCCGAGCGTATGGCGGCGAGCAAGGCTGCGAACTCCAGCATCAGCAAGACCAGCGACACCAGCATTGGTCTGACCTCACTGTTCGGCGCTGGCGTGAACACCAACAATCCGCTGGGCAGTGGTGATCTGAGCCTGAACGCCGGCTACAGCGGCGACCGCGCGACCAAAGGCGCAGGCACTGCCGCTCAGAGCAACACGTTGACCGGTTCGGTCACGGTGACGGTGGCCGATGTCTTGCCCAACGGCATTCTGTCGGTGCGCGGCGAGAAGTGGATGACCCTCAATACCGGTGACGAACTGGTGCGCATTGCAGGCCTCATCCGTGCCGACGACATTGCCACTGACAACACCGTTTCGTCCACTCGCGTGGCCGATGCGCGAATCACTTATTCCGGTACGGGAGCCTTCGCCGATTCCAGCCAGCCAGGCTGGTTCGACCGATTCTTCCTCAGCCCGTTGTTCCCTTTCTGATACCGGGATAGCCATGATCACGTTCAAGCAACTGATAGCGGCAGCGCTGTTGTTCACCGCAGCGCTGGGCGCTCACGCCGAGCGCCTGAAGGACATCGCCAGCATCTCGGGCGTGCGGACCAACCAGTTGATCGGTTACGGTCTGGTGGTGGGTCTGAACGGTACGGGTGACCAGACCACCCAGACGCCGTTCACCCTGCAGACTTTCAACAACATGCTGTCGCAGTTCGGCATCAAGGTCCCGGCAGGCTCGGGCACCGTGCAGCTGAAGAACGTCGCAGCGGTGGCCGTGTATGCCGACCTGCCACCGTTCGCCAAGCCCGGTCAGCAGATCGACATCACCGTGTCGTCCATCGGTAACTCCAAGAGCCTGCGCGGTGGCAGCCTGTTGATGACGCCGATGAAAGGTATCGACGGCAACGTCTATGCGGTCGCACAAGGCAACCTGGTCGTCGGTGGTTTTGACGCCGAAGGCCGTGACGGTTCCAAGATCACCGTCAACGTTCCGTCTTCGGGTCGTATTCCTGGCGGTGCTTCGGTAGAACGCGCCGTACCGAGTGGCTTCAACCAGGGCAATTCCCTGACGCTGAACCTCAACCGCAACGACTTCACCACGGCCAAACGCATTGTCGACAAGATCAACGACATGCTTGGCCCGGGTGTTGCACAGGCTGTGGACGGCGGCTCGGTACGCGTGACGGCGCCTCTGGATCCGAACCAGCGTGTCGACTATCTGTCGGTGCTGGAAAACCTGGAAATCGATCCGGGTCAGACCTCGGCCAAAGTCATCATCAACTCGCGTACCGGCACGATCGTCATCGGTCAGAACGTCAAGGTTTCGCCTGCCGCGGTCACCCACGGCAGCCTGACTGTGACCATCACCGAAGACCCTGTCGTCAGCCAGCCGGGTGCGTTCTCCAACGGCCAGACCGCCGTGGTGCCGCGCTCCAAGATCAACGCGCAGCAGGAGATGCATCCGATGTTCAAATTCGGTCCGGGCACCACGCTGGACGAGATTGTGCGAGCGGTCAACCAGGTCGGCGCGGCACCTGGCGACTTGATGGCGATTCTCGAAGCGCTGAAACAGGCTGGCGCGTTGCAAGCCGATCTGATCGTGATTTAAGGGAAGGGCGATGAGTATTCCTACTGGCTCAACAGCAGGCACAGTCAGCGATTCGGGGGCGTACACCGACCTCAATCGCCTGGCCTCCCTGAAGAACGGCGGCGATCGTGACAGTGATGCGAACCTGAAAAAGGTGGCGCAGGAGTTCGAGTCGCTGTTCGTCAGCCAGATGCTCAAGGCCATGCGTTCGGCCAACGAAGTGTTGGCCAAGGACAACCCGATGAACACGGCCGCGACCCGCCAGTATCAGGACATGTACGACCAGCAGCTGTCGGTCAGCATGTCCCGCGAGGGCGGCGGCATCGGCCTGCAGGACGTGCTGATGCGTCAGCTCTCCAAAACCAGAAATGCTCAGGTGGCGCCTGCCACGGGCGAGCTCACTGGCGCCGCGAAAACCGATGGGGCACCGGCGCAGACCGGCCTTGCCACGCGGGTTGCGCAGCGTCCGTTGTGGGCCAGCCGTTCGGTGGCGCCAGCGACCACTGACGGTGCCGTGCACAACGACGTCGCGGCGCTCAATTCGCGTCGCATCTCGCTGCCGAGCAAGCTCAGCGATCGCATCATGGCTGGCATCGTGCCGAATACGGCGGCCGGTCAGGATGCGGCCACCAGCGCGACGACCCTGAAAAATCGCATTGCCGTCTCCAACGCCGTGGCAGCCGCCAAGCGCGCCGGCAGCCAGGGCAACGGCGACTGGACCATCGGCCCGGAATTTGGCGCCCAGGCCAACAGCTTCGTGCGCAGTCGCGTTCAGACGCCGCTGGCGCCCGGCAAGGCGGCGTTCGCCAATGCCGACGAATTCGTCGCCACCATGCTGCCGCTGGCCAAGGATGCTGCCGCGCGTATCGGCGTCGACCCGACCGTGCTGGTGGCGCAGGCGGCGCTGGAAACCGGCTGGGGCAAATCGATCATGCGTCAGTCCGATGGCAGCAGCAGCCACAACCTGTTCGGTATCAAGGCGCAGACCGGCTGGCAAGGTCCGGAAGCCCGTGCAATCACCAGTGAGTTCCGCGACGGCAAGATGGTCAAGGAAACGGCGGATTTCCGTTCCTATGACTCGTACGCCAGCAGCTTCCATGATCTGGTCAGCTTCCTGCAGAACAACAATCGCTATCAAGCCACGCTGAAATCTGCCGATAACCCGGAACAGTTTGTGAAAGAGCTGCAAAAGGCCGGTTACGCCACGGACCCGGACTATGCCAGCAAGATTTCTCAGATAGCGAAACAGATGAAGAGTTACCAGAACTACGCAGCCGCATCGGGCTCTTCCACGACTTTATAAGGTTTGAACCATGTCACTGATTTCAATTGGGCTTTCGGGACTGAACGCCAGCAGTGCAGCGATGACCACCATCGGCAACAACACTGCCAACGTTGACACGCTCGGTTACTCGCGTCAGCAGGTCATGACCACTGCAGGTGCGCAGCAGAACATCGGTGTGGGTTTCATCGGCACCGGTACCACGTTGTCCGACGTGCGCCGCATCTACAACGGCTTCCTGAACACCCAGGTTCAAACCAGTACATCGCTCAACTCCGATGCCCAGGCGTATCTGGGGCAGGCCAGCAAGCTGGACTCGATCCTGTCCGACAGCTCGACCGGCATCAGTTCGGTCATGGCCAACTTTTTCACCAGTCTGCAGAAGCTGTCGACCACGCCGACCGGCTCGGCCGAGCGCAGTGATTTCCTGAAAAGCGCTTCGGCGCTGTCGGGCCGCTTCAATGCGATCTCGACCCAGCTCAAGGATCAGAACGCCGGCATCAACAGCCAGTTGACGACCCTCACCGGTCAAGTCAACTCGCTGGCGTCCTCGATTGCCGACCTGAACAGCCAGATCACTCAGGCCAAGGCCACCGGCAACCAGCCCAACTCCCTGCTCGACGCGCGCGATGAAGCGGTGCGTCAGCTCAACGACCTGGTCGGTGCCAAAGTCGTCGAGACCAACGGCAACTATGACATCTACATCGGTACCGGCCAGCCGCTGGTGACCGGCAGCAAAGCCAATACGCTCAGCGCGTCGCCCAGTGACAGCGACCCGAGCGTCTACTCGCTCAAACTCAATTATCAGAACAGCACCGTCGATGTCACATCGGTCGTCACCGGCGGCACCATCGGTGGTCTGGTGCGCTACCGCAGCGACGTGCTGCAACCGGCAACCGCCGAGCTCGGTCGTCTGGCGCTGGTGGTCTCCGACGAGATCAACAGCCAGCTGGGGCAGGGCGTGGACGCCAATGGCGCGTTCGGCTCCAACCTGTTCAACAGCATCAACGACCCAAGCCTGCTGACTCAGCGCAGCCTGGCCAACAAGAACAACGACACCACTTCGGGTAACTTCGCGGTGTCGATCACCGACGCCAATGCGTTGACCACCAATGACTACCAGGTGACTTTTGGCACCGGCGGCCAGTACAGCGTCAAGCGTCTGCCTGACGGCAAGGACATGGGTTCTTTCAACACCGCTGACCCGGCGCCGGTCATCGACGGCTTCTCGCTCAAGTTCAACGGTTCGTCCGCCGAGGGCGACAGCTTCAAGATCAGCCCGACCAAGACCGGCGCCGACGGCATCAAGACCGTGATGACCGACACCAAGAGCCTGGCCATGGCCGCGCCGCTGACCGGCAGCACAGGCACCTCGAAAGGTACCGGGACTTTCACCCAGCCTGTCCTGGCGACGACGTCGAACATCTACGACTCGACCGCCAAGGCTGACCTGCAGAGCGCCATTTCGGGCTCCATGCCGATGCGTCTTGTCATGGGCGATGTCGCCGCGGACGGTTCGCAATCGTACAAATTGCTCGATTCCACCGGCCAGCCGGTGCTGGACAAGTCCGGCAATGCGGTGGGCGGTCTGATCGTGCCCGGCAGCAACAACGACTTGACGCTGGACATCGGCTACACCGACTCTGCCAATGCGGCCCAATCGTTCAAGATCAATATCTCTGTCGCCGGCAAGCCGGCTTCGGGCGATACGTACAGCATCGCCATGACCGGTGCGGGTTCGTCCGATAACCGCAATGCGCAATCGTTGCTCGGGCTGCAGACCAAACAGACGGTCGACACCTCTGCCGGCAACGGCACCGGCATGAGCATGAGCGATGCCAACGCCAAGCTGATCAGCACGGTCGGCTCGCAAGCCAATCAGGCCAAGAGCGATGCGGCGGCGACTTCCGCCGTGCTCGATCAGGCCAAGTCGTCGCGTGACAGCGTCTCGGGTGTGTCGCTGGATGAGGAAGCCGCCAACCTGGTCAAGTACCAGCAGTACTACACGGCGTCGTCGCAGATCATCAAAGCCGCCCAAGCCATTTTCAGCACGCTGATCAACAGTCTTTAAGGAGTCGTGACCGATGCGTATCTCTACTGCTCAGTTTTACGAAACCAGCGCTTCGAACTACTCGCGCACCTACTCCAACGTGGTCAAGACCGGCGACGAAGTGGCCAGTCAGGTCAAGCTCAATACCGCCGGCGATGACCCGGTCGGTGCCTCGCGCGTGTTGCAGTTGCAGCAGATGAGCTCGATGCTCAACCAGTACAAGTCCAACATCGACACGATCAACACCGGCGTCGTGCAGACCGAAACCGCGCTGACCTCGATCACCAACGCCATCCAGCGCGCGCAGGAACTGGTGCTGGGTGCGGGCAACTCGACGTTTACCGATGCTGATCGCCAGAGCAGTGCCGAAGAGCTCACCTCGCTCCAGTCGCAGATCCTTGGCCTGATGAACAGCAAGGACGCCAACGGCAACTACCTGTTCGCCGGCTCCAAGGCCACGACGCCGCCGTATGCCATCAATCCGGACGGCACTTACAGCTATCAGGGCGACCAGACCCGCAATAACCTGGACATCGGCGGCGGCATTTCCATGGCCAGCAACACCACTGGCTGGGACGCGTTCGAGCAGGCGATCAACACCACACGCACGACGCTGACCCCGACCGCTGCCTCCAAGACCGATTCGGTGGTCTCGTTGTCCAGCGGTGTCGTCACCAACAGTGCGACGTACGACTCCAGCTTCATTGCCGGCCAGCCTTACACCATCTCGTTCGAAAGCGGCTCGCAGATCAAGATTCTCGACAAGGATCTTCAGGACGTCACCGCCGACGCGACCGCAGCAGGTGGTTTCAGCTCGGGCAGCGCGGCGAACCAGACCATCGGCTTCCGCGGCCTGGAGCTGACGCTGAACGTCAACCTGACCGACGCCGACAAAGCCAGCACCGCGACGATCGACGCCGCAGTGTCCGGTCACAGCTTCACGCTGGCGGCATCGTCGGCCAGCGTCACCACGGCGCGTCTGCCGGCCAACTCGGCAGCAACGGTCATCACCGGTTCGACGGTGACCGATCCGGCTGCGTTCAGCGAGGCGTTTCCTTCGGGCGGCGCGGTCCTGCGCTTTACCGGCACCAGCACGTTCGCGCTGTACGCCGCGCCTTACGATCCGGCCAGCACGCCAGTGTCCACCGGCACGTTGGCGGGCGACAAGGCCACCGCTTCGGGCGTGACGTTCACCTTCAGCCTCGTTCCTCCGGCGACGTCGCCTGATGTGGCCGCAGGCGATCAGTTCACCGTGCAGTCGACGAACCAGCAGACGCAGAACGTCCTCAATACGCTGACCTCGGTGATCAACGCGCTCAATGGCAAAGTTGACGGCGATCCGGTGGCCAAGCAGAAGCTGCAAGCGACGCTGGATTCGACCATCGGCAACCTGAAAAGCGCATTGAACCAAGTGTCGACCGCGGTCGGTGACGGCGGTGCGCGGGCTGCGACGGCTACGTCTCAGGGCGTGACCAACCAGAGCCAGATCGACAACGCCAGCACCGAGTCGAGCAGCATCACCGCCTCGGATCCTGTGGACGCGATCGCTCGCCTGACCTTGCAGAAAACCATGCTGCAGGCCTCGCAGCTGGTCTTTACTCAATTGTCTTCGCTGAACCTGTTCAGCAAGCTGTAATCGCCTGACCCGTGGCAGTACCGGCCAACGGTACTGCCAGCGCAGTGCGCCAACCGTTTTTTTCAGCGGTTCAGCAGGGGCGGATCTCAGTCCTCGCTTGCCGCCTGTGAGTCCAGTCCCGTGAATTCAGCTCCTCTCGTCAGCATCGTCATTCCCGCCTTCAATTCACGTTTCTTCCAGCGAGCACTCGAAGGCGCGCTGATCCAGCGTTACGCCAATCTGGAAGTGATCGTGTGCGACGACTCGCGCGGCGATGACATCCGTACGATTTTCGATACGTTCGCCAAAAGCAGCCCGGTCTCGATGCGCTATGTGCGCAACCCACAGCGTCTGGGCTTCATCGGCAACCTGCGCGAATGTCTGGCGCACGCGCAGGGCGAGTTCATCAAGTTTCTCTGCGACGACGATCAGATCTTTCCGCAATCGGTGGCTTTGCAGGCCGAGCAACTGGTCGCTCATGCCGACGTGAGTCTGGTGCTGTCGCAGCGGCTGTTCTGGGATGCGGAAGACATCCAGCTGCCGTCGCGTCTGGAGAACTCGCCGCTGTCGCCGACCAGCGCGCTGTTCAAGGGCGAGGACCTGCTGGACATCGTCGAGATGTTTCCGCTGAATTTTCTGGGCGGGCTCAGCAGCTCGCTCTTCCGCCGTGCCGATGTCGAGGATTTCCTGCCGGGGCTGACCCAGTCGGGGCATTGCTTCGCGGCACTGCTGGACCTTGCGCTGTACGTCTGCATGATGCGTCGCGGCAATGTATTGGTGCTCAACAACGTCCTGGGCGTGGAGCGTCTGCACGCCGAGCGCCTCAGCCGTCAGCAGGCCATGCAGGCGTCGGTGGACACCGAGCAGCAGTGGCTCATCCAGATGATCAAGGCGCGCAGCGGCGACCCGTCGCTGGGCAAAGGCTGGGTGCGTTATCAGCCGCTGACCGACGACATGGGCGCCGAGCGCGACTGGAAAGAGCTGTCGCTGTCTCGCGCACTGGGCACGCAGCAGACCACCCAGGCCTGGCGCGTCGGAACGTCGAGCGAAAGCTTTTCGGAGCTGTACGCGCAGTGGCTCGCATGCCGCGCGCTGACTGATGCGCAACAGAATCAACTGCCCAACCTGCTGATGTACTGGCCGTCGCGTCCGAAAATCGTCCCTGTGATCATCGATCGTACCGGCAGTCGCGCCAGTCTCGACGTCACGTTGCAGAGCCTGGAAGACCAGCTTTACCAGCCTGAACTGACGCTGGTGTTGTCGTGTGACTGCCAGGAAGCGCGCCTGGACGGGCGCATCTTCAGCATGCCGCTGGAGGCGGATCCGTGGACCCAGCTCAACGGCATTCTCGAGCAACTGGACGGCGCGCAGTGGTTCTACCTGCTTCGCTCCGGTGATCGTCTGGTCAAACCGGCATTGTTGATGCTCGCCGAGCGCGTCGCCATGAACGACCGCCTGCGCTGCGTCTACAGCGATGAAGGTGCGCTGTTCGACGGCGAGTCGGCGGAGCCGGTGTTCAAGCCCGATTTCAACCTCGATCTGCTGCGCGGCTATCCCTATGTGGGCCGCTGCTTGGCGTTCAGTCGCGAGAGCCTGTTGCAGGCCGGCGGCCTGGATGCGCGCTTCGGCGAACTCGCGCCTCACGACCTGCTCTGGCGGCTGGTCGAAGAGGGTGGCGATGGCGTCGTCGGGCACCTGAGCGAGCTCGCGGTCGAGTCGCAGTTTGCGCTGTCCAAGTGGCTGGCGTTGCCTGAGGTGGTCGAGCAGAACCTGGAAGTCGTTCAGGCGCACCTGCAGCGCTGCGGGGTGCCGAGCGAGATTCATCAGGACAGCAAGCTGGCGCTGATTAACCGCATTCGTTACCTGCACGACGTCGAGCCGCTGGTCTCGATCATGATCATCATCAAGGACCAGTTGCCGCCGCTGCAGCGCTGCGTCGAGAGTTTGCTGGAGAAGACCGCCTACGGTCATTACGAAGTGCTGATCGTCGACAACGGCAGCGAAAACCCGGACACCCGCGCCTGGCTGGCCGCAATGGGCCAGCTGGATCGCAATCGCCTGCGCGTGCTGGAGATACCCGAACAGGTCAGCACTGCAGCGCTCTACAACGCGACCTCGCAGGCAGCGCGAGGCGAGTATCTGATGATGCTCAATCCGTATTCCGTCGTGACCAACGCCGACTGGCTCGATGAACTGCTCGATCAGGCCCGGCGCCCGGAAGTCGGCGTGGTTGGCCCGAAGCTGTTTGGCCCGGATGGCAACGTGGTTCATGCCGGTCTGATCCTTGGCCTGCATGGCCCGGCGGGCATGCCGTTCTGTGGCGAGACCCTGCAAGCGGGCGGCTACATGCAGCGCCTGCAGGTGGTGCACGACCTCAGCGCTGTCGGGCCCGATTGCCTGCTGGTGCGCAAATCGCTGTTCGATGAAGTCGCGGGACTGAACGAGACGGAGTTCGGCCTGAGCCTGAGCCACGTCGATCTGTGCCTGAAAATCCGTGAGCGCGGTTATCTGGTCGTGTGGACGCCGCTGGCCTTGCTGGCTCAGGGTTCGCAGCCCAAGCATGCGCGCGACGCTGCCTGGCATGCCGAGCGCGAACAGGAAGAGGAACGTTTCTATCTGCGCTGGCTGCCGATCGTGGCGCGGGATCCGGCCTACAACCCGAACCTGTCGCTGAGCAGTCTGGGCTCGGCCAGTTTCGGGCTCGAGCCTGGCCTGAACAGTGGCTGGACGCCGTTTGCCAGCGCCCAACTCCCCAAAGTCCTGGCGCTGCCGATCAACGCCTCTGCCATCGGGCACTACCGTGTGACCGAGCCGATGCTGGCGCTGGAAGCCGCCGGTCGAGCGTGCGGTGTGATCAGCTACACCCAGCCGAACCTCATCGAGGTGGAGCGTCATTCTCCTGACATCATGGTCTTGCAAGGCCGTTACAGTCAGTTGCGTGTCGATGAAATCCTCGGGCTGAAAACCCATTCCAACGCCCGACGCATCTTCGAGCTCGACGATTATGTCATTCACGTGCCGAAGAAGAACGAGCACATTCGCGGCATGCCGGACAGCAAGGAAATGGAGCGTCTGGTGCGGCGCGGCATTTCCCTGTGTGACCGAGTGGTGGTGTCGACGCAGCCGCTGGCCGACGCCTTGTCATCGATGCATCACGACATTCGCGTGGTGCCGAACATGCTCACCCCGGCGTTGTGGGACGGGCTGCGCAGCCAGCGCAGGACCAGCAAGAAACCGCGCGTGGGTTGGGGTGGCGGCACCAGTCATACCGGCGATCTGGAGATCATTGCCGAGGTCGTCCGCGAGCTTGCCGATGAGGTGGACTGGGTGTTTTTCGGCATGTGCCCGCCGGCGTTGCGGCCTTATGTGCGCGAGTTTCATCCGGTCATCGACCTGTCGGCTTACCCGGCCAAGCTGGCTAGCCTGAACCTGGACCTGGCCGTCGCGCCGCTGGAACAGCACATCTTCAACGACTGCAAGAGCAACTTGCGCCTGCTGGAGTACGGCGCCTGCGGTTACCCGGTGATCTGCACCGAGACCGCGGCGTATCAGGGCTATTTGCCGCGCACGAAAATCTTCACCAACAGCACGGCCGAATGGCTCGATGCGATTCGCGCACACTTGTCCGATCCGGATGCCAGCTATCGCCAGGGCGATGCGCTGCACGAGGCGGTCAAGCGTGACTTCATGCTGCGCGGCGACAACCTGCAGCACTGGGTCAACGGCTGGCTGGCGGACTGAACCCGACCTGACTGCCATCCGCACGCAATGGCGGATGGCAGCATGCCGCCGAGCCCGTTTTCAAGGCTCTCTATCCCTGCGATTGCAGCCTTCCATTCACAGTCTGCATTCCTCTGAACGCCTCGCCATCGCGCCAGAAAACGTGCGCCATGGAGCTGGCGCGTTTCCTGCAAGTACCCCTTATATCGCCATAAAACGTGCACTGGGGGCGTGGCCCGGCAGTCGCGGTTTCGGTTCAGCGGTTCGTTCGGATAGCCCGCCATGCGCTCTAGCGCGGCTGAGCACTGTATGGGACAGGAGGGGTAAAGAAGGTGAAGGCAATTATTCTGGCGGGTGGGCTCGGTACGCGGATCAGCGAGGAGTCGCATCTGAAGCCTAAACCCATGATCGAGATCGGCGGAAAGCCAATTCTCTGGCACATCATGAAGCAGTACTCCGCCCACGGGATCCATGACTTCGTGATTTGCCTGGGCTACAAGGGCTACGCCATCAAGGACTTCTTCGCCAACTACTTCCTGCACACCTCGGACGTCACGTTCGACATGCGCGCCAATCGCATGGACGTGCACGAGAACTACAGCGAGCCGTGGCGCGTGACGCTGGTCGACACCGGGGAAGACACCCTGACCGGTGGCCGTCTCAAGCGCGTACGCAAATACGTCGAAAACGATGAGGCCTTCTGCTTCACCTATGGCGACGGCGTGTCCGACCTGAACATCGGTGCGCTGGTGGATTTTCACCGGCAGCACGGCAAGCTCGCGACCGTCACCGCCGTGCAGCCGCCAGGCCGCTACGGCGCGCTGAACTGCTCGGGCGACACCGTCAACGGCTTCACTGAGAAGCCCCGAGGCGATGGCGGCTGGATCAGCGGCGGTTTCTTCGTTCTTTCACCCAAGGTGATCTCTTACATCGACCACGACCTGACCCCTTGGGAAACCGAGCCGCTGATGCAGCTCGCCAACGAAGGGCAGCTCAAGGCCTTTGAACACCAGGGCTTCTGGCACCCGATGGACACCCTGCGCGACAAGACTCACCTTGAAGACCTGTGGCAGCGCGGGGAGGCTCCATGGAAAAGCTGGGCGTGAACCCAGGTTTCTGGCAGGGCAAGCGTGTTCTGCTGACCGGGCATACCGGCTTCAAGGGCAGCTGGCTGGCGCTGTGGCTCAAGCGCATGGGCGCCGAGGTGACCGGCTTCGCGCTAGACCCGGGCACCCGCCCAAGCCTGTTCGAGCTGGCCCGTGTCGATCAATGCCTGAACGATCAGCGCGGTGACTTGCGTGATCTGGGCGCCTTGCTGACGCTGATGGCCGAAACCCGGCCCGAGATCGTTCTGCATCTGGCGGCGCAACCGCTGGTGCGCGAAGGCTATCGGGATCCGCTGGGCACCTATTCCAGCAACGTGATGGGCACGCTGAACCTGCTCGAGGCGATCCGTCAGGTGGGTGGCGTTCGGGCCTGCGTGCTCGTGACCACCGACAAGGTGTACGCCAATCAGGAATGGTTGTGGCCGTACCGGGAAAACGAGCCGCTGGGCGGGCACGATCCGTACAGCAGCAGCAAGGCCTGCTGCGAGTTGCTGGCGCAGTCTTACGCGGCTTCGTTTTTCCCTGCGCTGCGCTATGCCGAACACGGCCTGGCGCTGGCGACCGCGCGTGCGGGCAACGTGCTCGGCGGCGGCGATTTTGCTCCTGAACGATTGATTCCCGACGTCCTCAGGGCCTGGTCGGCCAATGAGCCGGTGACGTTGCGCTACCCGCAGGCGGTTCGCCCGTGGCAGCACGCGCTCGAGCCGCTGGCAGGTTATCTGCTGCTGGCCGAAAAGCTCTACACCCACGGTCCCGATTACGACGGTGCCTGGAACTTCGGCCCCGGCGACAACGACATGTGCAGCGTCGGCGACGTGGTGGCGACGCTGGCCAGACACTGGCCTCAGGCGCCGGGTCTGCGCGTCGAAACCAGCGACATGCACGAGGCCGGTCTGTTGCGTCTGGACAGCGCCCGCGCGCGTCAGCGTCTGCACTGGCAACCGCGCTGGTCGCTGGAGCAGTGCCTCACGCACACCGTCGACTGGCATCTGGCCTGGAAACGTGGCGCCGATATGCAGGATTTCACCCAGGGCCAACTGGCCTTGTACACGGAGGCGGTGTGAGCGAATTGCAGTTGCAGGCGTTGCCGCTGGCCGGCCTCTTCAGCCTTCGCCACCGTCGTCATGCCGACGCGCGCGGGCAGTTCAGCCGATTGTTCTGCGAAGGCAGCCTGAGCGCGTTTGGCCAACCGTTACATATTCGTCAGATCAACCATTCCTGCACCGCCGAACGCGGCAGTGTGCGGGGCCTGCACTACCAGACCGCCGCACAGCCGGAAGCCAAGCTGATCACCTGTCTGCGCGGTTCGGTGTGGGACGTGGCGGTGGACCTGAACCCGGACTCGGCAACCTTCTTGCATTGGCACGCCGAGCATCTGGTGGCCGGCGACGGCCGCAGCCTGTTGATACCGGCCGGCTTTGCCCATGGTTTCCAGGCGCTCAGCGATGACGCCGAATTGCTGTACCTGCACAGCGCCGACTATGCGCCCGAGCATGAAGCGGGGCTGTCGGTACAGGATCCGCGGCTCGACATCGCCTGGCCCTTGCCTGTCAAGAATCTGTCGGTCCGCGACGCCTCACATCCGTTGCTGACCCCATCCTTTGCCGGAGTGCGTTTATGAATTGCCGTGGCTGTGGCGCTCAACTGAAATTGCCACTGATCGACCTGGGCACGTCTCCGCCCTCCAATGCCTATCTGCGCGCCGAGCAACTGACTCAGGCCGAGCAGTGGGTGCCGTTGAAAGTGGATGTGTGCGAATCGTGCTGGCTGGTGCAGACCAATGATTACACCAGCGCCGACAGCCTGTTCGACGCCGACTATGCGTATTTCAGCTCCTATTCCAGCTCGTGGCTGAGCCATGCCGAGCGGTACGTGGGGCAGATGGTCGAGCGCTTCGGCCTGGATCAGAACAGCCGCGTGGTGGAAATCGCCGCCAACGACGGTTACCTGCTGCAGTACGTCAAAGGGCGCGGCATTGCCTGCCTCGGTGTCGAGCCGACTCACAGCACCGCGCAAGCCGCCCGAGCCAAGGGCGTGGAGATCCGCGAGGTGTTTTTCGGCCGCGACACCGCAGCGGCGTTGCGCGACGAGGGCTGGTCAGCCGACCTGATGGCCGCCAACAACGTGCTGGCCCACGTCCCGGACATCAATGACTTTCTCGGTGGCTTCGCGACCCTGCTCAAGCCGACCGGCGTGGCCACCTTCGAATTCCCGCACCTGCTGGCACTGATGGCCGGCAATCAGTTCGACACGCTTTACCACGAGCATTACTCGTACCTGTCGCTGACCGCCGTCAACACGCTGTGCGAGCGCAACGGCTTGCACGTCTTCGACGTCAGCGAGTTGCCCACGCACGGCGGCTCGCTGCGGGTCTTCGTGCAGCGCCAGGACGGTGTTCAGACCCGCACGCCTGCCGTGGCGCAGATGCTCGACAAGGAACTCGGCGCAGGGGTGAAGACCCGCGCGTTTTACACCACGCTGGCGCCTGCCGCCGAGCGCATCAAATTTCAGCTGCTCGACTTTCTGCTCAGGGCCAAAGCCGATGGCAAGCGTGTCGTCGGTTACGGCGCCGCCGCCAAAGGCAACACGCTGCTCAACTATGCCGGCGTCAAATCCGACCTCATCGCCTGGGTCGCCGATGCCAATCCGCACAAGCAGGGCAAGTTCCTGCCAGGCAGCCGCATTCCGGTGGTATCGCCGGAGCAACTGGTGGCAGAGAAACCGGATTACGTGCTGGTGTTGCCCTGGAACCTGCTCAAGGAAGTCAGTGAGCAATTGGCACCGGTGCGGGCGTGGGGCGGACGGTTTGTGATCGCCGTGCCTGAGTTGATCGTATTGTGACGGGCAAGACCCTTCTGCTGACCGGGGCCACGGGCTTCGTGGGCCGGCATCTGGCGAGTGCGTTACTGGATCGCGGTTTTACGGTGCGTGCCGTTACCCGCTCGCTCGATGCGGCGCGTGGGTTGCCTTGGTTTGCGCAGGCGCAATGGGTCGAGGCCGATATTCACGACGCCGAACTGGACATCGCTGCGCTGATTGACGGCGTCAGCGCCATGGCGCATCTGGCGTGGCCGGGTTTGCCGAACTACGACGGGTTGTTCCATTTCGAACGCAACCTGCCAGCGGACTACGCGTTTATTCGTCGCGTGGTCGAGGCGGGCGTCGGTCAGGTTCTGGTCACCGGAACCTGTTTCGAATACGGCCTGCAAAGCGGTCCCCTGAGCGAAACCAGCGTTGCGCTGCCGGCCAATCCCTATGGCTTGGCAAAGCATTCGCTGCGCCTTTTTCTTGAGTCGTTGGCGCAAAAGCACCCGTTCACGCTGCAGTGGGCGCGGCTGTTTTATCTCTATGGCGAAGGGCAGAACCCCAAGAGCCTTCTGGCGAGCCTTGAGCGGGCGATCGACCAGGGCGCGACCGCCTTCGACATGTCCGCTGGCGAGCAACTGCGCGATTACTTGCCCATTGAAACCGCTGCCAGTCACCTGGCCACGGTCCTGCAACACCCTGAATTCCACGGCGTGGTGAATATCTGCAGCGGTCAGCCGGTTTCAGTGCGCAGTCTGGTCGAGCAGCGCCTCAAGGCGCGTCAGTCGTCCATGACGCTGAATCTGGGCGTCTATGGTTATTCGGCCCACGAGCCTCTGGCGTTCTGGGGCGTCTGTGAACGTTTGCAACAGTTACTGGGAGCACATCATGTCGCATGAGCTGTATCGCGCAACCGATCTGCCGGTCTTGCAGAACCGTACGTTTGCCGATGCCGCCAGTGCACGGGCATCGGCCAGTGCCGATGTGGTGCTGGTGCAGGATCTGCGCACAGGGCTGATCCACAACCAGGCGTTCGACCCGGACAAACTGGTGTACGACAGCAACTATCAGAACGAGCAGGCGCACTCGGCCTTGTTCAAGCAGCATCTTGAGGATGTCGAAGGGGTGATTGCCCGGCATTTCGGCGGGTTGAGCCTGATCGAAGTGGGTTGCGGCAAGGGGTATTTCCTGGAGCTTCTGCGTGGCAAAGGCTACCCGATCATCGGCATCGATCCCGCTTACGAAGGCAGCAATGCCGACGTGGTCAAGCAGCCGTTCACCGCTGACCTCGGCCTGTCAGCCGATGCGGTGGTGCTGCGCCATGTGCTGGAGCACATCCCGCAGCCGCTGGCATTCCTGCAGGAAATCGCCAAGGCCAATCAGGGCGGGCAGATTTACATCGAAGTGCCGTGTTTCGACTGGATTCTCGAACATCAGGCCTGGTTCGACGTGTTCTACGAGCACGTGAATTACTTCCGCCTCGAGGATCTGCGCGGCCTGTTCGGCACTGTCCATGAAGCGGGTCATCTGTTCGGCGGCCAGTACCTTTATCTGGTGGCGGACCTTGCCACGTTGCGTGAGCCGCCTGCCGGCTGGAGCCAGGCCAGTCTGCCTGCGGGATTCACCGCCAGCATCGATCGCGCGGTTCAGATCATCCGCACGGCACCCGAGCAGGGCGCGGCCATCTGGGGCGCATCGTCCAAAGGCGTGATCTATTCGCTGTTCCTCCAGCGCGTGGGCGTTGCGGTGGACCACGTCATCGACATCAACCCGGATAAACAGGGCCGCTTCCTGCCGCTCAGCGGTCTGCGCGTGTCCTCGCCGCAAGAGGCAATGGACAGCCTGCCCGAAGGGGCAAACCTGTTCGTGATGAATTCCAATTATCTCGAAGAAATCAAACGGATGACTTCCGGCCGCTACGTCTACCACGCCGTGGACCGCGCTGAGTTCGTCTTGAACGAGGCCTGACAGCATGGCCGACATCCACCCGGTACATCACATCAATTGCGCAGTTTCGGTTGCAGGGAATAAGTAATGAAAGGTCAGAACACTCTTGATGTTGCAGCCCGCTTCGGCGAGTTATTGACAGTCGTTGTGATTACACACAACCGGCCAGCCTTCCTGCGCCGTGCGCTGCGCTACTACAGCACGCTGCCGTGCCGCGTGCTGGTGCTGGACTCGTCGACCGAGAAACTGGTTGCCGAAGACTATCCCCGCGTCGACTACCTGCACCTGCCCCAGTTTGCGTATTGGGGCATCCAGGCCAAGCTCGACCACGGCATCAAGCAGGTCACGACGCCTTACATGGTGTTCGCGTCCGACGATGACTTCACCGTTCATCAAGCCCTGTTCGACAGCGTGGCATTCCTTGAAGCCAACGCCGATTACAGCCTGTGCCACGGCTATTGCCTGATGTATGCGGCCCATGCCAACAGCGTCAATTACCTGCGTCGCGACAAGAAAGTCCGCGAGGATTACGACGATGAACTCGCCCAGGACCGCATTCTCGGTTACCTCAGCGAGTACATCCCGCCGTTCTATGCCGTGATCCGCACAGCACTGATGCGCGACTGGTACGAGCTGCTGCCTGAGAAGACTCCGTTCGAATGGATGGAAGTCGGCCATGCCTACTACATGCTGGCGAACGGCAAGGCGCGCATTCTGCCGATTCCCTATGTCGTGCGTGAAATCACGCTCGGCTACTCGGATCACAACACCGAGGTCTACACCAAGATCACCCGTGAAGACCCGGCAACAGTGGCCGAGCGCGACGCGTTCGCGGAGTTTCTCGCCGGCTTGCCTACCGGTATCACTGGCCTGGATCGTCAGCAGACCAAGCAGCTGGCCCTGAACAGTTTCGAGACGCTGTCCGCCAGTCTGCGCAATGCCGTCGGGCTGACCGCCGAGCACATCTTCAACTCGACCTGGACGGACACCGAGAACGGCCCGACGCGCGTCTTCGGCCCGCGCCAGTACGTCGAGATGCCGTTCTACAACCAGACGTTCTTCGATCAACTGACCGAATACGAATTCCTGATCCACGCCATGCCGGCCGGTCGTTTGCAGCTCGAGGAGCTCGAAGGCGTGTGGGTGCGTCAGGAAGCGTTGCTGCAGACCCACGGAAACGATGTGCCCGAAACGGTCTTGAACCGCCTGTGGGCCGCGATGGACCTGAATCCGTTCAACCGCCGTGTGGTCAACCGGCTGGCGCAGCTGTTGACTCAGCAAGGCGACGAGCACGCGCCCGCCATGGCTGCCTGGGCCGACAAGCTGGCCGCCGCGCCTCACTACGACAGCCGCGCGCGTCTGGATGCCATGGCGTCCGGCAAGATCCTCAACTGGCTGCCGACGCGCAGTCCTGATGCCGCTCAGGTTCCGGCGATCGCCGATTACCTGGCGGCCAAGGCCGGCGGACCTCAGTTCGGCCTGTTGCTGCTGGATCTCGACAGCGACATGGACAAGCTGCAAGTGACCCTCGACAGCCTGGTCGAAGGCCACAGCAAGGCCTTCCGTATCGTGGTGTTCACCACCGGCGAGCTGCCGACGTCCACCACGCTGAACAACACGTTGCACTTCATCAAGGTCACCACCGGCAACTACGTCGACAAGATCAATCAGGCAGCGCGCCAGATGAACTGCGACTGGCTGATGCTGGCCCAGGTCGGCGATGTGTTCACCCCGGCCGGATTGCTGCGCGCGAGCCTGGAGTTGCTGAATGCCGAAGGCGTGCGCGCGGTCTGCGCCGATGAAATCCAGCGTCTGGAAAATGGCTCGCTGGTGCATGCATTCCGTCCGGGCATCAACCTGGATCTGCTGCAGAGCGTGCCGACGCTGATGTCTCGCCACTGGCTGATCCGCCGCGAGGTGTTTGTCGAAGCCGGCGGTTATTCTGCCGATTACAAAGACGCGCTGGAATTCGACCTGCTGCTCAAGATCATTGAGCAGGGTGGCCTGGCGGGCCTTGCGCACCTGGACGAGCCGTTGCTCATCAGTGACGCGCCCAAGCTTGAAGAAAACGCCCATGAGCGCATGACCCTGATCCGCCACCTGAGTACCCGCGGATACAAGGCACTGGTGACCTCCGGTCAGCCGGGTACGCTGCAGGTCGATTACCGTCACGCCGAGCGCCCGCTGGTGTCGATCATCGTGCACGGCTCTGCCGACCTCGCGTCGTTGCAACGTTGCGTGACGAGCATCTTCCAGCGCACCCGTTACAGCGGGTATGAAGTGCTGGTTTCCGTCGATCAGCGCACTTCGGCGCCGGCCCTTGAATGGCTGGCCGCGCAGGAAAAAACCTCCAGTCGCGTGCGCGTCGTCCGCAGCACGGACGACCGCGTCGGTTCCGCGCGGCTGAACGAAGTCGTGGCGCAGGCCAAGGGCGAATTCCTGGTGTTGCTGGCCGCCGATGCCGAGATCGTCAACCCGAACTGGCTGGGCACGCTGCTCAATAAAGGCCTGCGTCCGGAAGTCGGCGTGGTCGGCGCCAAGCTCATCGACATCTACGGCAACATCACTCAAGCGGGCCTGATCCTGGGCTTGAACGGCGGCGTGCATTCCCCCTTCGTCGGCGAGGACAAAAACGCGGTCGGTTATATGCAGCGTCTGGTCGTCGAGCAGAATTTCAGCGCCGTGTCCGGCGTGTGCCTGATGGTTCGCAAAGAACTGTTCGATGCTGCCGGTGGTCTCGATACAGAGCAGTTCAACGATGCCTACGCTGATGTCGACCTGTGCCTGAAACTCGGCCAGGCCGGGTATCTGACCGTGTGGACGCCGCAAGTGCAGATCATTCATCCGGGCACGCTGCCTGAGGCGCCCGAAGCGCTTGACGCCCTGAAAGGCAAATGGGCCGGCACGTTCGCTCAGGACCTGGCCTACAACAAGAACCTGTCCCTGACCGGCAAAGGGTTCAGCCTTGGCGATGCCAGCAGCGTAAGCTGGGAGCCGTTGCTCGCTTAAGGCGACACAGGAAGGACGCAGTCATGTTCAACGGTAAATCAGTGTTCATCTCAGGCGCGACCGGCTCGTTCGGTCGCCAGTTCATCCGCACGCTGCTGGCGCGTTATCAGCCCCGGCGCGTGGTGGTGTTCTCCCGCGATGAGCTCAAGCAGTACGAGATGCAGCAGGAATTCAACGCGCCGTGCATGCGTTATTTTCTGGGTGATGTGCGTGATGCCGAGCGTCTTCAGCAAGGCATGCGCGGCATCGATTACGTGGTGCATGCGGCGGCGCTCAAGCATGTGCCTGCGGCGGAGTACAACCCCACCGAGTTCATCCGCACCAACGTCAATGGCGCCGAGAACATCATCGCGGCGGCCATTGCCAACGGCGTGAAGAAAGTGATCGCGCTGTCCACAGACAAGGCGGCCAGCCCGATCAACCTGTACGGCGCCACCAAGCTGCTGTCCGACAAACTGTTCGTCGCCGCCAACAACATCGGCGGCGAAGAGCAGACGCGTTTCGCCGTGGTGCGCTACGGCAACGTCGCTGGATCGCGGGGCTCCATCGTGCCGTTCTTCAACAAACTGATCGCGGGCGGCGCTCACGAGTTGCCGATCACCGATCCGCGCATGACCCGGTTCTGGATCACCCTGGATCACGGCGTCGATTTCGTGATGCAGAGCTTCGAGCGCATGCACGGCGGCGAAGTGTTCGTACCGAAGATTCCATCGGTGCGCATCGTCGATCTGGCCCAGGCCATGGCCGCCGATCTGCCGCACAAAATCGTCGGCATCCGGCCCGGCGAAAAGCTGCACGAGCTGATGGTGCCACAGGACGATGCGCGCATGACGCTGGAGTTCGGCGATCACTACACCATCGTGCCGTCGATCCGTTTCAACAACGTGGACACCGATTTCGCCACCGATGCCACCGGCGAAAAAGGCCAGGCGGTGAGTGATGACTTCGAGTATCGCTCGGACACCAACCCCGAGTTTCTCTCGGTCCGCCAGATCGGCGAGCTGCACGCCGACGTCAAGCCATGATTCCGTATGGCAAGCAGAGCCTTGATCAGGCGGACATCGATGCCGTGGTCGAGGTGCTCAAGTCCGACTGGCTGACTCAGGGGCCGACCATCGAACGTTTCGAAGCGGCGATGGCGCAGCGCTGTGAAGCGGGCTATGGCGTTGCGGTGTGCAACGCAACGGCGGCGCTGCACATTGCCTGTCTGGCAGCGGGGCTGGGGCAGGGCGACCGACTCTGGACCAGCCCTAACACCTTTCTTGCATCAGCCAACTGCGGGCGTTACTGCGGGGCCGCTGTCGATTTCATCGACATCGATCCGCTCACCTGGAACATCGACGTGGACGCGCTGGCGCTCAAGCTTGAGGCCGCCGAACGTGATGCAACGCTGCCCAACGTGCTGGTCGCGGTGGCGTTCTCCGGACAGAGCTGCGACATGCGCCGGATCGCGGCGCTGTCGCGTCGTTACGGTTTCGTGGTCATCGAAGACGCCTCCCACGCAGTCGGCGCGCGGTACGCAGGACGACCGGTGGGCTGTGGTGAGTTCGCTGACATGACGGTGTTCAGCTTCCACCCGGTGAAAATCGTCACCACTGGCGAGGGCGGGCTGGTGCTGACCAATCGCGCCGAGCTGGCCGAGCGTTTACAGCGCCTGCGCAGCCACGGCATGACCCGCGATCCGGCGCACATGGACCAACCGAGCCACGGCCCCTGGTACTACCAGCAGATCGAGCTGGGTTTCAATTACCGCATCACCGACATGCAGGCGGCGCTCGGTCTGTCGCAACTGAACAAGCTCGACGGATTTCTCGCCCGACGTCGCCAGCTTGCCGAGCGCTATCAGACGCGACTGGCGGGCCTTGCCTTGCAACTGCCGACGTCCGAGCCCGACGCCGAGTCGGCATGGCACCTGTATGTGGTGCGTCTGCAGACTGCGCGCCTGCGCCTGAGTCACCGCGAAGTGTTCGAGGGCTTGCGCGAGGCGGGCGTCGGGGTCAACCTTCACTACATCCCGGTGCATCTGCAGCCGTATTATCGCGACCTTGGATTTCGCCCCGGCGATTTTCCGCAGGCCGAGGCCTATTACCACGAGGCCATCAGCCTTCCGCTGTTTCCGGCGATGACTGACGAACAACACGATTTTGTGATCGACCAGCTCAAGCGACTGTTGGTCGAATCTGACTGAATGGAATGCGCATGCGCGAGCTGACCGAACACGAGCGACTCTGGCAGGGAAAGAAAGTCGGGAGCGCCCTGGCGGTCATTCCCGCGCGTGGCGGCAGCCAGCGCATTCCCGGCAAGAACATCAAACCCTTCAACGGCGAACCGATGATCGCGCGGTCCATCCGCGTGGCGTTGAACAGCGGCCTGTTCGATCAGGTCATCGTCAGCACTGACGACGAGCGCATCGGCGAGGTCGCCCGTGCTTACGGTGCCGACGTGCCGTTCATGCGCCCGGCCGAACTCGCCGATGCCCACACCGGCACCGTCGCCGTCATCCAGCACGCCATTGGCGCGGTGCAGCAGCGCTTCGATTACACCTGCTGCCTCTACGCGACAGCGCCGTTGCTGCAAGCGCGTTTTTTGCGTCAGGGGCTGGACGCGTTGCACGGCGCGCCGGACAAGTCCTTCGCGTTTGCGGTGTCCAGCTTCGGCTTCCCGGTGCAGCGCGCGTTGACCATCAACGAGCAGGGCAGCCTGCAGGCTTTGTACCCGGAGTTTCGCAACGTGCGCTCGCAGGATTTGCCCGCCGCTTACCAGGATGCGGCGCAGTTCTACTGGGGGCGCAGCGAGGCCTGGTTGCGTGGCGACGCGGTTTACTCGGACCTGAGCCTGCCGGTGATCCTGCCCCGGCATCTGGTGCAGGACATCGATGAGCCGCAGGACTGGCTGCGCGCCGAATACCTTTATGCAGCCCTCAAGGCTGGCGGAGAACTGGACTGATGCGTGTACTGATCCGCGCCGACGCCTCGATGACCATCGGCAGCGGCCATGTCGCCCGCTGCGTGACCCTGGCCAACGTGCTGCGTCGCGACGGCGCCGATGTGCGCTTCGCCTGTCGACAGTTGCCGGGGCATCTGCTTCAGCGGCTGGCCGAGCAGTCGTTCATCACCTATCCGCTGCCTGAACGCTATGAACAGGAGTCGCAAGGCGCAACCATCGAGTCTTTCCTGCCCTGGCAGGAGGATATCGACGCTCTCGCGGCGCAAGTGGGTGACGAGGCGAAATTCGACTGGCTGATCGTCGATCATTACGGTCTGGACGCGCGCTGGGAAGATGCCGCACGGCCCTTCGCCAGACGGCTGATGGCGATCGACGATCTGGCCAACCGACCCCACGCGGTCGATGTACTGCTGGACCAGAACTACACCGCTCAGGCGCTGGACACGCCTTACGCCCGATGGATTGACGCGCGATGCCAGACCTTTCTCGGCCCGCGTTTCGCCCTGATGCGCGATGAGTTTCAGTGCGAGCCCATCCCGATCAGGCCGAAGGTTGAGCGGGTGTTGGTGAACTTCGGTGGTTTCGATGCGGCGGGGCAGGTCTATGCCACGATGCTGGCGCTGCAGGGATTTGCCGATTTGCAGGTGGATTTCGTCGCCGGCCTGCACAACCCGCACTGGCAGACAATGAGTGCTCGGGTGGACGCGCATCCGGGCTGGCGCTTGTACACCCAGGTCAGCGACTTTTTTTCGCTGATGCAGCAGGCCGATCTGTTCATTGGCGCAGGCGGCGGGACCACTTGGGAGCGAGCGGCGCTGGGTTTGCCGACCCTTTGCATTTCCGTGGCCAATAATCAGCAGCTCAATGCGCAACTGCTCGCCGATGCAGGCGTGCACCTGTATCTGGGCCCTCACCAGGACCTGGCGCCGCAGCGGCTGACCTCGGCCGTGGCGAATTTGCGCGATGATCCTGCGCTGCGTCAGGCGTACGCCGACCGTTGCCGCGCGCTGGTGGACGGTCGCGGGGCCAGACGCATCGCTGATGCGTTGGCCGCAGCTGCCGATAACTGACGGACAGGGCAGGGCGCGCGGCGCACTGCCCGACATATTCTTCTGACCGGCGTGCTGCCGGTCGAGCGTCATTGCACGAGTGAGCGACGATGAGTCAATTCAAGATTGGATCGCGGACGGTCGGTCCCGATGCCCCGCCTTTCATCATTGCCGAGATGAGCGGCAACCATAACCAGTCGCTTGAGCAGGCGCTGCGCATCGTCGAAGCGGCGGCCAAGGCGGGCGCCCACGCGCTGAAGCTGCAGACCTACACTGCCGACACGATGACGCTGGACATCGCCGAAGGCGAGTTCTTCATCAAGGACCCGAACAGCCTGTGGGTGGGCACGTCGCTGTACGCGTTATATGAGCAGGCGCACACGCCATGGGAATGGCACGCACCGATTTTCGCCCGTGCCCGCGAGCTGGGCCTGCTGGCGTTTTCCACGCCGTTCGACGAGACCGCCGTGGACTTCCTGGAAAGCCTCGATGTGCCGGCCTACAAGATCGCCAGCTTCGAAAACACCGACATCCCGCTGATCCGCAAAGTGGCGGCGACCGGCAAGCCGATGATCATTTCCACCGGCATGGCCAGCGTCGCCGAGCTCGATGAGAGCGTGCGCGCCGCGCGGCAAGCGGGCTGCAAGGATCTGGTCCTGCTCAAGTGCACCAGCACGTATCCGGCCACGCCGATCAACAGCCATATCCGCACGATCCCGCATCTGGCCGGGCTGTTCGGCTGCCAGGTCGGGCTGTCCGATCACACCATGGGCGTCGGCGTCTCCGTGGCCGCGGTGGCGATGGGCGCGACGGTCATCGAAAAGCACTTCACCCTCGATCGGGCCGAAGGCGGCGTGGACGCCAGTTTCTCGCTGGAACCTGCGGAAATGGCCAGCCTGGTCACTGAAACCGAACGTGCCTGGCAAGGCCTGGGTCACGTGCAGTACGGCGCCACCCAGGCAGAACAGAAGTCGCTGCAATACCGTCGTTCGCTCTACGTGGTGCGCGACATCGCCGAAGGCGAAGCCTTCAGCAAGGACAATGTGCGCGCCATCCGGCCGGGGCTGGGGCTTGCGCCCAAACACATCGATGCCGTACTCGGTCGCAAGGCCCGGCACGCGTTGCTGCGCGGCACGGCACTGAGCTGGGATGCGATCGGCTGACGCGCAATGGGCCTGCGCGTAGGGCAATGCGCTTGCGCCACAATCGCGTGACATCTTCATGTCAATTGCCTGTCTGAAGTCCAATCCGCCCTTGCACAGCACTCATCGGTCAGCTAAAAGCTTGTAAAACTTTTGGTGACCTATGAGTCATAACGGGCATCTTCACTGTATCGTGCTTGCAGGCAGTGAAGGCATCAGGCTGATTCCAGAGACTTTCTGGGCGCGCCATCGCTTTCCCGTTGCCTTTTTTTCAGGCCTCAAGCCCCAGATTTTCAATGCCCCGCCTCTGGGCGCCGGGTGATGTTCAGCAGTTTTTTATTGGGAAGCCATGATGATTGGCATTAAAAGCATAGCGAGTTACGTGCCTGCAGCCGGCGTCGACAATTACGCGCAGGGTGCCAAATTCGGGAAGGATGAAGAGTTCATCCTGGGCAAGATCGGTTCTGCTTTTCTGCCACGCAAGGATGACGCTCAGGAAACTTCGGATCTGTGCGTCGAAGCCGCGAACCAGCTGTTCGCCAACAACCCCGGCCTGTCCCGCGACGCCATCGACGTGCTGATCGTCGTCACCCAGAACGGCGACGAGGAAGGGCTGCCGCACACCGCCGCCATCGTTCAGCACAAGCTGGGTCTGACCACCCGCGTGGCCGCGTTCGATATCTCGCTGGGCTGCTCCGGTTACGTCTACGGCATCTATGCGATCAAGGGCTTCATGGAAGCCGCCGGTCTGAAAAACGGCCTGCTGATCACTGCCGACCCCTATTCGAAGATCGTCGACCCTGAAGACCGCAACACCACCATGCTCTTTGGCGACGCCGCCACGGCGACCTGGCTGGGCGAAGACGCGCCGTGGCAGCTGGGCAAATCCATGTTTGGCACCGACGGCTCGGGTGCGGAATTCCTCAAGACGACCGATGGCGCGTTCTTCATGAACGGTCGCCAGGTGTTCAACTTCGCGCTGGTCAAGGTGCCGGCGCATCTGAACGAGCTGCTCAGTGATTCAGGGCTGAAATCGAGCGACATCGATGCCTTCTGCATCCACCAGGGCAGCGCCGCCATCGTCGACGCCGTCGCGCGTCGCTTCGAGGACGGCAAGGCGCCCGAGAAATTCGTCAAGGACATGCTGGAGACCGGCAATACCGTGTCGTCGAGCATTCCGCTACTGCTCGAAAAGCACGTGCTCAACTCCAGCTGGAAGCGCATCGCGGTCAGTGGTTTCGGCGTCGGGTTGTCATGGGGATCGGCGATCCTTTATCGTCCGTGAACTGAGTCATCCCGAGCGGCGACCTGACCGGCAGGTCGCCGTTTCGTGTCATGCCCGATCATTGAATGGACGTCTTTGATGAGCGACATTTTCCAGCGCAACTGTGCTGTCCTGATGCAGCGTTGGCCGCATGTCATGCAGCGTCTGCTTGCCGAAGAGAGGCTGACGCTCTCCGTCGAGCTGCTCGAGGGGCCCAGTCCGACCCTGAGTGTTGGCGGCATCCAGCTCACCAGCCGACACGACCGCATCAAGGAAGCGCAGCAACAGGCGGCAAGCCTGCCGGCAGACTGCCCGCAGTTGCATGTCTACGGCACCGGTCTTGGGGATTTGCAGCGTGTGTTGCTGGCCTCCACAGCCGCCGATCAGGTGCACGTCCACATCCTCAACGGCGCCTTGTTCATGCTGGTGCTGCAGTCGCTGGAGCAGGACGACTGGCTCGACGACCCGCGCATCAGCCTGCATTACGCGGCTGACCATCCTGAAATCCGGCTGCCTTTCTTCGCACTGCCTGCCGAGCTGGTACTCAGCGATGATGCCAATGCGCGCATCCGCGACCGCCTGGTGAGCGAGGTGCATGTCGGGTTCAACAATCAGCCTTTCGATCCCCGTCATCCGGAAAACCGGCGACTGCTGGAGCGGGGCAGGAAACTGCTGGAGTCCGACCCGGACGTTGCGGGCCTGTTCGGCACGCAACCCGGTCGGGACGCGTTCGTCATTGCGACAGGCCCCAGCCTGCAGCAGCACTTGCCGCGCCTGCGAGCGCTGAGTCAGATGCCGGAGCGGCCGCTGCTGATCTGCGTGGACACCGCGCTGGTCCCGCTGCGCAGGCAAGGCATCGCCCCGGACGTGGTGGTCAGCATCGATCACAACATCACTTCGCGACACCTGCCGCCCGATGATTCGGCCCTCATGACGCTGGTGTATCTGCCGAGAATCGACGCCGAACTGCTCGCCGGTTGGCAAGGACCGCGTTACGTCGGATATTCGAGCAGTCCGCTGTACGCGGAGATCCGTCAGCAGGTGCCGCGCGCTCAGCTGTTCGTGGCCGGGAGCGTGATCCATCCGGCCATCGATCTGGCCGTGAAGATGGGCGCCGCGCGGATCACCTTGTTCGGGGCGGACTTTGCTTTCCCCGGCGACAAAACCCACACCGGCTGGGACGATGGCGACCTCGGCCCGCAGGTCGGGATATCCCGGCACTGGGTGCACGACGGGCGCGGCGAGAAGGTCAGGACCCAGCTCAACTTTCGCAGCTACCTGATCGAGCTCGAGCGCTATATCGTTCAGCACCCCGAGGTTCGTTTTTTCAACACCAGCCGTGACGGCGCACTGATCGTCGGCACTGAATTCGACCCGGACTGGACCGCGCCATGATTTCCGAAGCCCGCATCGTCAGCGATGCCCAGCAGTGCGCTTTGCTGTTCCGCTTGGGCCGTGACATCGAGGCGGCGCTCAAGACGGTCGAGCTCATCGAGGCCGCCATGCCCCTGATCGTCCAGCGCCCTTTACCAGCGCAGCAGGCGTGGGCGCAGGTGTTGAGCGCGATACTTGCCTGCCAGGAACGGCAAGACTGGATCGGCGTCGCGGACTGGCTGGAATATGAATGGGTGGCGCTCGTCGGTTCGGACCCTTCGGCGCACGCGCCTGGCGCGCCCTCCCAATGAGGACATTGCATGCGTAAACAACTCGACATTCCCGTGCTGGGTCGCGAAGGGCTGCTGGATTACACCTCGCGGCAAATCAGCAATCTGCTGCCGGACGGGCGTGATCTGCAGGTGCGCGCGGTGATTGATCAGTACCTGGACGAAGCGCTGGAGCGCCTGCAGGTGTGCATCAACGCCATCAGAGCGTGGACGCCCGATCAGTTCAGTTACCTGCATTCAACCCAGTACAGTCAGTACCTTTATTTCCTGTCGAACACGATCTGGCGCGACGCACGCGACACTGAAGTGCCGACCAAGCTGTTCTTGCTTAACAAGATGCTCAATGGGCTGGATCTCTTCTACGAGATCAACATGCCGGAGATTTTCCTGATCGGCCATACCACCGGGGTCGTGTTTGCCAAAGCGACTTACGGCAACTACCTGATGGTCCATCAGAACTGCACCGTCGGGAAGAACCACGGCATCGCCCCGGTTCTGGAAGAGGGCGTGTTGCTGTACCCCAACTCAGTGGTGATTGGTGGCTGCCACATCGGCAAGGAAGCCGTCATCGCCCAAGGCGTCAGCGTCATCAACCGTGACGTGTCCCCGGGATGCATCGTATTTGCCGAAGGGCGAGAGCTGGTCGAGAAGCCGGCGAAGCGGCGGATCATTGAGGACTTTTTTCGGCTTTGATATTTTTTTCAAACCGGTTGGTGGCTTGATCATCAATACCAGTATTGGTGCCACGCATTACTTTAATCAAAGAATATTCCTACGCTGAGTTTCATAGGCTCATTATTAAAGGTCCTTTCGGGACCTTTTTGCATTAAATAAATATTTTCTCCGCCGTTCATGAAGTTAGCCCGTTGTTTATCCGGCATTTGTCGTGGTGGCACACTTTCACTGTCCGGTTTTATTTAAAGCCCGGTGAGGGCTCGTCGATAAAGAAGTTGTAGGTTTTCCGGGAGAAATGGACTTCCCCGCTTTGCTGAAAGCCTGCCGTTTCTATCAACGAGGGAATTCAACATGGCTTTAACCGTACATACCAACAACGCATCGCTGTCTGTTCAGCGAAACCTGAACCGCTCTTCTGATGCCGTTAGCCTTTCCATGTCGCGCCTGTCTTCCGGGCTCAGAATCAACACCGCCAAGGATGATGCCGCGGGTTTGCAAGTCGCCAACCGGCTGACCATGCAGGTTCGAGGTTTGACGGTGGCGGCGCAGAACGCCAACGACGGTATTTCCATCGCCCAGACTGCCGAGGGCGCGATGAAGCAGATGACCGATATCCTCTTCCGGATGCGCGATTTGGGGATACAGGCGAAAAACGGGAATTACGATGATAAATCGCGCAGTGCGATGAACAAAGAATTCCAGGAGATGACTGAAGAACTGACGCGTATTTCCAAAGACACCAAGTTTGGCAGTGGGCTCAGACTATTGGATGGTTCCGCCGGATCGCTCACTTTTCATGTCGGTGCCAACACCGGACCGAGTGAGGAAATCAATATCAGCCTCGACCGGGACATGTCAGCTCAAGCGCTGATGAGACCCACGACCGCCATCGCGGCGGAGCAGGCGGTACCTGGAAAGACGACAGGTTCCAAGGGTGTGAAAGCCGGTGAATATGTTCCGTTGTCCATTGATGGCACCGGACATCGAAACACGTCCACATCATTTACGGCCGATGCTGCGCTCACTGCCGATGTAACGGCCAAAGAGACTGATCTGACAGCGGCCGAGAGCGCACTGGCAGCACTGCCGGCCGGTTCATTGCAAGTTGACATTGATAAGGCGAATCAGGAGGTGGCTGATAAAAGCCAGGCGTTGGCAGTGGCAAAAGCTGCCGTAGATCTGGACCTCAAGGCACAGCACGCGCTTAACGACAAGGCCAAGGCCGACAATATCGATTTCGTGATCAACATTGTCACCCACGCCATCACCCAGATCGACGATGCGACCGCCGAACTGGGCGCCAAGCAAAATCGTCTGGCCGCCACCATCGCGAACATCAGCAACGTCGTGCAGAACGTATCGGTCTCCCGCGGCCGCATACTGGATGTCGATTTCGCTGCCGAGACGGCGGAAATGACCAAACAACAAACCCTCCAACAAGCCTCGACCGCCATCCTGGCACAGGCCAATCAGCTGCCGGCGGCGGTGCTCAAGCTGCTGCAGTAAGGCCTCAGCGCTAATCGGAGTCATGCATGAAAGGGGCGCGCCCACAGGCGCGTCCTGCCAAAAACCGTTGGAAATAAAGGGTTTAGCGTCTGGATTAAAGCTTGGACAGGTCGGGCCGAAACGCTGTGTAACCCCCGTCAAAAGCAGGGGTGGCGCTCTGGTGGCAAAAAATTTTCAAAAAGGCCTCAAGCTCCTTGCAACCACGACGATAAACATTACGAAGGTTCTCTAGGCCACACCCGGCGGTTGCCAGGGCCGGAAAGCCGCAGCACCCAACCAACGAGGAATTCATCATGTCTTTAAGCGTAAACACTAACGTTGCCTCCCTGGCTGTTCAGAAGAACCTGGGCCGCTCCTCCGATGCTCTGGCAACCTCGATGACCCGTCTGTCTTCCGGCCTGAAAATCAACAGCGCCAAAGACGACGCCGCTGGCCTGCAGATCGCTACCCGCGAAACTTCGCAAATCCGTGGTCAGACTGTAGCAATCAAGAACGCCAACGACGGTATCTCGATGGCTCAGACCGCTGAAGGCGCTCTGCAAGAGTCCACCAACATTCTGCAACGTATGCGTGAACTGGCTGTTCAGTCGCGAAACGACACCAACGGTTCTGCTGACCGTACCGCTCTGAACGCTGAATTCGCTCAGATGTCGGACGAACTGACCCGTATCGCCAAATCCACCAACCTGAACGGCAAGAACCTGCTGGACGGTTCGGCTGGCACCATGACTCTGCAGGTAGGTTCGGACGTAGGTTCGGCTAACCAGATCAGCCTGACCCTGAGCAAGAACTTCGACGCAGCGACCCTGTCGGTTGCCAGCGGTTCGGTTTCGATCTCCGGCACCAGCGCCACTGCTTCGACCAACATCGACAACGCTATCACCGCGATCGACAAAGCACTGGCTACCATCAACTCCACTCGTGCTGACCTGGGTGCTTCGCAAAACCGTCTGACCAGCACCATCTCCAACCTGCAGAACGTCAACGAAAACGCCACCGCTGCACTGGGCCGTATTCAGGACACCGACTTCGCAGCCGAGACCGCTAACCTGACCAAACAGCAAACTCTGCAACAAGCTTCTACCGCTGTTCTGGCCCAGGCTAACCAACTGCCTTCCGCTGTACTGAAACTGCTTCAGTAATATCGGAATGAGTTTTGGCGGGGGAGTGTGCTTGCGTACTCTCCCGCTTTTTTACTTTGAGAGGTGAGTGGACATGGATATTAGCGCAAAGCTGAACTTGTCTTACGCTGCTGTGCAACCGGTGCCTGTAGTCGCGGAAAAGCCGGCTGCCGTCCCTCAAGTCGTGACTGCCCCGGCTTCGGCCAGCAAGGCGGATACGGCGTCGAGTAAAGACTCAGGATCCGGAGATAACTCGCAGGCGTTGAAAACCGCCGTGCAGGAAATCGAAAAATTCGTTCAGTCGGTGCGACGTAATCTTGAATTCTCTATCGATGAGGCGTCGGGAAAAGTCGTCGTGAAGGTGATTGCCAGTGAAACGGGTGAGGTCGTACGCCAGTTGCCGTCCGCCGAGGCCCTGAAAATTGCCGACAGTCTGCAGAACGCACACAGCCTGTTGTTTGACGCAAAAGTTTAAATGGCATGAAACGTGAACGCGGTTATTTTGAGCTGTGAACAGTCAAAAGACCGACTCAAACTGAAAGGAGACTTACATGGCTAGTCCAATTACCCCTTCAACTGGCCTCGGGTCCGGCCTGGCGATTGGCGATATCGTCAGTGCCCTGGTCAACTCCGACAAATTGGCGAAGCAGACGCAGATCACCACCCAGACCAAACTGGTCACCACCAAGCTCTCGGGCATCGGCACGCTGCAATCGGCGTTGTCGGCGTTTCAGACATTGCTCAAGCCGCCTTCAGGCACTACCAGCAAGCTTCAATTCGCAGGCTATGCCGCGACTTCTTCGGACGCCACCAAAGTCAGCGTGACCTCCGACAACAGCGCTGTTCCAGGCACCCACACGGTGACCGTGAACAAGCTGGCAACCAGTTCCAGTGTCGCCACCGCCGCATTCGCCGGCAGCGCCACGACCAGTGCTATTCCGACTGGTGGTTCCCTTACCGTCAGTCAAAATGGCATTGGCAAGACCTACACCATCGCCGATGGTGCAACCCTGGCTTCGATCGCCAAGCAGATCAACGCCGACACCAAGACCACCAACATCAGCGCCAACATCATCACTGACGCCAATGGCTCGCGTCTGGTGTTTGGTTCCACGACGACCGGTCTCGACTCTGACATCACCACGACCAGTGACATCACCGGTTTTCAGATTGATCGTGGGGTCGCGGTGGACACGACTTCCGCCAGTTCTGCCGGTTACATCGGCAGTAAGCCTGTGAATGCGGACGTCACCATTGACGGCTTCAACTTCACCAGCAAGAGCAACACCATCGACAAAAACCTCGGTGGCGTTGCGATGACGTTGCTGCCAGGCAGTGAGAAGGCTTCGGTCACGGTCACCGTCGCGACCAATACTGATGGCCTGAAGACGTCGCTGCAGGCGTTCATCGATTCCTACAACTCGGTGGTCAAGGCCATCAGTACGGTGACCAAGGCCACGATCAGCGACACGCCGGATCCGGACACCGGTGCAACCGTCACGCCGGCGGCCCTGACCGGTGACTCGATGCCGCGTTCGATCCTGTCGGCGCTGCGCAATGAACTGGTCACCACCGGCGCCAGCGGAGACCTCTCGGTCTTGTCCCAGTTGGGTATCACCACCGCTCAGGCCGATGGCACGCTCTCTCTGGACAGCACCAAATTCGACGCGGCCATGGCCAAAGGCCTGGCGGGTGACGTGCAGCAGCTGTTCAGCGGCACGGGCGACGGCAGCAACGGATTGGTCGCGCGAATGAATGCGGCGATCACGCCTTACACGCAGACCGGCGGCATCCTCGCGACGCGCACCACCAGCCTGAACCAGCAGCAGAATGATCTTCAGAAGCAGCAGACTGCCCTGGACCTGCGCGTCACGACGCTGACCGCGACCTTGACCGCCAAGTACAACGCAATGGACTTGCTGGTGGGGCAACTCAAGGCCTCGGCGACCAGCATCACCTCGTTCTTCGACTCGCTCAATGCGTCCAAGAGCTGATCGTTGACGATCGCGCAGAGACCCGGCCCTAGTGCCGGGTTTTTGGCATCTGGCCTTAAAGTTTTTTCGGGCCGTGTCGATACCCTGAATATAGAAAACTTCGAGTTGTGCGAGGTAAGAACATGAACCGTATGGCAGCCCTTCGGCAGTATCAGAAGGTCAACTCACAAGCCCAGACCGCCGTGGCGACCCCGCATCGGCTGGTACAAATGCTGATGGAAGCCGGCCTGGATCGCATTGCCCAGGCCAAAGGCGCCATCGGTCGCAAGGATGTGCCGGCCAAGGGCGTCCTCATCGGCAAGGCGATCGAGATCATCGGTGGCCTGCGCGAAGGGCTGGACATGGAAAAGCAGGCAGAAGAACTGGCTCACGTCGACAATCTGTACGTGTACATGATGAAGCGTCTGGCCCAGGCCAATATCAAGTCCGATCCACGCATCCTCGACGAGGTCAGCGAATTGCTGACGACCGTCAAAGAAGGTTGGGATGCGATCGGCGAACAGCAACCCGCGCTGTAAGGAGATCACCATGAGTGCTGCACTCAAGCGAATCGAAGAAACCCGTGAGGCCTTGGTCGATGCTCTCGCTCAGCGCGATTGGGAGGCGATCGGCCAACTCGATATGGCCTGCCGTGCCTGTGTCGATGAGGTGATCAGTCAGGGGAGCGACGATGAGCCGCAGTTGCGCAGCAATCTGGAGGAGCTGCTAGGGGTGTATCGGCAGATGATTGATATCGCCGTGGGCGAACGTCAGGCAATTGTCGATGAAATGTCACAGATCCAGCGAGCGAAAAGCGCTGCAAAGGTTTACCATCTGTTTGGTTGACGCTTGGTTGATCTAAAAAATTTGTGCGCCATAAAATTGACTGTGTACGGTTTTTTGACTTAACTAGTGATGTTCACTAATTTCTGGTTTCTGTGGCGTCTCTGCGGACCATACATAAGCCAAGCTTGCCCCTGAATGGGCATCGAGTTGACTAGGGAAGTTGCTATTGCATGTGGCGTGAAATCAAAATTCTGCTGATCGATGACGATAGCCAGCGCCGCCGTGACATGGCGGTGATTCTGAATTTTCTCGGCGATGAGAACCTCTCCTGCTCCAGCACTGACTGGCAGCAAGTGGTGGGCTCTCTGGCATCCACTCGGGAAGTCCTCTGTGTGCTGGTCGGCACCGTCAATACGCCAGGCAGTCTCCAAGGGCTGCTTAAGACCATTGCCGCATGGGATGAGTTCCTTCCGGTTCTGCTGATGGGCGAAAATTCTTCTGCCGAGCTCGCCGAAGACCTGCGCCGACGGGTGTTGTCCACCGTCGAGATGCCGCCCAGCTACAGCAAGCTGCTGGATTCCCTGCACCGCGCCCAGGTCTATCGCGAGATGTACGACCAGGCCCGCGAGCGCGGCCGTCAGCGCGAACCCAATCTTTTCCGCAGTCTGGTCGGCACCAGCCGCGCCATTCAGCATGTCCGCCAGATGATGCAGCAAGTGGCCGACACCGACGCCAGTGTGTTGATCCTCGGCGAATCGGGCACCGGCAAGGAAGTGGTCGCGCGTAACCTGCACTATCACTCCAAGCGTCGCGACGCGCCTTTCGTGCCGGTCAACTGCGGCGCTATTCCCGCCGAGTTGCTCGAGAGCGAACTGTTCGGTCACGAGAAGGGCGCATTCACCGGTGCCATCACCAGCCGAGCGGGACGTTTCGAACTCGCCAACGGCGGTACGCTGTTCCTCGATGAAATCGGTGACATGCCGCTGCCGATGCAGGTCAAGCTGCTGCGCGTCTTGCAGGAACGCACCTTCGAGCGCGTGGGCAGCAACAAGACGCAGAGCGTCGATGTGCGCATCATTGCAGCCACCCACAAAAACCTCGAAGACATGATCGAGACCGGTGGCTTCCGCGAAGACCTTTACTACCGTCTCAACGTGTTCCCGATCGAAATGGCGCCGCTGCGCGAGCGCGTGGAAGACATTCCGCTGCTGATGAATGAACTGATCTCGCGCATGGAGCACGAGAAGCGCGGTTCGATTCGATTCAATTCCGCCGCAATCATGTCGCTGTGCCGTCACGGCTGGCCGGGCAACGTGCGGGAGCTGGCGAACCTGGTCGAGCGCATGGCGATCATGCATCCGTATGGCGTGATCGGCGTGGCCGAGCTGCCGAAGAAATTCCGCTACGTCGACGACGAAGACGAGCAGTTGGTCGACAGCCTGCGCAGTGATCTCGAAGAGCGCGTGGCCATCAACGGTCATACGCCCAACTTCGCCAACAGCGCCATGTTGCCGCCGGAAGGTCTTGACCTTAAAGATTATCTCGGTGGCCTGGAACAGGGCCTGATTCAGCAGGCGCTGGACGATGCCAATGGCATTGTGGCACGCGCCGCCGAGCGTCTGCGCATTCGCCGTACCACGCTGGTGGAGAAGATGCGCAAGTACGGAATGAGTCGCCGTGAAGGCGATGATCAGGGCGACGACTGACACTCGTTTGACGCGCCAAAAACAAACCGCTGATTTTTCAGCGGTTTTTTTTCGGCATGAGGATTGCTAAGTCTCTTGCATCACACCGTTTACTGACGGTTCGCCACACGAGAGATCAACTATGCCTCAGGCCGCTCAGATGTCTTCCGAACCTGTATTACCGGCGGGTTCGCAAGTGCAGCCGTCCCTGGAAGTGGAAAGTCGACAAGGGCTCGAACATGCTTTTGCGTTGTTCAATCAGATGTCGACGCAACTGACTGACTCGTACAGCTTGCTGGAAGCGCGCGTCACCGAGCTCAAGGGTGAGCTGGCGGTGGTCAGTGCTCAGCGCATGCAGGAGCTGGCGGAGAAGGAACGTCTGGCCAACCGTCTGCAGAACCTGCTGGATCTGCTGCCGGGCGGGGTCATCGTCATCGACGGCACCGGCAGGGTCCGTGAAGCCAATCCGGCAGCATGCGACCTGCTCGGAGAGCCTTTGGTGGGCATGCTCTGGCGTCATGTCATCGCTCGCTGCTTCGCTCCGCGCGAAGACGACGGTCACGAAATTTCCCTCAAGGATGGTCGTCGGCTGTCAATCGCGACGCGTTCGCTGGACGCCGAGCCCGGGCAACTGGTGCTGCTCAACGACCTGACTGAAACCCGTCATTTGCAAAGCCAGCTGGCGCGTCATGAACGCTTGTCGTCGCTGGGGCGCATGGTCGCCTCGCTTGCCCACCAGATCCGCACGCCGTTGTCGGCGGCCATGATCTACGCCAGCCACCTGACCGAGCAGGCGCTGAATGTCGAGACCCAGCAACGTTTCGCGGGACGGCTCAAAGAGCGGCTGCATGAGCTTGAGCATCAAGTGCGCGACATGCTGGTGTTCGCCCGTGGCGAGCTGCCGCTGACCGACCGTGTCAGTCCGTCGGCGCTGGTGTCTGCGCTGGAATCGGCTGCACAGACGCATGTGCGCGATGTCGCCGTGCGCTGGCAGTGCAACAGCCCACACGGCGAACTGCTCTGCAATCGCGACACGCTGGTCGGCGCGCTGCTCAACCTTATCGAAAATGCGGTGCAGGCGAGTGCCGGTCAGGCGCGCGTCAAGATTCATGCGTACAACCGCGGCAACATGCTGCGGGTGTGCATCAGTGACAGCGGCAGCGGCATCGAGCCTGCGGCGCTGGCGCGTATCGGCGAGCCTTTCTTCACCACCAAAACCACGGGGACCGGTCTGGGACTGGCAGTGGTCACGGCGGTTGCTCGCGCTCACCAGGGACAGGTGCAATTCCGTTCGCGTCCGGGGCGCGGTACCTGTGCCATCGTTTCCTTGCCGCTGGTTCCGGGCACCGGCGCGACGGGTAATTATTCATGACGATCAAGGTATTGCTGGTCGAGGACGATCATTCCCTGCGCGAAGCCCTGGGCGAAACGCTCGAGCTGGCCGGTCACGATTACCACGCTGTCGGCTCGGCCGAAGAAGCGCTGCTGGCCGCAGGCGAGGCGTCATTCAGTCTGGTGGTCAGCGACGTCAACATGCCTGGCATGGACGGTCATCAGTTGCTGGCGCAGTTGCGCAGCCGCTACCCGCAATTGCCGGTGCTGTTGATGACGGCCCACGGCGCGGTCGATCGTGCGGTGGAAGCCATGCGTCAGGGCGCCGCCGATTATCTGGTCAAGCCGTTCGAGCCCAAGGCGATGCTGGCGCTGGTGGCGCGTCACGCACTGGGTCGACTCGGGCCGGCCGACGGCGAAGGTCCGATTGCCGTTGAACCTGCCAGCGTGCAGTTGCTCAATCTGGCCAGCCGCGTGGCGAAGAGCGATTCCACCGTGCTGATCTCCGGCGAGTCAGGGACGGGCAAGGAAGTTCTGGCGCGATTCATTCATCAGCAATCGCCGCGTGCCGGCAAACCATTCATCGCGATCAACTGCGCGGCGATCCCGGACAACATGCTCGAAGCGACATTGTTCGGCCATGAAAAAGGCTCGTTCACCGGCGCCATTGCCGCGCAGGCGGGCAAGTTCGAGCAGGCTGACGGCGGCACGATTCTGCTCGACGAAATTTCCGAGATGCCGATGGGGCTGCAAGCCAAGTTGCTGCGCGTGCTGCAGGAGCGGGAAGTGGAGCGCGTCGGTGCGCGCAAGCCGATCGAGCTGGACATCCGCGTGCTGGCGACCACCAACCGTGATCTGGCGGGCGAGGTGGCGGCGGGGCGCTTCCGTGAAGACTTGTTCTACCGGTTGTCGGTGTTTCCGCTGGCGTGGCAGGCATTGCGTCAGCGACCCGCCGATATTCTGCCGCTGGCTGAGCGATTGCTCGCCAAGCACGTCAATAAAATGAAACATGCGCCGGTTCGTTTGTCGGCCGATGCGCAAAAGTGTCTGGTCGGATACAGCTGGCCGGGCAATGTTCGCGAACTGGATAACGCCGTGCAGCGCGCGCTCATCCTGCAGCAGGGTGGGGTGATCCAGGCGCAGGACTTCTGTCTGGCCGGGCCGATCACCTTTGCGTCGATCCCGACCGCTGCCCCCGTCCTTCAGGTTTTGCCCGCCGTGCCGACAACGTCCAGCGTCATGGATTCGTCGCCAGAGGCGGGCGGCGCTGAGCAGGCGGGTGCACTGGGTGAGGATCTGCGTCGCCGCGAGTTTCAGATGATCATCGACACCCTGCGCGCCGAGCGCGGCCGCCGCAAGGAAGCCGCCGAACGCCTGGGCATCAGCCCGCGCACCCTGCGCTACAAGCTGGCGCAGATGCGCGATGCAGGGATGGATGTCGAAGGCTATCTGTTCGCCAGCTAAATGAAATAACCCCCTGTAGGAGCGCGCTTCCCCCCCGATTGCTGCGTGTCAGCCACCTCTTGCTGGCTGGCACAGCGCAATCGCGGGCGAGTGCGCGCCTGCCGTTTCAAATGCTCGGTCTGATAACACCCAAATAGTTTCATTGAAAGGTGGCAATGTGCCGCTATTGGTCTGGCACCGTTGTTGCTACTACATGGGTAACCGCTGAATCCGTGTCAAAAATTTGCGGCCCTTTTGAGAGAGACGTCCATGAACCAAGGTGTTGAATTTAATCGCTTGATGTTGGACATGCGCTCCATGCAGATGGACGCCATGGCCAGACCCAAAGCCATCGCGGCTCCGGAACAAGTGGGTGCAAGCAGCTTTTCCGACATGCTCGGCATGGCCGTGAACAAGGTCAACGACACCCAGCAGGCGTCCAACCAGTTGGCGACTGCTTTCGAGATGGGCAAGAGCGGCGTGGATCTCACTGACGTGATGATTTCCTCGCAGAAAGCCAGCGTTTCGTTTCAGGCGCTGACCCAGGTACGCAACAAGCTGGTTCAGGCGTACCAAGACATCATGCAAATGCCGGTTTGAGGACGATTTAAGTCATGGCTGAAGCCGTCGCCGATAACGTACCTGCCAAGGCAGGTGCGACAGGAAGCAAACCGCCGATGTTCGGTTTGGCGTTCCTGCAAAATCTTTCCGAGATGACCATGCTGCGTCAGGTCGGCCTCATGGTCGGTCTGGCCGCCAGCGTGGCGATTGGTTTTGCCGTCGTGCTCTGGTCGCAACAGCCGGACTACAAGCCGCTGTATGGCAGCCTGTCGGGCATGGACACCAAGCAGGTGATGGATACGCTGGCGCAGGCCGACATTCCCTACACCGTCGAGCCCAACTCCGGCGCGCTGCTGGTCAAGTCCGATGACTTGTCCCGTGCCCGCATCAAGCTGGCCGGCGCCGGAATCGCGCAGACCGACGGCAACGTCGGCTTCGAGATTCTGGACAAGGATCAGGGTCTGGGCACCAGCCAGTTCATGGAGGCCACGCGTTATCGCCGTGGTCTGGAAGGCGAACTGGCGCGCACCATTTCCAGCCTGAACAACATCAAGGCCGCTCGCGTGCACCTGGCGATTCCGAAAAGCTCGGTGTTCGTGCGTGACGACCGCAAACCCACCGCCTCGGTGCTGGTGGAAATGTATGCCGGTCGCTCGCTCGAGCCGGGTCAGGTTGCCGCCATCGTCAATCTGGTGGCGACCAGTGTTCCTGAGCTGACCAAGTCTCAGGTCACGGTTGTCGACCAGAAAGGCAACCTGCTGTCCGATCAGGCGGAAAACTCCGAACTGACCATGGCCGGCAAGCAATTCGATTACACCCGTCGCATGGAAACCATGCTGACCCAGCGTGTACAGAACATCCTGCAACCGGTGCTGGGCAATGACCGCTACAAGGCTGAGGTCTCGGCTGACGTCGATTTCAGCGCGGTCGAATCCACTGCCGAAAGCTTCAACCCTGATCAGCCGGCACTGCGCAGCGAGCAGACCGTCAACGAACAACGCTCCAGCAGCAGCGGTCCGCAAGGCGTTCCGGGTGCTCTGAGCAACCAGCCGCCTGGCCCGGCCACTGCGCCACAGAACGCTGCCGCCGGTGCTGCCGGCGCAACCGGTCCGATCGCCCCAGGTCAGCCGCTGCTGGACGCCAACGGTCAGCAGATCATGGACCCGGCCACCGGTCAGCCAATGCTTGCGCCTTATCCGTCGGACAAGCGTAATCAGTCGACCAAGAACTTTGAGCTGGACCGTTCCATCAGCCACACCAAGCAACAGCAGGGCAAGATCAATCGCCTGTCGGTAGCGGTGGTGGTCGACGATCAGGTCAAGGTCAACCCGGCCAACGGTGAAACCACCATGGTGCCGTGGACCGCCGACCAGTTGGCGCGCTTTACGCGTCTGGTGCAGGACGCCGTGGGCTTCGATGCCAGCCGCGGTGACAGCGTCAGCGTGATCAACGTGCCGTTCTCGACCGATCGTGGCGAAGTGATTCCGGATATTCCGTTCTACTCGCAACCCTGGTTCTGGGACATTCTCAAGCAGGCCATGGGTGTGATCTTCATCCTGGTGCTGGTGTTCGGTGTGCTGCGTCCGGTGCTGAACAACATCACCAATCCGAAGAGCAAGATGGCCGACGGTGACGTCGAACTGGGCGGCATGGTGGGTCTGGATGGCGAACTGGCAAACGACCGCGTGAGTCTGGGCGGTCCGCAAAGCATTCTGCTGCCTAGCCCGACCGAGGGTTATGACGCGCAGCTCAACGCAATCAAGAGCCTGGTAGCTGAAGACCCGGCTCGGGTGGCTCAGGTCGTAAAAGAGTGGATCAACACAGATGAGTGATAGTCGTGCTGCTGCGGTCAAACTGAGCCGCGTCGATAAGGCTGCGATCCTGCTGCTCACCCTGGGTGAGACTGACGCCGCCCAGGTTCTGCGCCACATGGGCCCTAAAGAGGTTCAGCGCGTCGGTGTGGCCATGGCGCAGATGCGCAATGTGCACCGCGAGCAGGTGGAACAGGTGATGAGCGAGTTCGTCGACGTGGTCGGCGATCAGACCGGCGTGGGCATCGGCTCGGACGGCTACATTCGCAAAATGCTGACCCAGGCACTGGGCGAGGACAAGGCCAACGGCCTGATCGACCGCATTCTGCTGGGTGGCAACACCAGTGGTCTGGACAGCCTGAAGTGGATGGAACCGCGCGCCGTAGCGGACGTCATCCGCTACGAGCACCCGCAGATCCAGGCCATCGTCGTCGCGTATCTGGACGCCGACCAGGCCGGTGAAGTGCTGAGCCATTTCGACCACAAGGTGCGTCTGGACATCATCCTGCGCGTCTCGTCGTTGAACACCGTTCAGCCAGCGGCACTGAAAGAATTGAACCAGATCCTCGAGAAGCAGTTCTCGGGCAACGCCAACACGTCGCGTACCACATTGGGTGGTATCAAGCGTGCCGCGGATATCATGAACTTCCTCGACAGCTCGATCGAAGGCCAGCTCATGGACTCCATCCGCGAAGTGGACGAAGACCTGTCGACACAGATCGAAGACCTCATGTTCGTCTTCAACAACCTGTCCGACGTCGACGACCGTGGCATTCAGGCCTTGCTGCGCGAAGTCTCCTCCGATGTGCTGGTACTGGCATTGAAGGGCTCGGACGACGCGATCAAGGAAAAGATTTTCAAGAACATGTCCAAGCGTGCTGCCGAACTGTTGCGCGACGACCTGGAAGCCAAGGGTCCGGTTCGCGTCAGCGACGTGGAAGCGGCCCAGAAGGAAATCCTCACCATTGCCCGTCGTATGGCGGAGGCCGGGGAAATCGTTCTCGGCGGCAAAGGTGGCGAGGAAATGATTTAACAACAGGTGCAGTCGATGTTCAGCTCCGATAAAGCAGCACCCAGCGAGCTCATCCGCGCCAAGGATGCCAGCAGTCTCGACGTCTGGGCGCTGCCCAGCTTCGATCCTCACGTGGAAGCACCCGAGCCTGAGCCGGTCGAAGAGCCGGAGCTGGCCGAGAGCGAAGAAGTGCCGCTGGAGGAAGTCCAGCCACTGACCCTGGAAGAGCTGGAAAGCATCCGCCAGGACGCTTACAACGAAGGCTTTGCCATTGGCGAGAAAGATGGCTTTCACAGCGCCCAGCTCAAGGTGCGTCAGGAAGCGGACGCGGCTTTGGCGGCCAAGCTCGAGAGTCTGGAAACCCTGATGAGTCACCTGTTCGAACCCATCGCCGATCAGGACGCACAGATCGAGAAGTCGCTAGTTCAACTGGTCGAGCATCTGGCCCGCGAAGTGATCCAGCGTGAGCTGAAAACCGAATCCGGCCAGATCGGCAAGGTGCTGCAGGATGCCCTGCGGCTGCTGCCGATGGGCGCCAATAACGTACGCATTCTCGTCAACTCCCAGGATTTCGCCCAGGTCAAAGCCCTGCGCGAGCGTCATGAAGAGAACTGGCGCATCCTCGAAGATGACACCCTGCAGCCCGGTGGTTGCCGGGTCGAGACGGAGCACAGCCGCATCGATGCGTCCATCGAGACGCGCTTGAGCGTGGCGATTGCGAAGATGTTCGACCAACTGCACGAGCAGGCGCTGCACCCGGCAATGCCTGACGTCAGTGTCGACCTCGAAGCGGCGATCAAAAGCGCGGAAGAACAGAGCCTGAACAGGGCGGAAGCCAGCGATGCGTCTTGAGCGCACCAGTTTCGGCAAGCGTATGAGCACGTACGCTGACGCGATCAGTCTGCCTGTGCAGCCGGTGGTCGAAGGCAGGCTGTTGCGCATGGTGGGCCTGACGCTTGAAGCCGAAGGTCTGCGCGCCGCCATGGGCAGCCGCTGCGTGGTGATCAACGACGACAGCCATCATCCTGTGGAAGTCGAAGCCGAAGTCATGGGCTTTGCCGGCGGCAAAGTGTTCCTGATGCCGGTGGGCAGCGTCGCCGGCATCGCCCCTGGCGCGCGAGTCGTTCCGTTGCCGGACACCGGCCGTCTGCCCATGGGCATGACCATGCTCGGTCGCGTCCTCGACGGCGCGGGTCGGCCGCTGGACGGCAAGGGCGGCATGAAGGCCGAGGACTGGGTGCCGCTGGACGGCCCGACCATCAACCCGCTCAAGCGCGATCCGATCAGCGTGCCGCTGGACGTGGGCATCCGTTGCATCAACGGATTGCTGACGGTCGGACGCGGTCAGCGTCTGGGTCTGTTCGCCGGTACCGGCGTGGGTAAGAGTGTGCTGCTGGGCATGATGACCCGCTTTACCGAGGCCGACATCATCGTCGTCGGTCTGATCGGCGAACGGGGCCGCGAGGTGAAGGAGTTCATCGAGCACATCCTGGGCGAAGAAGGCCTCAAGCGCTCGGTGGTGGTGGCGTCGCCTGCCGACGATGCGCCGCTGATGCGTTTGCGCGCGGCCATGTATTGCACGCGAATAGCCGAATACTTCCGTGACAAGGGCAAGAATGTCCTGCTGCTGATGGATTCGCTGACCCGTTTCGCCCAGGCGCAGCGGGAGATCGCGCTGGCGATCGGCGAGCCGCCCGCGACCAAGGGCTATCCGCCTTCGGTGTTCGCCAAGCTGCCCAAGTTGGTCGAGCGCGCCGGTAATGCCGAGAAAGGCGGTGGCTCGATCACCGCGTTTTATACCGTTCTGTCCGAAGGCGACGATCAGCAGGACCCGATCGCCGACTCGGCGCGGGGCGTGCTCGACGGTCACATCGTGCTCTCACGGCGGCTGGCGGAGGAGGGGCATTACCCGGCCATCGACATCGAAGCCTCGATCAGCCGGGTCATGCCATCGGTGGTCGATCCGCAGCACATGGTTCAGGCGCAATATTTCAAGCAGCTTTGGTCGCGCTATCAGCAGAGCCGTGACCTGATCAGCGTCGGTGCCTACGTGGCAGGCGGTGATCGCGAGACCGACCTTGCCATCAACTTGCAGCCGCAGCTGGTGAAGTATCTGCGCCAGGGCCTGCACGACAACGAAAGCATGCAGAGCAGCGAAGAGCAGCTGGCGAAGATCTTCAATCCCCAGGGCGGGAGCTGATAGCCCATGGCGCAGAGCCGCGCATCCCGTCTGGCGCCGGTGGTGGAAATGGCCGAAAAGGCCGAAAAGACCGCCGTGCAGCGTCTGGGGCATTTCCAGGGTCAGGTGCGAATTGCCGAAACCAAGCTGGGTGAACTGGAAAAATTCCGCTCGGATTATCAGCAACAATGGATCGACAAAGGCGCCCACGGCGTGTCGGGCCAGTGGCTGATGAACTACCAGCGCTTTCTCAATCAGCTGGAAACGGCGGTTGCGCAGCAGCGGCAGAGCCTGAACTGGCATCAGAACAACCTGAACAAGGCGCGCGGCGAATGGCAAAAGGCCTACGCCCGGGTCGAAGGATTGCGCAAGCTGGTGCAACGCTACATCGACGAAGCCCGCGCGCTGGAAGACAAGCGCGAGCAGAAACTGCTGGACGAGCTGTCCCAGCGCCTGCCCAGGCACGATGCGTTCTGATTGACCGATCGACCGAACGCGCCCGCACCGCTCATGCCGCTCAAGGTTCCATCTGCGCGCAAATCACCAACCATTTGCCGCGCCTCTCAAGCAGTGCTAAAACTTCAAGCGTCCGACGCTGTTTCATACAAGGGATTTGCCTATGTCAGTAACCTCCGATCGTTCCCCCGACGAGCAGCAGCTGACCATCAAGATCAAGGGACGCTTCGATTTTTCGACGCATCAGGATTTTCGCGGAGCCTATGAGAAAGAGACCAAGGCGAAGCGGTACGTGGTCGACCTGAAGGAAACCAATTACCTCGACAGTTCGGCGCTGGGCATGCTCCTGCTGCTGCGTGACCACGCTGGCGGCGAACGGGCGGATGTACGGCTGGCTAACTGCAACCCCGACGTCGTCAAAATCCTCGCGATTTCCAACTTCTCCAAACTTTTCAACATCGGCTGATGGCGGTGTCTGCGGCTGAGCGCCTGACGGTTCTGATCGCCGACGACAACGCCAGTGACCGTATGCTGTTGTCGGCAATCGTCAGTCGGCAGGGCCATGACGTGCTCGCGGCCAGTGATGGCGCCGAAGCCGTTGGCCTGTTCGAACGCAGGCGTCCGCAGTTGGTGCTGATGGACGCCATGATGCCGGTGATGGACGGCTTCGAAGCTGCGCGGCGGATCAAGGAGCTGGCCGGCGAGTCGCTGGTGCCGATCATCTTTCTGACCTCGCTGACCGAAGGCGAGGACCTCGCCCGTTGCCTCGACGCCGGCGGCGACGACTTCGTCGCCAAGCCATACAACCAGATCGTGCTGGCGGCGAAGATCAACGCGATGAACCGCCTGCGCCTGCTGCAGGAGACCGTCCTGCAGCAGCGCGACATGATCACGCGCCACCACAAATACCTGCTCAACGAGCAACGCGTTGCCAAGGCCGTGTTCGACCAGGTCGCGCACTCGGGTTGCCTGAGCGCGCCAAATATCCGTTACCTGCAATCGCCTTATGCGTTGTTCAACGGTGACCTGTTGCTCGCCGCCTGGGCGCCGTCGGGCAACATGCACCTGCTGTTGGGCGACTTCACCGGACACGGTCTGCCGGCCGCGGTGGGCGCCATGCCGCTGGCCGAAGTGTTCTACGGCATGACCGCCAAAGGCTACGGCCTGCCGGAAACGCTGCGTGAGATGAATGCCAAGCTCAAGCGCATTCTGCCGGTGGACATGTTCTGTTGCGCCGCGCTGATCTGCGTGAACTTCAAACAGCAGTTGGTGGAGGTCTGGAATGGCGGGCTGCCGGACGCTTATCTGCTGCACGGCGACGGCCGGCCGCACACGCCTCTGGTGTCGACTCACGTGCCGTTGGGCGTGCTGAGCGCGGGCAGTTTCGACGACAACACCCAGGTGTATCCCTTTGGTGCCGGCGACCGGGTGTTTCTGCTCTCCGATGGCGTGGTCGACAGCACCGATGAGAGCGGCGAGCTTTTCGGCGCCCGGCGTCTGCAGAACGTGCTGGTGACCAACCGCAATCCGGCGTTGCTCATCGAGGAGGTGCAATGGGCGCTGGCGCGTTTTCGCGGACAGGCCCGCGACGACGTCAGCATGGTCGAAGTCGCCTACACCGAGCCGGATCTGCTCGGCCCGCCGTCGGTCATCTACACCGACAGCGGCGACTCCAGCCCGCTGGACTGGGGCGCCAGCTTCGAGTTTCGTGCCTCGACGCTCAAGCGCTTCAACCCGTTGCCGTATCTGCTGCAACTGCTGCAAGAGGTTCATGGCCTGCGCTTGCAAAGCAGCGAGCTGTATATCGTGCTTTCCGAGCTGTACAGCAATGCGCTGGAACATGGCGTGCTGGGGCTGAACTCGGCGCTCAAGCGCGACGCCGAAGGGTTCGGCCTCTATTACACCCTGCGGGCAGAGCGGCTGGATGCACTGCAGGATGGTTTCATTCGCATCGATTTTCAGGTGACTCCGGCGGGCAGCGGCGGGCGCCTGACCATCAGCGTGCAGGACAGTGGCGCCGGTTTCGATGCCTGCCACGTGTTGTCACTGCCGCCTGCGGTGAACCAGCTGTCAGGCCGCGGATTGTCTCTGGTCAAGCAGCTCAGTGATCGCTGTCAATGGACCGACGGAGGCCGTACGGCCAGCGTGGAATTTGCCTGGGAGGGTCTGGCATAATCCGCGATTCTTGATCAAGGAGTGAACAAGTTGACTGAACATGTGGATGTGACCGCGCTGAGCACCCTGCGCGAGGTGATGGACGGCGAGTACCCCAGGCTGCTGGAAGTGTTCATCAAGGATTCCGACGACCGCGTCAGGGAATTGAACCGTCTGGTGCTCGCGCCAGGTTTCAGGCCGATGTCGGTGGACGCGCTTCGACAACTGGGCATGATGGCGCACAGCTTCAAGGGCAGCAGCGGCAACATGGGCGCAACGCGACTCTGTGAACTGTGCCGTGAGCTGGAAGACGCCGGTCGCGGTTCCGCTCCGGTCAGCGACGACGACGTCCAGCGGATGGTGGCAGCCATCGAGGCAGAATTTCGCATCGTGCGGGCGTTTTTCGATCAAGAGTTACACGCTTGCCTTTCCGGCCACTGAGCCGGCTTTTCCCGATTTTCAAAAACTGGCCCGCCATTTGCTTTGTCTCTGTGCAATCGTGCTCTTGCGGAGATCAACATGGCCCTTGCCAACAACCCATTACTGACTGCTCTGACGGCTGCCAAAGCCCAGAAAGCCAGTGCCACCACCACGGCGAAGGCGCCGGACCCCGTCAAGGACAACACTTCCAGCTTCTCTGACGTGTTTGCCAAGCAGGCTGCGCCCAAGGCGAACAGCGTCGATGACAGCCCGTCCAAGCCGTCCAGCGCCAAGAGTTCGGCAGCGGACAACAAGCACGCCGCCAGCAATTCGTCTGCCGCCCCCGACAAGACCGTTGCCGATAACGGCAAAGGCTTGCCTGCCAAAGCAGTCACTGGCAAGAACGACAACGGAAGCGACAAAGACTCCCGCGACGACAGCGACGAGGATGACACCTCGAGCACGGCCGACAGCGCTGCCGCTGCCGCAGTGGCCGCTACCGTGCCAGACCCAACGCTCGATCCGAGTCTGGTCGTCACGCCGCCTGTTCAGCCCGAGCTGCCTGTCGCGCAGCAGCCCGAGCAGCAACCAGTGGTCGATCCGGCGCTGCTGGCCAACGCCGCGCCGGTGATTGCGGCGCCGGTGGTGCAGGCACCTACCGACGCGACCGACGAGAAGTTCGACCCCTCGGCCGATCCGCTCGAAGGCCTTACCGCCGTTCAGGTCGCGCTGGAAAACAAAGCCCAGCAGGCGGCGAAAACCACAGGCGCGACGGCGGATGCCGGCAAAACCTCCGGCAAGCAAGACCCCAATGTCGATCCTTCGCAGCTGCTCACCAATAACCTGGCAGCCCTCGGCGAAAAACCGGTGGACGACAGCACCACTGAAGGCGGTGGTGACAAGGCGTTCAGTGGTTTGCTGGCGGACGGACTGAAAGACGTGAAGGGTGCGAGCGCCGATACGCGGGTGGACAATTTCGCTGAGCGTCTGGCTGCCTTGTCGCAAGCCGCGCAGGCGAAGACCGGTGCAGCACCGGCCACGCCTTTGCTCAATCAGCCGCTGGCGATGAACCAGGGCGGCTGGACTGAAGGCGTCGTCAACCGCGTGATGTACCTGTCCAGCCAGAACCTCAAGCAGGCTGATATCCAGCTCGAACCGGCTGAGCTGGGACGGCTGGACATCCGTGTCAATATGGCGGCGGATCAGCAGACTCAGGTGACGTTCATGAGCGCCCATGTCGGCGTGCGCGAAGCGCTGGAAAGCCAGATGTCACGCCTGCGTGATTCGTTCGTTCAGCAGGGCATGGGTCAGGTTGACGTCAATGTGTCCGATCAGTCGCGCAACATGCAGCAGCAGGCGCAACAGCAATCGGGCGGTGACAATCAGCGCGGTAATGGCACTGGCAGGACAAACGGCGGCAGCGACCTGATCGCTGACGGCGCGCCGGTCGATGCGGCGACTGCAGCCGCGAATGCGCCATTGACGGTGGTGGGTTCCAGCGCGGTCGATTATTACGCTTAAGAGCAGCGTTAAGCTACAAGCTGTAAGCGGCAAGTAAAGGCAAGATCAAAAGCGGCGGGTGCCTGGGGAATGTCAATTTTCTTCAGCCTCGCCGCTTCTGCTTTTACTTGTCGCTTGAAGCTTATAGCTTGCAGCTGCAGTTGTGGCACAACCCTTTAAAGGCAAGATCAAAAGCGGCGGGTGTCTGGGGAATGTCAATTTTCTTCAGCCTCGCCGCTTCTGCTTTTACTTGTCGCTTGAAGCTTATAGCTTGCAGCTGCCGTTGTGGCACAACCCTTTAAAGGCAAGATCAAAAGCGGCGGGTGTCTGGGGAATGTCAATTTCTTCAGCCTCGCCGCTTCTGCTTTTACTTGTCGCTGGAAGCTTATAGCTTGCAGCTGCAGTTGTGGCACAACCCTTGCTCCTGCTCTGTCACGCAACACTGAACCCCTTGGATAGTGACGGATTATTGGCATGGCGAAGAGCGACGACGCAGTTAAAGACCCCGCAAAGAAAGGCAAGCTCAAGATCATCATTCTGGTTGTGGTGGGTTTGCTGCTGGCCATCGGTCTGTCGGTCGGTGCCACCTGGTTCATCATGCACAAGTCCGAGAGCAAGCCCGATCCTGCCGTTGCCGCCGAGGCTGCCAACGTCAAGAAGGAAGCGATTTTCGAACCTCTCACGCCACCCTTTGTCGTTAACTACAACGTCAACGGCCGTCAGCGCTACATGCAGGTCAGCATTACGCTGCTGGCCCGCGATCACGCTGATCTCGAAGCGCTGAAGGTGCACATGCCGGTTATCCGCAACAACCTGGTGATGATGTTCTCCGGTCAGCCGTTCGATACCATCGCCACACCGGTGGGCATGGAGATGCTGCGCCAGAAAGCCGCTGCCGTGGTCCAGGAAGTGGGCCAGAAAGAGCTGAACAAGAGCGTCATCGAACAAGTACTCTTCACTAACTACGTACTGCAGTAGGACCACGACATGGCCGTGCAAGACCTGCTGTCCCAGGATGAAATCGACGCGCTGTTGCATGGCGTGGACGATGGTCTGGTGCAGACCGAAAGCGTCATCGAACCGGGCAGCGTCAAAAGTTATGACCTGACCAGCCAGGACCGCATCGTCCGCGGACGCATGCCGACCCTGGAAATGATCAACGAGCGTTTCGCCCGCTATACCCGCATCAGCATGTTCAACCTGCTGCGTCGTTCTGCCGACGTGGCGGTGGGCGGCGTGCAGGTGATGAAGTTCGGCGAATACGTGCACTCGCTCTACGTGCCGACCAGTCTGAACCTGGTCAAGATCAAGCCGCTGCGTGGCACCGCGCTGTTCATTCTGGACGCCAAGCTGGTGTTCAAACTGGTGGACAACTTCTTCGGTGGCGACGGCCGTCACGCCAAGATCGAAGGGCGTGAATTCACCCCGACCGAACTGCGCGTGGTGCGGATCGTGCTCGATCAGGCCTTCATTGACCTGAAAGAAGCCTGGCAGGCGATCATGGAAGTGAACTTCGAGTACATCAACTCGGAAGTGAACCCGGCCATGGCCAACATCGTCGGCCCGAGCGAGGCCATCGTCGTGTCGACGTTCCACATCGAGCTGGACGGCGGTGGCGGCGACCTGCACGTGACCATGCCGTACTCGATGATCGAACCGGTCCGCGAAATGCTCGACGCCGGCTTCCAGTCCGATCTCGACGATCAAGACGAACGCTGGGTCAACGCGCTCAAGCAAGACGTGCTGGATGTCTCGGTGCCCTTGCGGGCCACGGTCGCCAGTCGTCAGCTCAAGCTGCGCGACATCCTGCACATGCAGCCCGGTGACGTGATCCCGGTGGAACTGCCGGAAAACCTGATCATGCGCGCCAACGGTGTGCCGTCCTTCAAGGTCAAGCTCGGTTCGCACAAGGGCAATTTGGCCCTGCAAGTGGTCGAACCGGTAGAACGTCGCTGACACTTTGTCGTCAGCAAATGAATGTGCTGTGTAAACGAATCAATGCTCGCCGAGGACAACCATGGCTGATGAAAACGATATGAACTCCGCTGACGATCAGGCCCTGGCCGATGAGTGGGCGGCTGCGCTGGGCGAAGCCGGAGAGGGTGGTCAGTCGGACATCGACGCACTGCTGGCTGCCGATGCCGGTCATTCCTCTACTAACCGCATGGCGATGGAAGAGTTCGGTAGCGTGCCGAAAAACAATGCTCCCGTTTCACTGGATGGCCCGAACCTGGATGTGATTCTCGACATTCCGGTGTCGATCTCCATGGAAGTGGGCAGTACCGATATCAACATTCGCAACCTGCTGCAGTTGAACCAGGGCTCGGTGATCGAGCTGGACCGTCTGGCGGGCGAGCCGCTGGACGTGCTGGTCAACGGCACGCTGATTGCCCACGGCGAAGTGGTTGTGGTGAACGAGAAGTTCGGCATCCGCCTGACCGACGTGATCAGCCCGAGTGAACGCATCAAGAAGCTGCGCTGAATGAGCGGTTTTCTGAGAACGCTGTCGGGCTTGCCGCTGCTGGCGATGTCCTGGGTGGTTATGGCGGCCGATCCGGCAGCGCCCACTGCGACGCCTGCTGCTGCATCGTCGGCTCCGGCTCCTGCCGCGCCGCAAGTGGCAGGCGCGCTGACCAGCGGCATTGGCGGTCAGTTGCTGCAACTGGTGCTGGGTCTGCTGCTGGTCATCGGCCTCATCTTCGTGCTGGCCTGGCTCATGCGCCGGGTTCAGCGCGCGGGTCCTGCGGGTAATCAGGTGATCGAGTTGGTCGGCTCGCGGGCGCTGGGTCCGCGCGACCGATTGGTGCTGGTTCAGGTCGGCAACGAGCAAGTGCTGCTGGGTGTATCGCCCGGCAGCATCACGGCGTTGCACGTGATGAACGAGCCGGTCGAAGTGCCCGAGAGCCAGAACGCCACACCGGAATTCGCCAGGCGTTTGATGGAAGCGCTCGGCAGTAAAGGGGGGAGCGGGCAGCGCGTGGGTAAAGACAGCTTCGGCAACCCGGATCGGAAGGATAAGAACTGATGCGCATTGTTTTGACGCTGCTGCTGTTGCTGGCAGCGCCGCTGGCGTTCGGCGCCGACCCGCTGTCGATCCCGGCGATCACGTTGGGTACCGGCGCGAACGGCCAGCAGGAGTATTCGGTCAGCCTGCAGATCCTGCTGATCATGACGGCGCTGAGCTTCATTCCGGCGTTCGTCATGTTGATGACCAGCTTCACCCGCATCATCATCGTGTTTTCGATTCTGCGTCAGGCGCTGGGCCTGCAACAGACGCCGTCCAACCAGATCCTGACCGGCATGGCGCTGTTTCTGACGCTGTTCATCATGGCGCCAGTGTTCGATCGTGTGAACACCGACGCGTTGCAACCGTATCTGGCCGAAAAGCTGACGGCTCAGGATGCAGTCGCCAAGGCGGAAGTGCCGGTCAAGGACTTCATGCTGGCACAGACCCGGTCCAGCGACCTCGAGCTGTTCATGCGCCTGTCCAAGCGCACCGACATCGCTTCGCCCGATGCCGCGCCGCTGACCATCATCGTCCCGGCGTTCGTGACATCCGAACTCAAGACCGCGTTTCAGATCGGCTTCATGATTTTCATCCCGTTCCTGATCATCGACCTGATCGTCGCCAGCGTGTTGATGGCCATGGGTATGATGATGCTCTCGCCGCTGATCATTTCCCTGCCGTTCAAACTGATGCTGTTCGTGCTGGTGGATGGCTGGGCGTTGGTCATCGGCACGCTGGCCGGCAGTTTCGGTGGCGTATGAACCTGTTCGACGAGGAGTGCGCAGCATGACCCCGGAAGTGGCAATCGATCTGTTTCGCAGCGCGTTGTGGTTGACGACCACCATGGTGGCCATTCTGGTGGTGCCCAGCCTGATCGTGGGTCTGATCGTGTCGATGTTTCAGGCGGCCACGCAGATCAACGAGCAGACCTTGAGCTTCCTGCCGCGTCTGCTGGTGATGCTGGTGACCCTGATCGTCATCGGTCCGTGGCTGGTGCGCACGTTCATGGAATACATCATTTCGCTGTACACCAGCATTCCGCAAGTCATCGGCTGAGTCACGAATGGAACCTGTGCTGGCGCTGACCGATACGCAGATCAGCACGTGGGTGGCGGCGTTCATGTTGCCGCTGTTCCGGATCGCTGCGGTGCTGATGACCATGCCGATCTTCGGCACCACGCTGGTCCCCAACCGTGTGCGTCTATATCTGGCGCTGGCGATCACCGTCGTGATCGCCCCCAGCCTGCCGCCGATGCCACCGGTTCACGCGCTGGACTTGAGTGCGTTGCTGCTGATCGCCGAGCAAATCATCATCGGCGCGGCGTTCGGCCTGTCGCTGCAGCTGTTTTTTCAGGCCTTCGTCATTGCCGGCCAGGTCATCGCCGTGCAGATGGGCATGAGCTTCGCCTCCATGATCGACCCGATCAACGGAGTGTCGGTGGCGGTGATCGGCCAGTTCTTCACCATGCTGGTGACCTTGCTGTTTCTCTCCACCAACGGGCATCTGGTGGTGTTCGAAGTGCTGATCGAAAGCTTTACCACGCTGCCGGTCGGCGAGGGGCTGATGCTCGCCAATTTCTGGGAGCTGGTGCTGCGCCTGGGCTGGGTGCTCGGCGCGGCGCTGATTCTGGTGCTGCCGGCGATCACCGCGTTGCTGGTGCTCAACATCGCGATGGGCGTGATGACCCGGGCGGCGCCGCAGCTGAACATCTTCACCATCGGTTTTCCGTTGACGCTGGTGCTGGGCATGTGGGTCCTGTGGGTCTCGCTCGGCGACATTCTCACTCAATACCAACCGCTGGCGGTCGACGCCTTGCAGTTGCTCAGGGACATGGTCAAGGCGCGCTGACATGGCTGAAAGCGAGAGCGGTCAGGACAAAACAGAAGACCCCACGGACAAACGCAAACGTGAGGCCAGGGAGAAGGGCGAGATCGCCCGCTCCAAGGAACTGAACACCGTCGTCGTGATGCTGGTCGGTGCCGCCGGATTGTTGGCATTCGGCGGTTCGATGGCCGAGATGATGATGCAGCTGATGCGCGACAACCTGACCATCACCCGCGAGACCTTGATGGACGAGCGCAGCATGACGCTGATGCTGATGGTCTCGGGCAAGGCGGCGCTGTGGTCGATCCAGCCGCTGCTGGTGGCGTTGACCATCGCCGCACTGGTCGGGCCTGTGTCGCTGGGTGGCTGGCTGTTCGCGGCGGGCTCGCTGGCGCCCAAGTTCAGTCGGCTGAACCCGGCGGCCGGTCTGAAGCGCATGTTCTCGCCCAAGGCGCTGATCGAGCTGGTCAAGTCGTTCGCCAAGTTCTTCATCGTGCTGATCGTCGCGGTCGTGGTGTTGATGAAGGACAAGAACGACCTGCTCGCCATCGCTCACGAACCCATGGAAATGGCGGTCATCCACAGCCTGCAACTGGTGGGCTGGAACACATTGTGGATGTCGTTCGGGCTGCTGATCATCGCCGCGGTGGATGTCCCGGTGCAGCTGTGGGAAGCGCGCAACAAGCTGATGATGACCAAGCAGGAAGTGCGCGACGAGCACAAGGACAACGAAGGCCGGCCGGAGGTCAAGCAGCGGATTCGCCAGCTGCAGCGCGAGATGTCCCAGCGGCGGATGATGTCGGCGATTCCGGAAGCCGACGTGATCATCACCAACCCGACTCACTATGCCGTTGCGCTCAAATACGACGCAGACAAGGGCGGGGCGCCGGTGCTGTTGGCCAAGGGCAGCGATTTCCTGGCGCTGAAGATCCGCGAGATCGCAGCTCAGCATCAGATTCTGCTGCTGGAATCGCCGGCGCTGGCGCGTTCGATCTACTACAGCACCGAGCTGGAACAAGAGATTCCGGCGGGGTTGTATCTGGCGGTGGCGCAGGTGCTGGCCTACGTGTATCAGATTCGCCAGTTCCGTCAGGGGCGCGGCAAGCGGCCGGATCCGCTGCGTGAAGATTTGCCGATTCCGCCGGATTTGAGGCGGGATTCTTAGTACTTATCTCCGCTGATCTGATGCCCTTCGGGCCTATCCGATCGTTCCCACGCTCCGCGTGGTAATGCCGCCCTGGACGCTCTGCGTCCCACGGGCTAAGTGACGCGGAGCGTCAAGGGATGCATTCCCACGCGGAGCGTGGGAAGGATCAACTGACACACCGCGCACCCCGTAGGACCGGCTTTAGCCGGGAAGAGCTCCTGCTTTTGCTGTTGCTTTTGATCTTCTACGCGGTAGTCCAAACACCACAAAACGCGACTTCGGTGCAGGCTGAACGCAGGTCTTGCGCAGTGGGCTGAGCGGCATGGATGCCGCGAGAGCGCCGTCAGGACATGGATGTCCGTTCGGCGCGGGCCCACGGAGCAGGACCGGAGCGAGGGAACCCGACGCAGGAGGGCCTAACCAGGAGCCGGCACTTTTGGTTACTTTTAGTGCTTTTTAAAAGTAACTCGCCGAAGGCGAAACAGTCTGCCCCTAGGCAGACGCTCTTGATCCAGGCGTCGGAAGCAACGACGCAAACTTCCAAATCCAAATACTGGCATTCTGATATTTTCAGCCCGCTGCCAATGTTGGACAGGTTTTTGCAATACCTGCATTACAGCGCCTCTGGCGTCAAAGTTTTGGTTAACGCGCAGGTAAAAAATCGGTGGATCGCTCTCAGTTAATCTCTAACGCACGCATCGGACTGGTCGGCCTTGGCCGTGGTCAGTTGGGCGTGCCGTTGCTGTTGCTGGTCATGCTGGCAATGATGATGTTGCCGATGCCACCCTTTTTGCTGGACGTGTTCTTCACGTTCAACATCGCCCTGTCCATCGTCGTGTTGCTGGTCTGCGTTTACGCACTGCGCCCGCTGGATTTTTCGGTTTTCCCGACCATCCTGCTGATCGCCACGCTGTTGCGCCTGGCGCTGAACGTCGCTTCCACCCGCGTCGTGATGCTCCACGGCCAGGACGGCCACGCCGCCGCCGGTAAGGTGATCCAGGCCTTCGGTGAAGTGGTGATCGGCGGTAACTACGTCGTCGGTATCGTGGTGTTCGCGATCCTGATGATCATCAACTTCGTCGTGGTGACCAAAGGTGCCGGCCGTATTTCCGAGGTGAGCGCGCGTTTCACCCTCGACGCGATGCCCGGCAAGCAGATGGCGATCGACGCCGACCTCAACGCCGGCCTCATCGATCAGCCGGAAGCCAAGCGTCGTCGTCTGGAAGTCGCCCAGGAAGCCGAGTTCTACGGCTCCATGGACGGTGCCAGCAAGTTCGTGCGCGGTGACGCCATCGCCGGTCTGTTGATCCTGTTCATCAACCTCATCGGCGGCATGCTGGTGGGCATCCTCCAGCACAACATGACCTTCGCCGACGCCGGCAAGGTTTACGCGCTGCTGACCATCGGTGACGGTTTGGTGGCGCAGCTGCCTTCGCTGCTGCTGTCCACCGCTGCAGCGATCATGGTGACCCGTGCTTCCGGTTCCGAAGAGATGGGCAAGCTGGTCGGGCGCCAGATGTTTTCGTCGCACAAGGCGCTGGCTGTCTCGGCGGGCATCATGGTGGTCATGGGGCTGGTGCCGGGCATGCCGCACTTCTCGTTCATCAGCCTGGGGCTGCTGGCTGCCGGGGGCGCGTACCTGCTGTGGAAAAAACAGAACATGGTCAAGCTGGCCGCGATTCAAGAGGTCAAGCGTCAGCAAGAGTTGCTGCCTGCGCCGAGTCGTGCGCAGGAGTCCAAAGAGCTGGGCTGGGATGACGTGACCCCGATCGACATGATCGGCCTGGAAGTGGGCTATCGTCTGATCCCGCTGGTGGACCGTAATCAAGGTGGTCAGTTGCTGGCGCGGATCAAGGGCGTGCGCAAGAAGCTTTCCCAGGAGCTGGGCTTCCTGATGCCGACCGTTCACATCCGTGACAACCTTGACCTGGCGCCCAGCGCCTACCGCCTGACGCTAATGGGCGTGACGCTGGCCGAAGCCGAGATTTACCCGGATCGGGAGCTGGCGATCAACCCAGGTCAGGTATTTGGCAGTCTGAACGGCATCAATGCCAAAGACCCGGCGTTCGGTCTGGAGGCTGTCTGGATCGAAATCAGCCAGCGGGCGCAGGCACAATCGCTGGGTTACACCGTGGTGGACGCCAGCACCGTTGTGGCAACCCACCTGAACCAGATTCTGTACAAGCACTCTCATGAGTTGATTGGCCATGAGGAAGTCCAGCAATTGATGGCTTTGCTGGCCAAGGGATCGCCAAAACTTGCCGAGGAACTGGTGCCGGGCGTGTTGTCGTTGTCGGCGCTGCTCAAGGTGCTTCAGGCCCTGCTGGCCGAGCAGGTACCGGTGCGCGATATTCGCAGCATTGCCGAGGCTATCGCCAACAACGCTGCGCGGAGTCAAGATACCGCCGCATTGGTCGCTGCCGTACGGGTCGGTTTGTCCCGCGCAATCGTGCAAAGCATTGTCGGCATTGAGCCGGAGCTGCCTGTTATCACGCTTGAGCCAAGGTTGGAACAGATATTGCTCAATAGTCTGCAGAAGGCTGGACAGGGTCAGGAAGAAGGCGTTCTGCTCGAACCGAGCATGGCTGAGAAACTTCAGCGCTCGTTGATCGAAGCAGCGCAGCGTCAGGAGATGCAAGGTCAGCCGGTCATTTTGTTGGTCGCAGGTCCGGTACGCGCCATGTTGTCCCGCTTTGGACGCCTGGCTGTTCCGAATATGCATGTTTTGGCTTACCAGGAAATTCCTGACAATAAGCAAGTCACCATCGTAGCGACTGTCGGGCCGAACGGCTGAGGTAGTGAGTCATGCAAGTTAAGCGTTTTTTCGCCGCCGATATGCGACAAGCCATGAAGCTGGTTCGTGATGAGCTGGGCGCCGAAGCGGCCATCATCGGCAACCGGCGCATCGCCGGCGGCGTGGAACTGACTGCCGCGCTGGACTACAAATTGTCTGCGCTGGCGCCGCGTGTGCCGAACATCGAGCTCGAAGACGAGTTGCGCAAGACTCAGTCGCGCATCGTCACCGCTCAGGCTGAGCTGACCCACCGCAGCGAGCTGGACACTGTCGCCAATCGTCAGTTGTTCGCAGGGCTGGCGATGGATGACAGCAAGCAGATCGAGCCGACGCTCGAAGAACCGTTTCGCCCATCGATCCATGCGGCCATGGCGGCCGATCGTGCCGAACGCGCCGAGCGTCCCGTGGAGCCTGCGGTCAGCCAGCGCGCCTACGACTCGATGCGCTCCGAATTGAACGGGCTGCGCGAACTGCTGGAAGTCCAGCTGGGTTCGCTGGCCTGGAACCAGCTGCAAGGCAGCCGCCCGCAACAGGCTAATCTGTGGCGTCGTCTGCAACGCATCGGCCTGTCAGGTCCGCTGTCCCGTGATCTGCTGGCGATGGTGCCGGAAGGTGGCGATCAGGCGCACACCTGGCGCATGTTGCTGGCCCATCTGGCGCGCATGATCGCAACGCCGGACGTGGAGCCGCTGGAAGAGGGCGGTGTGATCGCCATGGTCGGTCCTGCCGGTATGGGCAAGACCACCACGCTGGCCAAACTGGCCGCCCGTTATGTGTTGAAATACGGCGCGCAGAACATTGCGCTGGTGAGCATGGACAGTTTCCGTATCGGTGCTCAGGAACAGCTTAAAACCCTGGGCCGGATCCTCAACGTGCCAGTGACGCACGTCGATCCGGGCCAGTCTCTGGCGCAGGCGCTGGAGCCGCTGCTGCGCAAGCGCGTGGTGTTGATCGACACCGCGGGCCTGCAAGCCAGCGATCCGGCCTTGCGCCTGCAGTTGGAAAGCCTCGCCGGTCGTGGCATCCGTGCCCGCAACTATCTGGTACTGGCCACCACCAGCCAGAAGCAGGTGCTGACGGCGGCGTATCACAGTTACAAGCGTTGCGGTCTGGCCGGGTGCATCCTGACCAAACTCGACGAGACGGCCAGCCTGGGCGAAGTCCTCAGCCTGGCGGTCACTCACGAACTGCCTGTGGCCTATCTCACCGATGGTCCACGGATACCGGATGATCTGCATTTGCCACGCCGGCACCAGTTGGTAAGCCGGGCTGTCAGTGTGCAGATGCAGGAGGAGCCTAGCGAGGAAGCGATGGCGGATATGTTTGCGGATCTTTATCACAGTCCCGGCAAGCGTGCGGGCTAGGTAGGGAAAATGACACTGGAATATACCTGCATCGATGGTCTGCCAGGCATTGTTCACACTCTGAACGTGCAGCCCTACATGTGGCTTAGGTCTAAGCAAGACAAGGTAAAAAATTAACATGGGCAGCATGCATCCCGTACAGGTTATCGCGGTGACCGGTGGCAAAGGTGGCGTCGGCAAGACCAACGTTTCAGTGAATCTTTCACTGGCGCTGGCCGAGCTCGGGCGTCGCGTCATGTTGCTGGACGCCGATCTGGGTCTGGCCAACGTCGACGTATTGCTGGGGCTGACGCCCAAACGCACGCTTGCGGATGTCATCGAGGGCCGCTGCGAGCTGCGCGACGTGCTGCTGCAGGGGCCGGGCGGCGTACGCATCGTGCCGGCCGCTTCGGGCACGCAGAGCATGGTGCACCTGACTCCGGCGCAGCATGCCGGTCTGATTCAGGCGTTCAGCGACATCGGCGACAACCTGGATGTGCTGGTGATCGATACCGCTGCCGGGATCGGCGAGTCGGTGGTCAGCTTCGTGCGCGCCGCTCAGGAAGTCCTGCTGGTGGTGTGCGACGAGCCCACTTCGATCACTGACGCTTACGCGCTGATCAAGCTGCTCAACCGCGACTACGGCATGAACCGCTTCCGCGTGCTGGCCAACATGGCGCAGAGCCCGCAGGAAGGGCGCAACCTGTTCGCCAAGCTGACCAAAGTGACTGACCGTTTCCTCGATGTCGCGCTGCAATACGTTGGCGCCGTTCCGTACGACGAGTGCGTGCGCAAGGCGGTCCAGAAGCAGCGTGCGGTGTACGAAGCGTTCCCGCGTTCCAAATGTGCGCTGGCGTTCAAGGCCATCGCGCAGAAGGTCGATACCTGGCCGCTGCCGGCGAACCCGCGCGGTCACCTTGAGTTTTTCGTTGAACGCCTGGTGCATCAGACCAGCGCAGGGCCCGTGTCATGACCGCAAGTGGCTATCGCATGTACAGCAAATCATCCAAAGATTCCCAGTACGAACTGATCGAGCGTTATGCCCCGCTGGTCAAGCGCATCGCTTACCACCTGCTGGCGCGACTGCCGGCCAGTGTTCAGGTCGAGGACCTGATCCAGGCCGGCATGATCGGTCTGCTCGAGGTGTCGACCAAGTACGACTCCACCAAAGGTGCGAGTTTCGAGACTTACGCGGGTATTCGTATTCGCGGCGCGATGCTCGACGAAGTGCGCAAGGGCGACTGGGCGCCACGCTCGGTTCACCGGAATACGCGCATGGTCAGCGACGCGATTCGTGCAATTGAAGCAAAAACCGGCCGTGACGCTAAAGATCACGAGGTTGCTGCCGAACTTCAATTGAGTCTCGATGATTACTACGGGATTTTGAACGATACCTTGGGCAGTCGCCTGTTCAGCTTCGACGACCTGTTGCAGGACGGCGAGCATGAAGGGCTGCACGAGGACGGCGCGAGCCAGTCGCTGGAGCCGTCGCGCGATCTGGAAGACGAACGCTTCCAGGCTGCGCTGGCGGATGCCATCGCCAATCTGCCGGAGCGTGAACGCCTGGTGCTGGCGCTGTATTACGACGAAGAGCTGAACCTCAAGGAAATCGGTGAGGTCCTGGGGGTCAGCGAATCTCGGGTCAGCCAGCTGCATAGCCAGTGCGCCGCGCGGTTGCGTGGACGATTGGGAGAGTGGCGCGCGCGCTGATTCATCGCACGTGAACAGGGTGTTCGCGTGTTGCAAGTAAGACCGGCTGTGCTGAATGTGGTGTGGGAAGCAGGAGAGACAAGGCAGGAGCCGGTCGGATCAGGTCTTTGAACGGCCTGTTGCGCCGTGTTCGTGACCCCTCGATGTGCACCATCCCTTATTATTTTCGTAGAGCCGATCACTGGGTTGTGCCGGTATTGATTGAACGCGCGTCCAGGTGCTGGGCGCGTTAAAGACTGCTTGGAGGTCGAATTGGACAAGAACATGAAAATCCTCATCGTTGATGACTTCTCAACGATGCGGCGGATCATAAAAAACCTGTTGCGTGACCTTGGGTTCACCAAC
>Ga0213834_100078_pt1 | contig 117350 bp, 109 predicted proteins | sample SWPTP12_FD_160580 | JGI IMG/M metagenome (GOLD analysis project Ga0213834, IMG submission 160580) | Coastal seawater microbial communities from Marineland, Florida, United States - SWP TP1 #2 | ecosystem: Environmental > Aquatic > Marine > Coastal | place: USA: Florida | collected 2016-08-06 | reverse complement strand
TGCTGATAATCTTGCGACTTCAGTCTTACGACACAAGCACCCACACGAATTGCTTGATTCAGTTGTTAAAGAGCGGTTGGTCAAGAGCCTTTCGTCTCAACCGAGGCGCGCATTCTACAGCGTCCTCGTCATCTGTCAAGCGGTTATTTTCAGAAGTTTTCAAAGTTTCCTTTGCAACTTCAACCACTTGCGCTTCGTTCGACTTGGCGTCTCACGTCAGCGGGAGGCGAATTCTACAGCGTTACAATCCGCTGTCAACCACCTTTTTCACCGCTGCCGATTCAGTGACCTGAATCGAAGCCCCTCCGCACCGCTTACTTCGTCTAACTCGTTGAATCTCAAGGAGTTTTCCGTTTCGTCTGCGCCGGAAGTGGGGCGAATTATAGAGACATTGAGAGGAGCGTCAACACCTAATTTGAATTTTCTATGAAATAGGCAAAAAAGCTGTAATTTCAAGTGATTGCAGCTGTTTATATAGAGAGCAACAGACACTCGCCCATTATCTAAGCTACAACACTCCAATTTCCCGCAGCGCCGTAACTTCCGCTTCTTGAAGCCCCAACACTCGAGTAAGGATGTCTTCGGTATGCTCGCCGAGCAACGGCGGAGCTCGGCGATACTCGACAGGCGTCTCGGACAGGCGAATAGGACTGGCAACCTGCGGAACAACTCCACCGAGAGAATGAGGCAGTTCAACCTTCAAACCCCGCGCCTGAACCTGAGGATCGGCAAATACCTGCGCCACATCGTTGATGGGGCCGCACGGCACGCCGGCAAGCTCCAAAGCGGCGACCCACTGCGCGGTGGTCTTGAATACCGTGGCCTGGCGTATGAGGGGAATCAGCTCGGCGCGGTGCGCGACACGTTGTTTGTTCGTAACAAACCGAGGGTCGTCTGCCCACTGAGGCTGACCCGCTACCTCAGCGAACTTGCGAAACTGACTGTCATTCCCAACCGTTAGGATGAAATCGCCATCTGCCGTAGGAAAATCCTGATAAGGCACGATGTTCGGGTGAGCATTGCCGAGGCGCCGAGGAGGAGTGCCGGTTGTCAGGTAATTCATCGCTTGGTTCGCCAGACACGCAACCTGTACATCGAGCAGCGCCATATCAATATGTTGACCTGAGCCGCCCTGATCCCGGTGCGCCAGCGCTGCAAGGATCGCCGACGTCGAATACAACCCGGTGAGGATATCCGTCAGCGCGACGCCCACTTTCACGGGGCCTGCGCCGTCCTCACCCTCTGGACGTCCGGTCAGACTCATCAGCCCGCCCAGCCCCTGGATCATGAAATCGTAGCCGGCACGCTTGGCATAAGGCCCGGTCTGACCGAAGCCGGTGATTGAGCAATAGATAAGCCTCGGGTTCTGCGCCTGCAACGACGCGTAATCCAGGCCGTATGCCTTGAGCCCACCGACCTTGAAGTTCTCGATGACGATGTCAGACCTTGCTGCGAGCTCGCGCACCAGTTTCTGACCCTCAGGACGGGTGAAGTCGACCGTGACAGAGTGCTTGTTCCTATTAGCAGAAAGGTAATAAGCAGCCTCAGAGGTGTTCTCGCCGCGAGGATCCTTCAGGAAAGGCGGCCCCCAGGCACGCGTATCGTCACCATTACCGGGACGCTCGATCTTGATGACCTCAGCGCCGAGGTCCGCGAGGATCTGCCCTGCCCATGGCCCGGCCAACACGCGGGACAGATCCAGCACACGCAAATGAGATAGCGCGCCCATGACTGGTCTCCTTAATAGAAGGCCTGAATGCCGGTCTGCGCACGGCCCAGAATCAGCGCGTGAACATCGTGCGTGCCTTCGTACGTGTTCACCACCTCAAGATTGACCAAGTGACGCGCGATGCCGAACTCATCTGAAATACCGTTGCCGCCCAGCATGTCGCGAGCCATACGCGCGATATCCAGAGACTTGCCACACGAATTGCGCTTCATGATCGAAGTGATTTCGACCGCAGCAGTGCCTTCATCCTTCATGCGTCCCAGACGCAGACAACCCTGCAGCGCCAGTGTGATCTCAGTCTGCATGTCAGCGAGCTTTTTCTGGATCAGCTGATTGGCTGCCAGTGGGCGACCGAATTGCTGGCGATCCAGCGTGTACTGGCGGGCAGTGTGCCAGCAGAACTCAGCAGCGCCCAGCGCACCCCACGAAATGCCGTATCGTGCGGAGTTCAGGCAGGTGAACGGGCCTTTCAGACCTCGCACGTCGGGGAAGATGTTTTCTTCTGGGACAAACACGTTATCCATGACGATCTCGCCGGTGATGGACGCACGCAGGCCGACTTTGCCATGGATCGCCGGAGCGCTGAGGCCTTGCCAGCCCTTTTCGAGAACGAAGCCACGGATGTCGCCAGCATCATCCTTGGCCCACACCACGAACACGTCAGCGATCGGGCTGTTGGTGATCCACATCTTGCTACCGGTCAAGCGGTAACCGCCTTCGACAGTCTTGGCACGGGTGATCATCGCGCCCGGGTCCGAGCCGTGGTTGGGCTCGGTCAAGCCAAAGCACCCGATCCATTCGCCGGACGCCAGCTTCGGCAGATACTTTTGCTTCTGAGCCTCAGTGCCAAACTCATTGATCGGCACCATGACCAGCGAGGATTGCACGCTCATCATCGACCTGTAGCCGGAATCGATGCGCTCGACCTCCCGCGCAATCAAGCCATAACAGACGTAGTTCAGGCCGCTGCCACCATATTGCTCAGGGATGGTCGCACCCAGCAAACCTACCTCTCCCATCTCGCGAAAGATCGCCGGATCGGTCTGTTCGTGACGAAACGCTTCGAGGACGCGAGGGGCCAGCTTGTCCTGGGCGAATTGCTCGGCGCTGTCACGAACCATGCGCTCTTCTTCGGTGAGCTGCTGATCCAGCAACAGCGGATCAATCCAGTTGAAGCTTGCCTTGCCGCCCATGACGTTCTCCTCGCTGAGTGATGCTTCCGGACGATGCCGGAAAAGTCGTGAATTGATCCTAGGCCTGGACTCGGTGGACGGCAAACGACGATTTCGAACAGTGTTGTGCTAATTTCTCACTCCGAAACAATTTAAATGGCCATTTACGGTCCTGATGAGTGAGGTAGACGTACATGCGCCGCAGAATCCCATCCACCGCCGCTCTCATCAGCTTTGAAGCAGCCGCCCGGCACGAAAGCTTCACCAAGGCCGCTGACGAACTTTCCCTCACCCAAAGCGCCATTTGCCGACAGATAGGCAGCCTGGAAGAATTCCTTAACGTGGAGCTGTTCCGACGATCGCGCAGAGGGGTCAAGCTGACAGAGGCGGGCCTTTCCTACAGCCGACGCGTCGCCACGCAGCTCGACGCGGTGGAGCGCGACACGTTATCGGTGATGGGGCATCAGGGTGCGAATGTCATCGAACTGGCAGTCGTGCCGACCTTCGGTACGCAATGGCTGCTTCCGAGGCTGAAGGATTTCCAACAGAAAAATCCAGACGTGACGATCAACCTGACCAATCGCACCAGGCCTTTTCTGTTTGCCGACACTGAGTTCGACGCAGCCATCTACTTCGGAGATGCCGACTGGTCAGGTACGGAATCGCATCGGCTGATGAGCGAAAACCCGATGCCGGTGTGTAGTCCTGAATTACTTGGCCACGAGGCACAGCTCAGCGCGCGCGAACTTTCCGATATGCCGTTGTTGCAGCAGACAACGCGTCCCTACGCGTGGCGGCAATGGTTTAACTCGATGGACCTGAACGTCGCGCGAGACATGACAGGGCCGCGATACGAGCTATTCTCCATGCTCGCACAGGCGGCCATGCATGAAATGGGCGTGGCACTGATCCCACCCTTTCTGATCCAGCGGGAGCTGGCAGAAAAGCGCTTGGTGATCGCAAATGCCCACGCGCTATCGAGCGTAAAAGCCTACTACCTGATGATTCCGGAGCGAAAAGTCGAATCTGCGTCATTGAAGGCCTTCCGCGATTGGCTTGTGCATCAGGCTGAAACCTATGCCCTGCCTTGATTCGGAGCTGATTTCGATCTTTTCTGACCCTGTAGTCAGCCCTAGTCAAAGACTACATATATCTGCCAATGTCGCATTTTAGAAACACTTCCGTTGCGAATACAAAACGGGCTGTACGCGTTATGGCACGTGGCTTTCAGCGTTATTTACAGCCATTCTTCCCATCAATACGAAAAAAACTTCGAGCGCGTCTGAAGTCGCTCAACGCCTTTAACTGTGTGGCCTGTAGCGATTTGTTGCGTCAAACGGTCACAGGGTGACTTGTAGTTAAATACACGTCGCGTTACAGAATTCCTTGAAGCCCCACATTTCCCCCTGCAAAATGCCGCGCCCCCGTCTTGTCTGGCGGGGACGTGGTGATCGCTGCCCCAGACGCGCCATCCGCAGCGCGCTGGCCTATTTTTAAAAGATAAAAAGATCACGCAGGAGATTTGACGTGCACATTGGAGTCCCTCTAGAAACCCAGTCCGGTGAAACTCGGGTTGCTGCAACTCCGGAAACCATCAAGAAGCTCGTTGGCCAGGGTCATAAGGTCACTGTCCAGTCAGGCGCAGGCATTACTGCGAGCGTGACGGACAGCGCTTATGAAGCGGCAGGCGCATCGATTGGCAGCGCTGCCGATGCCTTCGGCGCCGAGCTGATCCTCAAGGTCGTCGCACCTGGCGACAGTGAACTGGCGCTGATCAAGTCCGGCACTGTCGTCATCGGGATGCTCAACCCGTTCAATAACGAGATCATCGCGAAGATGGCCGAGCGCGGCATTACTGCGTTCGCCCTGGAGGCTGCACCGCGCACCTCGCGCGCGCAAAGCCTCGACGTCCTGTCTTCGCAAGCCAACATTGCCGGCTACAAATCGGTGCTGCTGGCCGCACATCACTATCCGCGCTTCATGCCGATGCTGATGACCGCCGCAGGGACGGTGAAGGCTGCTCGCGTGCTGATCCTGGGCGCGGGCGTTGCTGGCTTGCAGGCGATTGCGACCGCCAAGCGTCTTGGTGCGGTGATCGAGGCGTCCGATGTGCGTCCAGCAGTGAAGGAGCAGATCGAATCGCTGGGGGCCAAGTTCGTCGATGTGCCTTACGAAACCGACGAAGAGCGCGAAGCGGCGGTCGGCGTCGGCGGTTATGCACGCCCGATGCCCGCCAGCTGGATGCAGCGTCAGGCCGTAGCCGTTCACGAGCGCGCCAAGCAGGCGGACATCGTGATTACCACAGCATTGATTCCGGGTCGCAAGGCGCCGGTGCTGCTCAGTGCCGAGACGGTCTCGCAGATGAAACCGGGCTCGGTAGTGATTGACCTCGCGGCAGCCCAGGGCGGTAACTGCCCGCTGACCGTGGCTGACCAGGTGGTGATCGAGCACGGCGTCACGATCGTGGGGCACACCAACCTGCCAGCGCTGGTCGCGGCAGACGCTTCTGCTCTTTATGCACGCAACCTGCTGGACTTCCTGAAGCTGATCTTCACAAAGGAAGGACAGTTCGAGATCAACCTCGAAGACGACATCGTCGCCGCGTGCCTGATGTGCCGCGATGGCCAGATCGTCCGCAAGAATGGCTGAGGATAAAAACAATGGAAGACATGCTGATCTCTCATGGCGTCTACAACTTGATCATCTTCGTGCTGGCGATCTATGTCGGCTACCACGTGGTCTGGAACGTCACCCCTGCGCTGCACACCCCGCTGATGGCCGTGACCAACGCCATTTCGGCGATCGTCATCGTCGGCGCCATGCTCGCTGCCGCGCTGACCGTCACCCCGCTGGGCAAGACCATGGGCACCCTGGCGGTCGCGCTGGCGGCCGTTAACGTGTTCGGTGGCTTTCTGGTCACCCGCCGCATGCTGGAAATGTTCAAGAAGAAAGCGCCTAAAACGAAAGACGAGGTATCGAAGTAATGAGCATGAACCTCGTCACCCTGTTGTACCTCGTTTCGGCGATCTGCTTCATTCAGGCGCTCAAAGGCCTTTCGCACCCGACCACTTCGCGTCGCGGCAACCTGTTCGGCATGCTCGGCATGGGCCTGGCCGTGCTGACGACGATTGGCCTGGTGTTCAAACTGGCTGCGCTGTCCACCGACGGCGCCAGCGCAGGCATCGGCTACATCATCGTAGGTCTGCTCGTCGGCGGCACGGCCGGTTCGATCATGGCCAAGCGCGTTGAAATGACCAAGATGCCGGAGCTGGTTGCCTTCATGCACAGCATGATCGGTCTGGCGGCGGTGTTCATTGCCATCGCGGCCGTGGTCGAACCTCAGTCGCTGGGCATCGTTCAGCACCTGGGCGACTCGATCCCTACCGGCAACCGCCTGGAACTGTTCCTCGGCGCGGCCATCGGTGCGATCACGTTTTCCGGTTCGGTCATCGCCTTCGGCAAACTGTCGGGCAAATACAAGTTCCGCCTGTTTCAAGGAGCACCGGTACAGTTCGCCGGGCAGCACAAGCTGAACCTGATCCTCGGCCTGGCCACGCTGTTCTTCGGCCTGACCTTTATGTTCACGGGCAGCCTGTTCGCATTCAGCGTCATGCTGGTCCTGGCGTTCGTGATCGGCGTGCTGCTGATCATCCCGATCGGGGGCGCGGACATGCCTGTGGTCGTGTCGATGCTCAACAGCTACTCGGGCTGGGCGGCGGCGGGTATCGGCTTTTCGCTGAACAACTCGATGCTGATCATCGCAGGTTCGCTGGTGGGTTCCTCGGGTGCGATTCTGTCCTACATCATGTGCAAGGCGATGAACCGATCGTTCTTCAACGTGATCGGCGGCGGTTTCGGCGCCGCAGCAGATGCTGGCGCAGCAGATGGGGCGAAAGAAGCACGTCCGGTGAAATCCGGTTCGGCTGATGACGCAACCTTCCTGCTGACCAATGCCGACACGGTAATCATCGTGCCTGGCTACGGCCTTGCGGTAGCGCGCGCTCAACACGCGCTCAAAGAGCTGACCGAGAAGCTCACCCATGCCGGCGTGACCGTTAAATACGCGATTCACCCCGTCGCAGGTCGCATGCCGGGGCACATGAACGTACTGCTCGCCGAGGCCGAGGTGCCTTACGATCAGGTCTTCGAAATGGAAGACATCAACTCCGAGTTTGGCCAAGCCGACGTGGTGCTGGTGCTGGGCGCCAACGACGTGGTCAACCCGGCCGCGAAAAACGATCCGAAGTCGCCTATCGCGGGCATGCCGATCCTGGAGGCTTTCAAGGCCAAGACGATCATCGTCAACAAGCGCTCCATGGCCAGCGGTTATGCAGGTCTGGACAATGAGCTGTTCTACCTCGACAAAACCATGATGGTCTTCGGCGACGCCAAGAAGGTCATCGAAGACATGGTCAAAGCCGTCGAGTAAACGCTCTGGCCCGCTCCACTGAGAACCCCCGGCGCGTTCTGGCGCAGGGGGTTTTTTACATCTGGCGTAAAAGTGTTTTGCTCTGAAACCCGCTAATTAGAGGCCTCGAATGCGACCTTGGTAGCGGGACGAAAAAACACCAACTCTCTAGACTGCTCACTCGCATCCTCGTCCCGAGATAAGAACATCATGCACCGTGAACGTATCCGTCTGCCTTCGCTGCTGAGCAAGGTAATGAGCGCGGCCGATGCCGCTTCCCTGATCAAGGACGGCATGACCGTCGGTATGAGTGGCTTTACCCGCGCAGGTGAAGCCAAGGCTGTGCCCAAAGCGCTGGCCGAACGAGCCAAGGCGTCGCCGCTGAAAGTCAGCCTGATGACCGGCGCCAGCCTGGGCAATGATCTGGACAAACAACTCACTGAAGCGGGCGTGCTGTCCCGTCGCATGCCGTTTCAGGTCGACAATACGCTGCGCAAGGCTATCAACGACGGCACGGTCATGTTCATCGACCAGCATCTGTCCGACACCGTTGAGCAACTGCGCAATCGCCAGATCAAGGCGGTCGATATCGCGGTCATCGAGTGCGTGGCGATCACCGAAGAAGGCCACCTGGTGCTCAGCACCTCGGTCGGCAACTCGGCGAGCTTCGCCATCCTGGCCGAAAAGGTGATCGTCGAGATCAACATCGCTCAGCCGCTGGAGCTCGAAGGGCTCCATGACATTTATATTCCGACCTACCGGCCGACCCGGCTGCCAATTCCCGTACTCAAAGCCGACAGCCGCATTGGCAGCCAGGCCGTGAAGATCGACCCTGCGAAGATCGTCGGGATCGTGTTCAGCGACCAGACCGACTCACCTTCAACTGTACTGCCCGCCGACAGTGATACCCAGGCCATCGCCGGACATCTGGTCGAATTCTTCAAAAACGAAGTACGTCAGAATCGCCTGACCAACCAGCTGATGCCGCTGCAGGCAGGCGTGGGCACCATCGCCAACGCAGTCATGACCGGCCTGATCGACTCGCCGTTCCATGGCATGGCGATGTATTCCGAAGTGCTGCAGGACTCCACATTCGATCTGTTCGAGGCGGGCAAGCTCGACTTCGCCTCGGGCTGCTCCATGACCCTGTCCGAACGCAAGCATGACGCGGTCTACAACAACCTTGAGCAGTACAGATCGAAACTGTTGCTCCGCCCTCAGGAAATTTCCAACCACCCTGAAGTCGTGCGTCGCCTGGGCATCATCGGCATCAACACGGCCCTGGAGTTCGACCTGTACGGCAACGTCAACTCCACGCACGTGGGTGGCACCCGGATGATGAACGGGATCGGCGGCTCGGGCGACTTCGCGCGCAATGCCCACCTTGCCATTTTCGTCACCAAGTCCATTGCCAAAGGCGGCGCGATCTCAAGCGTGGTTCCGATGGTGAGCCACGTGGATCACACCGAGCACGATGTGGACATTCTGGTGACGGAGATTGGACTGGCGGACCTGCGCGGTCTGGCGCCCCGCGAGCGGGCGCGAGTGATCATCGACAACTGCGTCCACCCCGCGTATCGCGAGGCGTTGAACGACTATTTCCGTAAAGCCTGTGCAATCGGCGGCCACACGCCACATGTACTGCGCGACGCACTTAGTTGGCACCTGAACCTTGAAGAAACCGGTCGCATGCTGGCCGTGTGAGAAAACAGTTTGGAGGTGACGACGACCTTTCGTCGCCACCTTCAACGAACTGAACGCAGATAATTCAAAAACTGTTCTGCTGTACCGGTCATTTTACCCTCCGAAATCTCTCTTTTCACCATTACCGCGCAGAAAATGCACCAATAGCGTGCCGACCCATACAGTTGCCCCAAATCCGAACAAAACAGTGCCTGATCACAGTTAACTGGAGCAGCACAATACAAGTGAACTGTGTCTGGAGAGAGAGGGGCAACGAGAGGAAGATTGTCACCAATCAAGCCACTATCTAATCCCGCCACAAGCGGAAGGAAGAAGCACCATGGAACGCACCGTAAGTTCCGAACTGTTCTACGAAGACACCGCAAAAACCGCTCAAGCCTCGTTGCCGCTGCGCATGTTCGCCAACCTGATGCTCTGGCAGCGTCGCCTGTCCAGCCGCCATCAACTGGCCCGTCTGGATGCTCGTCTGCTGGCCGACGCCGGTATCAGCGAATCCCAGCGTTACGAAGAGCTGAGCAAGCCGTTCTGGCGCTAAGTAAGCGTCTGCTGGTCCCAGGCTACGAGCCTCTCACCAGCAACCCGAATTGTTCAAACAAGACCCGTCGCAGGCAACTGCGACGGGTCTTGTCATTTACAGGGCTCTTTCATCGATTGCTGTGATCCTGGTGCCGAAGCAATAACCGATACAGTTGAACTATCTGCTCAATAGACCCGTACAATTTCATCTGGTGTGCGCTCCAACCATTCTGTATCGCACTGTGACGGCATGTGGCATTTCGCCCTGCTATTCCACCTCCGCTCGTTAAGTTAGTCTTGTAATACCTTCTTACCGCCGCCCGCGCAGGCTTGCTCATCGCACGCCATCTGCTCATGCGGTCATTGAATCTGTTCACTGGAGTCTACGTATGTCCCGCCTTCATCTTTTGAGTGCTGCAGTTCTCGCCATCGCGGCTACCGGCGTCCAGGCTTCAAGCTTCGTCGTGACGACTGACACCATCGTTCGCGCGTTGGATGCATCGTCCAATGCAACCTCCAAGATCTCTTCGTCCTTTCACGATGACAAGATTGTTCTGGCTGCCCGCGATGACGCGGCCAGCTTCGTGGCCAGTCAGGGCGAAATCCGCGGCGTGAAACTTGAAGGCGCGTTCCAGCACATTCGTGAAATCGCACCCGGCTTGCAGGCGTCCGACGCACAACTGGCTCAGGCAATTCTTGCTATCTGATTCAGCATCGCGACAGCTTCGAACCAGCACACCCGAGCGTTCGCACTAGCTCTGGCCCGGGTGTTGCGCTAGCCTTGCGACTTGTTTTGCCGATACCGAAGACTCATGCGTTCATTGTCTCGCCTGTTGATTGCGATGACTGCCAGCCTGATGTGTACCAGCCAGGCTCAAGCATTCGACACAACCACACAAAGCCTGATCAAAACCGGGTACGCCACCAGCCAGGTGACGACCGGGCCTTTCGATAACAAACTGATACTTGCCGCCCAGGATGATGCAGCAGCGTTCATTGCCAGTGAAGGCCAACTGCGAGGAGCACAGCTGGAATCGGCGTTGATGTATCTGCGCCAGACCCGGCCAAAACTTCATGCCAGTGACCTTGAACTGGCGCAGGCAATCCTCGTCCAATAGTCACTTTTTGCACCTTCTGTATTCTGGAGCCGTTCCATGCGTACCCCGTTGATCGCCGCCGCCCTCGGCCTGCTGTTGCTGACCGATGTCGCGCACGCGCAAACCCTCAAAGCCACCAGTAACATCGTTGTCCGCGCGCTTGGCCGCAGCGTCGACTTCACCTCGGATACCACGTCATCGGTGCGTAACTGGAAAATGGTGATCGAAGCCCAGGACGATGCCGCCAGCTATGTGGCCAGCAATGGCAACATTCACGCTGCCCGACTGGACGCCGCATTCGCGACGCTGCGCGAGCGTCTGCCAGAAGCCCGCAATGCAAGTGATCAGGACCTCGCTGAAGCCATTCTCGCATTGTGAGGCGCGTTGCCGCCTGGCTGCTGGCGTCGGCACTCTCGCTGATCTGCACGAGCGCCTTCGCCGACCTGAGCCTGTCGCTGCACACCGACGGGCTTGATGCTGCACAACAGAAAGCCAGCCAGGCGCTGCTGGATGAAGCAATGGCCGCTCTGCCGCCGATGTTCGTCAGCAAACTGGATCGCAAGGTCGAAGTCCACTGGACCGACGATATGCCGTCCAATGCCTACGGACGCGCGGACGGCCCGTACCGATTGGACCTCAATCAGCGTCTGCTGTCGGGGTTGACCGACGGCAGCGCTGCCACCACCCGAACCAATCGCCCCCACGGCACCGTGCGCGAAGAAATGCTCGCAACGGTTCTGCATGAACTGACCCACATTTACGATCACGCCCAGCTCTGGTCACCCGAGGACCGCAAGCTGATCATTGCGTGCGCGCGGCAGGGCAACAGCGTCGGCAAGATCGGTCTGCGTGACAGTTGTCGAGGACAGACCGAACGGCGCTTCACGCTCAGCGACGACCCGCGACTGCTGGACCTGGCCGGCTGGCCACAGTACGTCGGACGGCGAGGGGATCGCGAAGAGCGCAACGGCCAGGTCGCCCGAAGCCCTGATATCTACGAAATCAGCAGTCCGCTGGAGTTCGTGGCAGTGAACATGGAGTATTTTCTGCTCGATCCGGCGTACGCCTGCCGCCGACCGGCACTGTATGACTACTACAAAAAGCAGTTCGACTGGGCGCCTGCCACGAAGGATGACTGCCCCACGTCTTACCCGTATTTGAATGCCGGCAACGATTTTGCCCGCGAGCCGCTCGGCAAGCTCGACCCCGAGCGCGTCTATGAAGTGGACTATCTGCTGGCCGAAGCCAATCAGAACCTGGTGAGTCGCTGGGGTCACAGCATGCTGCGTCTGGTGATCTGCAAACCCGGCCGGCCACGTGGCCCGGATTGCCGGCTCGATCTTGATCAGCATCTGGTGTTGTCCTATCGCGCCTTCGTCAATGACCTGCAGCTGTCCAGTTGGAGTGGTCTGACGGGCGCCTATCCTTCACGACTCTTCGTGCTGCCGCTGGGTCAGGTCATCGACGAATACACCAAGACCGAGCTGCGCAGCCTGGCGTCAGTGCCACTCAAGCTGTCTCGCGAAGAAATAGACGGGCTGGTGCAACACGCCGCTGAAATGCACTGGGCGTACGACGGCAATTACTGGTTCCTGTCGAACAATTGCGCGGTAGAGAATCTGAAGTTACTGCGCAGCGGTACGAACGATCCACGTCTGATCGGCCTAGACAGCATCATGCCTAACGGCTTGTTGGAAGTGTTGAAAGGGCGAGGGCTGGCCGACACCAGTGTGCTCGACGATCAGAAGAAAGCCCTGCGCCTGGGGTACCGCTTCGACTCGTATCGCGACCGCTATCAGGCGATGTTCGATGTGCTGCGCAAAACCACGGACGTCAAGCAAACCACCGTTGAGGACTGGCTGACATTGCCTGCCAAAGAGCGCCAGCCTTACTTTGCCAAGGCCGACCTGCGCACCAGCGCCGCAATGCTGCTGCTGGAACAGGCGGCTCAGCGTCGCCAGCTCTTGCTCGCGCAGGATGAGGTGAAGCAGCGTTATCTGAGCGCAGTGGAGAAAAAGGACAACGGCGTCTCCAAAGCCACTGGCACGTTGCAGGACATTCTGGCAAACAGCGGCTTCTTGAGTCGCCCGGCAGAATTGCTGGGCAGCGGCGGTTATGGCCTTCCGCAACAAGGCGAGTGGCAGCGGCTGGAAGAAGAAAGCACCCAGCGGCAAAAGCAGCTGCAGCGGCTTACCGGCGATCTGGACACGGAAGTGCGAGCGCTACTGGAGCCTGATCGCGCCGCTGAGATCGCCGCCACCGATGAAAACCTCAAGCAGGTGGGCGAACATCTGCGCGCGCTGCACAAAGCTGCGGGCGGACTGGAGTTGCCGTGACAGCTTGAGCGCCAAGGGTGAGCGTGCTGGCGATCGGAAAAACCGCAACCTCTCCGTTAGCCCTGAGCCCGCTCATCCGCAGCGATGGGCCGCCGTTTCTTCCGGCTCGCCCGGCAGGTGCTCGTCCAGATGCAGCCAGGGCAGGCGGTTGTCAGTCCAGATATGCCGGGCGGCTGGCGCCAGCTCCGGATGATCGAGCGTGCCGATGGTCACGTCCATGTTCTGCGGGCTGTTGCGGCTGAACAGCGCGACCTGTGCCCCACAGTTGTTGCAGAAATAACGCACACATGTCGGACCGGAATCGTAAGCCGCAGGGCTGCCTGCCAACCACTTGAACGCGTCCAGCGGCACGGTGATCCAGGTCACGACGATTCCGCCGGAGGTGCGTCGGCAGATCGAGCAGTGACAGTGGGCAATATCCGACAGCGGCGCCTCGAACTGATAACGCAAATTGCCGCAATGGCAGCCGCCCGTGTGCATCTCATTCATGGATGTTCTCCCGACTTGGTTCAGGATGTGACTGCCGCTCAAGCCAATCGCTTCATTTTTTGTCCAGCGTGCGACGTATCACCCGCGAAAGCTGGCTGAAAGCTTATCCCTTTAGCATCCCGTCATCGCCGGCGACAGACCGGTAGCCAGAACGGACGTCTTTTGACGTTCGCCGGCCCATCTACAACAACAATTAGGTGATTCTGATGCTTGCTTGCACTGCGATGTACCCCTCGCTCGCCCCCCGACTCCATGCGCCGCTCGTTCTGAGCTGATGACTTCGTCTCGTCTTTTTCACGTCGCGTAACGCTGGAGTATTGCTATGTTGACCTTCCTCGGCTTCGCCATGGTCGTCGCCTTCATGTACCTGATCATGAGCAAACGCCTGTCGGCGTTGATCGCCCTGATCCTTGTTCCAATCGTCTTCGCCCTGTTCGGCGGCTTTGCCTCGGACATCGGCCCCATGATGCTCTCGGGCATCACCAAGCTCGCGCCGACCGGCGTGATGCTGATGTTCGCCATTCTGTACTTCGCCTTGATGATCGACTCCGGCCTGTTCGACCCGGCCGTGCGCAAAATCCTCAAGCTGGTGAAAGGCGACCCGGTCAAGGTGTCCGTCGGCACGGCAGTGCTGGCGCTGGTCGTGTCACTGGATGGCGACGGCGCCACCACGTACATGATCTGCGTCGCCGCGATGCTGCCGCTGTACAGCCGCCTGGGCATGAGCCCGCGAATCATGGCCGGCCTGATCATTCTGGCCGGTGGCGTGATGAACATGACGCCGTGGGGCGGCCCGACCGCCCGTGCTGCCAGCGCCCTGCACGTCGACCCGTCGGACATTTTCGTGCCGATGATCCCGGCCATGCTGGCGGGCGTCGTGGCGATTCTGGTAATCGCCTATTTTTACGGCAAACGCGAGCGTGCGCGTCTGGGCGAGCTGCATTTGCCGGGCGACGAAGTCGACCACAGCGAGATCAGCGTTTCGCAGTTCCCGGACGCCCGCCGTCCCAAGCTGATCTGGTTCAACGCAGCGCTGACTCTGGCACTGATGGTGGCGTTGATCATGGGCCTGCTGCCACTGCCGGTGCTGTTCATGATCGCGTTCAGTATCGCGATGATCGTCAACTATCCCTGCCTGCAGGCGCAGAAAGATCGCGTTGCCGCTCACGCGGGCAGCGTGCTGGCAGTGGTCGGGCTGATTTTCGCAGCCGGTATCTTCACGGGTATCCTGTCGGGCACCGGCATGGTCGACGCCATGTCGAAAAGCCTGCTGGCGGTGATTCCCGAGTCGATGGGGCCGTATCTGGCCGTCATTACGGCGATCGTCAGCATGCCGTTCACCTTTTTCATGTCCAACGATGCGTTTTACTATGGCGTCCTGCCAGTGCTTTCGGAGGCCGCGGCGCATTACGGCATCAGTCCGGTGGAAATGGCGCGTGCCTCGATCGTCGGTCAGCCCGTCCACTTGCTGAGCCCACTGGTGCCGTCGACCTATCTGTTGGTAGCGCTTGCCGGCATCGAGTTCGGTGATCATCAGCGCTTCACCCTCAAGTGGGCGGTGCTGGTGTGCGTGTGCATCATGATCGGTGCACTGCTGATGGGGATTTTCCCTGCCTACAGCAGTCTATAAATGCAAATGAACGCCCTCGCCGACACAGGTTGGCGAGGGTCATACAAGCCCAAAGGAAAACGTAATGGAATGGCTGACCAACCCTGAGATCTGGGTTGCTTTCTTCACGCTGACTGCCCTGGAAATCGTTCTGGGCATCGATAACATCATCATGATCTCGATCCTGGTCAGCCGCATGCCGAAGGCCATGCAGCCTCGCACGCGTATTTTCGGCCTGGCCCTGGCGATGATCACGCGCATCCTGCTGTTGCTGTCCATCACGTGGGTGATGCGCCTGACCGATGACCTGTTCGAAGTCTTCGGCCAGGGCATTTCCGGCCGCGACCTGATCCTGTTCTTCGGCGGTCTGTTTCTGTTGTGGAAGAGCTCTCAAGAGATCTACCACGGCATGGAAGGTGAAGAAGAGGAACTCGACGAGCCGAAAGGCAAGGGCGGTCTGTTCCTGTACACCATCATCCAGATTGCGATCATCGATATCGTCTTCTCGCTGGACTCCGTCATCACCGCAGTCGGCATGGTCTCCCATGTCCCTGTCATGGTCGCCGCGATCATCGTCGCGGTACTGATCATGATGCTGTGCTCGGGCGTTATCAGCGACTTCATCGACAAACACCCGTCGCTCAAGATGCTCGCGCTTTCGTTCCTGATCGTAGTGGGTACGGTGCTGATCGCCGAGTCGTTCGATGTGCACGTGCCAAAAGGCTACGTTTACTTCGCCATGGCGTTCTCGCTGGCAGTGGAGGCCATCAACATCAAAATGCGCATGGCCATGGCAAAGAAAAAGGCCATGAAAGACCCTGTGAAACTTCGCAAGGACGTTCCGGGTCAATAACACCCAGTGCGTGTAGCGGTGACAGAACGGGGCATTGGATGCCCCGTTTTTTATTGAGCGGCATGGCCTGGAGAGGTGCAAGCTTGCGCCCACAGTCTTGCCATCGCCGGAGCTGGGCGATTCGAAACGCTTGATTTGTTACAGATTTGTTTCAAGAAATAATCGTCTGTGCCATGCTGGCAATAAGGCCTCAGGCCGACTAAAGCTTTAGTCGAGCGCGCTGAACATCTAGCTGCTCAGGCGCCTTCGCTCACTACACGCTGCACTTTTTATTTTCTGCCCGTTGGGCAACAACAGGGGGCTTTCCGTATGCTGACCCTGCTCGATTTGCTTTCCGCCGTCGCGCTGTTGATCTGGGGCACGCACATCGTTCGTACCGGCATCCTGCGCGTCTACGGCTCACAATTGAGACGCGTGCTCAGCCAGAACATGTCGAAACGTCCGTTGGCGTTCATCGCCGGGATTCTCGTGACAGCTTTGGTTCAGAGCAGCAACGCCACCGCCATGCTGGTGACCTCATTCGTGGGTCAGGGCCTGATGGGGCTCACGCCGGCGTTGGCCATCATGCTCGGCGCCGATGTCGGTACGGCCGTCATGTCTCGAATACTGACGTTCGACCTGTCGTGGCTCTCGCCGCTGCTGATTTTCCTTGGCGTGATTTTCTTCCTTTCGCGCAAGCAGACTCGCATCGGCCAACTGGGTCGCGTCGGCATCGGTCTGGGCCTGATCATCCTCGCCTTGCAGTTGATCGTGACCGCTGCGGCGCCGATCACCCAGGCCGCCGGCGTGAAGGTACTGTTCGCTTCACTCACAGGTGATCTGCTGCTCGATGCCCTGGTCGGCGCGATGTTCGCGCTGATTTCATACTCCAGCCTGGCTGCCGTTTTGCTGACGGCAACACTGGCCGGCGCCGAAATCATCAGCCTGCCGGTGGCGATCGGCCTGGTCATTGGCGCCAACATCGGCAGCGGGCTGCTGGCCTTTCTCAGCACCAGCATGCAGAACGTCGCCGGGCGCCAAGTGGCGCTGGGCAGCTTGTTGTACAAGCTGATCGGGCTGTTGCTGATCGTTCCGGTCCTGACGCCGCTCGTGCACTGGATGGACTCGCTGAACGTCAGCCCGTCGAGTCTGGTGATCAGCTTCCACGTGATCTACAACTCGCTGCGCTGCCTGATCATGCTGCCGACGGTAGGACCGATGGGTCGCCTGTGCGCTTCGATCCTGCCGCAACAGGCTGAGGTCAACGGTCAGACCAAGCCACGCCATCTGGACCTGACGGCACTGTCCACACCCAGCCTGGCGCTGGCCAATGCCGTTCGCGAGACGTTGCGCATGGGCGATTTGCTCGACAGCATGCTCAACGCCATGCAGGAAGTGTTGCGAGGCAACCAGACGGCCGTGACGCAAGAGGTGCGCCGGCTGAACGACGATATCGAAGTGCTCTACAACGCGATCAAGTTGTATCTGGCACAGATGCCGCGCGAGGATCTGAGCGATCAGGACAACCGCCGCTGGGCAGAAATCATCGAGCTTTCAATCAACCTCGAACTCGCCAGCGGTCTGATCGAACGCATGCTGCGCAAGGTTCAGCAGCAGAAAACCGCCCAGCGCAGGTCGTTTTCCGACGTGGGTCTGGAAGAACTCTCCGGGCTGCATGAGCAACTGATCGCCAACCTGCGCCTGGGCCTGTCGGTCTTTCTCAGCGGAGATCCGGAAAGCGCTCGCCAGCTATTGCGGGAGAAACGTCGTTTCCGGGCACAGGAACGGCGTCTGGCGCACGCTCATGTCAGCAGACTGCAACGTAAAATCGTGCAGAGTATCGAGACCAGTTCATTGCACCTTGAGCTGATCGCAGATATGAAGCGGCTCAACTCGCTGTTCTGCAGCAGCGCCTACGCCGTGCTGGAAACAAGTGACACCGGCGCACTCTCCAGTGAGAGCCAGCCCGAGTAATCGAGGTGAACGCAGGGGCCAGCCCGAAGTCTGTTACACATACCGGCCCGCAAGGAAGCCCGTTTTTATGCGTTGCCTGCTGTTCATTTGTTTGTGTCTGACATCCCTCACCTCTATGGCCATCGACCGCTTTCAGGTGGAAGGCTACGTATTGCCCAACGGTTTGCAGTTATTGCTCAAGCCCGCTGAAAAGGGCCACGTGTCCATCCGCCTTGTCGTAGGCGTCGGCTTCGATGATTTCAAATGTGAAGACAAAGAACTGCCGCACCTGCTCGAACACGTATTGTTCAGCGGTATCGACAGCAGCGGCGAGGGCGGGCTCGAGCAGCAGATGCAGGCGCTGGGCGGGGAGTGGAACGCGTTCACCAGCAACACTGACACCACATTCGTGATCGAAGCGCCTGCGCAGAATCAGCGCAAGGTGCTGGACCTGCTGCTGAACGTGCTGACTCATACACAGGTGAATCAGGCCAACGTGGACACCGCCAAGCGGATCGTCGAACGCGAGGACGGTGGCCATTACTCGCATCTGCAACGTTGGCTGGACAAACGTGACCTGGGCCACGGCGCCAGCAATCAACTGGCCGTCGAATTGGGCCTCAAATGCCCGGAGCGGCCTGAGCTGGATCACCTCACCGTCGAACAGATCGAAAACATCCATGACAACTGGTACGCGTCCAACAACATGACGCTGATCATCGTGGGTGATCTGGACAAATTGCTGCCAGCCTATCTGGAGCGCACGTTCGGCCAGCTGAATGCCGTTGACCCCAGCGAACATCCTCCGCTGCTGACGATGTCCGAAAAGGCCGAACCCGAACGCACGCTGGTGCGCGGCGCGCTGGGTGACGGGGCCAAGCTGCATCTGTTCTTCACCGAGCCGGATCTGGGCGAGCAGCACGATGAAACCTGGGATCTGGTGAAGTCCTATCTGGACTGGGCGCTGTACAGCGAGTTGCGTCTGGACAAGGGCTATTCGTATGGCCCGTGGACCGATCGTGAGGCGTTCGGGGATACCGGATTTCTCAGCCTGAATGCCGATCTGTCGCGGGACGACGTCGCCTCTGCGGTGGCGGCCGTGCGTTCGATGCTGGAGCGGTTACGCAAAGAAGGCATGGACCCGGCGACCTTCGCCCGTCTGCAACAGGCGTCCATCGCCAAGCAGGCCTGGGCGGTGCAGGGCAACAGCGCGCTGGCGGACTACTACTGGGGCGCGCTGAACGACTACGACGACGGCCGTTTCGAAGACCCGGCCAAACGTACCCGCGGTGTCAGTCTGGATCTGGCAAACCGTGCGATGCGCCAGCTGCTGAGCCAGCCTGGATACTTGCGCATTGAAGAGCCGTTGATCAGCTACGACCAATTGTATGAAATCGGGATAGCGTTGCTGGCGCTGGTCGCGCTCGTGATTTTCTGGCGTTGGCGGGTCTACAAAAGACGCCCGATCTGACAGGAGTGCGCTGAGTCCAGGTCAGTCAGTCAATGTAGGAGCGCGCTTGCCCGCGATCTGACGTGCAGCGGCAGCAGAACTGCATGTCGGGTTGGTCTGCCACTCCGGGCTAGCAGAGATGACTGCCGCTATGTGCCACACAGAGGGGAATCGCGCGCCGATGCGATCGGCATAAGCGGTTTCCGTGCACGTGTGAACTGTGATCATTGGTATCCTGCCAAGGATTTTTCCTACCGCCAAAGTGAACACCGAAATGCCGGACTTGAACGCCATCATGCAGAACTCTCACGTACAGCGCGTACTGGAGTTCATCAAGCGCTACCCGGGGGTGATTGCATTCTTCGGCTTCTGCTCGGGGATCGGCAGCTTCATTCTGGTGGACCGTCAGGCCAAGCTTGCGACGTGGATCGCGGTCATCATGCTGGTCAGCTGGCTGTGGCTGATGGTGGAAAACAGCGCTGTCGCATTGATCGCCCGGATCTTCAAACGCGAGATCCCGCAGCCTTTACTGCGCTACGCCACGCAGATGATTCATCAGGAAAGCCTGTTCTTCGTTCTGCCGTTCTTCTTCGTCACCACCACATGGAACAGCGGCCAGCTGGTGTTCACCGGCATCCTGGCGGCTGCGGGGCTGGTGTCGATTACCGACCCGCTGTACTACAAATGGCTGGCGCCACGCCGCTGGCTGTTCATGGCGTTGCACACCCTGACGCTGTTCGCCGCCTTGCTCACGGCGCTGCCGGTCATCCTTCACCTGACCACCGCTGAAAGCTACAAGCTTTCACTGATCACGGCGATGCTGCTGTCTTTTCCCAGCCTGGCTTCGAGTTTCCCGATCAACAACTGGAAACGCGCAGTCGGGCTGGTGCTGATGACGCTGGCCATCGGCGGAGCAGGCTGGTTGTTGCGCTCGTGGGTGCCGCCGGCCACGCTGTGGCTGACCGAGGTCGCCGTGAGCACCCGGTTCGACAACCAGAACCGTACGCCGGGCGAGAGCATTCAGGAGATCGGCGTCAATCAGCTGCGCAGCTCCGGCCTGTACGCTTACACCTCGATCAACGCGCCGCGCGGCCTGGACGAGCGCATTTACCATGTCTGGCGGCATAACGGCGAAGAGGTCGATCGAATTGCTCTAGACATTCATGGCGGACGTAAGGAAGGCTATCGGGCCTGGACCCACAAACAGAACTTTCCTCCTGATGTACTGGGCAAGTGGCAGGTGCGTGTGCTGACCGAGGATGGCCAGATGATCGGGGTGTTGCGCTTTGAAGTCACCGACACAGACCAGCCTGCAGTCACTCGCAAGAAGATCACGCCAGCGGGCCTGAAACCGGGGGCAGACGACGCTGGCCCGGCGGATTCCGACACGCCGAAAACCGATGACAAATCGCCAGCAGAGAGCTCGCCCGATCCGGCCAAAACCAACTAAGCTCGCTCCCATGACGCCACTGACACACCTTGCTACCAGCGCTTCCCAGGTTTCGGGAAGCGTCTTACTGGATACTTCGACCGATCCCACGCAGCTGCGGATCGCCGGAGACTGGACGCTTGCCCACTATCGAGCGCTCAAGCATCAGACAGACGCGCTCAGCTCAGGCTTCGGACCCAGTACGCAGGTAGACATGAGCCAGCTGGGCGCGCTGGATACCGCCGGCGCGTCGTTGCTGGTCGAGCTGCTGGGAGTGCAACGTCTGCGCCTGCTGGCAGTTCAGGCGCCCAATTTGCCGGAGTCCAGTCGCGCGCTCATGCAGACCATTCAGAGCGCGCTGAGTGATTACTGTCAGCCGCTGAAAGATCCAGAAGTGGCTGTTGGCACCCAACTGCTGGCCCGGATCGGCTGCGCGGTCGATGTCATTCTGAAGGACACCCTGCAGTTGCTGGGTTTCATCGGCCTGATCCTGCAAACCATGGTCACGACACTGCTACGCCCACGGCGCTGGCGGACCACCTCGGTCATCGCCCATATCGAACAGATTGGCCTGGACGCAGCACCCATCGTGGCACTGCTGACCTTCATGGTGGGCGCTGTCGTGGCGTTCCTGGGCGCCACCGTGTTGAAGGCATTCGGCGCGACAATTTTCACCGTCGACCTGATCGGCTTCTCGTTTTTGCGCGAATTTGCCGTGCTGCTCACAGCGATTCTATTGGCAGGCCGCACGGCCAGCGCGTTCACTGCGCAGATCGGCTCAATGAAAGCCAATGAAGAGCTCGATGCCCTTCAGACGCTGGGAATGAGTCCTACTGAGATGCTGGTGCTGCCTCGCGTCCTGGCGCTGCTCATCTCACTGCCGATGCTGACATTTCTCGCGATGATCTGCGGCATCGTTGGCGGCGGCGTGGTCTGCGCGCTCTCGCTGGGCATTTCTCCGGCCATGTTCCTGTCGTTGATGCAGGCCGACATCGGCGTTCAACACTTTCTGGTGGGTATCGTCAAAGCACCAATCTTTGCATTCTTCATCGCCGCGATCGGGTGTCTTGAGGGCTTCAAGGTCGAAGGCAGTGCCGAGTCCGTGGGCGCTCACACCACATCGAGCGTGGTGCAGTCGATTTTCGTGGTCATCGTGCTGGATGCACTGGCCGCAATGTTCTTCATGGAGATCGGCTGGTGACCAGACGGTGCGTACAACCCAGTGAAACGGTCATTCAGGTGCGCGGCTTGAGCAATCGGTTCGGCCCGCAGGTGGTGCACGAGCATCTCGACCTTGATCTGTATCGCGGGGAGATCCTGGCCGTCGTCGGCGGATCGGGCAGCGGCAAGTCGGTGCTGTTGCGCAGCATTGTCGGATTGCAGCGCCCCGCTGCAGGCAATGTCCGCGTGTTGGGTCAGGATTTGCTGAATCTGCCGGACAAACAACGCTCTCAAGTTGAACGACGTTTCGGCGTGCTGTTTCAGAAGGGCGCGTTGTTCTCCTCGTTGACCATCACTGAAAACGTTGCCCTGCCGTTGATCGAGCACGCCGGCTTGAACCGTGAAGAAGCCGAGCATCTGGCCGGGATCAAGATGGCGCTGGCCGGACTGCCGCTGTCGGCCGCGCACAAATACCCGGCGTCGCTGTCGGGCGGGATGATCAAACGGGCGGCATTGGCCCGCGCGCTGGCGCTGGATCCGGACATCCTGTTTCTGGACGAGCCGACCGCCGGGCTGGACCCCATCGGCGCCGGGGCTTTCGATCAACTGATTCTCACGCTGCGAGACGCATTGGGCTTGAGCGTGTTCATGGTCACCCACGATCTGGACACGCTGTACACCATTACCGACCGGGTCGCGGTCCTTGCGCAGAAACGGGTGTTGGTGGCCGACAGCATCGACAAGGTGTCGGCGTACAAGGACGACTGGATTCACGAATATTTTCATGGCCCGCGCGGCCGCTCGGCCTATGCAGCGGCCACTCACCCACACGAGGTCTCATGATGGAAACCCGCGCCCATCACGTCTTGATCGGCCTGTTCACAGTGATCGTGGTCGCCGCCGCGCTGCTGTTCGGCCTGTGGCTGGCCAAGTCCAGCGTGGACACAGCGTTCAAGGATTATCAGGTCGTGTTCAACGAAGCCGTGACAGGCCTGTCGCGAGGCAGTCCCGTCCAATACAGCGGCATCAAAGTGGGTGACGTGGTCAACCTGCGTCTGGACCCTCAAGACCCGCGCCGCGTACTGGCGCAGATTCGCGTCGCCGGCGAGACACCGATCAAGCGCGACACGTTTGCCAAACTTGCGCTCGCCGGCATCACCGGCACCTCGATCATTCAGCTCAGCGGCGGCACGCCACAGAGCGAGCCTCTGAAGGGCGAAGACGGCAACCTGCCGGTGATCATCGCGTCGCCATCGCCGATTTCACGTTTGCTCAACGACAGCAACGACCTGCTGACCGGCATCAACACGCTGCTGCACAACACCAACGAGATGTTTTCTTCGGACAATGTGAAGACGCTGACCAAGACCTTGCAGCATCTGGAACAGACCACCGGTGTCATCTCCGATCAGCGTGACGATATCCGGCAGGCGCTCAAGCAGATGACGGTTTTGAGCAAGCAGGCAGGCACCACGCTGGAGCAGACATCGACCTTGATGCGCAACGCCAACCAACTGCTGACCAGTGACGGCAAGCAAGCCATCGCCAGTGCGCAGCAGGCGATGAAGTCGCTGGAGCAAAGCAGCCTGACCATCAACGCATTGCTCAAAGACAACCAGGACTCGGTCAACGGCGGTCTGCAGGGCCTGGGTGAACTGGGGCCGGCAATCCGCGAACTGCGCGAAACCCTGTCGTCACTCAAAACTATCTCACGCAGCCTGAATGCCAACCCCAGCGGGTATCTGCTCGGCAGCGACAAAAACAAGGAGTTTGAGCCATGAGGCTTGCCGGTCACTCAATTACCCGACTGCTGCTGGTGACTGCTCTGGTGTCGACGGCAGCGTGCTCCATTTTACCCAAGCAGGAGCCGTCTGACGTCTACCGGCTGCCGACTGCGTCAGCCACCAGCAAAGCGCAGACGCCTGCGCCCTGGTCTCTGCGGGTCGTGCGTCCCAAATCCAGCGAGACCCTGGACAGCGCCCGTATTGCGGTGATCCCGCAGGGTGACGTGATCAGCAGTTACAAGGGCGCGCGCTGGAGCGACCCGGCGCCCGTGTTGCTGCGCAATCGCCTGACCGACGCGTTTTATCGCGACGGCCGGGTGCTGTCGATCAGCACCGATGACAGCAACTTGCAGGCGGATTTCGAGCTGGGCGGCGAGTTACAGGCCTTTCAGAGCGAGTACCGCGGGCAGGCCATCGAAGTGGTGATTCGACTGGATGCGCGGCTGTCCGACGAGCGTCAGCGCATCGTAGCCAGCCGCCGTTTCGAGGTGCATCAACCCGTGGGCGACAAGCAGGTTGCGGCCGTTGTGGCGGGATTCGGCCAAGCCAGCGACTCGCTGGCGGCCCAGGTTCTGCAATGGACTGTGGAGCAGGGTCAGCGGCACTACACGGCCGAGCCGAAGAACCAGTAGCACACCAGAATGGCAGCGATGACGCCTGCCAGTTCCGCAAGCAGTGCGCAGCCGACGGCATGGCGGGCGCGCTGGATACCCACTGCGCCGAAGTACACGGCGAGCACATAGAACGTGGTTTCGGTACTGCCCTGAATGGTCGCGGCCACCAGCGCCGGGAAGCTGTCGACACCTTGGGTCTTCATGGTTTCGATCAACATGGCACGCGCTGCGCTGCCTGAAAACGGTTTGACCAGCGCGGTCGGAAGGGCATCGACGAAGCGCGTGTCCAGGCCCATCCACTGAATCCCGTGGCGAATCCCTTCCAGAATCAGGTCAAGCGCTCCGGATGCGCGCAAGACGCCCACCGCGCACAGCATTGCCACCAGATACGGCAGCAAGTTTTTCGCCACATCGAAGCCTTCCTTCGCGCCTTCGACAAATGTTTCGTAGACCTTGACCTTGCGCAGCGCGCCGATCACCAGAAACACCATGATGATGCCGAACAGCGTCACGTTGCCCAATATGGACGAAAGGCTGGAAAGCGCCGTAGCGGACAACCCGGCCAGCACCGCCATGAAGCCGCCAAGCAACAGCGCTCCGGGCACCAGATAGGCCAGCACCACCGGATCCCACAAGCGCAGGCGCTGCATGACCGCAACCGATAGCAGGCCCACCAGCGTCGACGCGCTGGTCGCCAGCAGAATCGGCAGGAACACCATGGTCGGATCGACTGCGCCTTGCTGCGCCCGGTACATGAAGATGGTCACCGGCAACAGCGTCAGCGACGAGGCATTGAGGACCAGAAACAGAATTTGCGCATTGCTTGCAACGGTCTGGCTGGGGTTGAGTTCCTGCAGCGAGCGCATGGCCTTGAGGCCGATTGGCGTGGCAGCGTTATCAAGGCCCAGTGCGTTGGCGGCGAAATTGAGGGTGATCAGGCCCAAAGCAGGATGGCCGCGCGGGACTTCAGGCATCAGACGATGGAACAGTGGCGCGAGCACCTTGCCCAGCCAGTCAACGATTCCGGCCTTTTCAGCGATGTTCAGGAAGCCGAGCCACAACGTCAGCGTGCCGAACAGCAGCACCATCACCTCAACCGAAAGCTTGGCCATGGCGAAGATGCTTTCAACCATCGCCGCGAAGATCCCTGCGTTGCCGCCAATCAACCACTGCGCCAGCGCGGAAATCGCCGCAACCACGAAAAAGCCAAGCCATAGGCCGTTGAGCATCGGTAAGTCCCCTCGGAAGATGCGGGGATGATAGCGGCGAGGGCGCAAACAACAAACCCTATCCCACATTTACCAGACACGACGCGCGGACTTGAGGCGCCACGCGCTTACGACGTCATGCGGCTCCGCCCGCGATCTGCGGCGAGAGCAAACCCCGTGGGAGCGGCCAGCTGAAACTCAAAACAACAAACCCCGCTTGCGGGCGGGGTCTGTTGGTCAGCTCTGCTCAGCAATCAATCGACTGTCGACTGACCGGCAGGCAGGGATTCCTTGCTGCGCCAGTGCGGCAGGGAGTTCCAGTAACGTTCGCCCTTGGCGTCGTCGTACATGCCTTCCCAGCGCGCGATGACCAGTACCGCCAGCGCGTTGCCGATCACATTCAAGGCCGTACGCGCCATGTCCATGATGCGGTCGACACCCGCGATGAAAGCCAGGCCTTCGAGCGGGATACCGACGCTGCCCAGCGTCGCCAGCAACACCACGAACGACACACCCGGAACGCCCGCGATGCCTTTGGAGGTCACCATCAGCGTCAGCACCAGCATCAGCTGTTGACCGATCGACAGGTCAATCCCGTAAAGCTGCGCGATGAACAGCGCTGCGATGCTCTGATACAGCGTCGAGCCATCCAGGTTGAACGAGTAACCGGTCGGCACCACAAAGCTGCTGATGGCCTTCGGTGCACCGTAGGCTTCCATCTTCTCGATCACGCGAGGCAACACGGTTTCGGAACTGGCAGTGGAGTAAGCCAGCACCAATTCGTCTTTGAAGATGCGCATCAGCTTGATCACCGAGAAGCCAAACAGGCGCGCGATCAGGCCCAGCACCACGAACGCGAAGAAGGCGATGGCGACGTAAACCAGAATCACCAGCTTGGCCAGCGGCAGCAGTGAGGCAAAACCGAAGTTGGCCACGGTCACGGCAATCAGTGCGAACACACCGATGGGCGCGTAGTTCATGATCATGTGAGTGACCTTGAACATCGTTTCCGATACACCCTGGAATACCTTCACCAAAGGCTCTCGCACTTCGGCATTTAGGCTCGAAAGCCCCAGGCCGAAGAACACTGAGAAGAAGATGATCGGCAGCATGTCGCCACGTGCGACGGCAGCGAAGATGTTCGAAGGGATCAGATTGAGGATGGTCGCGATGAACGCATGATCATGCTGCACTTCGGCCGTGGTCTTCTCATACTGCGAGATATCCACCGTCCCCAGCGTGCTCATGTCGATACCGGTGCCGGGATGGAAGACGTTGGCAAGCAGCAAACCGACCACAATTGCGATCGTGGTGACGACTTCAAAATAAAGAATGGTCTTGAGGCCGATGCGGCCCAGCTTCTTGGCGTCGCCAACGCCAGCGATTCCAACGACCAGCGAAGAAATCACGATAGGGATGACGATCATTTTGATCAGACGAATGAAGATGTCGCCCGCCGGTTGCAAAATGTTGCTGATCCACCAGGCCTTCTCGGCGCTGAAGTGGTTCAGTACCGCGCCAAGCGCGATGCCCAGGACCAGGCCGATGAGGATCTGCCAGGCGAGGCTCAGTTTTGCCTTCTTCATGTCATTACCCTTGTTGTAGTAGCTGTGACACTTCTCAACCAGCGCTGCACGTCTGTTGTCAGTCCGCGTTCAAGCGCAGGTGCCCTTGGAAATGTCCAGAAGGTGACCGCAAGCGAGCATCCGAGCTCTTAGCAGGCGAAAAAGGGCGCAACTATTCCCATGGAAGGCCACATCGTCTAATGCCGTAAATGACTACCTCATGCCGAATCGGCATGAGGAAAATCAAGGACTTAGGCAAAAGTGCCACCCGAAGCTGGCTTGCCGGCTGGCGTTTAAATGCTCGGAAGTGGCTATAACGTCGCCTGTAGCGATGTTTGCGGAAGAAGAGGGCACGCAAGTGACAGATTGGTCATGTACGGCCAAAGCACCGCCATCGACGATTTTTTCTCGATATACGGTCGTAGGAAGGGTGTAAACACGATGTAGGAAGAATTACAGGTAGGGGTATCTGTCGCTAAAACGGCTGAGGCATGAGATCAGAACGCTAGAATTTGCGCCTCGCAAGTCCACTGTCGGATAACGGCTCACGCTCAATCGGACGATGGACTTGCGTTGCGGCTTGCCTGACCCGGCCCACGAATGGGAGTACTCCCTGTACACCTGGTTCGCTCCAGCCACTCCATTGGTCAGAACGCCCCGGCCCCTTGGTCACGCGCAGACCTTCCTCGGGTTGCGCGGCTTTCAGGAAGACCCAATCACATTCGGTCTTCCATCATCTGAATCAGTACCAGTTCGGATCTTTCTTCAGCTGTTCTTTCAGAAGACCTTGCATGCCTTCGTCGGGGTCGCCGAGGAACCGGTAATCAGCGTGGCGAGTCGGGGACTTATCCGCCGGCAAGCCCGCCGGGACTTCGACCAGCATGGCGTAGGCATGAGCCTTGTCCATGCTGAACGCGACAATGAGGCGTTTGTTGATGCACGTGTCCTGGGTTTCGCAAAGAGGCCCTACCAGATATTTGTCACCATCCTCGGTCACCGCATTCATTTGGTCGGACGTGCCGGAGAGATTGATCACCCAATCCGGCAACCGCTCTTCCTTCTTCACGACCGACGACCATGTCTGGCGGTACTCGGGATCAGAGCTGAGCAGCTCGTTGACCCGGGACTGTCCATCATTGGCCGCGGAAGCCAGCGTACTGGCGCCCGCAAGGAGCGCCAGTGCCAGAGCAGAGAAGTGCTTCGCGATCATCGTTATCCCCGACCGCGACGACCAAAGAAGAACGACACCACAAACATAACCAGGAACACGATAAAGAGAATCTTGGCGATACCGGTGGCAGTGCCCGCGATACCACCGAAGCCCAGAACCGCTGCAACAATGGCGATGATCAGAAATGTGATAGCCCAGCTCAACATGGTGATTCTCCTTACTGTTTTTAATTTCTTGCTACGGCGAGGTGTCGACGTTGACCCTCAAGGTAGATCGGGACCGCGATCGCTGTGATCAGAAGACCCAACTCTGTTGACGTGGCGCCTGGTCGTTAACCGCCTCCGCGTCATCAACTGTCTGCAGACTCAGGGCTACGTCAGACGCCCTCAGCGCGCTCGCCTTGGCGAATGGCGCGCTGTGGGTGTAATGGTGGGGCACTTGAGTCATTTCCTGCTGTTGGTTCCAGTGAGTGAACTGCTGCACCACGATGAGGGTGACCATCAGCGCCAGACTGGCAAACAGACCTTGCTGCACTTGCAGCGGGGAGATACGCAGTTTGGCGAGATGTTGAGTGTTCATTCAGCTGACTCCTGGCAATCTTGTCGGCCGTCAACACAGGCCGTTGTTACCAGTGATATTGCACGCCGTGTGCCAGCTTTTTTTGATCGATTAAACCCATATAAATCAATGAGTTATGAACCAACCGGTGCCACTCTGAAACAGCAAGCTGCACGATTGAACATTTGGCATCGTGCGTTCTGCACGAAGACGTGGGACAAACTGTCGCGGACGTTGACCGAGAACATCGGTCCAGAGGGGAAGCTGATGGGTATTCGGTCGCTAATCTCTGCAGGGCTTGCCGAGCGGCAAGCCCTGCTGCATTGAGACGAGAATCAGCCCGCGCTACGGGTCATGACTCGCAACGTGTCAGCGTCGACACCTTTGACGCCGCGGATGTTGCGGGCGATCTCCACGGCCAGTTCCTTCTCCGCGTAGTTGGCAACCACCCCATCCAGGCTGACGACGCCGCTTTTGGTCTCCACCTTGATATTCAGGCCGTCGAGGTTGCGGCTATAAATAAGGCTGGATTTGACCTTACTGGTGATCCAAGCATCGCTGAACTCTTCATGCACGCTACTGGCCTGCGCCTCGTTCTGCTCCTTGATCGCCTGCGTATCCCGCGCGCTCAAGCTGATCAAGTTGTTGACTTCGGTCACACCATCGGTGTTGCTCGCCAGGCTTCCGGCCAATTGCTTGGCCTCGGCATCCTTGGCCTGACCTTTGAGCGTTACTACGCCTTGCGCTGCACTGACCTCAATGTTCAGCCCCTCTGTGACGCTGTTCCACAGCAGCTTCGATTTGATCGTCGCGGTCAGCGTGGCATCGTCGAAACGCTGCGCCATGTTCGCCTTGGTGCCTGGCTCCGCAGCCACTTGCGGATCGATCTCCAGCTGATTGTCGACCTTATTAATGCCTTGGGTATCACCGGCGATCTGCGTGGCAAGATCCTTGTCGACCTGATTCTCGACCTTGCCTTTAAGCGTCGCAGTGCCTTGCTCGACCTCCACGCTGATCTTGAAGGGACTCAAATGGCGATTGAGCGCGAAGGCCGTCCAGATCGAGCCTTCCTGACGCGCTTCAGCCAATTGCGTTTGCAAATCACCCGTGGCCGCGTGGGCAATGACAGGCGCCCCTGCAAGCGAGCCGACAGCGGCAATGGCCAGGACGATTTTCTTCAACGGATGCATGGCAAGTCTCCAGACAGTTGCAAAAGGTACTTCTGGAGAGACTTTCCATTCGCCCAGATGTTCTGTTCTGACCCACCCCGCCACCCGCACGCAACCCTCATGCGAGCCATATGAATGCGCAGAAACGTCGCAGATCAATGGGTTATTGGTTTTTTCCTCAGATCGCTACCATGCATCCCACAGAATCAATCAGAATGAACCATGCAACTTGCCCGATTTTTCCGGGACTAACCAAGATCATTCATTTAGGAGCGTAGGAAAAATGGAAGCAGCCGCTGAGAATCAGGGCCGTATTCTGCTTGTGGATGATGAATCCGCCATCCTTCGCACCTTCCGCTATTGCCTGGAAGATGAAGGCTACAGCGTCGCCACTGCCAACAGTGCGACGCAGGCCGAGGCGCTTTTGCAGCGTCAGGTGTTCGATGTCTGTTTTCTGGATTTGCGTCTGGGCGAGGACAACGGCCTGGATGTATTGGCGCAGATGCGCATTCAAGCGCCATGGATGCGCGTGGTCATCGTGACCGCCCACTCGGCGGTCGACACCGCTGTGGATGCCATTCAGGCGGGGGCAGCCGACTATCTCGTCAAGCCTTGCAGCCCGGATCAACTGCGTCTGGCCACGGCCAAACAGCTGGAAGTGCGTCAACTGTCGGCACGACTCGAAGCGCTGGAAGGCGAAGTGCGCAAACCCAAGGACGGACTGGATTCTCACAGCCCGTCGATGATGGCCATTCTGGAAACGGCGCGTCAGGTCGCCAATACGGACGCCAACATTCTTATTCTCGGCGAGTCCGGCACCGGTAAGGGCGAACTGGCGCGGGCCATTCATGGCTGGAGCAAGCGCGCCAAAAAAGCCTGTGTGACCATCAACTGCCCGTCGCTGACAGCCGAACTGATGGAAAGCGAGTTGTTCGGCCACAGCCGGGGGGCGTTCACCGGCGCCAGCGAAAGCACGCTCGGGCGGGTCAATCAGGCAGATGGCGGCACATTGTTCCTCGATGAAATCGGCGACTTCCCGTTGACCCTTCAGCCAAAGCTGCTGCGCTTCATTCAGGATAAAGAGTACGAACGCGTGGGCGACCCGGTAACGCGCCGTGCCGACGTGCGCATTCTGGCCGCCACCAACCTGAAACTCGAAGACATGGTTCGGGAAGGGCGCTTCCGTGAAGACCTGCTCTATCGCCTGAACGTCATCACGTTGCACCTGCCGCCGCTGCGCGAGCGGGCTGAAGACATTCTGACGCTGGCCGACCGTTTCCTGGCCCGCTTCGTCAAGGAATACGGTCGTCCTGCCCGCGGTTTCAGCGAAGAAGCCCGCAGCGCGCTGCTCAATTACCGTTGGCCGGGCAATATCCGCGAATTGCGTAACGTGATCGAACGCGCCAGCATCATCTGTCCCCAGGAAAAGGTCGAAATCAGCCACCTGGGCATGGCCGAACAGCCGACCAACAACGCGCCACGCGTGGGGGCGGCGTTGAGCCTGGATGAGCTTGAGAAGGCGCACATCGGCGCCGTGCTGGCCACCAGTGACACGCTCGATCAGGCTGCGCGCACGTTGGGTATCGATGCCTCGACGCTGTACCGCAAGCGCAAGCAGTACAACCTGTGACAGGCGATCGATAATGTTCGCAATGAAGTTGCGTACCCGGCTGTTCCTCAGCATCTCGGCACTCATCACGGTTGCGTTGCTGGGCCTGCTGCTGGGCCTGGTCAGCGTCATGCAGATGGCCAAGTCGCAGGAATCGCTGATCAGACACAACTTCATCACGCTGGATATCGGTCTCAAGTTGCGACAGAACCTGGGCGATCAACTGGTGATGTTGCTCAAGGACGATCCTGATCCCAAGGCGCTGCAACAGAATCAGCAGCAGTTCCAGGAACTGCTCGATCAGGGCATCGATCATGACCAGCAGACCAACACGCACAGCGGCTTTGAAAAAGCGCGCGGGGACTACGAGCGTTTCCTCAGGGCGTTGCAGGACTCCAGGCAGCCGGCCAACTCCCTGACCGATGACACCGAAGTCACCAACGCCTTCAATACGCTGCGAAACGGTCTGCTCGATGCGCATCGTCAGGCGCTTGCCAATATCAACGACGCCGAAAGCGCCTCACGATCAAAAGCGTTGTGGGTGGCGTCGCTGCTGGGTCTGGTCGGTCTGGCCGTGCTGGCGATCGGCTTTATCACCGCACATGGCATTGCCCGCCGCTTCGGTGGGCCTATCGAGGCGTTGGCCCGGGCGGCGGACAAGATCGGCGAAGGGAATTTCGACGTCACGCTGCCTATCTCTTCGGCGTCGGAAATGAACCAGCTGACCCGTCGTTTCGGCATGATGGCCGAATCGCTTCGCCAGCATCAGGTCACCAACATCGATCAGTTGCTCGCAGGGCAGCAAAGGCTTCAGGCAGTGCTGGACAGCATCGACGACGGCCTGCTGATGATTGATCGGCAAGGCCGCCTGGAGCATTTGAATCCTGTCGCCCAGCGCCAGCTGGGTTGGGAAGAGGGTCGACTGGGCCAAGGCTTGGGCGAAGCCTTGCAACGACCCGAGCTGGACGAGCAGCTATATCTGGTGCTGCGTGGCGGAACGCTAGAACGGGCGCCCGAGGACCTTTCCATCGAGGTTGACGGAGAAACCCGCCTGCTGACCTACAGCCTGACGCCGGTCAGTCACACCAAAGGCCATATTTTGGGCGCTGTGATGGTGCTGCATGACGTCACGGAGCAACGCGCATTCGAGCGTGTGCGCAGTGAATTCGTCCTGCGCGCGTCCCATGAGTTGCGAACGCCGGTGACGGGGATGCACATGGCGTTCGGCCTGCTGCAGGAACGCGTGCACTTCCCACCCGACTCGCGCGAAAAGGACCTGCTAGAGACCGTAAACGAAGAAATGCAGCGCTTGATGCAGCTGATCAACGACCTCCTCAATTTCTCCCGCTATCAGAATGGCCTGCAAAAGCTCACGCTGGAACCCTGCGACATCGGGGAATTGCTCGGCGCCGCTCGCCAGCGCTTTGCTGAGCCGGCTGCGGAGCAGGATGTTCTGGTGTTAATGGAAATGCAGGAACCGCTGCCCAGGTTGCAGGCCGACAAGGCCCAACTGGACCGCGTGCTGGACAATCTGCTGGATAATGCGCTGCGCCATACGCCGCAATCAGGTTTGATCCGCCTGCAAGCTCGACGTCACGGAGAGCGCCTGATCATCAGCGTCGAAGACAACGGCGAAGGCATCGCCTACGGCCAGCAGGCCCGGATCTTCGAGCCCTTCGTGCAGGTCGGCCGCAAAAAAGGCGGCGCGGGGCTGGGTCTGGCGTTATGCAAAGAGATCGTGCAACTGCATGGCGGACGGATGGGCGTGTACTCCCGTCCGGGGCAGGGCACGCAGTTCTATATGGCGCTGCCGCTTTAAGCGACGCTTCCGACGCAACCCGATTTCACGCTACATCATCTGTCCTGCGGCCACTGCTGCGTCGCCCGCCAGTGACAAGCTCGGTGAATTTGGCCGCACTCAGCGGTCGGGCAAAGAGCCAGCCCTGCCCGTAAATCACGCCTTCGCTCTTGAGCAGCAGCGCCTGAGACTCAAACTCGATACCTTCAGCGATCACCCGCAACTGCAGCGCATGGGCCATGCGAATGATGTGCGGGGCGACGCCGCTGCTGGCGGCATCATGACCCAACGCGTCGATGAACGCTTTGTCGATCTTCAGGCAGTCCACCGGCAGCGTCTGCAGGTACGCCAGGCTGCAATAGCCCGTGCCGAAGTCATCGATCAATACCTGATGCCCTCGGTCGCGCAGCGCCTGCAGATGATTGCGCGCGACCACCACATCCACCAGCCCGCGCTCAGTGACCTCGAAAGCGATCTGTCGCGGCGCGACCCGGTGCAGCGCCAGCAGTTTGGCCGTGACCCGGCCGATACGCGGCGCCATCACGTCGCAAGCCGCCAAATTCACCGAAATATAAAGATGCGGATTGGCGCGCAGCAGCTGCCCGAGCTGCTCAAGCAGTTGTTGCAGCACGAAATCGGTGATCTGGCGGATCTGCCCGGTGTTTTCCGCCAGCGGGATAAACAGATCCGGGCTGGTGAGCGTGCCGTCTGGTCGTCGCCACCGCACCAATGCCTCAGCGCCCACGCACAAGCGGGTGTTGAGGTCGAAAATAGGCTGATACAAAACCTTCAATTCGCCACGCCTCAGCGCGCCATGCAGTTCACCGCCGAGCGACTGACGCTGCCTGACCAGTTGCAGGACCAGAATCCCGATGCACAAAGACACCAGCAGGCTGGCGGGCACCAGCAGCCACCACGCCCCCGTGACCTTCTGCTGCAGGCCGCTGCGCGGCGTGATCAGCACCAACTGATATTCCGGGCTCTGCGTGGGCATCCGGTACACCAGTTTGTCGTGGGTCGTTATCAGCGTCTCGACCTTGGTCGGCGTCCAGTCGGGCGTCGGCGGCCAGGGTTGAGTCGGCCCCAGCACCGGAATCGCCTTGGTCCCTTGGCCCAATACCACGACCAGACTGCCGCCAGCGGGCAAATCCACAACATCGGTCAAATGCCCGCGAGAGGTCGACACCCTGAAGTCACCACGCCCCAGCATCAGCGAGGCGAGATTGTCATCGGGTTGGGTGGAAGTGTTGAGCCAGTAATCGTAAGTCGGCCCGCGAATATCCGGCGCCCTTGGCTTGCCGATCATGCTCTGGCGTGTCCAGCTCGAACAGAACTGGGTGTCGTCGACAAACGCGACTTCATAGATGAAGCGGTAGCGGGAGTTCACCTGGCGCAGTTGCTCAACCATTTCAGGGCTGCACCCGCGCAGCGGCTGGGCTTCAAGCTGATCAAGCCCTGCGCGCAACTGGCCAAATAACTGCTCCAGTCTCACCAGGAATCGCTCGCCCTGGGCATTCATTTGGGCACTTTCTTCTTGTCGCGCCTGATGCATGGCGAGACCGAAACTGGCTGAAAGCAGGACGACCGCGCTCAGCAACGCCGCGAGAAGCGCCAGAAGCGCCGGGCGATAGAGAAAAGTGCGCAGTTGCGGCGTCGCCGTAAACATCGGCCGTCATCCAAATGAATACTACTGATGTATAGCAACAAGCGCGCAAATAGCCCGAAAAAAAATGAGAGGATGGCTAACTTAGTGCCTGAGGTTCAGAACCTGAAGGATAGCTGCACTTTGAAGATCCGGTTCGCCGTCAAATTTCTGCGGACGGTAATGCATCTGGAAGGCCGCTATAACGTGGCGTGTAGCGATGTCCAACTCCCCGGTTTGCGGGGTCGGATAGCCCAATAACGCCAATTGTTGCTGAAACCAGGAAATGTTCGGCATCACACCCATCATCTGGGTTTGCCGCTGAGCGACCTGCTGCTCGTCGGGCCAGATGCCCAGCCCTTCCTGCGCCAGGCGTTTCCATGGGAACAGCGGCCCGGGATCAAGCTTGCGAAAGGGCGCGATGTCGCTGTGACCGATCACGTGCCGGGGTTCTATGCGGTTGCGTTTGACGATGTCCTTGAGCAGCACGATCAGCGCTTTAATCTGCGCTTCACTGTACGGGTACCACAGACGCCCGGTAGGTGTGTCGCGATAGCCCGGATTCACGATCTCGATGCCGATGCTGCTCGAGTTCAGCCAAGTGCGACCGTCCCACTCGCTTTCGCCGGCATGCCACGCCCGCTGGCTTTCGTCTACGAGCTTGTAGGTCGTCGCCGGACCGTCTCCGATCAGATAATGCGCACTGACTTCGCCATGAGTCAGCAGCGCCAGCGATCGCTCAAGCGACGCGGAGGTGTAATGCACCACCACGAATTGCGCGCGGCTGTCGTAATTCGCTGAGGGATGGCTGGTGTCCAGCTTCGGGCCACTGGCGCACGCGGTGAGCAGCAGGAGCAGGGAAAGGGCAATCAGAGACTTCATAAAAGGCAGAGCACACCGGCAAATAATGCAACAGTGTAACGTAGCGCTGCCGATGCGCTCAAAATTGGCTGAGTATTTCGATGAACTGACGCAAGGCTCAACCTTGCTCGATTCGATTCCGCCCCTCGTCCTTGGCCCGATACAGCGCCTGATCTGCACGCTTGAGCACCACGTCGCTGCGCTCGCCAAGCCTGAAAGTGGTAATCCCCATCGAGACGGTGATGGTGACCGGCTCGCCCTTGAAGTGGAACGGGCATTGTTCGATGGCAGCGCGCAGCCGTTCAAGCAGCGCAAGCCCTTCCTCCATCTGCGTATGGGGCAGCAGAAAGACGAATTCTTCACCGCCAAAACGTGCGATGAAATCAGAAGGTCGAAGACGCTTTTTCAATTGCCCGGCAATGATCTTCAAGACTTTGTCGCCGGCCAGATGCCCGTAGCCGTCGTTGATGCGCTTGAAGTGATCGAGGTCCAGAATGCCCAGCAGCAGACTGGCGCGCTTTTTCTGCAACTGATCGATTTCGTGCTCCAGGCGCTCGTTCCATGCCGCACGGTTCGGCAGGCCGGTCAGCGTATCGATCAACGCTTTCTGTCGCTGTTCCTCAAGATGCACGCGAAACCCTTGAGCCTCTTGCTCCATCGTCGCCACGCGGCTGGCCAGAGACTGCAGGCGCGAGGCGACTTCTTGTTCGCGCTGATCGCGCTGCTGTTGATGCTGATCCATGGTGCTGATCAGACCTTCGAGGCGGCTTTCAAGAACGTTTTTAAGCGTATTCAGATCTGCCGCTTCCTGAACGCTGCTTTGCAACCCGCCGACATGCTCGCGTAACTGATCGTCCAGTTGCCGTGATGCCGACTGTTGGTCGGCATGGTCTTCACTCGCGGCGCGCAGGTTGCTCTGAAAGGACTCAAGGCGCTCGTTGAGCTGCTTGAGGTACGCCTCGAACTCGTGCTGCCCGCTGTCAGTGATCGCCAGCATCAACACAGCGAGATCGTCGAGAATCGGCAGTAATTCGTACCAGTTCAGCCCATGTTCGAGCCGCACACGCATGGCTTCAGCCTGCGGGCGATGATGTTCAGGCAGCGTCAGATCGTTGAGCAGCCCCAGCAGCGTGTCTTCGATGTGCGCTGCAACCGAGCTGTAACTGGGCTCAGGTGAGGAGGGCAGTGCATACGGACCGTCCTCGTCCTCGACCTCTTTGTCCTCCTCGTCTTCTTCGTCATCCGGCTCTTCGACCAACGCTTCGTTGGCCTCATCCGCCACGGACTGCTCGGCAACCGACGCTTCGTCGTCTACGACGGCCTCATCATCCTCGGTCGATGGACGCTCCGCAGCCGATTCGGCATCAGGGACGGGCTCGGCATCAGGCTCAATGGCGTGTTCAACGAACTTCGCTTGCGCCTCACTGACCTCAGCGTCAGTTGGCAAAGCGTTGGCAGGCTCGTCGGGTGCCGGTTCGACCGCGTCAATGTGCTCGTTGCGCTCGACGGCCGGGGCCAACGACTGAGGTACGGGCACTGGCTCCAAGGCCGGGGGCTCAGAAAGAGACGCGGATTTTTCGGGAGCGGTCGGGCGTTCGCTGGAAACGGGAGCCTCGTTGATCCACTGCGCCTCTTGCTGCGCCGTGGGCTCCGATGTGGGCGCAGGCTCGCCATCCACTTCACGGGCAATGGGCTTTGCCGGCTCGACGGCAGGCTGTACAACCGGCGCGGGCTCCTCACCCTCGCCATGGGCGTGGCTGCCGAACAGACGTTGCAGGAAACCGGGACGGGCGGCTTCCTCGGGATGATCGAGCTGCGACAGCGCCTTTCCCTGCAGGCCGCTCAACTCACTGAGCAGCAGCGGTAATTCGCGCGCCTGAGTGACGCGGTCTTCCAGGTTCTTGGCAAAGCGTTTGAGCGGCTTGCTGACTTCCTTGGGCAGCGGCAGCGATTGCAGCTGAGCGACCAGTGAGGTCAACGCGGTGCCCATTTGCTCGACGCGCTTCTCGCGCCGCTGTTCAGAGTCCAGCACAGCCTTCTCAAGGCGCGGGATCAACGCCGCGAGTCCAGCGTCCATGTCGTCCTTGCGGACGATCTCGCGCATTTCCTTCATGCACTGATCGACGGCCTTGTCGGCACCTTCGGCCGCCAGGCTGCTACGCACCAGACCCCGACGCAGCAGGTCGAGGCGCGCGTTCCAACGCCGCTCGAGCTTGTCTTGCTGCTCGATGCTTTTCAGGTACTTTTCTTTCCAGCGTTGTGCTTCGTCGCTCATTCCGAAGGTCCGAGAGGAGATGTGCTTGTTATCGGCAGCGAGTCACCGATTAATGAGGCCGGCAAGCGAATCTCCACCGCGACCGGCAGATGATCGGAAATGGGCTGGGCCAGCACCTGCACTTTCTCAAGCGTCAGGGTCGGGCTCAGAAGAATGTGGTCCAGACAGCGCTGCGGGCGCCAGCTGGGGAAGGTCGCCTCGATCTGCGGCGCAAGCAGGCCCAGATCGCGCAACGGCGAGAGCTCCAGCAGATCGGTGGCGTGGGTGTTCATGTCACCCATCAGCACCTGGTGACGATAACCGCCAATCAGCTCACGAATGTAAGCCAGCTGGCGAGTGCGCGTCCGAGCGCCCAGCGCAAGGTGCATGACCACCACGACCAACGCGTCCGGTCCCTCGCCGAAGCGCACGAGGATGGCGCCACGACCGGCAGGCCCGGGCAGCGGGTGATCTTCGATGTCCCAGGGACGCAAGCGGCTGAGCACGCCGTTGCTGTGTTGAGCAAGACGTCCCAGGTTTCGGTTGAGTTGCTGATGCCAGTACGGAAAGGACCCGAGCTGAGCGAGGTGTTCGACTTGATTGACGTAGCCCGACCTCAGGCTTCCGCCATCGGCTTCCTGCAAGGCGACCAGATCATAGTCGTTGAGCAGGTCGCCGATCTTTTGCAGGTTACCGGCCCGGCCGTTGTGCGGCAGCAGATGCTGCCAGCCGCGGGTCAGGTAGTGCCGGTAGCGCTCGGTACTGATGCCCACCTGAATGTTGAAACTGAGCAAACGCAGCCGGCCATCGGCCGGCAACCCTGTTTTCTGCAGATGACGCTCGTTGACCTTGGGCGTATGCCGGGCAACGACACGTTCAGTACCCCAGCGCCCCATGATTCAGCGCTTACTTGGCAGTCAGCGTGGCGCGCTCTTTGGCGATCAGCTGATCAGCCACTTCCAGCGCCTGATCCGCACCACCCGCAGAGGCGAGGTCGAAACGATACTTGCCGTTGACGATCATGGTCGGTACGCCGCTGATCTCATACTTCTTGGCCAGCTCTTTGTACTGGGCGATCTTGCCCTTCACTGCGAACGAGTTGAAGGTCTCGAGGAACTTGGTCTTGTCGACGCCCTGAGTGGCCACGAATTCGGCCATGTCGTTCGGGTCGGTCAGGCGCTTGCCGCCTTTCTGGATGGCATCGAATACGGCGGCGTGGACTTTCTTCTCGACGCCCATGGTGTCCAGCGTGATGAACAGCTGGCCGTGAGCATCCCAAGGACCGCCGAACATTGCAGGAATGCGCAGGAAGTGAACGTCGGCAGGGAGTTTTTCAACCCAAGGATTGATGGTCGGCTCGAACGCGTAGCAGTGTGGGCAGCCGTACCAGAACATTTCGACGACTTCGATCTTGCCGGGTTCGGAAACAGGGACGGCGCTGCTCAGCTCGACATATTGTTTGCCGGCTTCGATCGGGTCCGCCGCTTGAGCGGTCAGACCGAACAGGCTGGTGAAAACCAGAGCGGCGCTGAGAATCAGATTACGCATGCTTAACTCCTGGGCATGAAAAGTCACCTCGATGGCCGCAGTTCGACCGGGCGAGGTGATACGAGTTCGCAAGTGTAACGCCTGTAGGCACAAAAAAGGGCAGCCGTTCGCTACCCTTTTTAGCCCGTCGATGCGGGGAAACATTAACAAACATTTCACTGGCCAAAGCGCCCCGAACCCGCGTTGTGCCCGATCAGTGCAGCCCCTGAATATACGCCGACAGGGCTTCGATATCCTTGTTGCTCAACTTGGAGGCAATCGTGCGCATGACCATGGTGTCGCCGTCATTGGTACGCTCGCCTTCGCGAAACGCCGTCAGCTGTTTCTTCACGTAATCTGCGTGCTGCCCGCCAAGGTGCGGAAAACCCGCGGCAGCGTTACCTGCGCCGTTGGGTGAATGGCACCCGGCGCATGCCGGCATGCCCAGATCCAGCTTGCCGCCCCGGAACAACGCCTCGCCGCGCGCCACCAAGTTCGGGTCAGCGGCGCCCACGCTGCCTTTCTGGCTGGCGAACCAGGCAGCGATATCGGCCAGATCCTGATCATTGAAGTTGTTGAGCAAGCCGGTCATTTCGAGGACGACACGCTTGCCATCCTTGATTTCGTGCAGTTGCTTGAGCAGATAACGCGGGCCTTGGCCGGCCAGTTTGGGAAAGTTGGGAGCCATGCTGTTGCCATCGGGCCCATGACAAGCCCCGCAGACCGCCGTTTTTGCCTGGCCTGCGGCCGGGTCGCCTACCACCGCATCGGCGGCGAGCGTCGCGCCAGCAATGCCAAAGGTCAGAAGCAGGCTAACCAGTAGTTTGTTCATCGGTTGATCCAATGCGCTTTATTGTTCGTGTAAGGTTAGTCCGACTTCTACGAACTTCATCCTGCAAGTGGACAAAGCACACACAAAATCTGCGGCATTATATACTTGCGTCCATCAAACGGAAACGACACCCCGTTGCCGCGCCTCTGCCGCAACGCTCCCACCGGATATCCCATGCAACTGAAAAACCCGATCCTCGGTTTGTGCCAACAAGCCAAGTTCATGCTCAGCGCCGCCAAAGTCGATCAATGCCCGGACGACGAGGGCTTTGAAGTGGCTTTCGCCGGTCGCTCCAACGCCGGTAAATCAAGCGCGCTGAACACGCTGACCCATGCCAGTCTGGCGCGCACTTCCAAGACGCCGGGCCGTACCCAGCTGCTGAACTTCTTCAGCCTGGACGATGATCGTCGGCTGGTGGATCTGCCAGGTTATGGCTACGCGAAAGTGCCCATCCCGCTCAAGCAGCACTGGCAGCGTCACCTTGAGGCGTATCTGGGCAGCCGCGAAAGTCTGAAGGGTCTGATTCTGATGATGGACATTCGCCATCCGATGACCGATTTCGACCTGCTGATGCTCGACTGGGCAATCGCTAGTGGCATGCCGATGCACATCCTGCTGACCAAAGCGGACAAGCTGACCTTCGGCGCCGCGAAGAATACGCTGCTCAAAGTGCAGTCCGAGATTCGAAAGGGGTGGGGCGACACGGTCACCATCCAGCTGTTCTCGGCACCCAAGCGCCTGGGCCTGGAAGAGGCGTATACCGTGCTCGCTGACTGGATGGAACTGGAAGACAAAGCGCCTGCGGCTTGAATCGCAGGCAAAAAAAACCCCGGACTTCATATGGGGAGGGGAAGTTCGGGGTCTAAGTCCAGACCTCTAGGGAAGGGGTCCGGATATCTGCCAACACTTAACACAACATAGGAGCATGAATGGCTACGTCAGCCATTCGCAAACTCTGACCGGGTTTTGTCCGCGGAAGTTCAAAACCTGAGGAAATTTAATGTTGGCGCCAGGCAGGACTTGTCTGTTGCGGCCCGTTCCAGAGCGCTCAACCGGAGACTCGCGGCAGTGCGCTCACTCGTGAAGCCCCAGCCCCAGACGACACGTGTGCGTGACGTCTGAAGACCTGTTGTCAAACACGCTCGCTCACAAAGCCGCATTCTTCGATCATTTAATGATCAATGCGCCTCGTCCCAGCTGTTCCCCACACCCACTTCCACCAACAGCGGAACGTCCAGCTCGGCTGCACCGCTCATGTGCACGCGGATGTCCTTGCTGATCTGCTCCACAAGGTCCTCGCGCACCTCGAGCACCAGTTCGTCGTGAACCTGCAGGATGACGCGCGCGTCCAGGCCTGACGAATCCAGCCAGCCGTTCACCGCCACCATGGCGCGCTTGATGATATCGGCGGCAGTGCCTTGCATCGGCGCGTTGATCGCCATGCGTTCAGCGCCTTTGCGCAGTGCCTGGTTCTTCGCGTTGATGTCCGGCAGGTAGAGACGGCGACCGAAAATGGTCTCCACAAAGCCTTGTTCCGCCGCCTGCGTGCGGGTGCGCTCCATGTACTCCAGCACGCCCGGATACCGCGCGAAGTAGCGGTCGACGTAGGCTTGCGACTGCTTGCGGTCGACACCGATCTGCTTGGCAAGACCGAATGCGCTCATGCCATAAATCAGACCAAAGTTGATCGCCTTGGCGCTGCGGCGCATGTCATGGGTGACGTCCGCCAACTCGACACCGAACACCTCGCCAGCTGTCGCCCGGTGCACGTCCAGATCGTTGCGGAACGCGTGCAGCAGCCCTTCGTCCTTGGCCAGGTGCGCCATGATCCGCAGTTCGATCTGCGAATAGTCCGCCGCCAGCAACTTGTAGCCCTGTGGGGCGACGAAGGCCTGACGAATACGGCGACCTTCGGCGGTCCGGATCGGGATGTTCTGCAGGTTCGGATCGCTGGAGGACAAGCGCCCGGTGACCGCGACCGCTTGGTGATACGACGTGTGAATCCGCCCGGTGCGCGGATTGATCTGCTCCGGCAACCGGTCGGTGTAAGTGCTCTTGAGCTTGCTCATCGAGCGGTACTGCATCAGCACTTTAGGCAGCGGGAAGTCCTGTTCGGCCAGCTCCGCCAGTACGGCTTCGGCCGTGGAGGGCTGGCCGGTGGCTGTTTTGCTGATGATCGGCATGCCGAGCTTTTCGTAGAGGATCACGCCCAGCTGCTTCGGCGAACCGAGATTGAACTCCTCGCCGGCAATCGCAAACGCCTCGCGCTCGAGCTCGGTCATTTTGTTGCCCAGCTCCACACTCTGGATGCCCAGAAGCTTGGCATCCACGAACGCGCCCTGGCGCTCGATGCGCGCCAGCACAGGCATCAACGGCATTTCAATGTCGTTGAGCACCGGCGCAAGGGAGGGTGTCTTGCCCAGTTTTTCCTGAAGCGTTTCATGCAGGCGCAGGGTCAGATCGACTTCTTCAGCGGCGTACATGCCTGCCTGCTCAAGCGCGATCTGATCGAACGAAAGCTGCTTGGCGCCTTTGCCCGCGATTTCCTGGAAATTCACCGGGGTGTGATCCAGATACTTGGCCACCAGACTGTCGCGATCATGCCGCGTGGCGGTGGAGTCCAGGACATACGACTCCAGCATCGTGTCGAACTTGACGCCCTGCACCTGGATACCCTGCTGCTGATCGCCGTCGATCGCGCAATTGGCGAGCAGGTTGATCGCGAACTTTGCGTGCTGACCGACCTTGACCTTGCCGGCATCCTCCAGCATCGGCTTCACGGCCTTGAGCACTGCGTCGCGATCCAGCTGTTGCGGCACGCCCATGTAGGAATGGGTCAGCGGGATGTAGCAGGCCTCGTGGGTTTTTATCGCAAACGACAAGCCCACCACTTGCGCCCGCTGGGCGTCGATACCGTTGCTTTGCACCACGAATGCAAACAGTTTGGCCGCTTCAAGTTTCTTCAGCCAGGCGTCGAACTGCGTCTGCTCAAGGATCAATTCATACTTGGCTTCAATGACCGGCGCGGGCTCGGCGGCCGCGGTCGGAATCTCGGCGCCGTCCTGCTTGGCTTCGCGTTGCAGATCGTTGATCCAGCTCTTGAACTCAAGCTCGGTATACAACGCCAGCAACGCCTCGCGGTCAGGCTCGCCGCAATGCAGAGCGTCCAGCTCGATATCCAGTGGAACGTCCACTTTGATCGTCGCCAACTGGTAGGAAAGAAATGCCATTTCCCTGTGCTCTTCAAGCTTGGCTGGCAGGGATTTCGCGCCACGAATGGCCAGTGTCGGCACCTTATCGAGGTTCTCATAGAGTTCTTTGAGACCGCCGTTAATACCGACCAGCAATCCGGCCGCGGTCTTTTCGCCTACACCGGGAACGCCGGGGATATTGTCGACTTTGTCGCCCATCAGTGCGAGATAATCGATGATGTGCTCCGGACCGACCCCAAACTTTTCCTTAACGCCGGCCACGTCGAGAACGCTGCCGGTCATGGTGTTGACCAGCGTGATGTGACCATCCACCAGTTGAGCCATGTCTTTGTCACCCGTGGAGATGACGACCGGGCGATCGGCGGCTGCACTGCTGCGCGCAAGCGTGCCGATCACATCGTCGGCTTCAACGCCTTCAACGCAAAGCAGCGGATACCCCAGGCCTTTGACGCAGTTGTGCAGGAAATCGATTTGCACGCGCATGTCATCGGGCATGCTCGGCCGATTGGCTTTGTACTCGGCGAACATTTCATCGCGAAACGTCCCGCCCTTCGCATCGAAGACCACGGCAAAGGGGCTTTCGGGATATTGCTTGCGCAGGCTCTTGAGCATGTTGAGCACGCCCTTGACCGCACCGGTGGGCAGGCCCTTGGACGTAGTGAGCGGCGGCAGCGCGTGGAAGGCGCGGTACAGATAAGAAGAACCGTCCACCAGGACGAGGGGCGCGAGACTCATGTGCAGGATCAACCTTTTCGGCGGGGTCGGCGCTAGAATGCGAAGACCGTTGACGACAAAGGGACAAGGTTATCATGCGCGCGCCAAATCGCCTGTCACTGGTCTTGTTGTTGGCCGCCTGCCCCGCGCTGGCCATGGCTGTCGACGACGAAGCGCCTTCGGCGGAGCCCGACGTCACCATCAGCAAGGACGGCGAGAATTTCATTCAGGAGTACAAAGCCAACGGCTTCGTGTATGCGGTTAAAATCACGCCCAAACATGGCAAGCCGTATTATCTGGTGCGCGCTGATGGCACAAGCGGGCAATTCATTCGTTCGGATCAACCGGACATGCTGATCCCTCAGTGGGTACTATTCAGCTGGTAACGCCTTACATTCACTCTCTTGCTGGCAGTCTTCTATGTCCGTTTTTACTCCCCTGGCTCGGCCCGAGCTGGAAGCTTTTCTCGCCCCGTACGGGCTTGGCGCACTGCGTGATTTCCAGGGCATTGCCGCCGGAAGTGAAAACACCAACTTTTTCGTGAGCCTTGAGCGTGGGGAGTTCGTACTGACGCTGGTCGAGCGTGGCCCCGTTCAGGAGATGCCGTTTTTCATCGAGCTGCTGGATGTGCTGCACGACGCCAACCTGCCCGTGCCTTACGCGCTGCGCACCACCGATGGTCAGGCCCTGCGCGAGCTCAAAGGCAAGCCGGCACTACTGCAACCGCGCCTGGCGGGCAAGCACCCGACCGAGCCCAATACCCAGCATTGCGTGCAGATCGGTGAATTGTTGGCGCACATGCACCTGGCGACCCGCGAAAGAATCATCGAGCGCAAGACGGATCGCGGTCTGGACTGGATGCTGGAAGAGGGCAGCAATTTCATTTCGCATCTTGATGAGGCGCAAGGCGCGCTGCTCACCACGGCTGTGGAGGAAATCCGCCGCCTGAAGGGGAAGATCATGGCGCTGCCGCGGGCCAATCTTCACGCTGACCTGTTCCGCGACAATACCTTGTTCGAAGGCACGCACCTGACCGGCGTGATCGACTTCTACAACGCATGCTCAGGTCCGATGCTCTACGACGTGGCGATTGCCGTGAATGACTGGTGTTCGTTTGCGGACGGCAGCATCGACGCCCCGCGCGCGCGCGCCTTACTCGGCGCGTATGCCGCGCTGAGGCCGTTCACCGCATCTGAAGCCGAGCTGTGGTCGACCATGCTTCGTGTCGGGTGCGTGCGATTCTGGCTGTCACGCCTGATTGCTGCCGAGACCTTCGCCGGCCAGGACGTGTTGATCCACGACCCGTCCGAATTCCGCGTGCGACTGGAGCAGCGCCAGGAGACCCACATTCCGCTGCCGTTTGCGTTGTAATCTTTTAAAGGCCATCGCAGGGAAGCGCGCCTGGAGATTTGCTCAGCCCACAAAAGCGCGTGCAAGCCAGAGGCGCGCTGGCCTGCAATGGCGTCAGCCCAAACGTTACAGACCCTCCAGACACCCCGCCAGATCATCCGCGAGTTTGCTCAGCAATTGCTCATAGCCTTGGGCAGTGGCTGGCGTGTACCCGCCCAGCGCGTCCAGCTCCGCCAGTTTGACCGGCAGACCGGCACTCAGCGTGTCGGCCAGACGCGGGCGCAAGGGTGGCTCGCTGAATACACAGGTCTTGCCGAACTCGCTCAGGCGCGCGCGCATCGCAGCGACATGCTGGGCGCCCGGCTGCACTTCGCTACTGACCGCAAAGACACCGGCGTGCTTGATGCCATAGGCTTCTTCGAAGTAGTCGAACGCCTCATGAAAGACGAAGAACTTCTTGTCGGCGATGCCCGCCACGCGTTGCTTGATCTTCGCGTCCAAAGCATCCATTCGCGCGTCGAACGCCTTAAGATTACTGTCGTAGCGCGCAGCGTTGGCCGGATCCGCCTGGCTCAGATCCGCCGCTATTTTGGCCGCGATCACGCGGGCGTTTGCCGATGAAAGCCACAAATGCGCATCTACGCTGCCGGGGCGGTGGTCGTGATCGTGCTCGTCTTCGTCGCCATCATCGTGGTGCTCATCGCTGGCTGTGAAGTGACGCAGATGCATGCCCGGCAAGGACTGAACGGCCACAGACGCTTTGGTCCGGTTAGCGAGCACGCGGGGGAGAAACGTCTCCATGTCGGGGCCGATCCAGTAAAGCAGATCGACCTCCTGCACGCGCCGTACGTCGGATGGGCGCAGCGCGTAATTATGCGGCGACGCCCCCGGCGGCAGCAGCACTTCGGGCACGGCGATACCATCCTGCACGGCCGCTGCAATCAGCTGTAGCGGCTTGATGCTGGTCAGCACACGAACGTCGGCCTGGGCTGTAGCGATGGAGGAAAAACCGGTGATGAATACGACAAAAAGTAAAAAAAGTCGGGACACGATGACCACTCATTGGGGCAGGAACGGGTAACATAATAACGTCTCTCACAATAGCCGTCGCCGCCCATGTCTAAAACACCGCTGGCCAGTCGCCCTCACGATCACTCTCACTGCGTGCACAGCGCGCTTGCTGAAGCCGATGCGCTCTGCGCCGGTAAAGGCCTGCGCTTGACCGCTCTGCGTCGTCGCGTTCTGGAGCTGGTATGGCAAAGCCACAAGCCGCTCGGCGCCTACGACATCCTCGCGGTGCTCAGTGAAGAAGACGGTCGTCGCGCCGCGCCGCCCACGGTTTACCGTGCGCTGGACTTCCTGCTGGAGAACGGGTTGGTGCATCGCATCGCGTCGCTCAACGCATTCGCCGGCTGCAATCACCCTACGCACGCGCATCAGGGCCAGTTCCTGATCTGTCGCGAGTGCCACGCCGCCATCGAGTTGCAGCACGCCGCCATCAGCGCATCCATCGTGGCAGCGGCCAATGAAGTCGGCTTTGCGGTGGAAACCCAGACGGTCGAAGTCGTCGGAGTGTGTGCTGGCTGCAAGGCTGCTTGATGAGCGACGCACTGATCCGCTTGAAGGACGTCAGCGTCACGCGTGCCGGCCAGAGCGTGCTGGAAAACATTCAGCTGAGCGTCCGCCCCGGCGAAATCGTGACGCTGATCGGGCCCAACGGCGCAGGCAAGACCACACTGGTGCGCGCGGTGCTCGGCTTGCTCAAACCTGACAGCGGCGAGGTCTGGCGCAAGCCAAAATTGCGCGTCGGTTATATGCCGCAAAAGCTGCACATCGACGCGACGTTGCCGCTGTCGGTGCTGCGTTTCCTGCGGCTGGTGCCAGGCGTGGACCGGGAGACCGCACTGTCGGCACTGGCGGAAGTCGGAGCTGAAAAAGTCATCGACAGCCCGCTCCAGGGTATTTCCGGAGGCGAGATGCAGCGCGTACTGCTTGCGCGAGCGCTGCTGCGTGAACCTGAATTGCTGGTACTCGATGAACCGGTGCAAGGCGTCGACGTGGCCGGGCAAGCGGAGCTGTATGCACTTATTACACAGCTTCGGGATCGCCACCGGTGCGGTGTGCTGATGGTCTCCCATGATCTGCATCTGGTGATGAGCACCACCGACCAAGTGGTCTGCCTGAATCGGCACGTCTGTTGTTCCGGCCATCCGGAGCAGGTCAGCAATGATCCAGCGTTCGTCGAGCTGTTCGGTCAGAACGCACCGAGCCTGGCGATTTATCACCATCATCACGATCATGCCCACGACCTGCACGGCGAGGTCTGCCAACCCGCAGCGGCGCATGACCACGATCATTCCCACCCTCACGACCACAGTCACGGAGATAGCTGCAAGCATGGCTGATTTTCTACTCTATGCCTTGCTCGCAGGCCTTGCTCTGGCGGTAGTGGCTGGCCCATTGGGCTCCTTCGTGGTCTGGCGGCGGATGGCCTACTTTGGCGACACGCTGTCTCACGCTGCATTGCTGGGTGTGGCACTGGGCTTTCTGCTGGATATCAGCCCGGCGATCGCCGTCACCGTCGGCTGTTTGCTCCTGGCCATCGTGCTGGTCACGCTGCAACAGCGTCAGCCACTGGCGTCAGACACCCTGCTCGGAATTCTTGCGCCAAGCACTCTGTCGCTGGGGCTCGTGGTCCTGAGCTTCATGCGCGATGTCCGGATCGATCTGATGGGCTATCTGTTTGGTGATCTGCTGGCGATCAGCCCAACCGACCTGTCATGGATTCTCGGCGGCAGCGCGGCGGTGCTGATCCTGATCTGCGCGCTGTGGCGTCCGCTGCTGGCGATCACCGTTCATGAGGAGCTTGCAACCGTCGAAGGCTTGCCAGTCGCGACCTTACGCATGGCGTTGATGCTGCTGATTGCCGTGGTAATCGCCGTCGCGATGAAAATCGTGGGGGTTTTGCTGATTACCTCGCTGCTGATCATTCCAGCGGCTGCGGCACAACGTCACGCCCGTTCTCCCGAGCAAATGGCACTGGGTGCCAGCATCATCGGGGTGATTGCAGTCTGCGGCGGGCTGGCGTTGTCCTGGTTCAAGGACACACCGGCGGGCCCGTCTATTGTGGTGTCTGCAGCGGCGCTTTTTTTGCTCAGCTTCGTTTTGCCCAAGCGGTAGAACCTTGTGCAGCAGTCACAGTCATATTCGGCAATAAATGCATGGCGGCAATGTGCAATGACCGTTCACATCGCCCCCTGATAGTGATCAGTTATTTTCGATGCAAGGCACTTATGTGTAGACTTGCTCGTTTTTTGCGCAAATAGAGAATCGCAGGAATGAAGCCGTTCGCATCCCGTTATCTGCTGCTTGCTGCATTTTCCGTCCTGTTGGTCGCCTGCCAGAGCAAGCCTGTCGAGCCTCCCGCTCCCGCTGCGGCGCCGGATGCGTATCAGCAGCTGGAACAGAACATCGCAAGCAGCGAGCTGGCGACCGCTGAAGATCAGCTGGCCGCACTGCAAGCCAAATCCCCCGATGATCCGCGCCTTGAGCAGTATCAGCGTCAACTCGCCGAGGCCTACCTGAGCCGCAGCCAGATCGTCCTGCAGAAGGGTGACGTCAACGCCGCAGCAACGGCGCTGAGTCGCGCTCGCGCACTGATGCCCAAGGCACCTGCTTTGACCAGCGGTGTGAACGGCGCCATCGCCCACGCCCGTAAAGCCGAGCTGGACAAAGCCGAAGCCGAATTGAAAGCGGCTGAAGCCAGGCGCACCGCCAAGGTCATCGATCCGACCGTGGAAAGCACCACCATCGAGTTGAACATCCGCGACTCCAGACAACTCCGTCGTCAGCTGAACGATATCGCCGCCGACGTGGCCGCGTTTAACTGCGAAGTGATCGTGCAGGTACCGCGAACGGACGATTATCCTTGGCTGGCCACGTTGCTGACCAAGCGCGTGACGAAGATCAATCCAGACTTCGAATTGCAGATTCAGCGTGAAATCGAGAAGACTGAGCCAGCTCAGATGATTCTGAAACCTGCCCCGCTCTGATTATTTTTTGATCAAACAAAAGGCGTTGCCCTCACAGGCAACGCCTTTTTTTTCGATAACTACAACGCTGCAACGAGGCGCGCTTGCCCGGTCTTGGACAGGTACATCCGACTCAAATGTGTCGGATGTATCGTCATTCGCAGACAAGCGCGGTTCTACATCTCAGCACTTATCCCGACAAGGTGAGGCGTGCGATGCTGCTATCAAGCCGGAATCGCTTTGGCTTTAGGCTCCCGCGCCCAGACCCGGTGCTGCTTGATGGCGTCGAAGAAAGTCGCGAACGACTTGCTGTCCGACACCGCGAGCAGGCCGGCATCGGCCTCAAGACGCAACAAGTCGATCAACTCTTTCGCGTCGCCCGCGTAGGCGATTGCCTTGAGATGCTTGTAGGCCTCAAGCACGTAGTGCAACGCCACGCCGTCGCCCATCAGGGCTTTCACCGATGCTGCGCCGCCGGGAATGAAAACCGCGTCGAAAGCAATCGATGGCAGGCCTTCAGCAGAAGCGTCCACTGCCAGCGTCCCGCCGCCAGCGGTTTTCACCGGCGCAGAGGTTGGCCCGAGCACCTTGGCGTGCGCAGCTTCGGCTTCAAGGGCTGCCTTCATGGCCGCGACGGCTTTGTCGTCTACACCATCAGCCACCAGAATCGCCACTTTGCGCGAGGCGATATCGCCTGGCAGCAAATTGACCTGGCTAAGCAACGGAGACTTGTCCACCGTCGGCTTGCCGGATTTCTGCGGCGTGACGGTCGGAGCCGTCGGTGCCGGCAGACCCAGGTTTACAGCAACGCGCTGTGCCAAGGTCAGATCGATATTGGCGAGAATCTCGTTCACTTGTCGCGCACGGATGTGCTCACGATCGACCTTGCCCAGCTCAAAACTGTAGGCCGCGATGATGTGCTCTTTCTCATGCTCGCTCATGCTGTTGAAAAACAGCGTGGCTTGCGAGAAATGGTCCGCGAAGGAAGGGCTGCGCTCACGCACCTTGTGCGCTTCGACGCGCTCCTGATACGTCTCGAAGCCGCCATCCTCTGGGCCAGCCGGGGTTTCTTTCGGCCAGCCGCCGTCGATGGAGTTCGGCTCGTAGGACGCGCGACCCTTGTCGATGGTCGTGCGGTGCTGCGCATCGCGCTGGCCGTTGTGATTCGGCGAAACCGGGCGGTTGATCGGGATTTCGTGGAAGTTCGGTCCGCCCAGTCGGCTGATTTGCGTGTCGGTGTAGGAAAACAGCCGACCTTGCAGCAGCGGATCGTTGGAGAAGTCGATGCCTGGCACTACGTGGCCTGGGCAGAACGCGACCTGCTCGGTCTCGGCAAAATAGTTGTCAGGGTTGCGATTGAGCACCATCTTGCCCAACGGCGTGACCGGCACCATTTCCTCCGGGATGATCTTGGTGGGATCGAGCAAATCGAAGTCGAACTTGTGCTCGTCTTCTTCAGCGACGATCTGAACGCCCAGCTCCCATTCCGGGTAGTCGCCCATCTCGATGGATTCCCACAGATCGCGGCGGTGGTAATCGGTGTCTTTACCGGCCAGCTTCTGGGCTTCGTCCCACAGCAGCGAACAGGTGCCGTATTTAGGCTTCCAGTGGAATTTGACGAACGAGGACTTGCCCTCGGTATTGATCATGCGGAACGTGTGGATACCAAAGCCCTGCATGCTGCGCAGGCTTTTTGGAATGGCGCGGTCCGACATGGTCCACAGCACCATGTGCGCAGATTCCGGCACCAGCGAAACGAAGTCCCAGAACGTGTCGTGGGCCGATCCGCCGGTAGGAATCTCGTTGTGCGGCTCAGGTTTTACGGCGTGCACGAAATCCGGAAACTTGATGGCATCCTGAATGAAGAACACCGGCATGTTGTTGCCAACCAGATCGTAGTTGCCTTCTTCGGTGTAGAACTTCACCGCAAAGCCGCGCACATCGCGGACGGTATCGCCCGAGCCACGCGGGCCTTGAACGGTGGAAAAACGCACGAACACGGGTGTCTTTTTCCCCGGATCGCGCAGGAATTCTGCCTTGCTGAGGGCGGAATGGTTCTCGTAGCTCTGGAAATAACCATGGGCCGCAGTGCCGCGTGCGTGAACGATCCGCTCAGGAATACGCTCGTGGTCAAAATGCGTGATCTTCTCGCGCATGATGAAATCTTCGAGCAGCGAAGGGCCGCGGCTGCCAACCTTGAGTGTGTTCTGGTTATCGGAGACTTTGACACCCTGATTGGTGCGCAGAGCCTGACCAGTAGCGTCGGAGCGGAACTGCTCCAGACTGTCGAGCTTGGTGTTGGTGTTGCCCCGATCCAAAGTGTCGGTGCCGGCAAGTTCGCTTTTCGGTGTTGCGCTGACGGGTGTGGGTTTATTTGTAGCCATCGGACAAAAACTCCTCGGTTCAGGCGGCTCTTTTCTCGTTCTTCCGTGGGCGAAAGGCGGTGCGAGCTCAGTAAGCAGGAATTTCCCTTACAGCCCTCAGGGAAATTTCGGCGCTTATGTAGTGACTGAGGATGAAAACGGCCGTTCCGTGTTTTTTTCGACCATTGGTCTACCGTTGCTTGAATTCTGCGTTATGACCGTTGAGCAGGTCGCGCGCGAAATAAATGCTAAGAATGATGGGCCCAACCCCGGCCCGACAGGCTAAAATGCGCGCCCGGTTTACCCAGCCGAGGCCGAAATGGCATCGCCCAGCAGCGTTTTCGAGCTTTCTCGCACGCTGAATTTCTACCGCGCCCCACAAGGTTCGCTAAGTGATCGAGTTTCAAAACGTCCATAAAACCTATCGCGTCGGCGACAGGGAAATCCCCGCACTGCACCCCACCAGCCTGCGGGTCGAGAACGGCCAGGTGTTTGGTCTGATCGGCCACTCCGGCGCAGGCAAAAGCACGATGCTGCGTCTGATCAATCGCCTCGAAGCGCCGAGCGGCGGCAAGATTCTGGTCGATGACGTCGATGTCACCGCTCTGGACGCCGACGGCTTGCGCGGTTTCCGCAGGCAGGTCGGGATGATCTTTCAGCACTTCAACCTGCTGTCGTCCAAAACCGTCGCCGACAACGTTGCCATGCCGCTGACTCTGGCCGGGGATATGTCCCGCGCGCAGATCGACCAGCGAGTGGCGGAGTTGCTGGCGCGGGTCGGTCTGTCCGACCACGCGAAGAAGTACCCGTCACAGCTGTCTGGCGGTCAGAAACAGCGCGTCGGCATCGCCCGTGCACTGGCGACCAAACCGAAGATTCTGTTGTGCGACGAGGCCACCAGCGCCCTCGACCCACAAACCACGGCATCGGTGCTGCAATTGCTGGCGGAGATCAATCGCGAGCTGAAGCTCACCATCGTGCTGATCACCCACGAGATGGACGTGATTCGTCGGGTGTGCGATCAGGTCGCGGTGATGGACGCGGGGGTGATCGTGGAGCAGGGCGCAGTGGCCGACGTGTTCCTGCACCCCAAACACCCGACCACGCGCCGTTTCGTACAGGAAGACGAGCAGGTCGACGAAAACGAGCAGAGCAGCGACTTCGCCCATGTCGAAGGCCGCATCGTGCGTCTGACCTTCCAGGGCGATGCGACCTACGCGCCGCTGCTGGGCACGGTCGCGCGGGAAACCGGTGTGGACTACAGCATTCTGGCCGGACGCATCGACCGCATCAAAGACACGCCTTACGGGCAACTGACTTTGGCCATCACAGGTGGCGACATGGAGGCCGCGTTCGCGCGCTTCACCGCAGCTGACGTTCATATGGAGGTCCTGCGCTGATGGATACCCTCACCACCCTGTTTTCCAACGTCGACTGGTATGAAATATGGGTCGCGATTGGCGACACTTTGATCATGCTCGGCGTCTCGCTGGCGTTCACCGTGCTGCTGGGCCTGCCACTGGGCGTGCTGATGTTCCTGACATCGCCACGTCAGCTGCTTGAGAACAAACCGGTCTACGCAACTGTGGGCCTGATCGTGAACATGCTCCGGGCGCTGCCTTTCATCATTCTGCTGATCGTGATGATGCCGCTGACCGAAATCATCACCGGCACTTCGTTGGGGATCCTCGGCACGCTGCCTCCGCTGATCGCCGGCGCCACGCCGTTCTTTGCCCGTCTGGTGGAAACTGCGCTGCGCGAGGTTGATCGCGGCATCATCGAGGCCGTTCAGGCGATGGGCGCGACCACGCGGCAGATCATTCTCAAGGCGCTGCTGCCGGAAGCGCGGCCGGGCATTCTGGCGGCGATCACTGTCACCGCCATCGCGCTGGTGTCGTTCACGGCAATGGCCGGCGCAGTGGGTGCGGGCGGTCTGGGTGACCTGGCGATTCGCTACGGTTACCAGCGCTTCCAGAACGATGTGATGTTCGTGACGGTCGTATTGCTGCTGGTGCTGGTGCAGATCCTGCAAACCGTGGGCGACAGACTGGTCGCGCACTTCTCGCATCGTTAATTGAATGAGCCGGTCGCTGACCGGCAGGTGTTCGCCCAAGAGCGGGCATTTCAGGAGTAGAAACACATGAAAAAGCTGTTGGCCATCTTCGCTGCAGTGGCTGCATTTTCCGCCCACGCCGATGAAACCCTGACCGTCGCGGCAAGCGCTGTGCCTCACGCCGAAATCCTCGAGTTCGTGAAGCCGACCCTGGCCAAAGAAGGCGTGACGCTGAACGTGAAGGTCTTCAACGACTATGTTCAGCCCAACGTACAGGTCGATCAGAAGCGCATGGACGCCAACTTCTTCCAGCACCAGCCGTATCTGGACGAGTTCAATAAAGGCAAGGGCACGCACCTGGTGAGCGTCGCGAAGGTTCACGTGGAACCGTTCGGGGCGTACTCGGACAAGATCAAGAACCTGGCAGACCTGCCTGACGGCGCAACCGTCGCGCTGCCGAACGATGCGACCAACGAAGGGCGTGCATTTCTGCTGCTAGTCAAAGCCGGTCTGATCACTCTGAAGGATCCGTCCAGCATCACCGCCAAACCAAGCGATGTGTTGCAGAATCCAAAGGCGCTGAAATTCCGCGAGCTGGAAGCGGCCACGCTGCCACGCGTGCTGACTCAGGTTGACCTGGCGCTGATCAACACCAACTACGCGCTGACCGCCAAGCTCGATCCGACCAAGGACGCGCTGATCATTGAAGGTCAGGAGTCGCCCTACGCAAACATCCTGGTGACCCGCGAAGACAACAAGGATTCGCCTGCCATCCAGAAACTGGTCGCTGCGTTGCACAGTCCGGAGACCAAGCAGTTCATCGAGACCAAGTACAAAGGCGCCGTGGTGCCGGCGTTCTGATCGGACCGATCTTTCGTCGCAAACAGCCGACTTCGACCTCGGCCAGTGCGCGATCCAGATCGGAGCAGCTTGCCCGCGAAGGCATTCTGACAGTCGACATCAATGTCACCGAGATGCCGCCTTCGTGAGCAAGCTCACTCCCACAGGTCTGAGGTTCGCGCCGGAACCTTCCGCAACCTGATTTCACCTCCGACACTGAAACTGACACGTCTCTAAGCCAATCCGCGACCCACGTAGGAGCGCGCTTGCCCGCGAAGGCATTCTGACAGGCGACATCGATGTCACCGGGATGTCGCATTCGTGAGCAAGCCTCAACACATCACGATCCGCCCTATCGTTGGCTTCATTGCTTCTTCAGCAGGACCGGCAACTGAGCCACCAGTTTTTGGTTGTTCAGCGGTGCACGGATGAAGCCGCGTTGCGTGCCGTCGGGGCCAAGGAGGGCTAGGTTGCCACTGTGATCGACCGTGTAGTTGGGTTTGCTGGTGTCGGCAGGAATGAACGGAATGCTCACCGCATTGGCGAGCTTCTGAATGTTTTCAACCGGTGTGGTCAGGCCAACGAACTGTTTGTCGAAGTAGCCCAGGTACGTCTTCAGTTGTTGAGGCGTGTCACGATTGGGGTCGACGCTGACCAGCACCACACGCAGTTTCGCAGCCGCCTCTTCAGGCAATTCGCTTTTTATCTGCCGCAACTGCGCAAGCGTGGTCGGGCAGATGTCCGGGCAGAAGGTATAGCCAAAGAACAGCAGGGTCCATTTATCCTTGAGGGAGCCGAGTGACACTGGCTGGCCGTCCTGATTCGTCATCTGCAGATCCGGGACCTCCCGGCTTTGGGGTAACAGAATGATGCCCGCATCGATGAGCGCGGTCTGATCGCCCTGGTCTTTACCGGACAACACACGATTGACGGTCAGGCCCAGCACCACAGCGACGATGGCAACAAGGATGAAGACGGTTTTCTGGGTTCGGGTCATGGATTTGGCATCAAGTAATGATCACGAGCAGCGCGACGAGCATCCCTCAGCGGCGGTGAATCGGAGCCGACCGGAATAGCGATCGTTGCGCGCAACAGCGGCCACGGTACATCAGCAGGGCCCGTCGCCGAAAGTGATCCGCACCTCAGCGCTCAAACCTGCACACTGAATCAGCGATGCGGGCCGAGGTGCAACAGCACATGCGCGTGTTGCCACCAGTTCGATGCCTGGCGGGGGGCGAGGGCAACCAGCGGCCTGACGCGGTAATTGATCAGCGTCAGGGTCAGTATCAAGGCGGCACCTCCGGCGTTATGGGCGACGGCCAACGCAAGCGGCAGATGCAGCACGACATTGCCGATGCCCAGCGCGATCTGCAGGCCCAGGGCAGACACCAAAAGCGCCGCCATGCTTCTGAGCCCCAGTCGGTACAGCGCGAAGGCCAGCGCCGACAATGAGAACGTCACCAGCAACGCGCCAATTCGGTGGGTCAGGTGTATGGCGGTGCGCGCATCGCTGTCGAGCTTGCCGCCCAGATAGTTGGGACCGATGTGTTGGGTCAGGTGAAAGCCGTTCGCAAAATCAGTATCCGGCCACCAGCGGCCCTGACAGGTGGGCAGATCGACGCACGCCATCGCTGCATAATTGGAGCTGACCCAGCCACCCAGCGCGATCTGCAATCCCACCAGCACCAGACCTGCCACGGCCATGCGCCGCAGACGCTGGCCCTCGTGCGTGGTAGTCAGCGCCATCGGTGCAAAGCGCCCGCTCAGCCGCAGGGTGAGCAAGAACAACAGGCTCAGCGTCGACATGCCGCCCAGCAGATGCGCTGTCACCACTTGCGGCCACAGCTTGAGCGTCACCGTCCACATGCCGAAGGCGGCCTGAGTGACCACCAATGCGAGGAGTAACAGCGGCAATCCCACGGGCTGCCCGATGATGTGACGTCGATGCCAGGCCTGAACGCCCAGCATCATGATCAGCAGCGTGAGGCCTCCGGCGAAGTAGCGATGCACCATCTCGTTGTGGCCCTTGGCGGCCTCCACCGGTGTGTCGGGAAATCTGACTTCTGCATGGGCCAACTGAGCTTCGGTGCTGGGCACGCTGATGAAGCCGTAACACCCCGGCCAATCGGGGCAACCCAGACCTGCATGGGTGAGCCGGGTGTAGGCACCGAGCAGCACGACCACCAGCGCGACTACCGTGGCGAGCAGTGCGAGACGAAATCCTGGCCGGGTCATGGCGCCTGCTCCTTAGCCGATGTTCGACAGTTTCAGCAGTTGACGAAGGTCGATGAGCACATCCTTGCCTTTGACTTGCGCGCCATAGCGCAGCACCAGATTGCCATGGGGATCGACGATCCACAGTTGCGGCAGCTCGACACCCGGTGCCATGCGCCGATACCGCTTCACGTCCAGCGGGTAGCGCTGGAGCTGCGGGTATTCCCGCGCAAGCGTTGCCTCAAACTGCGCCGTAAGCGGTTGCGCCGCGCTCAACGCATGGCTGGCACGCGACGCGTCTCGGCCCAGGCCGATCTGGATTTGCCGCGCCAGGTACACCAACTGCTGGCAATCGGCGTCGCACTGTTGCGGCGCAGTCACCAGCATCTGCCAGCGCTTCTCGTCCGACTGCACGCCGAGCTCGACGCGGCTTTCGCCATTGCCGATGAGTTCGCCATGAAAACTGCGGCTCTCCGGAACCCAGAACTTGAACGTGTACATGCAGGTGGCGAGCACCATCGGCCCGACTGCCACGAGCAGCACGAGGATCAACTGCAATCGACCCCGGCGACGTCTGATCGATGAGCCAGCGTCAGACGTGCTGGCTGGATTCATGGTGGTCCCCATGCGGCGTCTCCTTGTTCTTTTTGTGTCTGGCTGTTGCCGTCTGGTTGAAGCCCAGATAGAGATAAAGACCGAACAAAGCCGTGGCCATCGCGAACCATTGCACGGCGTAGCCCACATGTTTTTCCGGACCCATGGCGACCACAGGCCAATCGGTGCGATAGGCCACAGGTCCCGCTTCGAGACGCAGCTCATGGGCATAGCCGTCCCGATGCAACTCAGACCAGACCGCCGCAGGATCAAGGGCCGTGATCAGCTTTGGCCAGCGCTCGCTCCTAGCGTCCGGATGCAGCTGGAAGGTCGCTCCCGGCGCCACATACACCCACGCGTCGAGGATGTAACGCTGAGCCGGCGTGTCGAACTGCGCGGGCAGCCGCCGATCCGGCCAGGGCAACCACCCTCGATTGACCATCAGCCAAAGCCCACTCGGCTGATCATGGAACGGCTGAATCAGCTCTACCCCGGCCTTGCCATCGCGCGTGCTGTTGTCGAGCCAGACGGTGTGTTCGGCATCGAATGTGCCGCGAAGCTGCACACGCCGATACGCCGGATCCGCCACCCCGGGCAGCAGATCGACAGCAACCGGAGGTGACGCCCGGCGCTCGGCGTAGCTGGCGAGCATCTGGCGTTTCTCTTCACCTCGGCCCAACTGCCAGAAACCCAGCCAGACCAGCAGCGGCAACAGCGCAAAAACGACCAGCGTCGGCAGCACCCCAGGGCGAAAGCGTTTCATCACGCCTCCGGTTTCCATGGGTGAGCCGCACCTATACTCCGTTGCATAGCGTTTGCTCCTGGAGTCGCACCATGCTCAAAGCCGCGACTGTTCTGATGCTCGTTGCCACAGTGGTCAGTCTGTTCAGCGGCCTGTTCTTTCTGGTCAAGGACGACGCTTCATCGACCCGCCTGGTGAAAGCCCTGACTGTGCGCGTGTGCTGCGCAGCGATCACGCTGGCGCTGATTGCCTACGGGTATTTCAGCGGGCAACTGGTCTATCACACGCCGTGGTGAGCGCGTTCACGCCTGCGGCTTTCGTGTCGGCTCAGTCACTCGGCAGTCACAGCACGTAGACGAAAACGAATAACCCCACCCACACCACGTCGACAAAATGCCAATACCAACTGGCGGCCTCGAATCCGAACTGGTGCTCGGCATCGAAATGCCCGCGCAGAATGCGCATCAACATCACGAACAGAATGATCGTGCCGATGGTGACGTGTGCGCCGTGGAAGCCGGTGAGCATGAAGAACGTTGCGCCGTAGATGCCTGAACCCAGCGTCAGGCCGAGCTCTGTGTAGGCTTCGTGATATTCCATCGCTTGCAGCACGAGAAACGCCACGCCCAACAGGATGGTTGCCGCCAGCCACAGCCTCAGCGCGCCACGATGGCCTTTTTTGAGCGCGTGATGGGCGATGGTCACGGTCACACTGGAGCTGACCAGCAGAACGGTATTGATCAGCGGCAGATGCCAGGGATCGATGACTTCCTTGGGCGGCGCGAACATCGCCGGGTCGGGTGTATGCAGCAGCGGCCAGGCGTACTGGAAGTTCGGCCAGAGCATGTGTGCGATGCCTTTTGCCCCTTCACCGCCCAACGCGGGGCCTGCAATCACACGTACATAAAACAGCGCGCCGAAGAAGGCCACGAAGAACATCACTTCCGAGAAAATAAACCACCCCATTCCCCAGCGGAACGAGCGATCCATTTGAGCGCTGTAAAGCCCGGACCGACTCTCTTTGATGACGGTGCTGAACCAGCCGAACATCATGTATGCCACGATCAGCCCGCCGACGGCGAAAATGACAGGGCCGTGGGAGTCACGTGCCGCCTTCATGTCGATGAACCAGGTGCCCAGCCCATACATCGTGGTGAACATGCCGATGGTGGCGATGATCGGCCATTTGCTCTGCGCGGGGACGTAATAATGCTCGTGGGTTGCCATCGTCTGTCTCTCCTGGCCTGAGGCCTAGCCGCCATTGCCCGCCGCTGTTTTAGGAACAGGCGGCATGCGAGCGGTGATATCGAACAGCGTGTAAGCGAGCGTCAGATGCTTCACGTCCGCGGGCAGGTCGCGGTCGACAATGAAACGCACCGGCATTTCGATCCTCTCGCCCGGCTGCAGCATCTGCTGGGTGAAGCAGAAACATTCGGTCTTGTGGAAATACACGGCGGCGGTGCTGGGCGAAATGCTCGGCACTGCCTGCGCGGTCATCGGCCTGTCGCTGGGGTTCTGGGCCACGAACAGCATTTCGCTGACCGCACCGGGATGCACGTTCATCTCCTCGGCCTTGGGGAAGAACCCCCAGACCATGTCGGCGGAATTGGTCGACACAAACTGCACGCGCACCTGTCGGCTCTCATCGATTTGCTGCGCCTGGGTGTAGCGTTCGCCAGTCTTGCCATTGATACCCAGGGTCTTGCACATCACGTCATACAGCGGCACCAGCGCGAAACCGAACGCGAACATCGCGACCGCCAGCAGCAGCAGGCGGGTCACCAGTCGCTTGTTCGGCTGCAAGGCATGGCTCATGTCATTCCACTTCCGGTGGCGTGACGAAGGTGTGATAGGGCGCCGGCGACGGCACGGTCCACTCCAGGCCGTCGGCTCCGTCCCAGGGTTTGGCCGGAGCAGGCGGACCACCGCGAATGGTCTTGATCACGATGAACAGGAAGAAAATCTGCGTGGCGCCAAAGGTAAATGCACCGATCGAGGACACCATGTTGAAGTCGGCGAATTGCAGGTTGTAGTCCGGCACCCGACGCGGCATCCCGGCCAACCCGACAAAATGCATCGGGAAGAAAGCCATGTTCATGCCGACGAACGACAGCCAGAAATGCAGCTTGCCCAAGGTTTCGTCGTACATGTGGCCCGTCCATTTCGGCAGCCAGTAGTAGGCCGAAGCAAAGATGCCGAAGATCGCGCCGGGCACCAGAACGTAGTGGAAGTGAGCCACCACGAAGTAAGTGTCCTGGTACTGAAAATCCGCCGGTGCAATGGCCAGCATGAGCCCGGAGAAGCCGCCGATGGTGAACAGGATCACGAACGCCACGGCAAACAGCATGGGCGTCTCGAACGTCAGCTCGCCCTGCCACATGGTGCTGACCCAGTTGAACACTTTCACCCCGGTCGGTACGGCAATGAGCATGGTGGCGTACATGAAGAACAGCTCGCCCACCAGCGGAATGCCCACCACAAACATATGGTGCGCCCAGACGATGAATGACAGGAAGGCGATGCTCGCCGTGGCGTAGACCATCGAGGTGTAACCGAACAGCGGCTTGCGCGAGAACGCCGGAATGATCGAACTGACCGCGCCGAACGCGGGCAGGATCATGATGTACACCTCGGGATGGCCGAAAAACCAGAATACGTGCTGGAACAGCACTGGATCACCACCGCCCGCTGCGTTGAAAAAGCTGGTGTGGAAATGGATGTCCATCAGCATCATCGTCACGCAGCCGGCCAGCACCGGCATCACCGCGATGAGCAGAAACGCCGTGATCAGCCAGGTCCAGACGAACAGCGGCATTTTCATCAGGGTCATGCCTGGCGCGCGCAGGTTGAGAATGGTGGCAATGACGTTGATCGCGCCCATGATCGAGCTGATGCCCATCAAGTGGATGGCGAGGATGAAATACGTCACGCTTTGCGGTGCGTAAGTGGTTGAAAGCGGCGCATAGAACGTCCAGCCAAAATTCGGTCCGCCACCCGGCGTGAAGAGCGTGGAAACCAGCAACAGGAACGCCGCCGGCAGCAGCCAGAAACTGAAATTGTTCATGCGTGGCAGCGCCATGTCCGGCGCGCCGACCATCAGCGGAATCATCCAGTTGGCAAGGCCGACGAAGGCGGGCATGACCGCCCCGAAGACCATCACCAGCCCATGCATCGTGGTCATCTGATTAAAGAATGCAGGCTCGACGATCTGTAATCCGGGCTGAAACAGCTCGGCACGAATCACCATCGCGAATGACCCGCCGAGCAGGAACATCGAGAAGCTGAACCACAAGTAAAGTGTGCCGATGTCCTTATGGTTAGTGGTCAGCACCCAACGCATCAGCCCCTTTGCCGGACCGTGGACATGGCCTTCGTGGCCATGGTCGTCAATCACTGCACTCATGTCCTGTCTCCTGCGAAGCCCTCGCACCTGGCTATAGCGAACGTGCTGTAGGAGCGCGCTTGCCCGCGATTGCGGTGTATCTGCGATAGATGTGTCGCCTGACACCACGCCATCGCGGGCAAGCGCGCTCCTACAATGATTTCGGTGAGCCTGTTCATTTCGCGGCCGCCTGCTTCAGCGCCAGCACGTCTTTAGGCGTGACCATATCGCCCGTGTTGTTACCCCATGCATTGCGCTCGTAGGTCACAACTGCGGCGATGTCCACTTCCGAGAGCTGCTTGCCGAATGCCGCCATTGCTGTGCCCGGGCGGCCGTTGAAAACGGTCTTGAGGTGTTCTTCTTTAGGACCGAGGGCGGTTTTGGAGCCTTTGAGCGCCGGGAACATCGGCGGCAGCCCTTGCCCTTCCGCCTGATGACAGGCTACGCAGGTGGTGTGATAGACCTTGTCGCCCTGAGCCATGAGGTCCGCCAGGGTCCAGTCCTTGCTGGTCAGCTCTTTGAGCTTCGCGACTTCTTCCTTGCGGCCGGCCAGCCAGGTGTCGTAGTCGGCCTGGCTCTTGGCCTCCACCACGATCGGCATGAAACCGTGATCCTTGCCGCACAGTTCCGAGCACTGGCCGCGATAGATGCCGGGCTTTTCAATGCGGGTCCAGGCCTCGTTGACGAAGCCGGGAATGGCATCGCGCTTGACCGCGAACGCCGGCACCCACCAGGAATGGATAACGTCGGCAGCGGTGACCAGAAACCGGATTTTCACGCCCACGGGCACCACCAAGGGCTGGTCGACCTCAAGCAGGTAGTGCTCGCCTTTCGCTTCCTGGTTGTGGATCTGATCGGCAGGCGTTGCCAGGTTGCTGAAAAACTCGACGTCCTGACCCAGATATTTGTAATGCCATTTCCACTGATAACCGGTGATCTGGATATCCAGTCCGGACTCAGTGTTGTCGTACATCTGGATGAGGGTTTTGGTGGCAGGGATGGCCATGACCACAAGAATCAGCAGCGGCACGATGGTCCAGAGAATCTCGATCCTGGTGCTCTCGTGAAACTTGGCGGCCACTTGGCCGGTCGAGCGGCGATGAACGATCATCGACCAGAACATCGCGCCAAACACGACGATGCCGATCACCACACAGATCCAGAAAATGGTCATGTGCAGGTCGAAGACCTTATGGCTCACCTCAGTCGCTCCAGGCGCCATATTCGTGGTCCAGGCAGCGTGTGCCTGGCCGAATACCGACCACAACAGGAGCCCCATCCAGACGTGTGGATGTCGCACCATTGCGTTTTCCCCTCTTGTTCTTCTTATCGTTGCCAGCAGTCACATGCGGGCGAGGGAGCGGTCGACAAGTTGCAAGGGGACCGGGGCCAGGCCAGCTTCACAATTCCGAGTTCATCGGACAGCCATTCACTGACCCGAGTATAGACACGGCGCAATCGGGCGCACGGGGTGGAGAATTCGCAAATTCAAGCTATACGTGGGCGGGTTTACTGGGGGAAATCACGCTAAAAGCGCCGAAACCGACGTTTTAATAGCCAATGCACATAACTGTGAAACTGTTATGACAATTACGTCTTAGCGTGTTTGATAAGCAAGCTAACGTATGACTTCCCTATAATGACGGCCTGGTTTTTTGCCCCATGGAGTATTCATGAACACCGCCGCATTGCGCGAGCAGATCACACGAGCACAGGAACACGAGACCCAAACCGGTCAGTTATTGCGCCAGCTGGAAATGCAACTTCCTCATCTGCACCCTGCCATTCATCTTCCTGACGTAGACGCCCGAGGCGTACTGGCGCGCTTTGTCGTCGCCTACATTGAACAAGTGCCCGACCTGCTCGACGCTGCCCATGAAGTGGCGCTGCAGGCCGGCATCGAGAACCAGATCAAACCGGTGCTGAAGATCGCCGAACAATTCTTCAGCGTGCCGCCGGCCATCATGGCCGGTCACGAAGGCCTGGACGGCCTGCTGGATGAAGCCTATCTGGCGCATCGTCTGGTGGAAGAGGTCAACGACCTGTACATCGTGCACTTCGGACAACCTCTGATCCCGGTGAACACTACCGTTGCCAGCGTCATTGCTCACCAGTTGATCGGGGAGGCATTTGCCAATCAACTGGACGAAGTGGTGCACCACGCCATCGATGAAATGCTCGATGAAGACAGCTTTTCGCTGGAGTCGGTCGAAGCCTATCGCGAACGCCTTGTCAGCCCGGACACAGAAGCGGCCTGGAAGCGCTGGCCGAGTCTGTCGCGCCAATTGGGCGTAGGCCTTGAAATGGAATGCGCCAAGGATTGATGAGTCAGGTCGCAGCGCAAAGTTGATGCTGCCGAATGGTCCCCCATGGAAGCGAGGTTGCTGCCTCGCTCCCATAGAAGAGGGTGAAGACCCGGATCACCCTGACATCAATGCAGCGCCGCTCCACCAATCGACGTGCGAATCCGCCCTTCAACTCGCCGCTTGAGCAAGCGCTGCTCAAGCAGCAGTCGCGACCCCTGAGCCGCATTGGCGCGCCCCCATTCCTCGAGCAGCTCCAGACACGAATGATCGATGTAGCTGAGATTGCCCAGCGGCACGTGCAACGTGGTGCCCGCAGGCACTGATGCCAGCGCCTGCGTCAGAGCAGGGACCTTGAGGAACGTGGCCGCACCGGTCAGACGCAGTTCCATCTCGCCCTCGGCCGGGAGGTCCACCAGATTGATCTTCAGGCGCGATGCATTCAACGCCAGCTTCACCAGCGTCAGACCGAAACCGATCAACACGCCGGTCAGCAGGTCCGTGAAGATGATGGCGGCCGCCGTCGCACCGTAGATGAACATCGGCATACGCCCGTAGCGCCCCAGACCGCGCAACGCTTTGAGGTCTACCAGCTTCACACCGGTGAAGACCAGCACACCGGCGAGGCTCGCGACGGGAATGCTTTGCAGCACGCTGGACAACAGCAGTACGAAAGCCAGCAACCACAGGCCGTGGAACATCGCAGACAGACGGGTCTTCGCACCGGCCTGGACGTTCGCGGAGCTGCGCACAATGACGCCCGTCATTGGCAAAGCGCCCACCAGACCGCACAGCATGTTGCCAACGCCTTGCGCGCTCAGTTCTTTGTCGAAGTCCGAACGCTGGCCGTCGTGCATGCGGTCCACAGCAGCCGCCGACAGGAGCGTTTCGGCGCTGGCAATGAACGCCACTGCAATCGCTGCAATCAGAATTGCCGGATCCGCCAGGTTCAGTAGATCGGCAGGACGCAGCCAGTCGATCGCTTCGGCCAGGTTGGCCGGCACTTCCACGCGCTTGACCTGCAAGCTCATCGCAAGGCTGACCGCCGTCGCGATCCCGACGCCCAGCAACGCGCCCGGCACGAAACGCAGCGCGTGGGGCTTGCGCTTTTCCCACAGCCACATCACGGCAATCGTGCCCAGGCCCAGCAAACCAGCCTGCATGCCGCTTCCCGGCCCGATGGCGCCGAACAGCGTCTGCGGGAAAGCAATCAGGTTATCCAGCCCCGAGGGTTTCGGGCCACTGTCAAACATCACGTGGGCTTGGGACAGCACGATCAACACGCCGATACCCGCCAGCATTCCGTACACCACAGCGGGTGCGGTGACGCGAAACCAGCATCCGAGCTTCAGCCGACCCGCCAGCAGCTGCAGCACGCCCGCCAGCACAAGGATGGGGCCCAACATCGCCATGCCGTGCTCGCGAACGAGTTCGAACACCAGCACCGCAAGACCCGCGGCCGGACCACTGACCTGCAAGGGCGAGCCGGCGAGCCAGCCCACCACCAGACCACCGATGATCCCGGTGATCAAGCCTTTGGCTGGCGGCATGCCCGACGCAATCGCAATACCCATGCACAGTGGCAGCGCCACCAGAAACACCACCACGGAAGCCAGCAGCTCCCGTGGTAACAAAGCTTTCAGATCTGTAGAAGCCATGACGACTCTCCGGTAAATCTTCAGACGTGACAACGCCCGACGGCACGCGCAAAGCGCGGCCGCTACGAGCTTGAATGAGGTTCGAACCGTCAGCTGTGAAGTGGATTCACGGGCTCTTGGGTGTGATCAGCGAGTGATCGTCAATAGCGCTTTCGAGGTGTCGCCATCGGGATCGAGTGTTCGCCATCGAGGGGCAGGAATGTTCCTTGTTCGGCATCGTAGGCCCGGATTTCACTGGTTTCGATGTCGTATACCCAGCCATGGATGAACAACTGGCCACTGGCGATTTTCGACGCGACAGAAGGGTGGGTCTGCAGGTGACGCAGCTGGGCGATGACGTTCTCTTCGGTCAGCACGTGCATGGTTTCGTGCTCGCCTGTGCAATTGCAGTTGTCCTGCACCACGGTCTTGGCGACCTCGGCATGACGCAGCCAGGCTTTTACGGTCGGCATGCGTTCCAGGGTGTCTGGATTGAGAACCGCACGCATCGCGCCACAATCGGAGTGGCCGCAGATGATGATGTGGTGCACGCCCAGCGCCAGCACGGCATATTCGATGGCGGTCGACACGCCGCCGTTCATGGGGCCGTAAGGCGGCACGACGTTGCCCACGTTACGTGTGACGAACAGGTCGCCCGGCGAGCTTTGAGTAATGAGTTCGGGCACGATGCGCGAGTCGGCGCAGGTGATGAACATCGCTTTGGGGTGCTGTGCAGTAGCGAGTTTCTTGAAGAGCTCTTCCTGTTCAGGGAAGACGTCGTGGCGGAAGTGCTTGAAGCCATCAACGATGTGCTGCAGCGCTGCATCGGCGGAATCTGTAGTCGAGGTGCCTGCCGAGGCAGCCGACTGCGGTTTATCCTGGTTACTCATGTCTGATCCTCACTGTCGGATTGAAGTGGATATTCCAGTGTTTCCCGGGGGATGACCCACTTTTTTCTGGCATTACGGACAATTCCCTTTGCACGCGACCAGCCGGTCACTTGCAGTTACCCTAGCGGTCCAAACTTAATTGAAACTGAATGCATCGCTCTAGACCGCGGGTTCTGCTTAAGAAAATCTTAATCGATGCGAGCCAGGCGCCTATCGCCCAGCTGCAATACAGTTAAGACGCCAGCCGGGTCACAGCAACGACATCTGTCCTCCCGGCGGGCAGAAGGCCTCGCAGTCGAGCCGGAAACTCTCGCGGCGGTTCAGTCCCAGCTTTTTTACCGCGATACTGTAACGCTGCGCCAGCAACTCTGCGAACACGCCTTCGCCGCGCATGCGCGAGCCAAATCGGCTGTCGTAGACCTGACCGCCACGGCTCTGCCGGACCAGACTCATCACGTGTTCAGCCCGCTGAGGATAATGCGCCTGCAGCCACTCCTCGAACAGCGGCGCCACCTCCAGCGGTAACCTCAACATGACGTAGCTGGCGCTCAGGGCTCCAGCCTGTCTGGCCTCGGCCATGAGTTTTTCGAGCTCCATGTCGTTGATCATCGGAATGATCGGCGCCAGCAGTACGCCGACCGGAATGCCCGCGTCGCGCAGCACCCGGATCGCCCGCAAGCGGGCCTTGGGCGCAGCGGCGCGCGGTTCGAGGATGCGTTTCAGCTCGTCGTCCAGCGATGTCAGGCTGATGAACACCGAGACCAGGTTCAACTTCGCCAGCTCCGCCAGCAGATCCAGGTCGCGAAGGATCAGCGAACCTTTGGTGATGATGGTTACCGGGTGCCGGAAGCGCAGCAGAACTTCCAGCGTGGCGCGAGTGATCTTGTATTCACGCTCGATGGGCTGATAGGGATCCGTGTTCGCGCCCAAGGTGATCGGCGCAACGCTGTAGCCCGGTTTCGACAGCTGCTGCTCTAGCAAAGCCGCAGCGTTCGTCTTGGCGATCAGCCTGGTCTCGAAGTCCAGCCCCGGCGACATGTCCCAATAAGCATGGCTGGGTCGGGCGTAGCAATAAATGCAGCCATGTTCGCAGCCTCTGTACGGATTGATCGACCGGTCGAAGGGAATATCGGGCGAGGAATTGCGCGCAATGATGCTTTTGGCGGTTTCATGCGTGACCGTCGTGCCTTGGGTGACCGGCACTTCCTGATACCAACCGTCGTCCTCGGCGACCGAGCGATTTGGCGCAAAGCGGTTATGCGGATTCGTTGCGGTACCGCGGCCGCGTGGGGGCAATGAGATGGACATGCGAGCCTCTCGATAACTGTCTATTTATACAGTATCCCGAAACAACGCTCGCCTCCATGTGCACGGCAGAAATAATCCGCAGCGCCGATCAACGGCCCAACAAAGCTTTGACGCGTGTATTACACGATGTTGACCTCGCGCAGCACAGACTCGCCGCATCCAAACCTGCCGCCCTGCACGGTGTCTCCAATGCGAAAACGCTTGTTCGTCTCTGCTGTTCTGCCGAAGGTCATTGCATTACTGTTCGGCGTCTCGCTGGCCAGCCTCGCATCGGCCGCGGACTCCGCTTCCCTTCCGACGCCACGTCCCGATCAATGGGCTCAGCCGATCGACCCGCATTACAATCTCTACCGGATCACGCCCACGCTGTACCGCAGCCGTCAGCCTGACGTGGCTGCGCAGCCGTTGCTGGAAAAACTGGGCATACACACTGTGGTGAACTTCATCAAAGACAGTGACAGCGCATGGCTGACCGACCCCTCCGTGCGGCAAGTGCAGATCCCTCTGCAAACCGTGCACGTCGACGATGCCGACATGCTGCAAAGCCTGCGCGCGATCCAGACGGCGCAGCAGCACGGACCAGTGCTCATCCACTGCAAACACGGGCTAGATCGCACCGGACTGGTGGCCGCCATGTACCGAATCGTGATTCAGGGCTGGACCAAACAAGCCGCACTGGATGAGATGGAACACGGCGGTTATGGCGACGCTGACAGCCTGAAACACGGCATCGACTACATCAACCGGGTTGACGTGGGCGCACTGAAAGCAGCCCTCGACAGCGGCGCGTGCAGCACCAGCGCATTTGCCAGCTGCGCAATAAAGGGCTGGTTTCAGAAGACCGATGGGGTCGGGGTGCAAACGATTCTGTAGCGGTTGTGACCGGCGTATTCATTACTGGCGGTGTCGGCAAGATTCTTATTTTGCAACAGTCCTGACCTGCCACAAGATGGCGCAAACGCTAAACATCACTACTACTTAGAACCGTGCCGATGATCGGCCGTTATTACTCATGATTTGAACCCTCTCTCGCTCGAAAAGGATTTCGACAGTGAACCTACGTTACTTATTCCTCCCGCTGGCGGCGGTCTTCGCCGTTGCCACGCAGACTGCACAAGCACTACCTATGGACTCGAAAGACAAACCGTTCAACGAGTACAGTTGGGTCACGACCCACAACGCATATGAAAAGATCAATCAGAACCTCAAGGAGATACCCACGCAGTTAAACGATGGCGTGAGAGGCTTCATGCTTGATCTTTACGTCGACGCTTTTGATTCACGCGCTGCATATCGAGTCAGAATTTGTCATAAAACGTTAGCCTGTTACGGACCGTTTTCAGCTCAGCTGAAAAATGAGTTTCTACCGTTTCTGAAAGCCAATCCAAGTGAAGTCGTGACGTTATTCCTGGAGTCATACGTTCAACGCGAGCACGTTCAAGAAGTGTTCGACACGCTTCCTGAGTTGGCAGACGTTTCCTTCGATCCGTCCAACTTTTCGGCTGAACGTTGGCCGACACTCAATGAAATGGCAGCCACGAATAATCGCCTCATCATGTTGGCCGACAATCGCCAGATTGCTGGCGATTACTGGGTCAACGGCAAAAAAATCACCGTGCTGTTCGATCAGGACTGGATTGTGCAGAACAGGTGGGACACGTTGGGCAACATCGCCAGCAGTATTGAAAGCGCCCATGACTGGTCCTGTCCGACACGCTGGAATGCGCTGCCGTTGAACACGCCGAAGGTGGCGGCCTCAACAGGTAAGCAATGGGAGCCTTTGTTCCTGATGAATCAATTCCACCCCGGCACTTCCACGATCTTCGACTCGGCCAGTTATGACAACAACCTCACCTACCTCAAGCGTCGTGAAGACAACTGCGGTGTCACACCCAACTATGTCGGTATCAATAATTACCGGAGTGGCGAAGTTAATCGCTACACCCAGGCGCTCAGCAATGGCGGGATTTATTTGCATGAAGGCCCGAGCGCGGCCAGATCTCAAGACCTGGTCTGCGTGATACCCGTTCGTGCCGGCGTGGTAAACCTTGATGCCAATGGCTGCGAAAATGATGAGGCACGGTCGATTTCCTTGTCGGGCGTGGCCAAAGGTACCCGCATCCAGCTATTTGATAACGGCAACGGCAGCACCCAAGACGATCACATCACCATCGACGTGCAACGCGACATCGGATTGCGAGAGCGCGTGGTCGTCCCGGACTTCGAGTCGGACGCCAGCAACATCCACTTCAAGGCTGTCTACATCCGCAACAACGGTCTCAACGGCAAAGTATCGCGCGTCGTCATTGGCCATACGCCTCAGGATTTCTCAGATGCCTCAATAGCGTTTTACGAAGGCAACAATGCCGGGCAAAACCTGGACTGCGTCGTTCCGTTTAACACCAGCCACACAGTAAAAATGCAGCGCAATCCATACGGTTGTTCGAATGACGAGATCCGGTCGGCGAAAATCATCAAAGCCAAGGCTGGAACATCGTTTACGCTCACTGGCGACCCGAGTGGCGATTTCAATGAGGGCAGAACCAATGTGCAGGTTCTGCGCGACATCACCACTCCAGTGATCATCCCCGGGTTTAACAGCTCTTACTCGAATGCAGACGTCAAAGTCACGAATTACACCAAGCAAATCGAAGGCAAAATTTCTTTCGGCTACATCAACGGCGCGAAATAACTGAAACCCAGACGAAAACGGGATACCTGTCGGTATCCCGTTTGCGTTTACTGGCGTCGCTTCAGCTCGGATCAATCGGCTTTTTCAGCTTCGGATTAGGGAAGAACTGCACGCCCTGCACCTTGGGGTCTGCCGGTTTGACCGGCGCCTTGTTGACGCGCGTGCCCAGCTCCTTGGGAATCGACTGCCCCTGAGCGTTGAGCGTGTCCGAATACCCGCAGTGCACGCATTCACGATGAGGCACGTCGTCTTCGTTCCACATCATCAACTTGTCAGGCTCGCTGCACGCCGGGCAGACAGCCCCGGCGATGAAGCGCTTTTTGGTAATCACTGGCGGTGTATCGGTCATGCTGCCGCTTCCTCACTCAAGCCGGAATGGCGCAAGAGTGCGTCAATCGAAGGCTCGCGTCCGCGGAAGTCGACGAACAGCACCATCGGCGCCTGTGAACCGCCACGGGCCAGGATCGCTTCGCGGAAGGCGCGGCCGGTCTCGGCATTGAGCACGCCGTCCTCTTCGAATTTCGAGAAAGCGTCGGCCGACAGCACTTCTGCCCACTTGTAGCTGTAGTAACCCGCCGCGTAACCGCCCGCAAAGATGTGCGCGAAGCTGTTGGGGAAGCGGTTGTAGGCGGGCGGACGCATCACCGACACCTCGTCCCGCACGCCTTCGAGCACTTGCAGCGTGCTGCGGCCATCGCCGTGCGTTGCGTGCAGTTCGAAATCGAACAGCGAGAACTCAAGCTGACGCACCATCATCAGGCCGGACTGGAAGTTCTTCGCGGCGAGCATCTTTTCCAGCAGATCCTGAGGCAGCGGCTCGCCAGTCTCATAGTGGCCGGAAATCAGCGCCAGGCCTTCAGGCTCCCAGCACCAGTTTTCCATAAACTGGCTTGGCAGCTCGACCGCGTCCCACGCCACGCCGTTGATGCCAGAAGCGCCCGCGTGCTCCACGCGCGTCAGCAAGTGGTGCAGGCCATGGCCGAACTCGTGGAACAGGGTGGTCACTTCATCGTGAGTCAGCAGCGCAGGCTTGCCGGGGGCCGCCGGCGTGAAATTGCACACCAGATTGGCAACCGGACTTTGCAGTGCGCCGGCAGAGGTGCGACGACGGTCTCGAGCGCCGTCCATCCAGGCACCGCCTCGCTTGTTGGCGCGGGCATAGAGGTCGAAGAAGAAGCGACCGACGTGCTGCCCGTTTTCCTTGATTTCAAAAAGGCGGACGTCGGGATGCCAGGTGTCGAAGCCTTTCTGTTCGGCAATCTCGATGCCGTACAGTTTCTGCACGATAGCGAACAGGCCGGTGAGCACTTTGTCGATCGGGAAGTAGGCGCGCAGGGCTTCCTGAGAAACGCTGTAACGCTGCTCGCGCAGCTTCTCGCCATAGAAACCGCTGTCCCAGCTTTGCAGATCCGGGCAACCCTGTTCGGCGGCATAGGCTTTGAGCTGTTGCAGATCCTGAGCGGCGAACGGCTTGCTGCGCTTGGCCAGATCGCGCAAGAAGCTGAGCACTTGATCGCTGGACTCCGCCATTTTCGTCGCCAGGCTCAATTCTGAAAAACTGGCGAAACCCAACAACCTGGCCAGCTCCTGACGCAGGTCGAGGATTTGCTCCATGACCGGGCCATTGTCGTTCTTGCCACCGTTGGGGCCCTGATCAGAGGCGCGGGTGCAATACGCCGCGTAGACTTCTTCACGCAGGGCGCGGTCTTCGGCGTACGTCATGACGGCGTAGTAGCTCGGAAACTCCAGCGTGATCAGGTAGCCGTCCAGGTCCTTGGCTTTGGCAGCCGCAGCCATTTGTGCCTTGGCAGAATCGGTCAGACCGGCGAGGGCAGCCTCGTCCGTGACATGCTTGGTCCAGGCTTGAGTCGCATCGAGCAACTGGTTGGAAAACTGGCTGCCCAGCTCCGACAGCTTGCTCTGCACTTCGGCGTAACGCTTCTGTTGTTCAGGCGGCAGGTCGATGCCGGACAAGCGGAAGTCACGCAGCGAGTGTTCCAGAATGGTTTTTTGCGCGACATCGTAAGTCGCTGCTTCCGGGCTATTGGCCAGCGCTTCAAACGCCTGGAACAGCTCGCGGTTCTGGCCCATTTCGGTCGAATAGGCGCTCAGCGCGGGCAGGCACGACTCATAGGCTTCGCGCAGCTCGGCACTGTTGCACACGGCATTCAGGTGGCTGACCGGACTCCAGGCAGCGCCCAGACGATCGTTCAGCTCGTCCATCGCCAGCACCAGGCCGGCCCATGTAGGCTGCGAACCTTGCTTGGCAAGGATGTCGGCAATCGCTGCGCGGTTGTCGGCGAGAATCTGGTCAATGGCTGGTTTTACGTGCTCGGCGCGGATCGCCGAGAAAGGTGGCAGGTCGTACGATTGCAAAAGAGGGTTGTTCGCGCTCACGGTTTGGCACCTTGGCTGGAAGAAACACCCAAGCATCTTAATTACAATCGGCGCTGACCGCAGCTATCTAACGGGGATAGCCCTGCTATCAGTGCCAGAGAAGGAGCCTATCGTGGCCATTCGCACATTCCAGAATCACACGCCAGCCCTTGGAGAGCGGGCGTTCGTCGACCATTCGGCCGTTGTCATTGGCGACGTCGAAATCGGGACGGACAGCTCGGTGTGGCCGCTGACGGTGATCCGCGGCGACATGCACCGCATCCGCATCGGCGCGCGCACCAGCGTTCAGGACGGCAGTGTGCTGCATATCACGCACGCCGGGCCGTTCAACCCTGATGGCTTCCCGCTGTTGATCGGTGACGAAGTCACCATCGGCCACAAAGTGATGTTGCATGGCTGCACCATCGGCAGTCGCATACTGATCGGAATGGGCAGCACGATCATGGACGGCGCGGTGGTCGAGGATGAAGTCATCATCGGGGCCGGCAGTCTGGTGCCGCCGGGCAAACGCCTTGAGAGCGGCTTCCTGTATGTCGGCCGCCCGGTGAAACAGGTTCGTGCGCTGACCGAAAAGGAAATGGCGTTCTTCCCATACAGCGCGACCAATTACGTGAAGCTCAAGGACCAGCATCTGGCCGAAGGGTTCGACAAGCCCTGATTGGCTGGACGGCTAAACATTCTTTACATGCTTCGAGAGACAACATGCATTACCAGAACATTCTGTTCGATCTGGACGGCACTCTGACCGATCCACGGGAAGGCATCACCCGTTCGATCCAGTTCGCCTTGAGCAAGCTGGGCATCGACGAACCCGACATCACCCGGCTTGAGCACTTCATCGGTCCGCCGCTGTTGCAGCAATTCATGCGCACCTATGAGTTCGACGAAGCCAAGGCATGGGAAGCGGTGGGCTTTTATCGCGAGCGCTTCAAGGTGACCGGCCTGTACGAGAATCTGGTGTTCGACGGTGTGTTCGAGCTGCTCGACCTGCTCTCGGATCAAGGCCGCACGCTGTTCATCGCGACCTCCAAACCATGGGTATTCGCCCATGAGATCGCCCGGCATTTCGACTTTGCCCGGCATTTCAAGCTGATTTACGGCAGTGAGCTGGACGGCACCCGCACCGACAAGGTCGAGCTGATCCGGCATCTGCTGGAAGAGGAAAAGCTGGACCCGAAACAGACGCTGATGATCGGCGACCGCAAACACGATTTGATCGGTGGCAAGCGCAACGGACTGGATGTCGCGGCGGTGGGTTATGGATTCGGCAGTCGCGAGGAGCTGGAAGCCGAGGCGCCGACCTATCACTTTGATTCAATCCAAGCGCTGCATCAGGCGTTTCTCAAGTCCTGAGAGCGCCCTGAACCGTGCAGGAGCGCGCTTGCCCGGAAAGGTATTCCGTTTGTGAGGATTCAGCCCAGAGCAAGCGCGCGCCTACCGTTGATCACGTCAGCCTGCTGGCTTCGCCAATCGCAGCAACGCCGCCTTGCGCGCTTCCTTGGGCAACGCACCCAGCTTTTCGACGGCTGCGTAAAACATCGTCCAGTCTCCATTCACCTGCCTGAACAACGCTTCAAACGACGGAACCCACTGGTCGTACAGACCGATGGGCAGCAAACGTGCGTTGTTCATCGGTGCGTAGACCCAACTGTCAAAGCGCTTGTCGCCACGCCACTGGCTGTCACGCATTTGTCGATAATCCTTGCGCAGCCGCTCGAACTCCGCCGCCTTGCGCTGGCGCATGACCTCTGCACTCAAAGGCTCGGCGTACAGGGCTTTCAGACGATCTCGGGTCGCCAGAACGAGCGCGGTCAGCTGATCGCGTCGCCGGGTCTCTGACGTGACGCCCTCGGCGGGCAATCCGCGCGCCGCCCGCCATTGCCGGGTTCCCTCCTGTTCCACGAAGGTGGCGTAGGACTCATTGAATTCACTGTCGTTCTTCACGTAAAAACGTTGATGCGCCAGTTCATGGAATATCAGCGTGGCCAGGCGCTCGTCGCCCCAGTTCATCATTGAACTGATGATCGGGTCGTCGAACCAGCCGAGGGTGGAGTACGCCTCGACGCCGCTGACGTAGACATCTTTGCCGTCGACTTTTTGCAGCGCCGCCTCGCCGCGCGCCGCGCCTTGGGTGTAGTAGCCGCGATAGGCGACGCACCCGGCAATCGGGAAGCAATGTGTGACCGAGTCCAGTGAAAACTCGCCCGTGGCGAAGACATTCCACACCACATATGGGCGATGGATGTCCGCGTACAGGCGATAGCTTTTGTTGTCGGGCAAATGCAGATGCTCGCTGGCAAATGCCCGCGCCTGTTGCGACTTGAGCAAATGGTCGCGCAGTGTCGGGTCGCTGTGAGGATCAGCGATGACCTGCGTCACCGGCTGACGTGCTCTGAGCAAGGCCATCTGGCCGCTGGCCAATTGCGAGTAATAGGAAAGACTGGAGCAGCCGCTGAGGAGTAAAATCGCCAGCATCGGCAGGGCACGCTGGAGCTTCGGGGTTTCAGATCGATTCATGCAGCGCCCTTGGCGTCCAGGTCGAAGATCGAAGAAAACAGCGTTATGCCGGACAGCCGGCCTTTGACGCAACCACCATTATCATCTGCCCACTGCGGAGTCTGTCATGCGCTTGCCCTTGTCGTTCATCGCCCTGAGTCTGCTGGCCGGTTGCGCAGGCCCCTTGCCTGCAGTTGATCCACAGCAGGCGTGGGTCGATCTGCACACGTTCACCGGCAAGACGCTGATGGCCGACAAACTGGACGGCAAGCGCACCGAAGACGGGCGTTATTTTCAGGTCACGCCAGGCAAGCACAAGCTGGAAGTGCGCTACGACTATGAATACGCGCCCGGCGGAATGGGGCTGTCGATGGACATTTACAACGAGCTGACCTGCTACGTCACGATCAATTACGACCACTTCGAAGCCGGCCACCGATACCGTCTGGATGTTCGACACATCGCCAATAGCATCGACGCCCAATTGCGTGACGAACAGCGCAAGGTGCTGGCGGAAGAGGGTGAGATTTTTTGTATTCCCTGAGGCTTGTCGTCACGCCACCGCAGTCTGCGGGGCGATGATCTGAGGCAGCGAGCGTGCTCGCGAAGCCTCATTTCCAACCATTGCATCTCCACAGCATGCACCGGCCTGTTCCCGGCGGAAGCCGCTCTTACAGACGCTGTGAGCTTTTCGTGGGACTGGCTTCAGCCGGGAAGGCGTCGGGTGTGACGCGTTGATCAACGCGGCGTTTTAGACAGTTGGCTCATGCGCATGGGGAACGCGTCCGGTACTCACTCACCGGTCATTCTTCTGATAGATGATCTTCCTGGTGCCGTTTTCGCAGGTGCCCACGACCATGTTCTGGTCCTGCACTTCTTCGTTGCTGACGATTTCCAGTGTGTAGGAGCTGACATTCTGCGCCTGGATCTTGGCCTCGATTTCGGCTTTGAGCTCTTCACAAGGTTTGGGGGCGGCCCACAGGCTGCTGCTCAATGCACCCAGAATCAGGGTTAGGGCGATACGTTTCATGTTCGTGTCCTCCGACGCCGAGCAATACGCATCGGCCCTTCATGTGACCGTCCAGGCCTGAGCGGGTTCTCAAGGCCATAAACGAAGATGGCCCGCATTTGCGGGCCATCGGGACAATCATTGCTCGGATCAGCTCACCAGGGTGGCGTCCAGCGTGATCTTGGCATTGAGCACTTTCGAAACCGGGCAGCCTTCTTTGGCTTTAGCGGTCAATTCATCGAATTGCGCCTGAGTAGCGCCAGGCACCTTGGCCTTGAGGATCAAATGTACGGCGGTGATCGAGAAGCCTTCGCCTTCCTGAGCGAGAGTGACCTCAGCCTGGGTGTCGATGCTGTCAGCTTTCAGATTAGCGCCGCCCAGGATCATCGACAGGGCCATCGAGAAGCAGCCAGCGTGCGCTGCGCCGATCAGTTCTTCCGGGTTCGTGCCTTTACCGCCTTCGAAGCGGGCCTTGAAGCCATAAGGCGCTTCGCGCAGAACGCCGGTTTCAGTGGAGATGCTGCCGATGCCAGACTTCAGATCACCTTCCCAGTGTGCGGATGCTTTCTTGACGATGCTCATGGTGTCTCCTCATGAAAAAGTGCGATTTCGCTCGCACGCGGACCAAAGGTCTGAGGAGTGTAGGCGTGAGTTAGTTCAACGGTTATGACTTGTGTGCTTTTTTACTCCCGTGGCGGCCGCTATTTCCGACCAAATTAGTAGGAAATTTCCTTTTACCCATTGCAACCTCAAATTACGGCCTTATCCTAGGACCTTAACGCAAATATTTAGGCTTAACGAAGGCACTGTTCTGGCGTCATGCTGATCCAGGCTGCCTGACCAAGCCCCAAGAGGATCGACAGCGGCCTATGAAACGACTAGCTGATGTGAAGATTTCTACCCTGGATCTGGTACCCGTTCGCGAAGACACAGGCCCGGCAGTCTCTCTGCGTAACTCGCTGGATTTGGCGCAACACGTGGAGAAATGGGGTTACAACCGATTCTGGGTGGCTGAGCACCACAACATGGACGGCATCGCCAGCTCCGCAACGTCGGTGCTGCTGGCTTATCTGGCAGGCGGCACCTCGACCATTCGTGTCGGCTCCGGCGGCGTGATGCTGCCCAACCACGCGCCACTGGTGATTGCCGAGCAGTTCGGTACGCTCGCCAGTCTCTATCCCGGCCGCATCGATCTGGGTCTGGGCCGGGCGCCCGGTTCCGATCAGATGACCGCTCGTGCCCTGCGCCGCGAGCGTTCTGGCAGTGCCGACGACTTTCCGGACGACGTCACCGAGCTGATGAACTACCTCGGTCCGCGCCAGCCTCATCAGCGGGTCATTGCCGTGCCGGGCACCAACACCAATGTGCCGGTCTGGCTGCTGGGTTCGAGTCTGTTCAGCGCTCAACTGGCTGGCCAGCGCGGATTGCCCTACGCCTTCGCCTCGCACTTTGCACCGCGTTACATGCACGAGGCCATCCGCGTGTACCGCAACCACTTCCAGCCATCCGCCGTGCTCGATAAGCCTTATGTGATGCTGGGCGTTCCGCTCGCGGCCGCTGACACCGACGAACAGGCTGAATATCTGGTGACCTCGGTCTATCAGCGCATTCTCAACCTGATGCGCGGACAGAGCCTGATGCAGAAGCCGCCGGTGCAGAGCATGAACGGTCTGTGGTTGCCTCACGAGCGCGAGGCGGTGATGGATTTCCTGGGACTGGCGATGGTGGGCGGCCCGGAAAAGATCCGCGCCAAGCTCGACGTGCTGCTGGAACAGACTGATGCCGACGAACTGATTTTTACCTGCGACATGTATGAGCATGCTGATCGACTGCGTTCGTACGAGATCCTGGCGCAGGTCGCTCGGGGCTGAATTTCATGGTCCTGCCGTTTGGTAGGCTTGAGCTTGCTCGCGCCCACGATGACCGGAGCACGCGAGCTGCCAGGTTCATCGTCCGAGCATAAAAAAACCGACGCCACGTGCGTCGGTTTTCATTTTGCGTAAACGGGCTCTATCAGCCGCGTTTGTAGACGATTTCCTTGGTGCCGCCTTCGCAGGTGCCAACGACTTTTCCGTCTGCCGAGCTGCCTTTGTCAACGGCTTCAAGGGTGTAAGACGCGACGCCTTTGGCTTTGATCTTCGCGTCGATGTCCGCCTTCACGTCATCGCACGACTTCCCGGCCGCCATGGCAGTGCCCGCAATACTCAACAACCCTACCGCCAAAAGAAACTTCTTCATGGGTCACACTCCCTCGTCAGGCGCTTTCAAGCGAAAAGGGCCGCTATCATCAAGCGGCCTGGCTACCTACCTTGCACCGCGAACGTTTCGATGAACGCTCGATTGCGCGGTATGTATAGCGAAGGTTGTGGCACTCGGCCAGTCGAAAAGTTCAGCGTTTTTAGCTGTTGTCGATGCGGAAGCCAACTTTGACGGTCACCTGGAAGTGCGCCACTTTGCCGTCCTGAATGTGCCCTCGGGTTTCGAGCACCTCAAACCATTCCATGAACTTGACGGTTTTGGCCGCCTGGGCAATTGCATTTTGAATCGCATCGTCGGTGCTGGTGGTCGATGACCCCACCAGTTCGAGAATTTTGTAAGTGTGGTGATCAGTCATGGCAGTTCTCCTCAAGTGGTCTTCAATGGGAGCGTAGCAGCGAATTTGCTCCCTACGTCTGGTATGAAAACCGGCTGAAAAGTTCAGAAAAAACGGCACTTGCAAACCCGGAGTGCACTTTCTGAAAACCCTGTAGTCGGAAACAACACACGCCACTCATCACTGCAGGAGAGTCAAATCATGGCATTCACGTCATCCCGTAAAGCGTCTTTGCAAAGCATGGAAGCCGAGATCGAAAGTCTGCTCAAGTCGCTGGAGAGCCTGAAATCGGATGCTTCGGACGAGTCGCGCAAAACCCTGAAAACGCTGAAAGCCAATGCTGAAAGCGCGCTGAGCCATTCGCGCAGCCTGCTGAGCGACGTCTACGAAGACGCCAAGGTGAAGACCCGCGAAGCCAGCGTTGCCACCCGTGACTACGCTCAGGAACACCCTTGGACTACCGCTGGCGTTGCCGTTGGCGCGGTCGGTCTGCTGGCCGCTTATCTGTTGTGCAAACGCGGCAACTGATTACACCCGTCCCGATTGTTCAAGCTCCTGTTTGAGCCACTGAGCAAGCTGCTGCGCGCGTCCGTCCACAGCGCGCTTGGGCACCCATAGCGCCAGTTGCGCCGGGGTTTCGCTGAAACCCCATGGCGCAGCGAGGCGTCCTGCCTTCAGATCGTCAGCCACCAGCGGTTCCGGCGCGATTGCTATTCCCAGGCCAGCCACGGCCGCTTCCAGCAAGTAATACAGATGCTCGAAACCCTGACCGAAATGCAGGGCGTCGGGATCGATACCGTTGCTCAACGCCCAGCTGGGCCAGGCCTGCAATCGCGAAGTCGTCTGCAACAGCGGCTCGTCGAGCAGCGCGCGGGCGGGAGATGCCTGCAACGCGTCGAAGCGGGAAAACCTGGGGCTCATTACCGGACCGATACGCTCGCTCGCCAATTCGTATACCTGCATGTCCGAAGGCCATGGCGGCTCGGCGAATATCAGCATTGCGTCCAGGCCCGGTCGCCGAGGATCCAGGTCGCCTTCTCCAGCAGACAGGTGCAGTCGCAGGTTGGGCAAATCAGCGTTCAACCGGCCCAGTCGCGGGATAAACCACCGCGCCAGGAGACTGCCGGAGCAGCCGAGCACAAACGGGGCGTCCGCGTTGCCGCGGCTTATTTCAACGCAGACGCTGCGCAGCCGGTCGAAAGCTTCGCTGCTGGCGTCGCGCAATCGAGTGCCGGCATCTGTGAGTTTCAAGCCGCGACCGTCTTTAGTGAACAGCGCTACGCCAAGGTGTTCTTCCAGCACTTTCAACTGTCGGCTCACGGCCCCATGGGTGACGTGAAGCTGCTCGGCAGCCTGACTGACGCTATTCAAACGCGCAGTGGCTTCGAAAGCCCGCAAGGCATTGAGAGGAGGCAGGTCGCGGCTCATGATATCTGTGAGTTTTCCTGACAGGACGCGTCGATCTTATCGGTTTTCATCAGCCTTGGCGCTGGTTAAAGTGTGATCACTGCCTCAACGGCTCACCCTATTTGTCCTCCGGAGGTCCACCATGACCCAGACTCACGACGGCAATACCCAATATCGCAACGGCCCCGACGCTCGCGGCATGTTTGGCGCGTTCGGCGGGCGCTACGTTGCCGAAACCCTGATGCCCTTGATCCTCGATCTTAACCGCGAGTACGAGGCCGCGAAAGAAGATCCGGCGTTTCTGAAGGAGCTGGCCTATTTCCAGCGTGATTATGTGGGCCGTCCGAGCCCGCTTTACTTCGCTGAGCGCCTGACCGAACACTGCGGCGGCGCCAAGATTTACCTCAAGCGCGAAGAGCTGAACCACACCGGCGCGCACAAGATCAACAACTGCATCGGCCAGATCCTGCTGGCGCGACGCATGGGCAAAAAACGCATCATCGCCGAGACCGGCGCAGGCATGCACGGCGTGGCAACGGCCACAGTTGCAGCACGTTTCGGCCTGGAATGCGTGATCTACATGGGCACCACTGACATCGAGCGTCAGCAGGCGAACGTGTTCCGCATGAAACTGCTCGGTGCAACTGTGATCCCTGTCGTTGCAGGCACCGGCACGCTGAAAGACGCAATGAACGAAGCGCTGCGTGACTGGGTGACGAACGTCGACAGCACGTTCTATCTGATCGGTACCGTTGCCGGCCCGCACCCCTACCCGGCAATGGTTCGCGACTTCCAGGCTGTGATCGGCAAGGAAACCCGCGTGCAACTGCAGGAACAGGAAGGCCGTCTGCCAGACAGCCTGGTCGCCTGCATCGGCGGCGGTTCCAACGCGATGGGCCTGTTCCACCCGTTTCTGGATGACACCACGGTTCGCATCATCGGTGTCGAAGCGGCGGGTCACGGCATCGAGACCGGCAAGCACGCTGCCAGTCTCAACGGCGGTGTGCCAGGCGTTCTGCACGGCAACCGCACGTTCCTGCTGCAGGACGACGATGGCCAGATCATCGACGCCCACTCCATCTCAGCCGGTCTGGATTACCCGGGCATCGGGCCGGAACACGCCTGGTTGCACGATATCGGCCGCGTTGAATACACCTCCGTCACCGACGATGAAGCGTTGGCCGCATTCCATCAATGCTGCCGTCTGGAAGGCATCATCCCGGCGCTCGAGAGTGCCCATGCTCTGGCCGAAGTCTTCAAGCGCGCGCCATCGCTGCCCAAGGATCACCTGATGGTGGTCAACCTCTCGGGTCGAGGCGACAAGGACATGCAAACCGTCATGCACCATCTGGATCTGTCCCAGCAGGAGAAACACTGATGAGCCGCCTGCAAACCCGTTTTGCCGAGCTGAAAGAACAAGACCGTGCCGCCCTGGTGACATTCATCACCGCAGGCGACCCGGCGTATGACACATCGCTGGCAATCCTCAAGGGTTTGCCCAAAGCCGGTGCGGACGTCATCGAGCTGGGCATGCCGTTCACCGATCCGATGGCCGACGGCCCGGCGATTCAGCTTGCCAACATCCGCGCGCTGGACGCCCGGCAGAACCTGGCGAAAACCCTGCAAATGGTCCGTGAGTTCCGCGCAGAAGACAGCAGCACGCCATTGGTGTTGATGGGTTACTACAACCCGATTCACAACTATGGCGTCGAGCGTTTCATTGCCGAGGCGCATGAATCCGGCGTCGACGGCCTGATCGTCGTGGACCTGCCGCCCGAGCACAACAATGAGCTGTGCGACCCTGCGCAGGATGCAGGACTGGACTTCATCCGCCTGACCACGCCGACCACTGATGATGTTCGATTGCCGACGGTTCTGAACGGCAGTTCCGGCTTCGTTTACTACGTATCGGTCGCCGGTGTCACCGGCGCTGGTTCAGCCACGGTCGATCACGTCAAAGAAGCCGTCGCACGTCTGCGTCGTCATTCCGACCTGCCGATCAGTGTCGGTTTCGGTATCCGCACGCCCGAACAGGCTGCGGCCATCGCGCGCATTGCCGACGGCGTGGTGGTGGGCTCGGCATTGATCGATCAGATCGCCAAAGCCGAGTCGCCGGATCATGCAGTCGGCGGCGTGCTCGAGCTCTGCTCGCAATTGTCGCAGGGCGTACGTCAAGCCCGCGTATCCTGAAGGTAAAGTTCCTGATACAGAGGAATCTCGACCTTCATCAGCGGACTAAGCCGTACAGCAAAGGGGTTCAGAACCGGGTTCTGAACCCCTTTTTGCTGACTCGACATCGTTCAGGAGCGCGGTACATGAAAGTCTCGAATCGTTTGATCGCCGGATTGGGCGTACTGATGCTCAGCGCCAGCGCGCTGGTGCAGGCGGCGCCACCGGATCAACGTGGCGGCCATGAAGACAATGGCCCGGGCCAGCATCAGGACCGCGGTCCGCAAGGTGGTCCACAAGACAATCGCGGTAACGGGCACGGCAATGATCATCGCAACGACCAGCATGTGGAGAACCACGGCGGCGGGCGCCCACCGGAAGATTTCGGCGACGTGCGCCGTACCATTCAGGAGCATCGTGAGGTGATCGGTCGCGGCCAGCCGCTGCCGCCGAACGTCCATATCGTGAAAGGCCATCCGCTGCCACGCGGCTACGGCCGTCGTCTGGATCAGCGCTCGCTGCAATACCTGCCGCGATACGACGGCTACGAATGGCGCCGCCTGGGCCCCGATATCGTGCTGGTCGCCATTGGCAGCGGGATCGTGTACGAGATTCTGGAAGGTGTCTTGAACTGATCCCGACGCAACACACCCACAGGATATGTGGCGTCGATTCATCTGTTGGCGCCGCACAACTCTGTAGGAGTGAGCTCGCTCGCGAAGACTGAGTTCCAGTCGATGCAACTTTGGCGGGGGTACTGGCCTGTGCACGAGCAAGCTTAACCCCGCAAAAGTAGCGCCATTGCCGCTACTTCTTGAACATCCCCACATTCAACTCCCGCACCGCGCCCATCCAGATCGCATGCTCGGTATGATCGGCCAGGTCATCGCCGGTCACCGGATGGGTGAAGATCACCAAGCCTTGACGGTTCAGCGCCAGATACAGCATCACATCGGCAAACTGCGCATGATCGAACGCCAGCTGGCAGCTCCAGTCAGGGTGTGGGCCGACCGGCCGCTCGTGAACCCGTCCCATGCGAATCCCGAATCTGGCAGCGACGCTTTCGCACAACGCCCGCGCTCGCTCGAGGGTCTGGGCATCAAAATAAACGTGGGCGTGATAGCCCTCGACAGGTGACATGGCCGGTCCTCCCCTGGCATGGAACAGCCCTGAGGCTGCTAGTCTCAATGAAAGACTAGAGTTATCCACAGACCCGGATCAATTGCCATGAAGAATGCAGAAACGCCGGTGATGAAAGTCGCGCTGTTTGGCGCCAGGAGCAGCTTTGGCAGTGCGTTGATGGCCGAACTGCTGAGGCGTCAGCATGAGGTCATCGCCGTCGTCGACGATCTCAACTCTCTGGCACCACGACCCGGGCTGCGCACCAAGGTGGGTAACCTGTTCAGCGCCGATCGAGTGTGTGAAAGCATCGCCGGGTGCTCCGCAGTCATCGTCCTGCTCGACGCCAAGGTGCTTCCCGTCGGCCCCGAACATGACCACGCCCAACAAGACCTGAGCCCTGTCGAACAACTCATCGCCACGCAGACGGTCCTGGCCTGCCTGCAACGTGTGCAAATCCAGCGCCTGATTCTGGTAGCCGATATCCAGCTGATGCTCGACCAGACGCTACCGGATCATCAGAACCCGAACCTTGACCAGTCCCAGGCCTCAGCCCTGATCGTCGACTCGCTGCAAAAAAGCGGGGCGCAATGGACGCTGGTCAGCGCACCCCAAGGCGTCGCGGGCCTGAGCATCGAACATTTCAGCCAGACCGGAGGCACGGTCGAACCGGGTCTGGCCATCCCTCTGGAAGTGTTGTCGCGAGTGGCAGCCGGCATTGCAGATGAGCTGCAGCTCAATCTACATGTTCGTCAGTATGTGAATTTTGTGGTTTGACCGCTTGGTGCAACAGCCAGGCGCCTCTGAGATTCCTGACGCAGATCAAACAGCGATCGACGGCAACGGCTTGCCCACCAGTGAATCTCCGCTCAACGCCTGTTCGCTTTTTAACCAGTCGACGAACCGCTGAACGATCTGTACCCGGCGTTTGCGTTGCGGGAGAACGATGTAATAGCCGTAGGCAGAAATGGCCGTGGCGTCGATAGGGCGGCACAGCAAGCCTTGTTCGAGCAGGTCATCAACCAGATGCCGCCAGCCGATCGCCACGCCCTGGCCACCAATCGCCGCCTGGATCAGCAGCGTGTAATTGTCGAAACGCAGTTGCCCCGGCGCGGGCATCTGCGCGATGTTCAGCGCGCGGAACACGCCTCCCCAGTCAAACCAGTGGTTGCCACCTTCGCCACGCAGGTGCAGGAGCGCAAACTCCTTCAGCGCCTCGACAGGCAAGGGGAGGGTGCGGTCCGTCAGCAGTTTCGGGCTGCAGACCGGAAAGACCTCCTCGCTGAATAGCCAATGACTTTCTCCCTGTTTAAAGCGCCCGTCGCCAAACAGCACCGCCACGTCGATGTCAGCACGCAGCATGCTGTGGCTGCGTTCGCTGGTCACAAGGCTGACGTCGACGTCGGGGTTTTCCTTGTGGAAACGGTGCAATCTGGGCATCAGCCAATAGGCGGCGAAGGCGAAATCCGTCGCCACTTGCAGAACCTCATGCTGATGCTGCTCGGTGATTGCGTTCAGACCCGCGTCCATCGATTGCAGCCCGGCCTGCACGTGGTTGAAGAGAATCTGCCCGGCGTCCGTGAGCTCAATCCCACGATAGATCCGGTCAAACAAGCGCGTGGCGAGTTGCTCTTCTAACCTTTTGATTTGCTGGCTGATCGCCGGCTGGGTGGTCCCAAGCTCGATGGCTGCGGCTGTGAAGCTGCGCAATCGTGCGGCAGCTTCAAAGCCGCGAAGCAGATCGAGGGACATATCACCAAACGCTTCAAACATAAGGGTGGCTTATCCTAGGCATTATGTTTCATGGGCTTTACCGCTGATCCCATGGGTCCCATTCTCTGGAACAGCAATTTCGCATAAATATTCACTATGGAATGCCGCGAAGACATGAAGCGCAAGAACATTCTTTTCATCATGGCCGATCAAATGGCCGCGCCGATGTTGCCGATTTACGCCTCATCTCCAATCAAGATGCCGAATCTGAGTCGCCTCGCCGCTGACGGCGTGGTGTTTGACGCCGCTTATTGCAACAGCCCGTTGTGCGCACCTTCGCGCTTTACCCTCGTCAGCGGCCAGCTTCCGAGCAAAATAGGCGCTTACGACAACGCCGCCGAATTTCCTGGCGACATCCCGACCTACGCGCACTATCTGCGCCGCATGGGCTACCGCACGGCACTGTCGGGCAAGATGCATTTCTGCGGTCCCGATCAACTGCACGGTTATGAAGAGCGCCTGACCAGCGATATCTACCCGGCCGACTATGGTTGGGCGGTGAACTGGGATGAGCCGGACGTACGTCCAAGCTGGTATCACAACATGTCATCGGTGCTGCAGGCTGGCCCGTGCGTGCGCACCAATCAGCTGGATTTCGATGAAGAAGTGGTGTTCAAGGCCCAGCAATACCTGTTCGACCACGTGCGCGAAGACGGCGACCAGCCGTTCTGCCTGACCGTGTCGATGACCCACCCGCACGACCCCTACACGATTCCCAAGGAATACTGGAATCTGTACAGCGACGACGACATCCCGCTGCCATCGGCGGCGCCCGCGCAGGCAGATCAAGACCCGCACTCCCAGCGCCTGCTCAAGGTCTATGACCTGTGGGACAAGCCGCTGCCGGAGAACAAGATCCGCGATGCGCGCCGTGCCTATTTCGGCGCGTGCAGCTATATCGATGACAACATCGGCAAGCTGCTGAAGACGCTCGAAGACACCGGCCTTGCCGACGACACCATCATCGTGTTCTCGGGCGATCATGGCGATATGCTTGGGGAGCGCGGTCTCTGGTACAAAATGCACTGGTTCGAGATGTCGGCTCGCGTACCATTGCTGGTGTACGCTCCGGGTCAGTTCAAGGCCGGGCGGGTGAAAGCCGCCGTGTCCACTGCTGACCTGTTGCCGACGTTCGTTGCATTGGCCGAAGGTGAACTCGATGCCGGTCTGCCGCTGGACGGGCGCTCGCTGCTGCCACATCTGCAGGGCGCGCAGGGCCACGACGAGGTGTTCGGTGAGTACATGGCCGAAGGCACCCACAGCCCGCTGATGATGATTCGTCGCGGGGCTTACAAATTCATTTATTCGGAACAGGACCCATGTCTGCTGTATGACGTGTACAACGATCCGAAGGAACAGGAAGAACTGAGCCATTCAGAGGCTCATCGCGACCTGTTCAACGCGTTCCTGGCCGAAGCAAAGGCCAAGTGGGACATTCCGGCGATACACCATCAGGTGCTCGCCAGCCAGCGTCGCCGGCGTTTCGTCGCGCAATCGCTGGCCCTCGGCAAGCTGAAGAGTTGGGATCACCAGCCGCTGGTAGACGCCAGTCAGCAATACATGCGCAACCATATCGATCTAGACGATCTGGAGCGCAAGGCCCGTTATCCACAACCTTGAACCCTGCCAACACCTAGAAAACCAAAAAGGGGCACACCATGAATAAGTTGTTCGCTACGCTGGCGGTTGGGGTCATGAGCTTGAGCAGCGTCGTTGCATACGCCGCTGACGCAAGTTGCAGCACGGTGAAGATGGCCGATCCGGGTTGGAGCGACATCGCCGCGACCAATGCCACGGCAGGTTTCCTGCTCGATGGCATGGGTTACAAGACCAAGGTGGATACGCTGGCAGTACCGATTGCCTATGGTGGTCTCAAAGACGGGCAGATGGACGTGTTCCTGGGCAACTGGATGCCCGCGCAGCAGGGTTTCTACGACAAGTTCATCGCCACGGGCGATGTCACCCAGTACGCCAAGAACCTGGAAGGCACTGAGTTCACGCTGGCCGTGCCGGACTATGTCTACGATGCCGGCGTGCATGATTTTGCCGACCTGAACAAATTCGCCGACAAGTTCCACAAGAAGATCTACGGCATCGGTTCGGGGGCTCCGGCCAACGCATCGATTCAGGAAATCATCAAGAAGAACGAGTTCGAGCTGGGCGACTGGAAGCTGGTGGAATCCAGCGAACAGGCGATGCTGGCCGAAGTGCAGCGCAACGTGAAGAAGAAGGAGTTCGTGGTTTTCCTGGGCTGGACGCCGCATCCGATGAACGTCCAGATCAAGGGCATGCACTACCTCAAGGGCGGGGAGAAATACTTCGGTGACACCGGCAGCGTCTACACCGTGACCCGCAAGGGCTACGCCGAAGCCTGCCCGAACGTCGCCAAGCTGTTCTCCAATCTGACGTTCACGCAGGATATGGAAAACACCATCATGAAAAACGTGGTGGACAACAAGATCAGCAATACCGAAGCCGTGAAAGCCTGGATCAAGGCAAACCCGGCCGTGCTTGAGAAGTGGTTGAGCGGCGTAAAAACCATCGACGACAAAGATGCACTGGCAGCGGTCAAGGCCAAGCTTTAAGCGCTCTCCGGACCTTGAGATCGATTCGATCTCAAGGTTGCTGATCGATACATGAGAGCGAATTCAATCGCGAATCGGTAAGGCACAAATACCCATCCCTGGCGGATGTGCCGACCAATCGCGAACGAATTCCCGATGCTGATCAGGCCTCGGCCATCAAGCGCCGCAACTCGGCCAGCACCGGGGCCGATTCCGGGCGCACGCCGCGCCACAGGAAAAACGCTTCGGCAGCCTGTTCCACCAGCATTCCCAAGCCATCTACCGCTCGTCCGGCGCCGTGCTCGGTCGCCCAGCGGCAGAACGCGGTCGGCTCCTTGGCGTACATCATGTCGTAGCAAAAGGTTTGGCCTGGCTGAATCAGGCTCGGCGCGATCGGTGGCACCGCCCCTGAAAGACTGGCGGACGTTGCGTTGATGATGATGTCCACCGGCTCTTCGAGCCAGTCGTAACCTGCAGGCAGTACCGGCCCGAGCTCGGCAAATTCCTGCGCCAGTTGCTCAGCTTTTTCCACCGTGCGATTCGCGACGACAAGCACATAAGGCCCTTCGGCCAGCAGCGGTTCCAGCGCCCCACGTACAGCCCCACCAGCCCCCAGCAGCAGCACGCGCTTATCCTTGAGCGTCACGCCGTGGTTGACCTTCAAGTCACGCACAAGCCCTGCGCCGTCGGTGTTATCACCCAACAAGCTGCCATCCGCCTGCCTTGCCAGGGTATTTACCGCACCGGCGCGACGGCCGCGCTCGGTCAGTTGGTCCGCCAGGCGATAGGCTTCTTCCTTGAACGGCACGGTGACGTTGGCGCCACGGCCCGTGGCGAAAAACTGTCTGGCGAACTCGGTGAAGCCCTCAAGCGGAGCCAGGGCTGTCTGGTAATCCAGTGCCTGACCGGTCTGCTCGGCAAACAGGCGATGAATCAGCGGCGACTTGCTGTGCGCGATCGGGTTGCCGAAGACGACGTAGTGGTCCATGCGTATTCCAGAACTGGAGTCAGCCTCCAGAGATCGGTGGTCTGTGCAGCCCTGCTTGCAAACAAGCTCGCGAACAGGGCGATGAGTTTCAAGCCGACGGCGGTAGCAGGCCCAGCCAGTCGCGGTCCTGTAGGAAGTACTCGGTGAGGCGCGCTTCCTCGCTGTTCGGCGCTGCTTTCCAGTCGTAGCCCCAACGAACATGAGGCGGTAGCGACATCAGGATCGACTCGGTGCGGCCGCCCGACTGTAGGCCGAACAACGTGCCGCGGTCGTAGACCAGATTGAATTCCACGTACCGGCCACGACGGAATTCCTGAAACTCCCTCTGCTGCGGCGTGTAAGGCGTCCCTTTGCGGCGCTGCACGATGGGCAGGTAAGCCTCCACGAAGGCATCGCCGATTGCCCGCAGAAACGCAAAGCTGGTGTCGAAGTCCCACTCGTTCAAATCGTCGAAAAACAGACCGCCGATACCGCGCGGCTCATTGCGATGCTTGATGTGGAAATAACGGTCGCACCAGGCTTTGTAGCGCGGGTAAACGTCGGCACCGAACGGCGCACACGCCTGCTCCGCGATCCGGTGCCAATGCACGCAGTCTTCTTCGACGCCGTAGTAGGGCGTGAGGTCGAAGCCACCGCCGAACCACCAGACCGGCTCTTCACCTTCTTTTTCAGCGATGAAGAAACGCACGTTGGCGTGGGAGGTCGGAACATGTGGGTTGTGCGGATGCATGACCAGTGAAACGCCAAGGGCTTCGAAGCCACGTCCGGCAAGCTCGGGACGGTGCGCGCTGGCCGACGGAGGCAGACCAGCCCCGAACACATGGGAGAAATTGACTCCGCCTTTCTCGATGACGTTGCCGTTTTCGATCACGCGCGTGCGGCCACCGCCACCTGCAGGGCGCTCCCAGGCGTCTTCCACAAAACGGCCGCTGCCGTCTTCCTGTTCCAGAGCAGCGCAGATCCGGTCTTGCAGATCGAGCAGGTAGGCTTTGACAGCATCGGTGCGAAAGGACATGGCAGTACCTTGAAGGTGAAACGGGGTTTTGAGCGGGCGCGTTCGTTGCTGGGTTGCAACGAGCGGCCGCTGAACAAAACGCGACTGCGAAAATTGGCGCGTAGTCTATCACTGGCTAGCCGGGTGCCGCAGTTGACGAACATCAAGCGAAGGAGTCCGATAGAGCCCTTTCGCATTTTCTTGTTTCGATCCATGACGGAGAAAGCAAATGGCAAAGCGTATCCAGTTCCGCAGCTACGGCGGCCCTGAAGTTCTTGAGTACGTCGATTTCGAACCGGCCGCGCCGGGGCCCAACGAAGTGCTCGTGCGCAACAAAGCGATTGGCGTCAACTTCATCGAAACCTACTTCCGCAGCGGCTTGTATCCGGCGCCAGCCTTTCCTTCAGCGCTGGGCAATGAGGGTGCAGGCGTGGTCGAGGCTGTCGGCAGCGACGTCACCCACGTCAAGGTCGGCGACCGCGTGGTATACGGCACCGGGCCGCTGGGCAGTTATGCGGAGCTTCACCTGATACCGGCGGCGAACCTTGCGCTGCTGCCTGACGAAATCAGTTTCGAGCAGGGCGCGGCGGTCATGCTCAAAGGCCTCACGGTGCAATATCTGTTTCGCCAGACCTACGAAATTCGTCCTGAAGAAACCATCCTTTTCCATGCCGCCGCCGGTGGCGTGGGCTCCATTGCCTGCCAATGGGCCAATGCTGCGGGCGTCAAGCTGATCGGCACGGTCAGCTCGCCGGAAAAGGCCGCGCACGCCAAGGCGCTCGGGGCATGGGAAGTGATCGACTACAGCAAGGAAGATGTCGTCAGCCGCGTACTGGAACTGACCGACGGTAAAAAAGTGCCGGTGGTGTACGACGGCGTCGGTAAAGACACTTGGGAAACGTCACTGAACTGTCTGGAACTGCGCGGCCTGCTGGTCAGCTTCGGCAACGCATCGGGTGCCGTGTCTGGCGTGAACCTGGGCATTCTGGCGCAGAAAGGCTCGCTCTACGTGACGCGTCCCACGCTGGGCTCTTACGCCAACAGCCCGGAAACCCTGCAGGCCATGGCCGACGAGGTGTTCGGCATGGTGTCGAGCGGCAAGGTCAAAGTCGATGACATCCGTAGATTCGATCTGAAAGATGCGGCTCAAGCGCATACCGAACTGGCGGGACGTCGCACGACGGGTTCGATCATTCTGGTGCCTTGAACCTCGTTCCCGTCTGAAAGAGGGCTTGCTCGCGAGAACGCCGGTATATCCGACACAAAGTGTCAGTCGGTGCCTCGACACTCGCGAACAAGCTCGCCTGCAAACGGATAAGAGTCAAAGCGTCAACTCACCCCGCCCGCACAACCTCAGCCGTCACCAGATCTCGGATCACGCTGGGGTTGCGACGCCCACCGAGCGCGCCGCCGAGCACCATGTCCACCTGCTGATGAAAGTACTGCTCGACGCGAAGGCGTGAACGTGCGGCGGGTCGGCCGGCAGGGTTGGCCGAGGTGGAAACCAGAGGGCCGGTCAACGCGCACAGCTCGCGCACCTGCGGATGATCGCTCACGCGCAGCGCGACGGTGTCGTGTTTGCCGGTGATCCATTCGGGCAGAAGACCCTGATGCGGGACCAGCCAGGTGTTCGGGCCCGGCCACGTACTGGCCATCCGGTCGATCCACAGCTCGGGGAAATCTTCGAACAGAAAGTCGAACTGGCGAATGTTGTCAGCAATGAGGATGAGCCCTTTATCCACAGGACGCGCCTTGATCGCCAGCAGACGGTAAACCGCCTCGGCGTCCCAAGGATCGCACCCCAGCCCCCAGACCGCTTCGGTTGGATAGGCAATGACCGCCCCGGCCCGAACTTCTCGTGCGGCTTGTTGCACTCGCCAACTGCTGACCATCGTTCACTCTCCGAAATAACGCTGGCCGGCAGTTTAACCTCAGCGCGCCCGGGCAAACCATCGTCCCGCTTCACACGACACGCTGCTGTCCAGTTCAAGTTCCGTTAGCGCGGCCAGCACTTTGGGCAGTGGCCAGCCGCTGTTTATCGCCAGCGCCTCGCCCGTCTGCGGTGCAGCGTGCAACAACGCCAGCAAGGGATGCGACGGCGCAGACGTGGTTTTTTGCGTCGGCTGCGGCGATGTGGCATCTGAGGGACCGATGTTCTTCCAGCCTTGCAAGGCCTCGAGGATGTGATCGATCGTCTCCACCAGCACGGCGCCTTCGCGAATCAACTGATGACATCCCCGGGCGCCGGGATGATGAATCGAACCCGGAATCGCATACACCTCACGTCCTTGCTCGGCGGCAAGTCGCGCCGTGATCAGGGATCCGCTGGCAACGCTCGCCTCAACGACCAGCACGCCGAGGGAAAGTCCGCTGATGATCCGATTGCGTCGGGGAAAGTTGCTCGCATGGGGACCGGCATCCAGCGGCAGCTCGGAAATCACCGCGCCACCTTGCGCCAGCATCGCCGCTGCAAGTTGACGATGGCGCTGTGGATAAAGTTTTTCGATGCCCGTCCCGAGAACGCCGATCGTGGCCCCATTGACGTCGAGTGCTCCTTGGTGAGCGGCACCGTCGATGCCCAAAGCCAACCCGCTGGTGATGACAAATCCGGCGCCCGCCAGACTCCGGGCGAACGCGGCAGCGGTATCGAGTCCTGGACGTGAAGCGCGCCGACTTCCCACCATTCCGAGCTGAGGACGATCAAGCAGTGATCGATTTCCGGCGACGAACAACAAGGGCGGCGGATCCGCAATTTCTGCGAGCAGGGCGGGGTAGTCAGGGTCGTCCCACATCAGCAAATGCTGGCCCGGCCGCTCTAGCCAGGCCAATGCGGCGCCGGCGCCGTCGCGCACTTCAGGGCTGCGTCGGGCCTCGGCGCTGGCCGCGGGAAGACGTAAAGATCGCCACGCGGAAGCCGGCGCGCTCAATGCGGCAGACGCACTGCCAAATGCCTGGATGAGGGACTGGAAACGTTTGGGGCCGATCTCCGGCAAGCGATGGAGTCGCAAACGCGCTTCCAGCTCGGCAGGGGACTGACCGGCTTTTTCGAACAGCGGCATGAGATCTTCCTTGATCAGCAGCCCGCTCAATCGAGCGGGCCAACCTGTGGATAACTCTGTTGACAACAATTTGATAAGTGAAGCATGCCGGTGGAGAAAAGTGTTTTACAGCTGATACATAGCATTACGGATTGCTGACTTTATCCATCACCGCCAAAGATCTGGACGCATGCAGCACCATTGCATAGCTGAGCCTGTCGTAGGTGCGGAACACCATCAGCAAGCCTGAGCGCTCATCCGGAATTTTTACAGGCTCACCGGTGATGCGATCGCGAACGGTCTCGCCGGTCTTGAGGATTGCCAAGACATTGCCTTCTTCAAGGCCGTCCAGACGGCCACGGTCAAGGGTGACCACGTCAAACTCACCAATCTGCGTCACGCCCCGCGGGACGTCGATGATCATGCCGTTCACCGGCTGCCGAGGCTCGCTGGGGACAAACGTCGAATTGATGCCGCGCTCTTCGCTGACGAACAGCCGGTCACCCAGGCGCACTTCCTGGGTCGAGCGCTGCATTTGCAACGTCGCAACATCGCCTTCGCTGGCAATCACGTCGCCGCTGCCGATGTCATCGGCATTGATGCCCAGCAACGTGCCGGTGTCCGGATCCACATAGCTCTTGCCTTTGCGGAAAATCCCGTAGGACACATGGCCCGGTTCGAAATACCCGCGCGCATAGATCCGGTCACCGGCGCCGCTGAGTACTCGCTCGCCGTTGCCGGCCACAATGTATGGCGCGGTGTCGAATTGCTCGGGCGTGTCCACGATTCGGTTATTAAGCAGAAACGCGTTGATTGCGCCCAGAGGAATGGTGGGGATCGCTTCGGCAATCGGCGTGCTGCGCACACGCGGTGACAATTTGATGGTGCCGCGGGATTCGCCGCGGTTCACGACAATTCTCGGCTGACCGTCGACGTAAATCAGATTCAGGGTGTCGCCGGGGTAGATCAGATCCGGGTCATGGACCTGAGGATTGGCGCGCCAGATCTGCGGCCATTTCCAGGGCTGGCTGAGAAATTTGCCGGAAATGTCCCAGAGTGTGTCACCGGCGACAACGGTGTAACTCTGCGGATGACCTTCCCTGAGTTGTACTTGCGCCTGGGCAAAGCCTGTCGCGGCCAACAGCAGCAGGGCGAGTAGTGATTTCCTCATGCGGTGAATCCCTTTATCATATTGGCTTCGCGTGAAACATAGAGTCTTGCGAGACTTCGGTTTTACAAGGGCTGCCCGCTCGTGACGTCCCTAGCCTAGCAGCCGATTTTGACTTTACCCTACAAGTGCAGCTCAAACGTATATGGCCATTTTAAACATTCTCGAATTTCCCGATTCGCGCCTGCGCACCATCGCCAAGCCGGTGGCCGCTGTGGACGACGGCATTCGCCAGTTGGTCGACGACATGTTTGAAACCATGTACGAAGCGCCTGGCATCGGCCTGGCGGCGACGCAGGTTAACGTACACAAGCGTGTCGTGGTCATGGATCTCTCCGAAGACCGCAGCGAGCCCCGGGTCTTCATCAACCCTGAGCTCGAGCCACTGACTGACGAGATGGATCAGTATCAGGAAGGCTGCCTGTCGGTTCCCGGGTTCTATGAAAACGTCGACCGTCCGCAGAAGGTCAAGGTCAAGGCGCTGGACCGTGAGGGTCAACCTTACGAACTGATCGCCGAAGGCTTGCTCGCGGTGTGCATCCAGCACGAGTGCGATCACCTGAACGGCAAGCTGTTCGTCGACTATCTGTCGAACCTGAAGCGTGACCGGATCAAGAAGAAGCTGGAAAAACAGCACAAGCAGAACGCCTGATCCGGCCATTTCTCATTACCGTGCAGGAGCGCGCTGACCCGCGATCGCGACATGTCCGTGACACCTTCGTCGACTGACACAACGCAATCGCCGGCCAGCACGCTCCTGCAGTCATTTTCAGAACGAGAAGCCCATGACTGAGCCACTGCGCATCGTCTTCGCCGGCACCCCGGAATTCGCGGCCGAACACCTCAAAGCCCTGCTCGACAGCCCTTACGAGGTGATCGCGGTTTATACCCAGCCTGACCGTCCGGCAGGTCGCGGCCAGAAGTTGATGCCCAGCCCGGTCAAGCAACTCGCTCTGCAACACGACATTCCCGTGTTTCAACCGCCGACCTTGCGAGCAGCCGAAGCACAGGCCGAACTCGCTGCGCTCGAGCCTGACCTGATGGTCGTGGTCGCTTACGGGCTGATTCTGCCGCAAGTGGTGCTCGACATCCCGCGGCGGGGCTGCATCAACAGCCATGCCTCATTGCTGCCTCGCTGGCGCGGGGCAGCGCCTATCCAGCGTGCGGTGCAAGCCGGTGATGCGGAAAGCGGCGTGACCGTGATGCGCATGGAAGCAGGCCTGGACACTGGCCCGATGCTGCTCAAAAGCACAACGGCGATCACCGCCGATGACACAGGCGGCACCTTGCATGATCGCCTGGCAGAACTCGGCCCGGTTGCCGTGCTGAAGGCCATCGCCGGCCTAGCAGATGGCTCGCTGGTCGGTAAAGCACAGGACGACTCCCAAGCAACTTATGCGCACAAGCTCAATAAAGACGAAGCGCGCATCGATTGGTCGCGGCCCGCCGACGAGCTCGAGCGTCTGGTGCGCGCCTTCAATCCATGGCCGGTCTGTCACAGCACGCTCAACGGCGAAGCCTTGAAAGTGCTGGCCGCTCAGGCGAGCGAAGGCGAGGGCGAACCGGGCACGATCCTCAGCGCCAGCAAAGACGGTCTGATCGTGGCCTGCGGACAAGGGGCCTTGCGCCTCACGCGCCTGCAATTGCCAGGCGGCAAACCGCTGGGCTTCGCTGACCTGTTCAACAGCCGTCGTGAGAAGTTCGCGACGGGGACGGTGCTCGGCGCATCGGCGGACTGCCAATGAATCCGCGCCTGGCCGCAGCCAAGGCGTTGGCAGCCGTGCTCAGCGGCAAGGCTTCGTTGAGCAGCTCTTTGCCCGCTCAACTGGACAAGGTCGAGGACCGTGATCGCGGCCTGACTCAAGACCTCGCGTTCGGCACTGCACGCTGGGAGCCTCGATTGTCCGCATTGGCGGCAAAGCTGCTGCAGAAGCCGTTCAAGGCTGCCGATACCGACGTTCAAGCGTTGCTGCTGGTCGGTCTTTATCAGTTGTTCTACTCGCGCATTCCCGCCCATGCGGCGATCGGCGAAACCGTGGGCTGCGCCGACAAATTGAAGAAGCCATGGGCCAAAGCGCTGCTCAATGCGGTCCTGCGCCGCGCGCAGCGTGAAGGTGAAGCGCTGCTGCTCGAGCTGGAACACGATCCTGTCGTGCGCACCGCGCATCCACGCTGGCTGCAAAAAGCATTGAAAGCCGCATGGCCGGAACATTGGGAAGCCATCTGCGCGGCCAACAACGCGCATCCACCGATGATTCTTCGGGTCAACCGTCGTCACAAGACGCGTGACCAGTACCTTCAGCTGTTGCAGGACGCAGGCATTGGCGGCGTTGCCAGCACGTTCAGTCAGGACGGCATCGTGCTGACCGAGCCTAGTGATGTCCGCGCGCTTCCCGGCTTTGCAGAGGGCTGGATCAGCGTTCAGGACGAGGCGGCGCAACTAGCTGCGGATCTGCTGGAGCTGGCGCCAGGTCAGCGCGTGCTCGACGCCTGCTGCGCGCCGGGCGGCAAGACGTGCCACTTGCTGGAAGTCCAACCGGGTCTGGCGGGTGTCGTCGCTGTGGATCTGGAGGCCAAGCGCATGGTGCGGGTCAGAGAGAACCTTGATCGCCTGGGCCTGAGCGCAGAACTTATCGCCGCCGATGCCCGCGCCACCGATCAATGGTGGGACGGCAAGCCGTTCCAGCGCATCCTGCTCGACGCGCCCTGTTCGGCGACCGGCGTCATTCGTCGTCACCCGGACATCAAGCTGACACGGCAAGCAGACGACATTCCGGCACTGGCGACACTGCAGGGCGAACTGCTCGACGCGCTGTGGCCGACGCTTCAAGTGGGCGGCATGCTGCTTTACGCGACCTGCTCGACACTGCCGACCGAAAACACGGAAGTCATCGATGCGTTTCTTGCGCGCACCCCCGGCGCTCGGGAACTGGACATCGCCGGTCAGCAAGGTAATCCGCCGCCGGGGCTGAAGCAGCCTCACGGGCGTCAACTGCTGGCGCAGGAAGGCGGGCATGACGGGTTCTATTACGCGAAGTTGATCAAGATCGCGGCAGCGTCATAATCCCTTTCTGCCGCGTGCGCGACAGCTGCAATGACGGGTTTTCGACCAAGGCTGTCGAACCCGGTTTCACTCATTACTGCCACTTGGCGGCAGATCGCGGGACGAGCCACGTTTCTGTACAGGGGATGTGGCGCAGCGGTATCAATTCAAGGAGAGATTGATTGAAGATCATCATTCTCGGTGCAGGACAGGTGGGCGGCACGCTGGCGGAGCATCTGGCCAGCGAGGCCAATGACATCACTGTCGTGGACACCGATCAGGATCGCTTGCGTGCACTGGGTGATCGCCTGGATATTCGCACCATTCATGGACGAGGCTCCTTTCCCACCGTTCTGCGTCAGGCCGGTGCCGACGACGCTGACATGCTGGTTGCCGTGACCAGCAGCGATGAAACCAACATGGTCGCCTGCCAGGTGGCCCACACGCTTTTCCACACGCCCACCAAAATCGCACGCGTGCGTGAGTCGGCCTACCTGACGCGATCCGGGCTTTTCAACAACGACGCCATCCCTGTGGACGTGTTGATCAGCCCCGAGCAAGTTGTCACCAATTACATCAAACGGCTGATCGAGTACCCAAGCGCTTTACAGGTGATCGACTTCGCCGAGGGTAAAGTGCAGCTGGTCGCGGTGAAAGCGTATTACGGCGGGACGCTGGTCGGTCAGCAACTGCGCCAACTGCGCGCCCATATGCCCGACGTGGATACCCGGGTGGCGGCGATCTTCCGGCGTGATCGTCCGATCATTCCGCAAGGCGATACAGTCATCGAAGCCGACGACGAAGTCTTCTTCATTGCGGCCAAAGCCGATATCCGGGCAGTGATGGGCGAAATGCGCCGGCTGGAGCAAAGCTACAAACGTATTGTCATCGCGGGCGGCGGGCAGATCGGTGAGCGTCTGGCCGAGGCCATCGAAAACCGCTACCAGGTGAAGATCATCGAGATGAACCCGGCGCGCTGTCGCTACCTGTCGGACACCCTCGACAATACGGTGATCCTGCAGGGCAGCTCTTCCGACCGCGACTTGCTGATGGAAGAGAACATCGACAACGCGGACCTGTTTCTCGCGCTGACCAACGATGACGAAGCCAACATCATGTCCTCGTTGCTGGCCAAGCGACTGGGCGCGAAAAAAGTGATGACCATCATTAATAACCCCGCCTACGTGGATCTGGTGCAGGGCGGGGAGATCGACATCGCCGTTAGCCCCCAGCTGGCCACCATTGGCACGTTGCTGGCGCACGTGCGCCGCGGCGACATCGTCAGCGTGCATTCACTGCGCCGCGGCGCAGCGGAGGCCATCGAGATCGTGGCGCATGGCGACGCGAAGTCGAGCAAGGTGATCGGCAAGGCAATCATGCACATCAACCTGCCGCCGGGCACCACCATCGGCGCAATCACGCGAGATGAGCAGGTGATCATCGCTCATGACAGCACCGTGATCGAATCCGGCGATCATGTGGTCATGTTCCTTGTGGATAAAAAATACATCCGCGACGTGGAGCGACTGTTCCAAGTGGGATTGAGCTTTTTTTAACGAGGAGAACGACGTGCTCGAATCGCTGGAAAAGATGCTCGCCAAGGGCATGGACAACGCGCTGCTGCGCTTCGGCCTGGGCAAGGGTTATTTGGACCTGGGCGACAGCGCCAAGGCGATCGAACACCTTCAGCGCTGCGTCGAATTCGACCCGAAATATTCGGCAGCGTGGAAGCTGCTCGGCAAGGCGTGGTTGGCGGCGCAAGACACGGCTCAGGCGCGACGGGCGTGGGAGCAAGGCATCCAGGCCGCAATCGGCCATGGGGATAAACAGGCCGAGAAAGAAATGACAGTGTTTCTCAAGAAGCTGCAAAAGCAGGATAAGTGATTGTACCTACGCTCTGCGTGGGTACGCAGCCCGGGCGCTCCGCGCCCATGTGACGCAGAGCGTCACGGGAGGTGTTCCCACGCGGAGCGTGGGAACAATCAAAAGGTGAATCAATACCAGCGCTTCTCGCCCTCGGGCCGCTTCTTGAAGCGCTTCATGGTCCACATGTACTGGCTCGGATACGCCCGCACATATTTCTCCACCACCTTGCTCATCGCCGCGGCCGAGGTTTCGGTGTCGGTGCTGTACATGTCTTCAGGCGCAGCCTCCAGCACCACTTTATAGCCCGAGCCATCGTCCAGGCGCATGGCATGCAGGAAGACACCGACGGCCTTGCCGCCTGCCAGCATATTGGGTACGAATTTGCTCGTCAGCGCCATGGTCCCGCAAAACGGCACGAATACACCGGCAGATTCAGCAGGCTCAGGATCAGCAGGAATCCCGACCGAGCCGCCTTTGCGCACTTCCTTGATGACACTGAGGATGCCTTCCTTGGTCGACGCCGCGACGCGATTGCCCAGCTGCACGCGCTGCTTGCGCAACAATTCATCGACGGCTTTGAGCTTGGGCGGACGATAGAAAATGATCGGCTTGCACTGGCTGCAATAGAAGTGGTTCAGCACTTCCCAGTTCCCCAAGTGGCTGGTGATACCCACAACGCCTTTGCCGGACGCCAGTGCGTCCTTCAGCACCTGCAGGCCTTCGACTTCGCGCACCAGATTGATCGATTTCTGAGCAGGCCAGATCCAGGCGCAGGCGCTTTCAGTCAGCGTCTTGCCGATGTCCATCAAGCTACGGCCGACCAAAGTCTCGAGTTCGGTAGCGCTCAACTCGGGAAAGCATTTGGAAAGATTAATCCGCGCGACCTCGCGAGAACGGTTGGGCAGTTTCCACATCAGCCAGCCAATGCCGGTGCCAACCCATTGCACGGCGCGCCACGGCAGCAGCGCAAACAGTCGCAACGCCCCAACCATCATGGCGCCTTTGAACTTATCCACAGATCACTCCTGAATCGATGAGGCAGGCATTGTAACCGTCATTCACTGGTGGGTCGCCGACTCGAAGGAGCGCGCTCCTACAAATGGAGGTCGAGATTATCCGATCAATTGCGCATACCGATCACAATCCACCGTGTGGTCCATGACCATGCCGGTGGCCTGCATGTAGGCGTAGCAGATGGTGGGGCCGACGAAGGTGAAGCCGGCCTTTTTGAGGGCTTTGCTCATCGCTTCGGCTTCCGGTGTGATGGCAGGCACTTCACTGCGGTCCTTAAAGTGGTTGATCCGGGGCTGGCCGCCGACGAAGGACCAGACGAACGCCACCGGATCCTCGAGCCGCAACCAGGCCTGGGCATTTTTGCGCGCACCGTTGAGTTTCAGGCGGTTGCGCACGATGCCAGGCTCTTGCATCAGCGTTTCGATCTCGGCATCGGTCATGGCGGCGATGCGCTTCACGTCGAAGTCGAACATCACCTCACGGTATCGCTCCCGCTTCCTCAGGATCGTGATCCACGACAGGCCGGCCTGGAACCCTTCGAGCAATAGAAACTCGAACAGCATCTGCGCGTCGCGCAGTGGCACGCCCCACTCCTGATCGTGATAGTCCATGTAAAGCGGATCTTCGTTGCACCAAAAGCAGCGTGGCATAGGGCTCCCAAGGGTGGAGGCGCTGCTGAATCGGGTATACTCCCGCTCTTTAAATCGCAGCCCCCCAGTACAGGTGAATTTCGTGAGCCAGCCTACGCCAGCCGTGCGTACCTTCCAAGACTTGATCCTCGCCCTCCAGCAATACTGGGCTGAGCAAGGTTGTGTGGTACTTCAGCCCTACGATATGGAAGTGGGCGCCGGCACTTTCCACACTGCCACGTTTCTGCGCGCCGTCGGCCCGGAAACCTGGAACGCAGCCTACGTACAACCGAGCCGTCGTCCTACCGATGGCCGTTACGGCGAAAACCCCAACCGCCTGCAGCATTACTACCAGTTTCAAGTCGTCCTCAAGCCGAACCCGGACAACTTTCAAGAGCTGTATCTCGGCTCGTTGAAGCACGTGGGTCTGGATCCGCTGGTGCACGATGTGCGCTTCGTCGAGGACAACTGGGAATCGCCGACCCTTGGCGCCTGGGGCCTGGGTTGGGAGATCTGGCTCAACGGCATGGAAGTCTCGCAGTTCACCTACTTCCAGCAAGTGGGCGGCATCGAGTGCTATCCGGTGACCGGCGAAATCACCTATGGCCTGGAGCGTCTGGCAATGTACCTGCAGGGCGTGGAATCGGTATATGACCTGGTCTGGACAGACGGCCCGTTCGGCAAAGTCACCTACGGCGATGTGTTCCACCAGAACGAGGTGGAGCAATCGACCTACAACTTCGAGCACGCCAATGTCGACAAACTGTTCGAGCTGTTCGATTTCTATGAAAGCGAAGCGGTACGCCTGATCGAAGCCGAGCTGCCATTGCCGAGCTACGAAATGGTCCTCAAGGCCTCGCACACCTTCAACCTGCTCGATGCCCGCCGCGCGATCTCCGTGACGGCGCGTCAGCAATACATCCTGCGCGTACGCACCCTGGCCCGTTCCGTGGCTCAGGCGTACCTGATGGCCCGGGCCCGACTTGGCTTCCCGATGGCCGCACCCGATATTCGCGATGAAGTGTTGGCTAAGCTGGAGGCTGCACAATGAGTGCTCAAGATTTCCTGGTTGAACTGGGCACCGAAGAACTGCCACCCAAGGCACTGAATACCTTGGCCGAGGCATTCCTGGCCGGTATCGAAAAGGGCCTGCAGGCCGCTGGCCTGACTTACAGCGCCAAGCAGGTTTACGCAGCACCGCGTCGTCTGGCCGTGCTGATCACCGAGCTTGCGACCCAACAGCCCGATCGCAGCGTCAACCTGGACGGCCCGCCGCGTCAGGCTGCATTCGACGCCGACGGCAATCCGACTCAAGCGGCGCTGGGCTTTGCCAAGAAGTGCGGCGTCGACCTGAGCGAAATCGACCAGAGCGGCCCGAAACTGCGCTACAGCCAGAGCATCGCCGGCAAGCCGACCGCCAGTCTGTTGCCGACCATCGTCGAAGACTCGTTGAACGATCTGCCGATTCCCAAGCGCATGCGCTGGGGTGCGCGCAAGGAAGAGTTCGTGCGTCCGACCCAGTGGCTGATAATGCTGTTCGGCGAACAGGTCATCGACTGCACGATCCTCGCTCAGACAGCGGGTCGTGAATCGCGCGGTCACCGCTTCCATCATCCGGAAAGCGTGCGCATCACTTCTCCTGCAAGCTACGTCAGCGACCTGCGTGCCGCCCACGTGCTCGCGGATTTCAACGAGCGTCGTCAGCTGATCAGCAAGCGCATCGACGAGTTGGCGACTCAGCACGAAGGCACCGCAATCGTGCCGCCGGCATTGCTCGACGAAGTGACTGCGCTGGTCGAGTGGCCCGTGCCGCTGGTGTGCTCGTTCGAGGAGCGTTTCCTTGAAGTGCCGCAAGAAGCCCTGATCACCACCATGCAGGACAACCAGAAGTATTTCTGCCTGCTGGACGCCGAAGGCAAGCTGTTGCCGCGTTTCATCACGGTCGCCAACATCGAGAGCAAGGATCCCTCGCAGATCGTCCTGGGCAACGAGAAAGTCGTTCGTCCTCGTCTGACCGATGCCGAGTTCTTCTTCAAGCAGGACAAGAAGCAGAAACTGGAGACCTTCAACCAGCGTCTGCAGAACGTCGTGTTCCAGGCGCAACTGGGCACCGTGTTCGACAAAGCCGAGCGGGTTTCCCGACTGGCCGCATTCATCGCACCCCGCATTGGCGGCGACGCTCAGCGTGCCGGCCGTGCGGGCCTGCTGTCCAAATGCGACCTGGCGACCGAAATGGTCGGCGAGTTCCCGGAAATGCAGGGCGTGGCGGGTTACTACTACGCGCTGGCCGACGGCGAGCCACAGGACGTCGCACTCGCGCTGAACGAGCAATACATGCCGCGCGGTGCAGGCGCTGAACTGCCATCCACATTGACGGGCTCGGCGGTAGCCATCGCTGACAAGCTCGACACGCTGGTCGGTATCTTCGGCATCGGCATGCTTCCAACCGGCAGCAAAGACCCGTATGCACTGCGTCGTGCAGCGTTGGGCATTCTGCGTATTCTGATCGAGAAGAAGCTGGACCTGGATCTGATCAAGACCGTGCAATTCGCCGTCACCCAGTTCGGTGCCAAGGTGAAATCAGCCGGTCTGGCCGAGCAGGTCCTGGAATTCATCTTCGACCGTCTGCGTGCGCGTTACGAAGACGAAGGCGTCGACGTGTCGGTGTACCTCTCGGTGCGTGCCCTGCAGCCAGGTTCGGCGCTGGATTTCGATCAGCGCGTGCAAGCCGTTCAGGCGTTCCGCAAGTTGCCTGAGGCCGCTGCACTGGCCGCGGTGAACAAGCGTGTGTCGAACCTGCTGAGCAAGGCCGAAGGCAACATTGCCCAGACCGTCGAGCCAAAGTATTTCGACAACGCCAACGAGTTCTCACTGTATTCGGCGATTCAGCAGGCTGACCAGGCCGTGGCGCCGATGTCCGCAGGCCGTCAGTACAACGAAGCGCTGGCACGCCTGGCTGCATTGCGCGAGCCTGTCGATGCGTTTTTCGAAGCTGTAATGGTCAACGCGGAAGATGCAAGCGTGAGAGCCAACCGTTATGCGTTGCTGGCACGTCTGCGTAATCTGTTCCTCGGCGTCGCTGACATTTCCCTTCTGGGTTGAGCCGCTGAGGCAGGAGAACAGATTTGAAACTGGTGATTCTCGATCGGGACGGGGTGATCAACGAAGACTCCGACGCTTACATCAAGTCGGTGCAGGAGTGGATTCCGATTCCTGGCTCGATCGACGCAATCGCGCAATTGAGCAAAGCCGGCTGGACGGTGGCAGTGGCCACCAACCAGTCCGGCATCGCTCGCGGTTACTACGACCTGGCCACTCTCGATGCCATGCACGCGCGTTTGCGCGAACTGGTGGCGGAGCAGGGCGGCGAGGTCGGTCTGATCGTCTTCTGTCCACATGGCCCTGACCAGGGGTGCGATTGCCGCAAACCTCGGCCGGGCATGTTGAAGACCATCGCCGATCATTACGGCGTCGCATTACGCAGCCTCTGGTTCGTCGGTGACAGCAAGGGTGACCTGGAGGCGGCGGCGGCCGTCGACTCTCAACCCGTTCTGGTCATGACGGGCAAAGGTCAGAAGACGCGAGGCGGTCCGCTGCCTGCGGGAACGTTGATTTTTGACGATCTGGCGGCAGTTGCCGCAGAACTTATCCACAAAAGCGCCACGTCCACCGACTGATCGTCGGTCTACGGTGCGCTACATCCGGGCAACGCCCGTAACGGTAAAAGCAGCTATGTCGATAGTGCAGGCCATCAGGATTTTCTTCTTTTACCTGCTGCTGGGCACCAGCGCCCTGCTGTGGTGTTCGTTGAGCTTCTTCGTCGCGCCTTTCCTGCCTTTCCGCATTCGTTATCGCTTCATCAATGTGTATTGGTGTCGCTGCGCGGTATGGCTTACCAAGGTGCTGCTCAACATCCGAGTCAATGTCACCGGCCAGGAAAACGTCCCCAAGACGCCCTGCGTCATTGTTTCGAACCATCAGAGCACGTGGGAAACGTTTTTCCTTTCGGCGCATTTCCAGCCTTTGAGCCAGGTGCTCAAACGCGAATTGTTGTACGTGCCGTTCTTTGGGTGGGCCATGGCGATGCTGCGTCCGATCGCCATCGATCGCAACAACCCAAAAGCCGCGCTTAAAGTGGTCGCCAAAAAGGGCGATGAATTGCTGAAAGATGGCGTCTGGGTGCTGATTTTTCCTGAGGGAACACGCGTTCCCTATGGCCAGATCGGCAAATTCTCACGCAGCGGATCTGCAATGGCGGTCAACGCAGAGCTCCCGGTGCTGCCAGTGGCACACAACGCGGGTAGATACTGGCCAAAAGAGGGCTGGGCCAAGAAGCCGGGCACCATCGAAGTCGTTATCGGCGAGCCGATGTACGCCGAAGGCACCGGTCCACGCGCAATCGCTGCGCTTAATGACCGAGTAGCCGTATGGAACGAAGAAACGCAGAAGGCATTGGGCTCACCCGTGACACCGGCAGCCGTACCGGAAAAATCACCCGTGTGAATTGTGGATAACCTGTGCACCAAATGTGTGAGATTTTTGAGAATCCGCGCTAAGTCATTATTTCTATTACTTATTTCTGACAGCGACAAACGGACCTTAAACGTGCATAAGTTTTTTTGAGCTGACGTTTGATTTGCTGAAAACATTGGTCTTGAGCCTTCCCGGTCAAGACCGATTTTTTATGCGTGAGCGCTTGCCTGGCGAACGCTGCAAAGCGTCGCAATTCCGATCAGCACCAATCCTCCGCAGGCTGCGGCGACAAACCCCATCGATGGCGACACGTTGTCGATCGCGAAACCTACCAGCGGCATGGACAACGTCTGTCCCATTCGGTTGGCCGAGTCTTGCAGCCCCATCACCTGACCCCGCACGCTGGGAGGCGCGAGCTCAGCGACCGCTTCAGAGCTCGCAGCGAGGGTCGGCGTACATAGCAGGTTAGTCGGCAGCAGCGCCAGCAATAGCCACCACCAGACATGGTCGAAGAACGCCACAGGCAGCAGCAACACGCTCATGGTCACGGCCAGTCGCGTCAATGACCAGGAGCGGTGAACTATACCGTGGACAAAGCCACCGGCGATCGAGGCGATTGAGGTGGCGGCGATGACATAGCCGGTGAACGCAATTTCCCCGTTTTCGCGCAGCACCGCAATCAAGGCCAGCTCTGTGCCGAACAGCACGAACAGCGCCCCGGAGCTCACCAGCAAGACACCGATCAGCCGGGCACTCAACCACTCCCGCCATTTCAGCTTGACCGATTCATCAGCTGCAACCGCTTCATGGGGATTGCGTATCGGCCAGTTCAACAGATAAAGCGCGACGTAGGACAACGCTCGCCATACGCCGATACCCACCAGCATCGAGGTCGCTGAGTATTGCGTGATCAACAGAATGCCCACGGCGGGCGTAATCACGAATGAGAGCTCCATGAGCATCGTGTTGAGCGAGTACGCGGGCCGGCGGTAATCTTCCGGCACCAGGCTGGCGATGAACTGCCGGGACAGCGACCCGGTCGGCACGGTGAACATGCCGGCAGCGAATGCCAGTGCCACGAACAGCGTGAAATCCACCAGAGGCAGCATGACCCACGCAGCGGTGGACACCGTTCCGCAAACCGCAACCACAGGACGAAGACCGTGACGGTCCATCATGCGGCCCAACAACGGCGAGCCTACTGCGAATCCTAATGCAGTGGCGGTGCCGACCAGCCCCGCATCGAAGTAACTGCGGCCCATTTCATTGAGCACGTGAAGGCTCAGGGTGAGAGTCATGATCGTAAGCGGCAAGCCTGCGACGAACATGAACAGCGTTGCAGACATCACACGAGGGATGCCCAGCACTTTCTGATATCTGCGAAACGACATCGGTTACAGCTCCTTGAACCCGTTTCTGTCCTGTGGGTAAACACATCGCCAGACCGACCGCCTGGCTTATTCCTTCGGTTGCAGCAGCAACGCGACCAGCGCACTCCAGCCAGTCTGATGAGACGCTCCCAGACCCCGGCCATTTTCTCCATGGAAGTACTCGTGAAACAGCACCAGGTCCCGGCTGTCCGGGTCCAGTTCTAGCTGTGGATAACCGGCCATTGACGGACGGTTTCCCTGCTCATCACGAAGAAAGAGCCTACAAATGCGTAGGGTCAGTCCGTCGGCCACTTCTCCCAGCGAGGCCAGATAACCTGAGCCAGTGGGGTATTCCACAGAGAAATTCGTATCGTAATAGCGATGAAACTCACGCAATGACTCGATCAGCATGTAGTTCAGCGGCATCCAGACCGGGCCGCGCCAATTGGAGTTCCCGCCAAACAGTCGGGAGTCGGACTCCGCGGGTTCGTAGTCGGCGCACAGGGTGTTGCCGTTAATGTGCATGCTGAACGGCTGATCGGCATAATGCCGCGAGAGCGAACGCACGCCGAAGGTCGAGAGAAACTCGGTCTCATCGAGCATGCGCCTGACCAGATCCTTGGTCCGCTGACCACGCAGCAGGGCGAGCAGTAACCGGTTGCCCTTGCCGGGTTCTGTCCACCGAGAGACCAGTGCGGCGAGATCCGGTCGATGTTGCAGAAACCCCAGCAGTCGCTCGCGCAGCCCGTTCAACCCCTCATGTTCCCGCTGTTCGAGCACGCGAACGGCGAACAACGGGATGAGCCCTACAAAAGAGCGCAGACGCACTGACTCACGCAGTCCGTCTGGGCGATGCAGTACGTCATAAAAGAAGCCGTCCTGATCGTCCCAGAGGCCTGCGACGTCTTGATCGTCAACCTGATTGATCGCGCCCGCAATGTACAGGAAGTGCTCGAAAAACTTCACCGAGATATCCACATACACTTCATTATGCTGCGCCAGCTCCAGCGCGATCCTCATCAGATCCAGCGCGTACGCGGCGACCCACGCGGTGCCGTCTGCCTGATCGAGCTGATAGCCCGGGGCGAGGGCGGCAGAACGATCAAACAGCCCGATGTTGTCGAGCCCGAGGAAGCCGCCCTGAAATATATTGTGGCCTTCCGTGTCCTTGCGATTCACCCACCAGGAAAAATTCAATAGCAGCTTGTGGAAAACCCTTTCCAGGAAAGCCACGTCGCCCTGGCCCCGCTGGGCTTTTTCCATCTGATAGACCCGCCAGCAGGCCCACGCGTGCACCGGCGGGTTGGCATCGTCGAAGCGCCACTCGTAAGCGGGCAGTTGCCCGTTTGGGTGCATGAAGCGATCTTTGACCAACAGCAGCAACTGATCCTTGGCGAAATCTGGATCGATCAACGCAAAGGCAACCGCCTGAAATGCCAGATCCCATGACGCATACCACGGGTATTCCCATTTGTCCGGCATCGACACGATGTCGAAGTTGCACAGATGCCGCCATTGGCTGTTACGGACATCGGCGCGCTGAGCGGGGACAGGATCGTGAGTTGCATCACCTTCAAGCCAGGCTTTGACGTCGAAGTGATACAGCTGCTTGGACCACAGCAATCCGGCCAGCGCCTGACGTTGAACGTTGCGGGCGTCATCATCTTGAAGACCGTGTTGCAGCGCGCCGAAATACTCGTCTGCTTCAGCGCGACGTTGTTCAAACAATGCCTTGGCGTTGACGTGGGGCGAGCCGACGGGGGCGAAGCGAAGATACACCGCCTGCGATTCTCCCCCGGCCAGATTCAGGACGAAGTGCGCCGCAGCCTTGGTCCCAGCATCACGCCGGACGGCCTGGGGATCGGCTCCCACGAGGTGTTCGTTTATGCCGTCCTTGAACGGGCCATCGGCGGGCTTGCCGAAAAGTCTGGGCATGTTGGTGGCGTTCTCACAGAACAACCACTCACACGCCTCGCGCCCCCAGGCCGTGACTTCTTTTTCCGCCTCACGAGGATGGCGCGCAATGATTCGGGTTTCGTCCAGTGTAAGGGTAGGGCGCTCACATGCTTCGGGATTCCAACTCCATACATCGCGCGCCCAGATCTGCGGTAAGACGTGGAGGCTTGCAGCGCAGTCGGACCGATTGACCACCGTCACGCGCATGAAAATATCGTCAGCGGTGTGCTTGGCGTACTCGATGCTGATATCGAAATAGTGATTGTCATTGAATACGCCGGTATCGAGCACTTCATACTCTGGATCGTTCAACCCCCTGCGGGCGTTTTCCTCCACGAGGTCGGCGTAGGGAAATGCCGCGTGCGGGTATTTGTAGAGCATCCTCATATAAGCATGGCTGGGCAGGCCGTCGACGTGAAAATACAGCTCCTTCACATCTTCCCCATGATTTCCCTCGGCATTGTTGAGTCCGAAAAGCCGCTCTTTGAGGATCGCGTCGCGGCCGTTCCATAGCCCCAGCGCGATGCACCAGTGTTGCGATTTATCCGAGAAACCGGCCAGCCCGTCTTCGCCCCATCGATAGGCCCGGCTGCGCGCATGATCGTGTGGGAAGTAATCCCAGGCATTGCCGTCAGGGCTGTAGTCCTCGCGAACGGTGCCCCACTGACGATCACTGAGATAGGGCCCCCATTCACGCCACTGCGCTGCATCTGGTCCTTCAAGGCGCGTGCCTTCAACCGTGTCCTTCAAATTCTGACGTCTCGAATCATCGGGCATGTCTACTTCCACACTTAGCGGACGGGGACGACGCTGATATTTCAAAATCTATCGATCAGCGACGTCGGTCAAATTATTGGCTGGCAAGTTATTCACCTGCCGATTACCGATGGCAATTAGACGGGCCATAACTCAGGTGTATCGTTTCAAGGTCGAAACACGGTTTCGATGTGGCGCGTTGTCAGGGCGAGCAGCATCACAGCGGTCAATGGATCAAAACGTCATTGCCCTGATCGCGGGAGGCAGTTTGAGTATGTTGGGTCCTGACCTCCAGACGAAACAATAACTTCAATCTGATCCAGATGCTCGCGGCAACCGCGTGATGGGTTTTCACGGTAACCCAGTGGCCAGCGGCACCCATACAGTTGAACCGCCTTGCCGCGCCATTCATTGAACAGCCTGCGATGTCGGATGGCAGGTTTTTGCAGCGTATTCGCATCACGGCTCAAAGGGTTGACGGCGTTTCGGGTGGGAGCAGGGAAGGGCACCGCATGAAGGCTCATTGACGAAAAGCTGTGCCAAAACCCAACAGGATATTGCAGGGAAGGAAGTAGGCATGAAGAGGTTTCAGGTGCTGGACAGTTTCCGCGGGCTGTGTGCGCTGAGCGTCGCGATCTACCATGTGCACATTTCACAAAGCTTCGGCGAGTGGGCATTCTTTCGCAATGCTCATTATCTGGTCAGCTTCTTCTTTGTACTCAGCGGCTTCGTCATGTGTCACACATACGGTCGACGGCTGCAAGCGAACGGGCAGTTTCGGCAATTTTTCATAACGCGAACCATGCGTCTCTATCCCTTGCACGTCTTTGTGCTTGGGCTCGCTATCGGCCTCGAGTGCGTCAAACTGGCAGCCGAACATTCAGGGCTTTCGTTCAATCAGGGCAGCTTTACAGGGCAGCGGGCGCCGCAGGAAATCATTCCAAACCTATTGCTTTTGCAATCATGGTGGCCGGGCTTCAATCCGCAGTCCTTCAACTTCCCGGCTTGGAGCATCAGCGTCGAATATTACATCTACATGATCTTCGCCGGCATTCTGCTGCTTTCTCCCGCATCAGCGCTCAAGGTTTTCGCAGTGCTGTCCTTCATCGCGACTGTCATGCTCTTATTGGGCATTGCACCTTTGGCCGAACCGGTTCTGCAAGGACTCTCCTGTTTTTTTGCCGGCGTCATGACTTACCAAATCTACCTGATGATTCAGGCGTGGCGGGGCTCCGCATGGTTGTACACCGTGGCTGAAGCCGCCGGGATCACACTGGTGGCCATCGCCATGATTTCAGATCTGCCGCAGAAACAGATCATGCTGACTCTACTGTTCTGTGCCGTGATTCTGATGTTTTCGTTCGAAGGAGGTCTTTTGTCGAAGGCACTGAAAGCGAGGCCCTTTGAGCAACTGGGCATGCTGTCTTACTCGATCTACATGACGCACGCGATGATTCTGTTTACTGCCACGCTGAGCCTTCTCATGGTTGGGAAGTTTACCGGGCAATCCTGGGTGACTTACCCCACCGAAGGGCCTGGGCCTTACCTGTCGTTCAGCAACCCGATCCTGGACAACCTGCTGTTGGCAACCTTGCTCGCCGTCATCATTGCCCTCTCTGCATTGACCTACCACTTCGTCGAATTGCGGGGGATTCAGTGGGGGAAACGTTGGGCCAGGAAGGGTGATTTGATGCCTGGCGCAAAGCCGGCCAATACGCCGGCTTAGTCAGTGCACAACAAAGAAGCCCCGAATGACGCGAGTCATTCGGGGCTTCTGTTGACGCATCCGGGATCAGAAATCCAGGTTAGAAACCGCCAATGCGTTGGCTTCGATGAAGTCGCGACGTGGCTCGACTGCATCGCCCATCAAGGTGTTGAAGATCTGGTCCGCTGCGATAGCGTCCTCGATCGTGACCTTGAGCATACGACGAACAGTCGGGTCCATGGTGGTTTCCCACAGCTGATCCGGGTTCATTTCGCCCAGTCCTTTATAGCGCTGGATGGTGTGGCGCTTGGTACTTTCCGCCATCAGCCAGGCCAGCGCTTCCTTGAACTCGGTCACCGGTTTCTTGCGCTCGCCACGCTGAACATAAGCGCCTTCCTCCAGCAGGGTGCTGATCTGAGCGCCCAAGGCAGTGACTGTTTTGTAGTCATTACTGCCGAAGAAGTCGCGGTTGAACGTTACGTAGTTCGACAAGCCATGGGAGATCAATTCGACCTCTGGCAGCCAGACATTCCGCTCACGGTCTTCACGCAGGCTGGCCTTGTATACCAGACCGGACTTCTCGCCGACGCGCAGACGCTCGTCAAACTTGGCGAGCCAGTCCTGCATCGCAGCATGGTCTGACAGTTGCTCCATGGCCACAGGTGGCAGGTACACGAAATGCTCGGTCAGCTCCTGCGGATACAGGCGAGACAGACGCTTGAGCGTTTTCATCACCATCCGGAAATCGTTGACCAGTTTCTCCAAAGCGGCGCCAGAAATACCAGGGGCGGACTCGTTCAGGTGCAGGCTCGCATCTTCCAGAGCCGACTGCGTCATGTACTCTTCCATGGCGTCGTCGTCTTTGATGTACTGCTCTTGCTTGCCCTTTTTGACTTTGTACAAAGGCGGCTGAGCGATGTAGATGTAGCCGCGCTCAACCAGCTCCGGCAATTGACGGAAGAAGAAGGTCAGCAACAGGGTACGAATGTGCGAACCGTCGACGTCAGCATCCGTCATGATGATGATGTTGTGATAACGCAGTTTGTCGATGTTGTACTCTTCGCGGCCAATACCGCAGCCGAGCGCAGTGATCAACGTGCCGACTTCCTGCGAGGAAATCATCTTGTCGAAACGGGCTTTCTCAACGTTCAGGATCTTGCCCTTGAGCGGCAGGATCGCCTGAGTCTTGCGGTTGCGTCCCTGCTTGGCCGAACCGCCAGCAGAGTCACCTTCCACGAGATACAGTTCAGAAAGGGCAGGGTCTTTCTCTTGGCAGTCAGCCAGTTTCCCCGGCAGGCCGGCGATATCCAGAGCGCCCTTACGGCGTGTCATCTCGCGCGCCTTGCGAGCCGCTTCACGTGCGCGGGCGGCGTCGATCATCTTGCCCACGACGGCTTTGGCTTCGTTCGGGTTTTCCAGCAGGAAGTCAGAGAAGTATTTACCCATCTCCTGTTCAACCGCGGTCTTGACTTCGGACGAGACCAGTTTGTCTTTGGTCTGGGAACTAAATTTCGGATCTGGCACCTTGACCGAAATGATAGCGGTCAGGCCTTCACGCGCATCGTCACCGGTGGTGGCAACCTTGTGCTTCTTCGCCAGACCTTCCTGCTCGATGTAGTTGTTCAGGTTGCGAGTCAGCGCCGAACGGAAACCAACGAGGTGAGTACCACCGTCGCGCTGAGGAATGTTGTTCGTGAAGCACAACAGGTTTTCGTTGAAGCTGTCATTCCACTGCAGGGCGATCTCGACGCCCACGCCATCGTCACGCTGAACGTTGAAATGGAATACCTGGTTGACCGCTGTCTTGTTGGTGTTGAGGTATTCGACGAAAGCGCGCAACCCGCCTTCATACTTGAACAGCTCTTCCTTACCGCTGCGCTCGTCCTTGAGAACGATGCCCACGCCGGAGTTCAGAAAGGACAGTTCGCGAATCCGCTTCGCCAGGATGTCCCAACTGAAGTGAATATTCTTGAAGGTGTCGGCAGATGGCTTGAAGTGGATCTGCGTGCCTGTGGTGTCGCTGTCACCCACAATTTTCATCGGTTCCTGTGGAACACCGTGAACGTAGGTCTGCTCCCAGATTTTTCCGCTACGACGCACCGTCAGTTTCAGCTCTTCCGACAGGGCGTTCACAACAGAAACGCCGACGCCGTGAAGACCGCCAGACACCTTGTACGAGTTGTCGTCGAACTTACCGCCAGCGTGCAGGACCGTCATGATGACTTCTGCCGCCGAAACGCCTTCTTCTTTATGCACATCCACCGGAATGCCGCGACCGTTGTCGCGTACGGTGATCGACTCGTCCGGATGGATAATGATGCTGATGTCATCGCAGTGACCTGCGAGCGCCTCATCAATCGAGTTATCCACCACTTCAAAAACCATGTGGTGGAGACCGCTGCCATCGTCCGTATCGCCGATGTACATACCGGGACGCTTGCGTACGGCATCAAGTCCTTTCAGCACCTTAATGCTGGACGAGTCGTACGTTTGATTTTCGCTCATGCATTCACTCCCGATGGTCGTGGGTCTGGGTGATACAGCCGTGTTCCACGTGGAACAAAGCAACCGGCGTATCCGTCTGCCAGCCTTCCCTCAACAATTCATGATCTACACAGGTGATGAACACCTGGCAGCGTAATTCTTCCAGCAAGCGACATAGTGCGCTGCGATGGTGCTCGTCGAGTTCTGAAGGCAGATCGTCGACGAGATAAATACATTGGCCGCGACGGGCCTGGCTCACTAAATGGCCTTGGGCAATACGTAGCGCGCAGACCACCAGCTTCTGCTGTCCGCGCGACAGAATATCCGCTGCGTTGTGACCGCCGAGCCGCAGCCGCAAATCAGCCCGTTGGGGTCCCGCTTGGGTATGGCCGATCTGCTGGTCTCGATGAAGAGACGAAGCGAGCACCGAGCCGAGATCTTTCTCTTTGTCCCAGCCGCGGTAGTAACTAAGGGTCAAGCCCTCGAGCTGGACTAACTCGCTAAGGGTTTGCTCAAAAACCGGCTTGAGTGCCTTGATGTACGCACGCCGAAACTCGTCGATCTCATCGCTCGCCAAACACAGTTCTCGGTCCCACGCAGCTTGTGAAGCGACGTCAAGTGTACCATGTCGAAGCCACGAGTTTCGCTGCCTCAGGGCCTTCTGCAAGCGCTGCCAAGTGACCATAAATCGAGGTTCCACGTGGAACACTCCCCAATCCAGGAATTGCCGACGAATCTTCGGCGCGCCTTCCAGCAATCGGAAGCTGTCAGGATTGATCAACTGAAGTGGCAGGGTTTCCGCAAGCTGCGCTGCGCTCTTTGCGTTTTGACCATCGATGCGGATTTGAAACACGCCTTGGCGATCACGCGAGATTCCGAGGCTGCTATGCCCACCTTCGGCTAACTCGACCTGTCCAAATACCGTGCACGCGGGCTGCTCATATTGAATGACAGGTTGCAGCCGCACGCTTCGAAATGATCTGGCGAGACCAAGCAGATGTATGGCTTCAAGGACACTGGTTTTACCACTGCCATTGGCGCCATAAAGGATGTTGATGCGGGGAGAAGGAGAGAAGGTCACCGGTTGCAGATTGCGCACCCCGGTGACCGAGACGCGACTAAGAGACATCTATTGGCTGCTGATTACAGGCGCATCGGCATGACAACATAAGCCGAATCGTCGTTGCCGGATTCCTGCACCAACGCGCTGCTGTTCGAGTCGGACAGAATCAAACGCACTTGCTCGGTGGTCATGACGCCCAACACGTCCAGCAGGTAGCTGACGTTGAAGCCGATCTCCAGAGAACTGCCGTTGTAATCGACGCTGATTTCTTCTTCCGCTTCTTCCTGTTCAGGGTTGTTCGCCTGAATCTTCAGCTGACCGCTTGCGAGTTGCAGGCGAATACCGCGGTATTTCTCGTTGGAGAGAATAGCGGTGCGGCTGAACGCTTCGCGCAGTGCCTGGCGATCGCCAACAACCAGCTTGTCGCCGCCTTTAGGCAACACACGTTCGTAGTCCGGGAATTTGCCGTCCACCAGCTTCGAGGTAAATGTGAACTCACCCGTCGTTGCACGAATGTGATGCTGACCCAGCACAATGCTGACCAGGCCATCCTGCTCAGTCAGAAGACGCGCGAGTTCCAGAATACCCTTACGTGGAACGATCACCTGATGACGATCGGCCTGCTCGATTTCCGCCGCCATTGAACACATCGCCAGGCGGTGACCGTCGGTTGCGACCGCGCGAAGCACGCCCGACTGCACTTCAAGCAACATGCCGTTGAGGTAGTAGCGGACGTCCTGCTGAGCCATCGCAAAGCTGGTGCGCTCGATCAAACGACGCATCTTGCTCTGCACAAGGTTGAAGGTCAGTGAGCCCGGGCCTTCTTCAACTGTCGGGAAATCGTTGGCTGGCAGCGTGGACAGGGTGAATCGACTCCGACCTGCTTTTACAACCAGCTTCTGTTCATCGACTTTGACGTCGATCAGCGCGTCGTTCGGCAGGCTTTTGCAGATGTCCATCAGCTTGCGAGCGGGTACGGTGATTTCGCCCGGTTCTGCAGGCTCTTCCAGTTGGACACGACCTACCAGTTCGACTTCCAGGTCAGTACCCGTCAAGGACAATTGCTGGCCCTCGACGACTAACAGCACGTTCGACAGAACCGGCAAGGTCTGGCGGCGTTCGACAACGCCTGCGACCAGTTGCAGGGGTTTCAACAGGGCTTCGCGTTGAATGGTGAAATGCATGGTCTAGTCCCTTGCCTTGATAAGCTGCGTCGGCATCACGTAGTCAAAGTACGCAGCAGGTTCTTGTAGTCCTCGCGGATATCCGCATCGGATTCTTTAAGCTCGTTGATCTTGCGGCATGCGTGCAGCACGGTGGTATGGTCGCGGCCGCCAAACACATCGCCGATCTCCGGGAGACTGTGGTTGGTCAATTCCTTGGACAATGCCATCGCCACCTGCCGTGGCCGGGCGACCGATCTCGAACGACGTTTCGACAAAAGGTCGGAGATCTTGATCTTGTAGTATTCAGCGACTGTACGCTGAATGTTATCCACACTCACCAGCTTGTCTTGCAACGCCAGCAGGTCCTTGAGGGACTCGCGTATCAGTTCGATGGTGATGTCGCGGCCCATGAAGTGCGAGTGAGCGATGACGCGCTTGAGCGCACCCTCGAGCTCACGCACGTTGGACCGGATCCGCTGGGCGATGAAAAACGCTGCGTCGTGGGGCAGTTCGACCTTCGCCTGATCCGCCTTTTTCATCAGGATCGCTACGCGAGTTTCCAGCTCGGGTGGTTCCACAGCAACCGTCAGTCCCCAGCCGAAACGCGATTTCAGACGTTCCTCGAGGCCTTCGATTTCTTTTGGATAACGATCACTGGTCAGAATCACCTGCTGACCACCCTCCAGCAACGCATTGAAGGTGTGGAAAAACTCTTCCTGAGAACGTTCCTTGCGCGCAAAGAACTGGATATCGTCGATCAGCAATGCGTCGACAGAGCGGTAGAACCGCTTGAATTCATTGATCGCGTTTAGCTGCAGCGCTTTGACCATGTCGGCAACGAAGCGCTCGGAATGCAGATAGACAACTTTCGCGTTCGGATTCTTCTTGAGCAGATGATTGCCGACAGCGTGCATCAAGTGCGTTTTACCCAGGCCAACACCGCCATAAAGGAAAAGCGGGTTATAGCCATGCTTAGGGTTATCCGCTACCTGCCAGGCGGCCGCACGGGCCAGCTGGTTGGATTTACCCTCGACGAAATTCTCGAAGGTAAACGTGCGATTCAGGTAGCTGGTGTGCTTGAGCGCGCCTTCAACCTGAACATTACGCTGCTCGGCACGCGCCGGAGCCTGCTGAGAGCTGGCACCCGCCATAGGGTCGAAGCTTGCGCGCGAAGGCTCGTCATCCACATCCAGAGAGGCTTGAACGGTAGGAGCAGGGGCCACAACGGGTGCAGTGACAGGCGCAGAGGCGCTGACTTCGCTGCTCGCGGCGGCCTGCGCGGCTTGAGCCTGAGAAGCAGCGGCGGCA